>Ga0315292_10002368_pt1 | contig 10537 bp, 8 predicted proteins | sample YL17G13_0_MG_FD_204029 | JGI IMG/M metagenome (GOLD analysis project Ga0315292, IMG submission 204029) | Sediment microbial communities from Yellowstone Lake, YNP, Wyoming, USA - YL17G13_0 | ecosystem: Environmental > Aquatic > Freshwater > Lake > Sediment | place: USA: Wyoming | collected... | reverse complement strand
ATGAAGGCGTCCTTGCTGGATAGTTCCTCCTTGCTGAAGTCGCCCTGCGTCCCGGCCTCGTAGCCGTAATCGACGCCCGCCCGGTACGCATCTTTCTTGTTCACGGCGCGGCTCCTTCTACGTGACAAAGAAGTCCTGATATTTCCCGCCCTGCGTGACGCCGACCGGCATCCACGCCCAGCCCATGATGCGGGCATATGCGTAGTGGTCGAGGCCGTCGAGAGAGCGGCAGACGATTGCGAACTCGTCCTTGTGCTTCAGGATGACGGGCGTGGCGAGTTTCGTCGGATCGACGAACCGCCCCAACTGCACGTCGAACTCGCCGTAGCAGCGCACGGGGCGGCGGTTGACCGCCATGCTCCAGCGCACGTTGCCCCACGCCGTGAAGTCCTCCAGTTCGTTCCCGAATCGGTCGATGAGCATGATGACGCGGTCGGGGACGACGAAGGTGATGAGGGTGACGGGGGTCCCGGGCCCGGGGTAGTCGCCGGGCAGGAGGACGCCGGAAGCCCGCGTGAACAGGTCGAGGGTGATCGCCGTGAGCGGCGGATTCTGCCAGAGCGGAGGGACCACGTAGGTCGGCTGGCAGCACTTGGCCTCGCCGCCCCCGCCAACGCCTGCACCCGCACCCGTAGCCGAGGCCGAGGCGGACGCGGAGGCCGAAGGGGGAGGGCCGGTGACGGCGAGTTCCGGAAGGACGACGCGGGGGCCCTGCGTCTGCTCGTAGTACCGCTGACCGGGCTCCGTCCCTTGCGTGTGGATGTCGCCGATGCCCTTCACGCCCATGCGCTCCATGTCGCGCAGGATCGCCAGTCTCTTGCGGGCCTCGGGGTCCACTTCGGCGAGACGCTCCAGCAACTCGCGCTGCTCTTGCGCGTGCTGCCGCATGGCGAGTCCTACGTCGAACCTCGCGGTTCCCTTCCTCCCGTAGGAGAGGGGATTGCGCGGGTCCTTCTGTTTGTCGGCCATTTCTGCCTCCGGATTTACGACGAGTACTCAGGCGGCTGTGCCCACCCCATCTTCCGAATCTTCCTCGCGTGGAAGGTTACCCAGATGCGGTTCTGGAGCCCGCCCACGAGGGTATTGGTCAGGGTCAACATCAACTTGTCGTCCTGCTCCATATACAGCGACTCGAACGGGATGAACGGGAACTCCGCGTCGCCGAACCCGAGGTCGCTGTGGATGCCGCCGCCTCCGGCCACGGGCCCGCTGTTGTCGAGGAACCTCTTCCCGACCTTCTCCTGCAGACGCCACAGGAAGGGGTAGAACGACTCCTTGGTCATCGTGAACAGTTCCACGCCCGACTCGTCCGTGAGCCGGACGTCGAATTCCCGGGACTGCGCCGGGTCGAGAAGGACGCCCGCCTGATCGAGCGTGTAGAAGTACGGCCACGAAATCTTCCCCGGCCCGGCCATGGCCTCCTTCATCTTGAGGACTTCCTCGAAGGCCGCCGCGTTGTAGTACCTCACCCCGTGGAGGACGAACCGGATATTGATGTCGTACAGCGTCAGGTTCCGGAAGCCGACGAAGATGGCCCTCTCCTTCCCGCCCGGATCGAGGAGGAGCGTCTCCTTCCAGATGAACGGGCGGCCCCCGGCGCTCTCGATGGCCGCGCCCCAGCCCGCGCCCAAGATGGGCGACCCGAAGCCGCCGCACAGGGTCTTGTAGTGGACCTCCTCGTTCATGATCGTGGACCGCTGCCCGGCGTCGAAAATCTTGATCGTGAACTGGTCGCACTGCGTCCCGAGGAGCGGCCCCGAGGCGTACTCGCCGTACGCCGCCGCGTAGCATATCTCGAACGGGTAGCGGTCGATGGGCATGGACACGACGCCGAGGTCGAGGCCGAACGTGCTCATCTGGTTTCCGCCCGCGAGCAGGTTATTGCCCATGTCGGAGGCGGCCAGAATCTTGATCGTCTCCGGCTCCGTGGTGAGGGTGAACGGCACGATGTACCGCTTCCCCGGGTCCACGATGACCCGGCCTTCCGGCGTGACAATGTAGGACCGGCCCTTTCTCGCCGCGAAGGCGAACGGATCGGCCACAGGCTTCTGGGACATCGTGTTATCCTTTCGTGGCAGCCACGCGGGTTCCTACCGGCGGCTTCGCTCCTGCCGTACGTCGAATTCGCTCACCAAGACGGAGAGCCTCTCGCGCCGATCTGAATCCCGCCACGTGATCTGCTCCGGCGTGTAGCCGCTGAAGTAGTCTGCATCCGTAGCGCCCTCCCCCGCTGACAGGAAGTCGAGTAGCGCATAGACGGTCTGGAGGCTGTCAATGGCGTGGAGCGGCGAAGCCCCGAAGTCGGACCCCGAGAAGATCAGCCGCTTCCCGTCCCGGAACTCGTACCGGAGGAGTTCCTGCCCGTTAGGGTGACGTCGGCCGGTCTCCCACAACTTCAGGGAGAAGCCGTCCTTCCGCCAGACTTTGATGGGCTCGCTCATGTCTTTTTTCCTTATCAGGCGTACTGCATCCTGCGCCCGGTCAAGGTCGGGTAGATGACGTTCGCTCTCAGCCCGGACAGGTCATGCACTTCGAACAGAATCTCGTAGTTGCGCTCCAAGAGGAACGTCTCCGGCAGGATGAAGGGGAACTCCCCGTCGCCCCACCCGTTCTCGACGCGGATGAAGCCGTTCGACAGCGTCCGGCCCGACTGCCTCTCGCGGAGTTGGAACTCGAACGGGCCGTCCGCCCTGTAAGACAGTTTGTGAATCTCCGTGTCCGCCTCGTCCGTGGACTTGAAGAACGGAGCACTGTTCTCGTAGAGCGTCTCGCCTGCCGCCAAGGTGAGGCCCGGCAGGTTCGCGCCCTGTGGCGTGTTCGGGTTGAGCGACGGAGGGTTCTGCTGGAGCGTGAGGAAGTACGTGTACGTCTTCTCCATCAGTCCGAAGCGGTTCTCCATCGCACGCTGGACCTCGGGCGGCGCTTCCTTGTGGTACCAGCGGCGACCGTGGAAGCACCAGCGGATGGCGTTGGAGCCGTTGGCGTAGAGGTTGCGGAAGGACATGCTGAACGTGCGCTTCGCGTTCTGCGCGTTCAGGAAGTACGTCTCGGGGAGGATGAACGGACGCCTCGCGGTCCCCGCGATGGTCCTCGCGTGGATTTCCGCGTTCATCATCAACTTGTTGTTGTTCCCGCCGTCCGCGATGGTCACGAGGAAGTTCGGGTCGGTCGATTGGAACATGAAGTACGCGATCTCGAAGTGGCCCTGCGTGTCCACGTCGAACTGGATGTTGCTGATCGCGTCTCCCGCCGTCCCCGCCGGGGACAGGATCACGCACTGCTCGCTCTCCAGCGTCGGCACGAGCCAGAACGGACGCACGTGCCGCTTCGACGGGTTGATGTAGTACCCGGCGTAGTCGGACTCCCATGCGTTCCGCGCCTGCAGCACCCTCGTCCAGTACGCGGGCGTCTTCAGGTCGTCGATCATCCCGCCGACGACCTGTGCCGCCGTCATCTTCGGGTTCGCGTTGAGGTGCGCCTGCAGTTTCTCCCCGAATTCCTTGCCGAGAACGTCGGTGAGGTACTGGGCGGGGTCCGGCTGGTTCCGGCGGCGAATGTAGGTGGGGAGACTCATGTCGCGGTCCTTTCTCAAAACGGGCGTCTATCGGCCCATTGAGTACCACGGAGCGGTACTGTGAATTTTCAGGGAAGGGCCAGTGGATGTTTTTGTTTTCCATTGAGAGGCACCGAACGTCAGGTGCCCCTTAATGGGCCCTCCCACGTTGGGAGGGCCTTTGTGTGCGGTTCCGGTGAGTTCCACACACGAACGACACGTCCTACAGTTGGGCGTCTTCGCTGTTACTTGAATGACCAGCCACCTTGGCTGGCGGGCAGGGCTCTTCGGCCCCGCCTCTCACGGTTGTGTTCCCGTGAGGCCAGACTGTTGCATGACCTTGCGCGGCTTTCGCCGCCGTCAGGTCCCGATGCGCTCAGTCGTTCACCCTGCACGGCCTTGCGGCCTGCTTGGGCCTCGTTTGCTTCTCAGCATCCGAGTCAATCAGCATCGGTTTTCCACCGAGGATTTCGCCTCGGGGCTTCACTTGTTCAAAGTATTCCCAACATGAACGTGGTCACGCGCAGGGTGACGCCGGAGCCGAGCACGACCGCCTGACCGAACTCAAGGTCATTGCGGAAACTCTCCGTGCTCGAAATCCTGCGAGCCTTGCGGTCGGGCGTCGTGAAGTTGTAGAAGTTCGTCACCTGACCCACGCCGTTGGCGATGATGCTGGCCTCGCCAGCCGCCGCGCCGACGGACACGGAACCGAACGGGCCGATGCCCTCGGGCATCTTGGTCAGTTTGTTCCGGAGCCAAGGGACGTTCTGCTTCTCTGTTACTTTCCCAGTAAGGACTTACAACTCACTGGTACTGACCCGGACTTCCGGGCGGTCAACCATTTCTGGTTGGCTCTCGCGGTCACCCGCGAGGTCAGAGTGCGTCTTGTTCCCACACGTCGTGGGAACCCCCTTGTCCTGTGAGGGCCCGGTTGTTGTGGTGCCCTCAGACTCGTTCGGGTGGAGTACCCGGCCATCCGGGGTTTCCGCCACGGCGTTTTCTGATCTCGCGATCAGAGGTTCGCCGTAATTGGGGTGTTTCACGCAGCCTTACGGCCGCGTGCGGCCAGACGACCGAAGACATGCTGTTACTTTGTGACCTCCACGCTGGAGGCGGGCGACTCGTTTCCGGTCGCCTCCTCCGGTTTCCCGGAGGCTCGGAGCGCATCTTCGTCTGCCCGAACATCCGGCAGACGCCCTTGTCCTGAAAGGGGAGGGTCCTTGATGTCGATCTTGTAGTCCATGCACTCAGGAACGAAGGGCGCGATCCTGTCGCGTATGACGCGGTAGGCTTCGCGTCCGAGACAGAGAAAGGGGTACGTCCTGTACACCCCTTCCTCTATCTTGTTCCGTTGGTGTGCGAGGCGGGCCTTGATCCCGTAGCGTTCCTTCATCCACTCGATGATCAGTTCATTCTCTCTGTCCGTGAATCCGCACGTTGAGAGTTTGAAGAACTGTTGGTACCGGGTGCCTGAAGGATGAAGCCAGCAGGACAGATGCCCGTCGTCCATGAACCACAATGCGACGCCGTGATCGTCGAGTGCGGAGAGGATTTGCCGCGTCACGACCTTGGGGATGTACGTCGTGTTCCCCACGGTCTTCTTGACGCTGTCTTGATGGAAAGTGGACCACACCTTTTGCCATTCCACACCTGAGCACGTGGAAAAGTAAAAGTACTCGCGGCCCTTCTCCTCATTGACATATCGCTTCACCTCTTCCGCGACGTCCTGAAGGAGTTTGTGCTTGTGCCAGAGGTAGTCCTCTTGATCCAAGCAATGCCATACTCCAAATCTGCTCGCTCGACCACGCTGGGAAATTCCTGAGTCGCCAAGCATCATTCCGTAAATGATGCTCCGATGCGTGTTCACGAACTTCCTCAGACTGATCTCGTCGCTTATCATGTGCTCCCCTTTGGCTCTCTCGGGCGGGCGCTTTCGCGTTGCCGCCACGGGATTGACCATTGCTGGTGTTCCCCCGTAATTCGGGATTTTACCGTGACCTCACGGCCACGGGTGGCTCTTCCCTACGCCGCTTTGGCCAAGCGGTGAGGTCCAGACCACTTCCACACGGTCCGGTTGTAGATGTTGTTGTGGGCCGTGCGGGTCGCTCCGCGCTGCACTTCGAAGAGGAATCCGATGAGATCGAATTCCAGAGGGTAGCCCAACTGCCCGCTCTGGGTCATGTTGGTGTCGCCCTCGTTCTTCGCCGCGCCGGTCAGCGCGAACCGCTTGTTGTCCACGAACAGGCTGATCTTCGCGGTCTGCCCGTTCGCCATCAGTTCGGTGTCGTACAGAGGCTGCCGGAGGGGCCGCAGGACCGGGGTCTGCGGAGGCGTTCCGACAACGTACTGCACGCCCGAGCGCGGGCTGGCCGGGGCCGCCTGCGCGAGGTACGACAACATACGTCACCTCCTATGCCCGAAGCCGGATTGACTGCCGCTTTCGGGCGGGGGGTCTCCGGCGAAATGGAAATAGTTGATAGGGCCTCGCCGGATGGCCCAGTCAACCACCGATCACGGGGTGGTGGGAGAGCGATCCCACCACCCCGGTCACTGGCCCTTGTTGTCAAAGACTGGGACTGCCGCTTGGGCAGGCCCTAACGCTGGTCGCTAGACCAGCATCATGTCCGCGAGCGAGTCGGAGAACGAGTTGAGGTCGGCCACGACGGGCGCATCGTTCCCGGGGTGGGGAGCCGCCGTGAGCGCCTCGGAGGTCACGAAGGACCCCATCTCACCGACGCGGGGGCCGGGGCCCAGACGGGGGGCCGGGGCGATGTCCTGCGTGGTGACGAACGCGCTGACGCCAGCGTCGCCATGGACGCCGCTCTCGGCCCGAGCGATCTCACCACGGACGCTTGCGGCGATCCGTGACTTGAGTTCCTCGGTGAGGTCGGCGGACATGTCGCCGATGAAGCCGGACATTCCGGTCATCTTGTCGTAGACGTCCTTGCCGAACACCTCTTGGATGACGGAGGCGAGGACGGCGACGAGGCCGCCCGCGAGGACCTTACCGGCGAGGTCCTTGTTCTTCGTGACGACGTATGCGAGACCGGAGAGGAGAGCCCCACCGGCTGCGCGGGAACCGATCCGGGCGGCCGAGGGCATCCAGCCCGCGCCGCTGATCTTGTCGGCTCCGAGCACCTTCTCCGCGAGCCCGTAGACGAGCCCACCGGCAAACTGCCCGCCGATGAAGCCAGCGCCCATCGGGAACACGGTCTCCTTCCAGAACTCCACGTCGATGACGGTCTCGAAGGCATCGCGGACCGCCGCGAGAGGCCCTGCGACCGCCGAGTTGAACGCGGCGTACGGAAGGACGCTGTTGCGCCGGTACGACCGGCGAGAAGCCCTGCGGCTCCGCTTGCGACCCCGGCGGGGGTTGTAAGCGAGGTACGGCAGGACCGGGTTCCGGCGGGAGGCCCGGCGAGAGCGGCGGCGCGTCGCCTTGCGCGAGCGGCGGTGCGTGGCCTTGCGGCGCTTGTTGTAGTACACGGACCCGGCCTCGGCGTTGTTGCGCCACATGGCACCGGCCTTGCGGAACAGCGCGGGGCCCTTCAGGCCACGGTACTTCGCCGCCACTCGCTTCACGAACGAGCGGTACGACCCCTTGCGGCCGGGGTTATTCAGGACCCCGATGCCCCGGATCACCTTGATCCGGCGATGCCGCTTCGACCGGGCCGCGTGATGGCGGCCACGGTACTTCCGCCAGTCGGCGGGCGTCACTCCCTTGGCCCGCAGGTACGCCCACGGGTCCTTCCGGGAACGACGGTACGCCCATCCGAGTTGGGCGGCACGCTTGTGTCCGCGCTTGTCACCCTTCCAAGGGTTGGACCGGCGGACCCGACGGCGCATTCGCGTCGCCATACGGCTCCTCCTGCTTCCCCCGGAAGAAACCGACGACCCGTGGCGGGGGTTACCCACGGTGGTCGCCGGGTTCGCAATGAACAGCCCAATCATTGGTTGCCTCCTGACTGATCGCTAATGACGGTACCAATCGGTTATGGACCCCTTCTTCGGGATCACGCCGACGAAGAGTCCGTCTGCCGTATGAAACCGCTCCGGCAGTTTCGACGGCTTCGCAGGATGCTTGATCGTCTTGATGTCGATCCCGCTGTCGCCGTGCGCGTGGAGGTAGCGGCCCTGCGTGTCCTTCGTGTACTTCTTCGAGTGCGGAGGGACCTGATAGGCCGCGCTCCACTCCTTGCCCTCGGAGACCACGAAATCGACATCGGTGATTCGCTTGTTCGCGCCCACGGGAACCGTCTTCCACGTCCACGTCTTCGGAATGGTGCCGAGGTGGAACCGCTTGTACTGCTTCTGGCCCAAGACGAAGCGGGTTTCGTACATGGTCCGGAGCGGACCGTTCGGGAGCGACCTGATCCACCGCTCGATACGGTCGGTCGTTACCTTTTGCCCGTCGCGGAACGGGATGTTGATGTTCTGGACAGCGGGGTTCGGATTCGCCGCGATGCCCAGCGTCGCGAGGATCGGGTTGCGCTTCGCCTTGGGCAGCATCCGCTTCCCGATGAATTTTCTTGCGACCCTTCTCCCTGCACGGCTCCCGTGCTTCTCGACGACGTCGGCCATACCGTGCGCCGCGCCCTTGACGTAGTGGCCCGATTCGCCACCGATGAAGCGACCGTGCCGAACCAACTTTGCGGCCCGACGGAGAACGGTTCCGCTTTCCTCCCGCGTGAGCGGGTTCTTCATAGCCTGTTGGATGACGTGCTCGCCAGCCCTCTGGGCCTTGGCGGAAGCGAATCCGAACCGCTTGCCGACCTCAAGGAGCCCCAGTGCGTACCCGCGATAAAGGCCGTGATCGTATTGGCTTCGGCCCTTGGCCTTCTTCGCATAGCCGTACTGACGCCGCGCCTCGCGGATCAAGGTGGCCGACTCCCTGTCGTTGAGCGGGTTCTTCCGCGTGCGCGGGTTGCCCATCGTAGTATGAGCATGGGATATCACGAAGCGGGCGGCGAGTCTCCTCGCCCTCTCCGACTTTCCGAACCGAATAACGGAAAGCGCCTCTCCCGTTGCTTTCCCGGCGTGGAAGATGCGCTTGACCTCGTTCTGCTCGCCCTCCCGAGCCCTCCATGCCGACCGGGCATAGCGGAGGAGGCTGGCCGACTCCCTGTCGGTGAGCGGGTTCCCGAGCGTGCCGCGTTCAAACGGACCACGCTTAACCCCGGGCTTCATCTCCGACCAGTAACGGGAGCAGACGCCACACTGGTAGTAGTTTCTCTTCTCGTGCTCGTAAGCAAAGCGGATTGAACCGCCACAGGCGGGACAGTCGGAGCCTTCATGGCGGTGAATCTTCCGGGGGTTCCGGTTGACGTTCACGGGTCGCCCCTCCAGACGGCGGATGCCGCGATTGAGGCGCTCGACTTCCGCCATCAACTGCTGAAAGACGCGAGGCGACATCGGCCGCTCCATCACGCGCACGACGCGGTCCCGGTCGCGCTTGAGGCGTGACAGTTCGTCGGGGTTAGTCCCCGTCGCCCGCGTCGAGCCCTTCATGAACTTCCCCGCCGCCCTCTCGACGCGCTGTCGCGGGACGAGGACGGCCACCGTCTCCGACCCACCGATGATGTTCGCCTTGCGGAGTTGGTACACGAGGTCGCGGTGCCCCTTGTTCCCGAGCACCCGCGTCCAGCGTCCGCCGGTCCAGCCCATGCGGCGCAGGAAGGACGCGAGCGCGGCCGGTTTCTTGATCTTGGCCTTGGGCGTTCCGATCACGAGCGTCGTTCCCTTGCCGCCGACGTGGATCAGGGTGAAGAGCGCGGGGTGGAACGCCGACCTGTTCTTCAGCCCGAACCACACGCGGGACGGCGTGACCTCGGCGGCGATGGGCTGCTGCACGAGCGCGTCGGAGAATTCCCGGCGGATCGCGGGGAACCTCGCGAGACGCATCACGTCGGCGGACGTGATCGTCCTCGCGGCCAGTCTCTGTGCAGGAAACGCCATAGTCCGTTCTCAGAAGAGGTTGAAGTATTTTCCGAGGGCGTACGCCGCGCCCACAGCGATCACGCCGGTCACGAGGTACGTGCCGACCCCGAGGTCACCCGGCTTCGCGTTCCGGATGTCGTTGGCGACGGCGTCAGTGAGCGTCGTCATGCGCTGACCGGCCGCCGAGGCGGTCGCGTTCAGTTCCTCCGTGCTTGCGCCGGACTTCGCCTTGTCGAGCAGGGTCTGGTACTCCGCTCTCCACGCGGCGTCGATCTTCTTGACGCCCGCGAGGCCGACGTCGCAGGCGGCCTTGGCGACGCCTCTGTAGTAGATCGCGGCGGCTCCTGCGGCCGTCATGCCGATGGCGAGAATGACGGCGAGGACGACGAGGAAGACGACCGGGTTCCCGAGCCCGATCTGCTTCATCGCCTGATCGACTTCGTCCTGCGTCATCCCGAGCCGGGCCATCATCTCGGGAGCCGCCCGATTGATCTCGTTCTGGATGATGGCGGCCATCCTCTGCTGGCGGGCGATGTTGACCTTCGCCGCCGTGAGCCCGGGGGCCATTCCGTCGAGGTACGTGGAAACGCCCGAGAACGTGGAGAGCAGCCAGTTCTCGGCGAGCATGTTGGGAGCGGGACGGCCTGCGCCCACGGACGCGAGGATGCTCTCGGCCTTCGAACTCTCGATGTACCCGATGCCGAGCGAGGACTGGATGCTCTGCATCGTGGGGATGACGTTCGCGGTGAGGTTCTGTTCCATCCACCCCTGCAGCGCCGCCATGTCCATCAACTTGTCTTCGGGTTCAAGGAAGAGGTCGTCGATCTTGGCCAAGGCGGGCGCGAGGTAGGTTCCGACCGTCGCGTCGTCCTGTCCCGGGATTCCCTGAAGGATCAGGTTCGTGGACCGCTGCTTCGCCTCGGACTTCATCGCTTGCATGATCGCCCACTGGTCGGCGACGCCCTTGATGCTCTCGGCGATCTCCAGACCGCGAGCGAGCATGGCCCCGTAGTACTCGCGCATGGCGGACTTCTCCGCATCCGTCTC
>Ga0315292_10002360_pt1 | contig 10545 bp, 6 predicted proteins | sample YL17G13_0_MG_FD_204029 | JGI IMG/M metagenome (GOLD analysis project Ga0315292, IMG submission 204029) | Sediment microbial communities from Yellowstone Lake, YNP, Wyoming, USA - YL17G13_0 | ecosystem: Environmental > Aquatic > Freshwater > Lake > Sediment | place: USA: Wyoming | collected... | reverse complement strand
CTTCACCGCATCCTCCCGCATGGCCGCGGCGGCGATGGCCGCCTCCTCCGCACCGCGCGGCACCCGCACCTTGCCCCGCGTCTTGCCGTTGACCTGGACCGGGATGTCCATCATGTCCTCGACGGTCAGCCCTTCGTCCCAGGTGGGCCAGGCCGCCGAGAACACCGTGGTGACGCCACCCAGCCGCTCCCAGCACTCCTCGGAAAAATGCGGTGCAAAGGGCGCCAGCAGCACGACCATGTCCTTGACGATGTGCCGGTCGGAGCAGTTGGCCTCCCGCATCGCGTTCAGCAGTTCCATCAGGGCGGCGATGGCGGTGTTGTAACTCAGCGCCTCCATCGCCTCGGTGACCTTCTTGACCGTCTGGTGCCGCTTGACCACGACGGACTGGTGCACCTCCTGCCCCGCGAGCGTCACGTGCTCGCACTGGCCCACCAGGTCCCACACCTTTTCCAGGAACCGCCGTGGCCCGCTGATACCGGAGTCGCGGAAGTCCCCGCCCTCCTGGAACGGCCCCAGGAACATCAGGTACATCCGGAAGGTGTCGGCGCCCCACTTGGCGATGTAGTCGTCGGGAATGACCACGTTTCCCTTCGATTTCGACATCTTGGCGCCGTCCTTCACGATCAGCCCGTGGGCCCGGAAGGTGGCGAACGGCTCCTCGAACTCGAGGTGCCCCACGTCGTGGAGCACCATTGCCAGGAACCGCGAATAGAGCAGGTGGAGCACGGCGTGCTCGTTGCCGCCGATATACATCGCCACCGGACCCCACCGCCGGGTCCGCGCCGCATCAAACGCCCGGTCGTCGAACTCGGTGCTCGGGTAGCGCAGGTAGTACCAGGCCGAGTCGAGGAAGGTGTCGGAAACGTCCGTTTCCCGGCGCGCCCGCTGGCCGCACGCCGGACAGGGCACGAAGTACCACTCCTCGTGCCGGGCCAGCGGGGAGACACCGGAGTCGTCGGGCCGGAAGTCGTCGATCGCCGGGAGCAGGACCGGGAGGTCCTCTTCCGGCACCGGCACCGGCCCGCAGGACGGACAGTGGATGATGGGGATCGGCGGACCCCAGTACCGCTGGCGCGAAATACACCAGTCATAGAGCCGGAAGCGCACCGTCTTCGTGCCGTGTCCCTCGCGCTCCAGCCAGGCGGTCAGGTCGCGGTGGGCCTCCGCCGCGGGCCGGCCGGTCCACATTCCGGAGTGGACCAGCGCGTACCCCGCCGTGTCCGTTTCGGCCTCGAGCATGGGGGCATCCGCGTCCTGACCAGCGCGCGCGAGCACCCGGGTGATCGGCAGGCCGAACTTCCGCGCAAAGGCGAAGTCCCGCTCGTCGTGCCCCGGCACCGCCATGATGGCGCCGGTCCCGTACTCCATGAGCACGTAGTCGGCGATCCAGACGGGGATCTTGCCCCCGGTGGCTGGGTTCACGGCATAGGCGCCGGTGAACACGCCGGTCTTGTCCTTGTCGCCCACCTTGCGGGACACCAGGTCGAGCGAGGCCACGTGCGCACGGTACGCGTCCACCGCCGCGCGCTCCGACTCCGTGGTGATCTGCGCGACCAGGGGATGCTCCGGCGCCAGCACCATGAACGTGGCGCCGTAGAGCGTGTCGGGGCGGGTGGTGTACACCCGAATGGCGCCGCCGTCCCCGCCGAGGGCGAAGTCGATTTCCGCGCCCTCCGAGCGACCCAGCCAGTTGCGCTGCGCCTGGGTGGTCGTGTCCGACCAGTCCATCTTCGAGCGGTCGTCGAGGTTGGACAGCAGGCGCTCGGCGTAGTCGGTGATCCGGAAATACCACTGCTCCAGCGCGCGCTGCTCGACGCGGGTGTCGGGGTGCCGCTCGCAGAACCCGTTGATGACCTGTTCGTTGGCCAGCACCGTCTTGCACTCGGGGCACCAGTTCACGGCGCCGTTCTTCTGGTACGCCTTGCCCGCCTTGTAGAGCTGCAGGAAGAGCCACTGGGTCCACTTGTAGTACGCCGGATCGGTGGTGGACAACTCGTGCCGCCAGGAGAACATCCCGCCGATGCGCGTCAGCTGCCGCCGGAAGTTGGCGATGTTGCGCGGGATGAGCTCGGCGGGGTGGATGCCGAGCTTGATGGCGTAGTTCTCGGAGTGGATGCCGAAGGCGTCGAACCCGATCGGTTCGAAGACGTCGAAACCCCGGAGCCGCTTGTACCGCCCGAAGACGTCGCTCCCCGTGAACGCGAACATGTTCCCGACGTGCAGCCCCTCGGCGGAGGGGTAGGGGAACATCATCAGGTTGTAAAAGGGGCGCGGCGCCCGGTCAAGATCGGGCTCGTTGGTCTGCCGCTCGGCCCAGCGCGACTGCCACTTGGCCTCGACGGCCTGCGGATCGTACCGGAAGGATTGCTGGTCGGTCATGATGGCAGAAATCTACCCGCCGGGGATGGGGCAGCCAAGCACGGGCTCCGCCTTGCTGGAGTCGGCCGGCGGGCCTAAGTTTTCCTGCATTCCCCACTTACATCGCCAGCGGAGCCCCATGGCCGGCGTCAGGAAAGACCTCACCCGATCCCTCTACCTGTACGGCTCTGCCGTGCTGGTCCTGTTTGGTGCCCTCATGGCCGGTATCATGACCGGCAACGAAACGCGGCACCTCCGGCGTGGCCTGGACGAGCGCCTGATCAGCCTGACCGACCGATCGGCGGCGCTGCTCGAGCAGGCGCTCGAGTACCAGCCGGAGGCGATGGCGCGCCTCGCCGCGCCCGGCGGCGTCACCGCGGAAACGGCGGCGCGCCTCGACCAGATGCTGTCCACTTCGCGGACCGAGGTTGATCTCGCCGAACTGTCCGTCCTCGGCGGCCAGGGCAATGTGCTGTGGAGCAGTCGACCCGCCGCGGCGCTGGGCGCACAGATTCCCGGCCTTGAGGCGGCGGCCGGCCGGAACGGCCTGCAACTGCTGTCCCTCCAGTTGACCGGGGTGCCCTCGCGTGCCGCGGTCCTCTCGGTGGCCGGGTCGAACTGGCGCGTCGTGGCCACGGCGCCGGCGGCGGGGAAGGCCGACCTGACGAGCAGCCTCGTGCTCGTCAGCATCCTGGGCTTCACCGTCGGTGGCATCCTGACCTTGCTCCTGCTCGGCCGCTGGCTCGATCGACGCATCCTCCGCCCGCTCCTGGTGGCTGAGGAGGTCGCCACCCAGGTGGCGCAGGGCAACCTCAGCGCCACCCTGCCCGCAACCGAAGGGGCGGGCACCGAGGGCAGCCGCCTGTTGGGCGCCATCTCCGCCATGGTCCAGGCGCTCCAGAACCTGGTCGGAGCCATCCGCGGCGCATCGAGCGAAGCGGCCGCCATGGCCGAGCAGATCTCGGCGGCCACCGAGGAGATGTCCGCCTCGACCCAGGAGGTGGCGAGCACCACCGCCGACCTGACCGACCGCGCAAGCAAGCAGGCCGGCGTCGTGCGCCTTGCGGCGGATGACGCCCGCAAGATCCTCGGCATCGCCCAGGCGCTGGCCTCCGGCGCCACGCAAGCGGCGGAGCGCAACGGTGCCCTCGCGCGGCTGGCGCGCTCGCATCGGGAACAGTTGGACCGGAGCACCACGGAGCTCGCCAAGCTGACCGAGGAAGTGGAGCTGGGAGCCGAGGAGGCGGAACTGCTGGCGGCCTCGTCCGAGGAGATCGAGAAGTTCATCACCCAGACCAAGGCGATCGCCAAGCAGACTCACATGCTGGCGCTGAACGCGGCCATCGAGGCGGCGCGGGCGGGCGGTGAGGGACGCGGGTTCAGCGTGGTGGCGGAAGAGGTCCGAAAGCTGGCGGGTCAGGCAGCCCAGGCGGCCACCTCGACCAGCGAGACGGTGCAGAGCGTGCTGGCGCGCGTGCACACCGCGCGGGAGCGCCTCCTCCGGCTGGCGCAGGGCGGCATCGTGGCGCGGGACGCCGCCCAGGCCGCTGCGGAAGGCCTCCGTACGGTGGCCGAGGACGCCGACGCCAACGACCAGTGGACCCAGGCGATTTCTGCCTCGGCCGACGACGTCCGAATCCTGATTGACGGCATTGCCGGGCGGATGAAGGAAATCTCGGCCGGCACCGAGGAATACGCCGCCGCCGCCGAGCAGATCGCGGCTGCGGCCCAGGAACTCAACGCCTCCACCGAGGAAATCGCCTCGTCGGCCGGCCACCTTGCGGACGCCGCGGAGCGGCTCACCAACGCCGTGGGCGGATTTCGGGTGACCTAGGCGCCGGAGTCGGCCACCTCCGAGAGGGCCGACAACAAACCAGCAAAGTGCCCGGGAGCGAGGTCTCCCATGTGGCCGATGCGGATCATCGCATCGGCCATTTCGTCGAGGCCCGCGCCGATGGCCCACCCCCGATCCAGAAGCGCCCGCGCAATGCCCCGCCCCGTCCGGCCGGCGGGCACCTTCAACGCCGACACCGTCCACGCCCGCCGCCCTGCCGACGCGAAGAACCCATAGTCGGAATGCTCCACCACCCATTTCTCCATCATCGTCAGCATGCGTTCGTGGCGCTTCCACCGCGCCTCGACCCCGCCTTCCGCGTCGATCCGCCGGAGCTGCGCTTCCAGCGCCAGGTAGAGCGGGATGCAAGGCGTCTGCGTCGGCTGGTAGGCGCGAATCGCCTCGTCGTGGAGGACGAGGTCGAAGTACCACCCCGGCTCCTGTTGTGCACGCGCTCGCTCCATCATGCGCGGGGAGGCGGTGGCGAGCGCGATCCCCGGCGGCATGGCGAGGGCTTTCTGCGACCCGGTGAACACGAAGTCGAGCCCCCAGGCGTCGGTCTCCACCGGCGAGCCGCCGATGGAGGTGACGGCGTCCACGAGGAGCACCACGTCCACGCGCGCGCGCACGACGCGGGCCAGCTCTTCGAGCGGGGCCAGGGCACCAGTGGAGGTTTCGCAGTGCACCAGGGCCACGGCGTCCACGGGGTGGCGGTCGAGCCACTCACCGAGCTCCGCCGGCTCGACGGTGCGGCCGAGGGGAATCGGCAGGCGGACGACCTGCTTGCCCGAGCGCTCGGCGATCCGGGCGAACCGGTCGCCGAAGAACCCGCCGTCCACCACCAGCACGCGCTTCCGCACCCCGCCCCGCACGGCCGCTTCCATGAATCCGGTGGCGGAGCTGGTGGCCATCAGCACCGGCTGCTGCGTGCGGAACAATTGCTTCAGCGGCGCCTCGATGCGCTGGAGCAGCGCGATCATGTCCGGACCGCGGTGCGCGAACATCGGGTGCACCATTGCCTCGAGCACCTCGTGGTGCACGTCGGTGGGGCCGGGCAGGAAGAACCGGCCGAATTCGTATCCGGCTGGCATGCCGCGGGCGGTCATACGCGCACCCGTTCCGGCCCGGAAAGCTCCGCCCTGAGCATTCCACCCTCCAGGATGTCCGCGCTCGTCACCATCCGGACACCGCGCGCCGCCCACTCGCCCAGCAGGCGTGCGCCGGTGTCGGGGTGGATGGCGCGGACGGCGTCGGTCACCAGGTAGACTCGGGTGGCGGGCTGTCGCTCCAGCAGCCCTTCGACGGCGTACCGATCGCACACATCCAGCGCCACGCCATAGAGCACGATGAGCTGCGGATCGAGCTCCGCAAGCACCGCGCCGACGTTGGCGTTGGTGAAGACGTCGAACCAGTGCTTGTGCAGGAGGATGTCGCCGGTGTGTGCGGCAACGGTTCGGCGGACGGCGGCGGGGTCCATTGCCTCGGGCTCGAACACCAGCGGATTCCGCAGCGCGGTTGCCGGAATCTTGCGCTGCCCGGGTGTGCCCCGCATGCAGTGCGGCGGGAAGGTGGTCAGGTAATCGGGCGTGTCGCTCAGCTCTCGGTGGCCGGCCACGTGATCGTCTGCGCTCGCGACGATGCGGATGCCGTTCGCGTGCGCATACTCTGTCAGGCGGCGGAGGACCGGCGCGATCTCCTCGCTGCCAGGGACATACAGAAGTCCGTCCGCGCGCATGAAATCGTGCTGGGTGTCGACGTCCCAGAAAAGAAGACGGGTCATGTGACCCGCTGGAGCCGCGGGTTGGGTCGGTAGGCGCGTCCCACCTTGCTGCACGGCTTTCCATCGAGGAGCACGACATCGGAGGTGAAATCGAAGCGGCCCTGAAACAGCGACGATCCGACGCCATATGCGTCGACCGGCACCTGTTGTGACTCGAATTCGCGGATCTTGTCGACGGAAAACCCGCCGGAGACGACGATGCGGACGTCCTTGAACCCCTCGGTGTCGAGCGCCGCGCGCACGTTGCGGACCAGCTGAGGGCACACGCCGGTGGGACGAAAACGCCCCATCTGTGGCAGGACCGACCTGTCCACCAGCATTTCGCTGGTGTCGAGGCGGACGCCATAGAGCCGGTCGCCCAGGGCGCGGGCCACTTCGAGCGAGGTCCGCACGCAGTCGTTCTCGAAATCCACCAGCGTCACCACCTGCACATCGGCCGGCGTGTGCTCCAGAAACTTGAGCGTGGCGGCCACGGTGTCGCCACCATACGCCGCGATCAGCGCATGCGGCACCGTGCCGATGCCTTCGCTGCCCCACCACGACGCCTGGGCGTCGGTGGACACGCCGATGGCCCCGGCAATATGGGCCGCATAGCCGTCGCCGGTCTGCACCAGCCAGTGGTCGTGCCGCGCTGGGAAGAACATCACTTGCTTCGGGGAGGCGGCCTCCACCACCCGACGGGTGTTGGTCCCGACCCGGGTGCGGCGGGCCAGGACGCCCAGGTAGAGGGTTTCGAGGTGGGCAAAGGCGTCGTAGGGGCCGGTGACCAGCATGACCGTTTCCCAGGGCTCGACCTCGTCGCCGTCAAAAAGCGCCTGGACCTCCAGCTCAGGCCACTCCGCCGCACAGAGCTTGAGGATTGCAATGGCCTCGTCCACCCCGCCGAGGAACGCGTGCTGCTTCCCGAACACCTGCATCGTAACCCGGGGCCGGTAGTCGTCGGCCAGCAGGATTTCGCGGGCCCGGACAAAGTATTTGTCCGAGTAATAGCCCGACCGCATCTTCTCCACAGGGAGGTTGAAGGTGTGGGGGTCGAGCCGGGGTCGGCGGGGCATGGGCGTGGGGCTCTCTCTCGTGGGGGGCGCGAGCGGGGAAGTTAGGAGGCGCGGGAAGGGGGGGCAAGTTGACACCGGCCCCGGCGGCGTCTAACTCTATCCATCGTGCCCCCTTGCACGCCATCCGGGAGACTTCCGTGGCCGATACCCTGTCCCGCCGCACCTTCCTCGGCGCCGGCGCCGCCGCGCTGGCCGCCGGAGCCTTGCCGACCCGCGCCGACGCCCTCGAGGCGCCCGCCATCATCCTCCGAGGGGCAAGCCGCCCAGTCGCGATCAGTTCCGCCAACAGCCTGGCTCCGGTGACCCGGGCCCTCGAGCTGGTGCTCCAGGGCAGCGACACCCTGGACGCGGCAGTCGAGGGGGTCAAGATCCAGGAACTCGACCCGGCCGACAATTCCGTCGGCTACGGCGGGCTGCCCAACGAGGATGGCGTGGTCCAGCTCGACGCCTCCTGCATGCACGGCCCCACCCGACGGGCGGGCGCGGTCGGGGCGCTGGAAGGGATCAAGACCCCGAGCGAGGTCGCGAAGCTGGTGCTCAAGTACACCAACCACATCATGCTGGTGGGCGAGGGCGCGAAGCGCTTTGCCCTCTCGTATGGCTTCAAGGAGGAAAACCTCCTGACGCCGGAATCGCGGCAGCTCTGGCTCACCTGGCGCGCCAATCGGGGGCCGAACGACGACTGGCTCGACGTGCCGGACAAGACCCCGATGGTCGTGCGCCCCACGGGCACCATCAACCTGAACGTGGTCAACGCCGCGGGCGACCTCAGTTCGGTGACCACGACGAGTGGCCTCGCGTGGAAAATCAGCGGCCGCGTGGGCGATTCGCCGATCGTGGGCGCGGGACAGTACACCGACAACGACATCGGCTCGGCCGGCTCCACGGGCCGGGGGGAATCGAACATCATGGTCTGTGGCGGGTTCCTGACCGTGGAGCACATGCGCCGGGGCCTGGCCCCGACGGATGCCTGCATGGAAACCCTGCGCCGGGTCATTGCGATGACTCCGCCCCGGCTGGTCGGGGAGGATGGCCTGCCCAAGTTCGGCCTCACTTTCTACGCCGTGAACAAGCGCGGGGATTTCGGATGCGCCTCGCTCTTCCCGGCCAGGTACGCGGTGCACGACGGCAGCGGCGCGACGCTCCGGGACGCGGCCTTTCTCTACTCGAAGAAGTAGCGATGCGCCTGCCGAAGCGACTGGCGCTTGTGCTGATGCTGTTGCTGGCCGCCGCGCCGCTGGCGGCCCAGAACCGCTGGCGGAGCAACTACTACCCGTACATCGCCTCCGCGCCGAACACTTTTCCCTTGCTGGGCGCCCGGTACGACTATCGCCGCGACGCGGAGTGGGACGACCCGTGGCTCTCGGACGGATCGCTCGCCGCCACGGTGGCGTTCGGCTTCAACGGCAGCCAGATGGCGACCATCGTCTTCCGGGGCCCCGGGCTCTGGAAGGACTGGCGGCTGTTCGCGGAAGCCTTCGGCATCAAGGATTCGCGGCTGGGCTATTTCGGGGTTGGCAACAACTCCGCCTTCGATGAATCGCTGGAAGTCGACAACAGCAACTATTACCGGGTCCGGCGGGGGCGGCTGGGCGGGCGGATGGAGGTGACCCGGCGGATCGTGGGCCATCTCGAGCTGGCGGCTGGAGCGGGCATCGTCGGCACGCAATTCACCGCGCTCCCAAGCCCGACCCTCTTCGACAACACCCTGGGACAGGAACTCAACGAGACGGACTACACCGGGAGCCTCCGGCTCGTCTTCGACACCCGCGACCGCGAATACAACCCGACCAGGGGGACGCTGCTGCAGGCGGGGGCGCAGGCGGGGAACGCCTACGGCCGGTTCTATGGAGAAGCGCGCGGTTTCGTCTCCCCCTTTGTCAGCACGGTGGTGGCGGGCCGCCTGACGGCGGTGAGCACCACCGGCAGCCCGCCCCTGAGCTCCTTCTATGAGCTGCAGCTCTGGGAGGAATCCCGGACGCAGTACGGCGGCCAGGAAACCAACCGTGGGCTCGCGGGAGGCCGCCTGATCGATGCCGACCAGCTCTCGACCTCGCTGGAGGTGCGGCAGACGGTCATCGACGTTGGCGACTTCGGCGCGGTCGGCCTGATCGGCTTTGTGGACGTGGGCCGGGTGTTTCCGAAAGGCGGGCTTTCCCTGACCACCAACGGCATGGTAGTGACGGCTGGCGGCGGAATCATCGTCCGGGCCCTCAAGGCGGGCGTTCTGACCTTCAACTTTGCGGGCGGGCCGGATGGCTTCGTCTTCTCGTGCACGACCGGATGGAGTTTCTAGACCCCGGTTATCTTCCAATTCAATGGCTGACCCCACCCCATCCAAACCGAAGGTCGACTACCGCAACGCCTGGGCCGAGGCGCGCGAGGTCGTCTGGGACTATCGCTGGCGGCTCGCGCTGGGCCTCGTCCTGATGCTGGCCAGCCGCCTGGCCGGCCTCGTGTTGCCGGCTTCATCGAAATACCTCATCGACGACGTCATCGGGAAGCACCGCGCCGACTTGCTGCCGGTCATCGCGCTCGCCGTCGGCGCCGCCACGCTGGTGCAGGCGGTGACCGGCTTTCTCCTGACGCAGGTCCTGGGGGTCGCCGCGCAGCGGGCCATCACCGACATGCGGAAGCGGGTGCAGGAGCATGTGTCGCGGCTGCCGGTCAGCTATTTCGACTCGACAAAGACGGGCGTGCTGATTTCCCGCATCATGACCGACGCCGAGGGAATCCGCAACCTGGTGGGCACCGGGCTGGTACAGCTCGTTGGCGGGTTCGTCACGGCCGGCATCGCGGTGGGCGTGCTGTTCTGGCTCAATTGGAAGCTCACGGCCGTCACACTGACGGTCCTGATCATCTTCGGCGGAGGAATGGCGGTCTTCTTCAAGCGGCTGCGACCGCTTTTCCGAGAGCGCGGCAAGATCAACGCCGAGGTGACCGGCCGCCTGGGAGAAACGCTGGGCGGCATCCGGATCGTGAAAGCCTACAGTGCGGAGCGGCGGGAGCGCTACGTCTTTGCCACGGGTGCACACCGGCTCTACCGCAACGTGGCCCAGTCCATGATCGCCATTTCGGGGACGGGGGCGTTCGCCACCGCGATCGTGGGCGGGATTGGTGTGCTGATGATCCTCGTGGGCGGCGGCGACGTGCTGGCGGGCAGGATGACCGTGGGTGACCTGTTCATGTACATCTTCTTCACCGGCCTCATGGCGGCGCCGATGATCCAGATCGCATCCATCGGGACCCAGATTACCGAGGCGTTCGCGGGGCTCGACCGGATCCGCGAAATCCGCCAGCTGGCCACCGAGGACCAGGACGACGCGCTGCGCCAGCCGGTCGGCCAGATTCGCGGCGACGTGGCGTTCGCGGACGTGAATTTTGAGTACACCCCGGGCGTGCCGGTCCTGAAGGGAATCACCTTCACCGCGCCGGCCGGCAGCACCACGGCCCTGGTGGGCGCTTCCGGCGGCGGGAAGAGCACGCTGATTTCCCTGGTGATGGCGTTCAACCGG
>Ga0315292_10002358_pt1 | contig 10548 bp, 9 predicted proteins | sample YL17G13_0_MG_FD_204029 | JGI IMG/M metagenome (GOLD analysis project Ga0315292, IMG submission 204029) | Sediment microbial communities from Yellowstone Lake, YNP, Wyoming, USA - YL17G13_0 | ecosystem: Environmental > Aquatic > Freshwater > Lake > Sediment | place: USA: Wyoming | collected... | reverse complement strand
ACCAGCGCGCGGTGAGTCCGGGATATATGGAGGCCATGCGTATGCGCGTGGTGCGCGGGCGAGTGTTCGACGAGCGGGATCAGGGCGGTGCTCCGTTCGTGGCGATTGTCGACTCGAGCCTGGCTGCACGCGTGTGGCCGGGCCTCGACCCGATCGGTCGTCGTATCGCGGTCGACGGCGTCAGAAACAGCAATCCACCTGTCATGAGATGGCGAACCATCGTCGGCGTTGTCGAGCACGTTCGTCAGGGGAGTCTCGACATCGTGGGCCGTGAACAGCTCTACATGCCCATCTACCAGCGGCTGGCGATCGCGTCCGCGTTTGTCGTGAGGACGGCCGGGGATCCAGCCTCGCTCGTCCCTCTCATTCGCCGCGAGATCGCAGCGGTCGACAAAGGGCTTCCCGCCTATGACGTGAAGACCATGGAGGAGGTTGTTGGAGAGTCGGTCCAGACTCGACGGATGATGGCCGGCCTGCTGGCGACTCTGGCGATTCTTGCCTTGCTGCTCGCGGTCGCGGGCACCTATGGCGTGATGGCGTACGCGGTCGATCGCCGCGTGCACGAGATCGGCGTTCGCATGGCGCTCGGTGCGCAGCGCGCGGAGGTGCTGCACCTGATCCTTCGGCGAGGGGTGATTCTCACCGCTGTCGGCGAGGCGGTTGGCGTGATCCTGGCCCTGGGAGTGACGCACGCGATGACCGGCATGATTGTCGGCGTGAGCGCGATCGACCCCGCATCGCTTTGCGGCGCAGTCGTCGTGCTTGGGACCGCCGCCTGCCTGGCCATCTACGTCCCGGCACGGCGGGCGACGCGAATCGACCCGCTCGCCGCGCTGCGTGAGTCGTAGCGATCTGATACTGAGAGACTCGCGGCCCGCACGTAGCCGCGTGCCGATCCGCGCGAGGCTGTCCGGTGTTGGGACGGACTATCCCGGTCGCGAACGCGCGATCAGGCGGCTGGCCATACTGCGTCAACCGCCGGGAGGCGGAGTCGAGCGACGCAGCCGGTGCGGTCGTGGCGGTTCTCGAGGACGAGCGTTCCGCCGTGCGCCTCGGCAATCTGTCGGCCCAGCACTAGGCCAATTCCAGACCCGCCTGGCTTCGTCGTGAAGAACGGCACAAAGAGATTCGCCGTCTGAGCCAGTCCGGGACCTTCGTCTTCGACCAGCACCTCGACGTGCCCGTCGGATCGGGTCCATCGGAGGCTGACGCCACCAGACACGTCGATCGACGCCTCGACCGCGTTCTTCAGGAGGTTGATCAGCAACTGTTCGATCTGATCGGGATCGGCATCGATGGTCACGTCGGGCCCTTCGACCAGCGTGACCGGCAACCGTCGTTCCAGATTGACGACGCGGCCGACGATCGGGGCAAGGAGGATGGGCCGTCGGCGCGGTGGCGGCAGGCCCGCCAGGCGTGAGTAAGCCGCCGTGAACCGGCCGAGCGATTCTGCCCGCGACGCGACCACTTCGAGGCCCCGCCGCATGTCATCGCGCGCGTCCTCCTGGCCCCAGGCACGCGCGACGAGGGTCGCCAGGCTGCCGGCGATCGACTTGATCGGGGCCAGCGAGTTGTTGATCTCGTGGCCGAGCACACGCATCAGCCGTTGCCACGCCATCCGCTCCTCGTCTCGGAGGGACCGGCTGACATCGGTGAGGACGAGGAGTGTGTGCGGAAGACCACCGAGACGAAACCCGCTGCGGCGCACTTCCCAGCGGCCCGGGTGGCCGGGTATCGAGATCGGCATCGACCGCGCGGGGTCATCATCGATACACACCGCGAGTCCCAGTTCATCGGCGCCCACGTCGAGCAACCGTTCTGCGGAGCGGCCCAGCAATCGCTCGCCGGCACGATTCGCGAGCCTGACACGACGTTGCGCGTCGAACGCGAAGACCGCCACATCGATCTCGCCCATGACCCGCTGGAGCAGCGCCGTCGCTTCTCGAGCGCCGAGTCGTTGTTCCCGGATCACGGCGGAGAGGCCGTTGGCCTCGAGCATCACTTCGCCCAGCGCGTCGCCTGTCTGGGCTCCGCGCGCACGAAGGGAGGCGTCACCCTCGCGGAGCCCGGCCAGGATGTTCGACAGCGTCTGGAGTGGAAACACCACGGCCCGCCGGACGGCGAAGGCGAACCCGAGCCAGCAGAGGCCGAGGGCGAGTGCGGCTGTGACGAGTACCTTCGGAGAGGCGCCGCCAGACCACATCAGCAGGACGGCCGCTGCCAGCGACGGGGCTCCGCCAGCCATCGTCATCAGGAGGATGCGACGTTCGTATTTGAGCCTGCGACGGCGCGGCCCGGATAGGTTCATAGCCCGTAACGCTGGAGCCGGCGGTAGAGGGCGCTGCGACTCAGGCCCAGCGTGTTGGCCGCGAGACTCACATTGCCGTCGTAGCGGGCCAGTGTCTTCTTGATCAGGAACGCCTCGACCTCCTCGAGGCTCATCTCCTCGAGGCGTGTCACGCCGTCTTTGGCGGGTTTCAGGCTGAGGTCGGCGGCTCGAATCGACGGTCCCGGCGTCATGAGGACCGCGCGTTCGACGGCGTGGTCGAGCTCCCGCACGTTGCCAGGCCAGTGGTGCTCGGAGAGTGCCTGAAGCGCACCCCCGTCAAAGCCCGTGAGCGCTTTCCGATACCGCAGTGCGTGCTGGCGGAGAAACAGGCTGGCCAGCGCCGAGAGGTCCTCGCGCCGCTCACGCAGCGGTGGCACCCGAATCTCCACCGTGTTCAATCGAAACAGCAGGTCCTGACGAAACGATCCTGCCGCGACGCTGTCGCCAAGCTCCGCATTGGTGGCGGCGATGATCCGCACGCTGACACGCCGCGTGCGCGACGAGCCGACACGCTCGAACTCTCCCGTTTCGAGCACGCGGAGCAGCCGCACCTGCTGCGCCATCCCGATGTTGGCGATCTCATCGAGAAACAGCGTGCCGCCGTCGGCCAGTTCGAAGCGGCCCACGCGATCGGTCTTCGCGTCGGTGAACGCGCCCTTCACATGGCCGAACAACTCCGATTCGAACACGCCTTCGGACAATCCGCCCACATTGACGGTGACCATCGCGCGCCCGGCGCGGCTCGAAGCGGCGTGCAGCGCCTGGGCCACCAGCGTCTTGCCCGTGCCGTTTTCGCCGGTGATGAGCACGTTCGCGTCCGACGGCCCCACCCGTTCGATGGTCCGCACGACCGGCGCCATGGCAGGCGAGGCCGATACCAGCATCGGCCGGGGCTGAGCCCGCAACGCTTCGTTCTCGGCCTCGAGGCGCAGACTGTGTCGGAGCGCCCGAGCCAATTCGACTTGGGTTTGCAGGACCGCCAGCAAACGGTCGTTGTCCCACGGCTTCTGCAGGAAGTCCCGGGCACCGCGCCGCATCGCCTCGACGGCGAGGTCGACGCTGCTCCAGGCGGTCATGACGACGACGGGAACGGTCTGATCGATCGCTTTGATCCGGGCGAGAAGGTCCAGGCCTTCCTGTCCCGATGTCGTGTCCCTGGTGTAGTTCAGGTCCATCAGGACGACATCGATGTCACTGTCGCCGATCTGGGCAATCACCGCGTCGGGTGATGTGGCCGTCAGGACCTGGAACCCTTCGCCCTTGAGGAGCAGGCGCAGCGCCTCGATCACGTCGGACACGTCGTCGGCGATCAGCACGCGAGGCGGCAAGTCCTGTGAGGTCAACATGGCGGTTCGCGACGCCCATTCTAGCCAGAAACCGGGCCGGTCTCAGGAATCGACGAGCCAGCCGTCACGCAACCGGATCACGCGGTTGCCGTAGCCGGCGTTCACCTCGGAGTGGGTCACCTGGACGATGGTGGTGCCCGCCTGATTCAGGCGCGTGAACAACTCCATGATCTCGCGCCCCTGATCGGAATGGAGATTGCCGGTGGGTTCGTCGGCAAGGATGAGCTTGGGGCTGGCGACAACGGCCCGCGCCACCGCCACCAGTTGCTGCTGACCGCCCGACAACTGGCTCGGGTACAGGTCCTTCTTGCCGACGATGGCGAACCGGTCGAGCGTGTCGCACACGATCGACTGACGGTCCGACTTCGTGACATTCCGGTACGAAAGGGGAATCTCGATGTTCTCGTAGACGGTGAGCGTGTCGAGCAGGTGATAACTCTGGAAGACGAAGCCGACGTACTGCTTTGCCAGCGCGGCGCGCGCTTTCGGTTTCAACGCGTGCACGGCGTGCCCCGCGAAGTCGAACTCCCCCGTCCAGGAGGCGTCGTACATCCCCAGGATATGAAGCAGCGTCGACTTGCCGGCGCCCGAAGGCCCCATGATCGACACGAACTCGCCTTCGGCGATGTCGAGCGTGATGCGCCTCAGCACATAGGTCCGGCTCGGACCGTGTTCGTAGTACTTCTCGATACCCCTGAGGTGGATCATGCTAGGCCGTCGCCTCGACGCGTTCGTCCACGACGCGGCCGTCGAACAGATGGACGGTGGTGTCGGCGCTGCGGGCAAACCGCGGGTCGTGCGTCACCATGCAGATGGTCGCGCCGCCGCGGTGCAACTCCGTCAACAGTTCCATGACGGCTTCGCCGTTGCGCGAGTCGAGATTGCCCGTCGGTTCATCGGCCAGCAGGATCGCCGGCTCGCCCACCAGTGCCCGGGCGACGGCTACGCGCTGCTGCTGACCGCCGGAGAGCTGACTCGGCACGTGGCGGGCGCGATGCGCCATGCCCACCCGATCCAGCGCCGCCGTCACGCGCGTCTTCCGTTCGCTGGCCGCCATGCCGCGGTACGTCAGCGGCAACTCGACGTTCTCGAACACGGTGAGATCGCCGATCAGGTTGAAGCTCTGGAAGATGAACCCCACCTCGCGGTTGCGGATCCGCGCCCGCTGCGCGAGGTTCAAGTCGGCGACGGCATGGCCGTTGAGGGTGTAGGTGCCCGCGGTCGGCGTGTCGAGCAGCCCCAGAATCGAGAGCAGTGTCGACTTGCCGCAGCCCGACGGTCCGGAGATCGCCACGTAGTCGCCCCGCGTGATTTCGAGGTGGATGCCTGACAGGGCGTGGGTTTCGACTTCGTCTGTGAAGAAGGCCTTGGTCACACCCTCGAGCTTGATCAACGGTTCAGCACTTGCGGTCATCGCCCTGTTCCTTCCGGAATACTCGCCTGCATCAGCGCCGGCCCCGCGCCGGCGCCACGTCATCTACTTGAGCCGAATCCGATCGGACCCGTCCCACGCGGAGGTATCGGAGAGCACCACCTGATCGCCTTCCTTGAGTCCACTCCGAATCTCGACCGTGTTGACGGCGGCACGCCCGAGCGTGACCTTGACCCGTTCGGCTGTGATGCCATCCGGGCCGATTCGGAACAGCGTGATGGTGCTGTTCTCCTGACCCAGGGCCGGACGTCCCGTAAAGAGTACGTTGGCCAGCCGTTCGAGCTCGATCGTGCCGTCCACGCTCAAGTCGGGTCTGGCGCCCCTGGGCAGCTCGCCCTCGAGCGACACGTCCACCGTGACGGTTCCGCCTGCCACCGCCGGATCGATCCGGACGACGCGACCGGCAATCAAGCCGTTGCGCGTATCGATCGACGCGACGAGGCCAATCTGCACGTCTTTCGCCTGCGTCTCGGGAATCTTGAGTTCGGCCTTCAGACGACTCGGGTTGGCGACGCGGGCCAGGTTCGCGCCCGGCGCCATCTGCTGGCCGACCTCCACGGGAACCACCTGGAGCACACCGGCAATGCCAGCGCGCACCTTCAGGGCATCGACCTGGGATCGCTTGAGGATCACCTGCGTACGCGTTCGCTCGACCGCCGCCTGCTGCACGGCCAACTGCGCGTCCACCGATCCAGTCATCTGGGCCAGCCGCTTCTGTTCGGAGTCAACCCGCGAACGCCGCGCCTCGGCTCGCATCGTGGAGAGCTGGGTCTCGAGATTCGATTTGAGACCCTCTTTCGCCAAAGCGACGTCGGCTGTCGCCTGCAGCGTCGCCTGCCGGAATTCTGAGTCAGCCGCGACGACCGTCGCCTGTTGAGAGACCAGCTCGTTCTCAATACGGGCGCGCAAGGTCGTCAATTCGGCTTCGGCGGCGCGCTTCTGGCCTTCGAGTTCGGCCAACGCCTGGGCCTCAGACGGGTTGCTGAGCTCGAGGACGATCGTGTCGGGCTTCACGATGGCACCAGGCCGAAGCAGAATCCGTTCCACGCGACCAGCCGTTTCGGCCGGGATCCACCGGATTTCCTCGGGAACCAGTGTGCCAAGGCCCCGGACGTTGCGGACCATCGGGCCGCGCTTCACCGTGTCGGTCCACACCGTGGCCCGATCGACGGTGGGTGCCGCCGGCTTCAGGCGCGCCAGCGCGACGGTGACGGAAGAGATCCCGACGACGCCGACCACCCCCCAGAGGATGCGGCGATTCCGGCGGGCGCGGGCAACGGACGCGGGACGTTGGATATCCATCTCAGTGTTTTCGACGGGACTTCTTCCTGTTCGGTTCATCGACCCACTCGCGAGGTGCGAAGTCGGCCAGACAATAGCCGTGCGAAGATCGTGCCAGCGGCGGGCGCCCGATCGGGGCACCCCTGGAAACGCGCCGCTTGGCGACTCCCTGGCCGATGTGAACCGGCTGCGGGTCACGATTCTGACCATCGACGATGCCGTCCAAGCCGTGAGGTGTTCTCTGGCGGACCAGGTCGTCCCATATTCGAACACGCGAACCGCGACCGGGCATCGGTAGGCAACATCGAAGAAGAAGCGCGCAGCCGCCAGGTGTGACGCCTGAGCTGTTCGCTCCGGGCCTGGTGAGCACGGGATTGGCCGAGCGGGACGTCGCCATATCGCCAGACGGGCGCGAGATCTACTTCGCGGTGACCTTTCGCACGACGACCACCATCATGACCGCGCAATTCAAGCGAGGCCGGTGGACGCCGCCGACGGTGGCCTCGTTCGCCGCCGACCTGACCTACTACAACATGGAGCCCTGCATGAGCGGCGACGGGCGGCAGGTGTTCTTCCTGACGAACAGGCCTCGCGCGGGCGGAGCGTACGGCGAGCCGGAACGTCTGCCGGATGTGATCAACGGGACCGGAGCGACCTTCAACGCGTGTGTGGCACCCGACGAGCAGTATCTGATCGCGGGCGTCGAAGGCCGTGACGACAGCACGCCGCCGAAGAAAGCCAACTACTACGTGTTCTTCCGAAGCGCAGACGGGACCTGGGCTCCAGGCGTCAATCCCGGCCCTGTCGTCAACGATCCGGCCAACACGGTGCACTCGCCATACATCTCACCCGACGGTAAGTACTTGTTCTTCGCGTCAAACGCGTCCCGCGACAGGAGCCCAACGCCACCCGGCCCGCTGACGCTGCCGCAACTGGTCGATCTGAGCCGCAGCCCTCAGAACGGCAACTCCGACATCTACTGGGTACGCGCAGAGGTGATCGAACAGCTACGTCGCGCGCACGAGTGATGACGTCGAGACTGGCACCCGTGTGGCTGTGACCTCGGGTCTTGAGGTCGGGCGAGCTCCGTAGCGTGGCAATCGATCTACCTGACGACAACCTCATCGCCGTCCGCGTGGCCCTCCGGGCCGTCCACCTGCTCGTGCCCGCAGCCAGCCGCACGCATCCACCGCGCGGTCATGCGTGAGTTGATTCTACTGGCTCTACCCCCACGCCTCGTCGTCATCAAGCACGAAGCGATGCTTCGGCGCCAGGTCCTTCGCGCGCACGAACCCGATGCTGTGCTTCTTCGAGTCGGACCTGAGCACCCAGGCGATGTCCTCCATCTCCCGGATCGACGGATGTTGAGCGTTCACGTAAGACGTGCAATACACGACGGCGAACGTCACGAGGTTGTGCAGGTGCGAGAGACGCGAGCACTCGATAATCTCGTCGCGCAGACTGCGTCCCCTGACGATGCAGGCGTGGCGGCAAGTGTGGCACAGCGGAGTGTCCCCGTTCCTGGCCGTGCCCTCTCGAATCTTGATGCGCATAGTGAACCTCCCCTACGTCATCACGAGGCACCCCCCTTCTTTCGGATTCGGCGGCAGGCGCGCCACCTGCAGCCGGACGACGACGATGCCATCGTCGGAAACCGTCGTCAAGGGGAACAGTGAGATGAGGGACAGTGAGACGCGGGCGGGTCGTGACGACTTGAATAATCAGGGCGGGAGGGGTGCAGTCCGCCTCCGCGGCTGCGCCGCTTCGGCGAGACAGCCTTCGCGTGCGGGGCGGCTTCGGATGGCTTGCCTAGCCGAAGCCACCGAAGGTGGCGAAGGCTGGCGGAGAGGGTGGGATTCGAACCCACGTGCCGGTTACCCGACAACACGCTTTCGAGGCGCGCCCGTTACGACCACTTCGGTACCTCTCCGCTCGAGGCCGAACCCTGATTATAACTCATCGTCCGGCTGAAGCCGGACGCCACGCCGGAACCGGAAGAATTCCTGGATGATGGCGCGGCACTCGTCGTCGAGCACGCCGCCGACGGCCGTCATCCGGTGGTTGAGCGACGGCAGTTCGTGCGCGGCCAGCGTCGACACCAGCGCGCCCGCCTTCGGCTCGGGCGCGCCGAACACCACCGTGCCGATCCGCGCGTGCACCATCGCCCCGACGCACATCAGGCACGGCTCGATGGTCACGTAGAGGGTCGCCCCGACGAGCCGGTAGTTGCCGACCGTCCGGGCCGCGTCCCGCAGGGCGCCGATCTCCGCGTGCGCCGTCGGATCCACGGTACTGATGGGCTGGTTGAAGCCGCGACCGACGATGACGCCATCCACCGAGACGACGGCGCCGACCGGCACCTCGCCGGCGGCGAAGGCCTTCCGGGCCTCGTCCAGGGCGGCGCGCATCAAGGGCTCGTGAACGTCCATCGGTGGCACCTATTGTAGACACCCCCCGCCCCGGCGGGCACGTCAACCCGCGTGAAACCGCAAATCCCCGCCGTTTGGGCCCGCGGACAGCCCATGGCGTTGGCACCGGTCCTGCAGCAAAGAACGGTGGGGGGCCGCGGGATCTGGCGCAACGCCCCGTCAGAGTGATAGGATGCCCCGCGCCTGCTGCCAGGCACCGCGGATGTCGGTGCCGCGGCAGCAGGGAGCCCCCCGTCCTGGAACGTCTTGTCTAACTGGCGGCGAGCCCGGGTGGAGATCGCCGACCATGTCGCCCGAATGCACGCCCCAGTCCCTCGCGGCTGGAATGGTTCGGCCGGCAGAACGAGGAGGATGCAGATGAAGAGAACGATCCTGGTGCTCGCCCTGATCGTGGGCGTGGCGCTCCTGGCCGTCCCCGTGACAGCCCAGACGCCAACGCCGCCGACGAAGGTCGTGCTCAAGGGCAACCCGATGGGCGGCGTGAACTTCGATCACGCCGCGCATGCAAAGCTCGTCGGCGACAAGTGCGACACCTGCCACCACGCCTCGAAGCCCGAAAAGGCCGCGAAGGCGAAGCAGGAAAAGTGCCAGACCTGCCACGAGAAGGCCGCGACCGCGCCGATGAAGACCAACGCGAAGGCAGCCTTCCACGACCCGATGGCGAAGAAGGGCATTTGCGTCGACTGCCACGTGAAGGAAGCGGCGGCCGGCAAGAAGATTCCGGCGAAGTGCAACGAGTGCCACACCGTGAAGGGCTAGTCCTGATTTAGCCGTTCAGGCAGACAGTTCGGGGCGGGCGGATCGCGATGATCCGCCCGCCCCGTTGTCGTGTACGCCAAACCCCGCCGGCATGTCCGTCTTCTGCCGTCTGCCGTCTGGCTTCTCTCCGAGTCCTACCGCACTTCCAGGTAGTCCTTCGACGGCAGTTTCGGGAACGGCGCGTGCGGCTCGGCCTGGTACCAGAAGGCCGTGGACGCGATGTCGTCCTGCAGCGGCAGGTAGCGCCCGCCCGATCGCCAGCCGAGCGCCTGGATGGTGACGCGCAGGTCGCTCTCGAACCGGATCGGGTCCATGATGTGCCAGCGGTAGAGTCCGAAGCGCTGCTGTGAGTTGTACACGCCGTCCGGCCGGATCACCTGCGAGAGGCCCGCGTAGGGCGTCGTGAACTCCTGGTACTGCTTCGTCTGCGGGTTTTCGAAGTTGTACGCGCCGCAGAAGTAGTCCTCGGTGCCCGTCCCGCAGATGGTCGGAAACGCCGTGTCGCCGTCCATGAAGAACTTGATCTCGCCCTCGCCCCACCAGCCGGTGTTGTTGACGCCCCAGGCCATGTAGGTGCCGACGTAGTGGCCCCAGCCCTTCACGCCGTCGAGGATGGTGTAGTCGGCCTTGTACGGCACCGGGTTGCTGCGCCGGAACTGCGCGTGGAAGTAGGCCGCCTCGGCCGGCACGTCGGTCAGCGTGTAGTCGACCTGGTAGTAGAGCGTCATCTCCGCCTGGTCGAGGTTCTCCATCGTGATGCGCGCCGACGTGCGGAACGGCATCTCCCAGTAGGCGTTGAGGCCGCTGCCCGGATTGACGCAGACCGCGAGCGAGGAGAGCTGCGAGTAGCCGCCCCAGCCGGCCGCGAAGAAGTCGCCCACCGGCACTTCGACCGAGGGGGTCGCCTCGCCGTCCCAGTACATGCGCAGGATCGAGTAGCGCCGGTGGCCCGTCGGCGTCATCCAGATGTGC
>Ga0315292_10002357_pt1 | contig 10551 bp, 6 predicted proteins | sample YL17G13_0_MG_FD_204029 | JGI IMG/M metagenome (GOLD analysis project Ga0315292, IMG submission 204029) | Sediment microbial communities from Yellowstone Lake, YNP, Wyoming, USA - YL17G13_0 | ecosystem: Environmental > Aquatic > Freshwater > Lake > Sediment | place: USA: Wyoming | collected... | reverse complement strand
AATAGAAAAATATATTAAACAAAATTCTTCTATATATAATATAGCCATTCAATTCAAAATGTCTTTACAAAGTATAATAGATAAACCCAAAGAATTATTGGAATTAATTGATAGTTGTTTGAAACCAAAGAAATTAGAAAAAGACCAATTTGGAGAAGTATTTACTCCTATATATTTAATTAATGATATGTTGGATAATTTGGATAAACATTATATTAAAGAACATGGACTAAGCATATTTACTGAAGTAAATTTTAAGTGGTTTGACCCAGCATCTGGTATGGGTAATTTTCCGGTAGCAGTTTATTTAAAATTAATGGAAGGATTGAATCTACAAATACCAAATTATGAAGAACGTAAAAAACATATTTTAGAAAATATGTTGTATATGAGTGAATTAAACAAGAAAAATGTCTTTATTTGTCAGACTATATTTGATACAAATAATCAATACAAATTAAATATTTATCAAGGAAATAGTTTAGAAATAAATACTGAAAATATATGGCAAATTAAAAAATTTGATCTTGTTATGTGCAATCCTCCATATAATAAATCAAAAGAAGGAACATTAAAAGGTGGATATGGTGGAAGAAGTTTATGGGATTTATTTGTAGTTAAATCATTAAATGAATGGGTTAATGAAAACAAATATGCATTATTTATACATCCTCCATCTTGGAGAAAACCACAACATTATTTATGGGAAGTTCTTAGTAAAAAACAATTATTATATCTAAAAACATTTACAGAAGAAAATAGTAAAAAAATGTTTGGTTGTTCTACAATAGTAGATTATTATGTATTAAAAAATATAAATACTTATAAAGAAACAATTATTGATGGACAAGATTCTAAAAGATACAATATAAATTTGAATGATTGGAATTTCTTACCAAGTGGAGCATTTGATATTATACAACAAATATTAGGAAAAAATGAAGTTTTATATTCATCGTCAATTTATGACACAAGAAGACCTTATATAAATAAAACAAAAACAGAAAATAATAATTTACCAGTAGTTCATAATATGACAAAAAAAGATGGATTAGGATTTGTATATTCAAGTGAAGACAAAGGACATTTTGGAATACCAAAAGTAATATTATCATTTGGAAGACATCAATATCCATATAATGATTGGAAAGGAGAATATGGAATGAGTCAAATATGTTATGGGTTAAAAATAAATAGTAAAGTAGAAGGCGATAAAATAACTGAAGCAATTAATAGTGATAAATTTAAAGAAGTTTTAAAATATACTAAATGGAGCACTTTTCAAACAGATTGGAGAATGTTTAATGAGTTTAAACCTGATTTTTGGAAATGGTTTATTTGTAATGAAATAAATAAATCAAATAAAGACAACAATGAAGACGACAATGATGAAGAAGAAATAGGAATTAAAGTAAAACAACAAGTTAAAAAGACAAAAAGAATTGTAAAGCCTAAAAAAGAACCAATAGAACTAATTATTGAAGACGAAAATTATGAAGAAATAATCAGTTAGTATTAGACTTAGAGTAGTTGTTAGACTTAGAGTAATTAGACTTAGTTAGTTAATTAATATAAATTAATATATTTTTTATTAAAGTTTAATTATTTTTTATACTTAAATAAATATATTGCCTAGTCAATATATTTATAAACATTAATTAAAACAAAATTAGTTTGTTTTAAATTTTAAAATAATAAATATATATAAAATAATGTTAGATGAAGAACTTATTCCTGTTGTACACTCTTTAGAACCAAATGAACTAACAAATAATAATGAAACACAATCTAATGAAACCATTAATGAACTAACAAATAATAATGAAACACAATCTAATGAAATTCTTAATGAACTAACAAATAATAATGAAATACAATCTAATGAAATTCTTAATGAACTAACAAATAATAATGAAATACAATCTAATGAAATTATTAATGAACTAACAAATAATAGTAACATAAAAAAAGAAGATAATGTATTTGATTTTATTAAAAATCCTAAAAAATTAGAGTTATTAATAAAAACAAACGAGTTATTAAATGTTAATAAAAATCAACATAATAAATTATTGTTTGTGTATTCTACTCCAAAAGTAGGGTCAACTTCTATTGTTAGTTCATTAAGAATTTTTGGAATAACAAAAATAAATATTATTCACATTCATGACGAAGAAATGTTAAAAGTGTTAGGGCATATTAGTGATATATCAATAAATGAATTAATATTGTATAATACATATTTGGGAAAAGATGTATATGTGATTAATGTTTATCGAAGTCCAATTGAAAAAAAAATATCCGTATTTTTTGAAAAAATAGGGTCTTATCATTTTAATAATCAAGATAATAATGTAAATAATTATAATATAATAAAAGTAATAGAAAGGTTTAATAATATATTTCCTTGGATTGGAATAGGAGATCATTTTATTGATAAATATAATGTAAAAATTCCGGAAAATTTTGATTATACTAACAAATATGCATTAGTATATGAAAATGGTATTAAATATTTAACATTACGATTGAAAGATTCAAATGAATGGGAAAATATACTAACAAATATATTTGGATTTAAAATATGTATAATAAAAGATTATGAAAGTTTAAATAAACCTATAAAGGATTTATATAATTTATTTAAATCTTCTTATAAAATTCCAATAAATTTATTGAATGAGCAAATAAATGATAAATATTTAAAATATTACTATTCTAAAGAAGAAATTCAACATTATTATAATGACTGGTTAATTAAAAGTACTGCAGTAAGGGATAGTTATACAAAAGAACAATTTATGTTATATGAACAAATTACAATAGAGAATTCATATTTGGAAAAAATACAACAAGATCACTATTTTGATGAAGGGTGTATTTGTAGCGCATGTTGTATGAAAAGAGTAGAGACAATTTCAAAAGTGCTTCGTGGTATAGAAGTAAAAGAAAGAATAGTTCATACGGAAGCTAAAATAGAGTTAATACAAAAAAAAGTAATAAGAGCAAATAGACTAACTGATAAAATAAATAATATAATAAAAAAATTACCGCCTAAATCTAGAGGAAAAAATTTTAATAGTGAAATGCACAAAATTGTTTCAAATAATAAATAATAATAATATTAAAAATCTTCATAACAACTTATATTAAACTTTTATTTTACGACATCTACAAGTTACAGAATTTCTTACTCGATTATTTGTACAAGGTTTAAATTTTTCTGGTTGACATATTTTACGTTTGCGAGTATTATTAAGTTTATTACATCTACAAGTTATAAGATTTCGAACTTGAATTTCTGCTGAACAAGGTTTAAGTTTTTTATTTTCACACCCAGTTTTTATTTTATTACATCTACAAGTTATAGGATTTCGAAGTTGAATTTCTGAACAAGGTTTAAGTTTTTTATCGTCACAATTAATTTTTTTTTCATTAGAACTACTTTTTGCAGAAAAAGATTCTGGATTTTTATCTTCAAGCGAATAAAGTGAATCTGTGAGTGAACTAATTGAACTTTTAAGCGAACCCAAAGAATTTTTAAGTGAACTATCGTCTTTTTTAGAAGAAGACTTAGTTTTTGAAGTTAGGTCAATACTAAATTCGACTTCAATTGTATTAACTGATTTTTTAAGCGAACTAATTGAATCTTTAAGCGAACTAATTGATTTTTTAAGTGAACTATCATCTTTTTTAGAAGAAGAGTTAGTTTTTGAAGTTAGGTCAATACTAAACGAGACATCTTCAATTGTATTAACTGATTTTTTAAGCGAACTAATTGAATCTTTAAGCGAACTATCGTCTTTTTTAGAAGAAGAGTTGATACTAACCGAGACATCTTCAATTGTATTAACTGAATTTTTAAGTGAACTAATTGAATCTTTAAGCGAACTAATTGAATTTGTAAGTGAACTTTTACTTTTTTGAGTAATATTTTTAGGGGAAGATTTAGACGAAGATTTAGACGGGGATAAACTACTTAAGTGAACCGAACTAATTGAACTACTTGTTTTTTTAGATGGAGATTTACTTTTAGATGAAGATTTAGATATAGATTTACTTTTAGATGGAGATTTAGAAGAAGATAAACTACTTAAGTGAACCGAACTAATTGAACTACTTTTTTTTTTAGATGAAGATTTAGATATAGATTTACTTTTAGATGGAGATTTAGAAGAAGATAAACTACTTAAGTGAATTGAACTAATTGAAGTGCTAATTTTTTTAGATGGGGATTTATATTGTTCGCTAATAGGTGATGCATTTAATAATATATCAATATTTTGTAACATTTTTTCTTGCGCCATTAAATTGTTTTTTTCAGTAATATTTTTTGTATTTTTAATTTTTATTTTTATATATTGTAAATAATCATCTTTTGTTAAAGAAGGGTCATTTAATAATGCGGTTTCAATATCAACAATAGTTTTCATACTAGACAAAAGAAGTCCATCTTTGCGTTGTTTAATTATTTGTGAAATTGTTTCAGAAGTTATTTGTTTTCCAAAAACAATAGAAAAATATTTTTCAATCTTATTGTCTATTAAATTTACATATCCTACAACAATTTTTCTCAAATAACTATTTCTATCATTTTCAGAAAGTTTATTAAGTTTATCATAAATAATATTGATAAGTTCATTACTAGAATAATTAGGATTTTTTAGTGATAATTCGGTAAAAAACATGCTCCAAGCAGTACAATAACCTTTGCCTTGTATTTCTAATTTAGGAATAGTAGATTTTTCTTCTAATGTTTGAAATCCATCAAACATTGGACATACATCATTTGCTCTAATAAGTTTTACTTGAGATTGTTGTGGTAATTCTTTATTTAAAATGCTAATAAAATCATCTAATTTTTTATTAATAAATTTTATTCTTCCTGCATTTTTTCCATATTGAGAACCATATGGTTCAAAATGTTCAATAACATTATTTTTTTGTCTATAAATTAGTAAATTAGCGTGTCCTGTATTACTAGCAAATTTTAAATACAATGGTATTATTATATTTGGTAGTCCTTTTTTAATACATTTGGAAAGTTGTATAGCAATTTGTATCATATGTTTTTCACTAATATTTAATTCTTCACTTGATATATTTTTTTTTTCTTTAATTTGTAATTCAAGACCTAAAGAAGTATTGGTTAATGAGTTATTTTTGAGTAAACAATTATGTTTGTATTTGTTAAATAAATATAAATAAAAAAATGTATCAACAATAGCATAACCCCCCCATTCTTTAATAATATTATTTTCGGAAAATATGTCTAATTTGTGATGTATATTTTTAACGTGTATTGGTTCAGGCAATTTGATATCTTGTTCTTCCATATATTAATAAAATAAAATAAATTTTTTGATAAAAAGTGTGTATATATGAATCATACTTGGTGGTTAGTCGATGGTGAGTCTCCGCGTCTTTAAGTAGTATTTAAAAGCATATAAAAAATTGAAGTAAAGATATATGAATATAATAAAGTATATAAAGAAATAATGGAACGTCGTATAAATAAAAAGATAGAAAATTATATCTCTGATTTAAAAGAGAATGTAAAAAAAAAAGCGTCAGAGTTAGTAGGAAAAGAATTAGTAAAAGACTTAGAGTTAGTTCAATATATTTATGATTATGAGCGTTTGATATTGGTAAAAGAAGATTTTATGAAACGAAAAAGAGTAAAAAATGTGGTAAATTTGTCTGAACGTTGTTGTGCAAAAAGAGCAAGTGGCGAACAATGTACAAGACGTAGGAAGGATTTAAGTATAGAATTTTGCGGTACACATTTAAAGGGAAGACCGCACGGCACATGCGATTTAGAAAAGGATGCGGAAGGCACAGAAGGAAAAAAAGTAGAGGTTTGGGCACAAGACATTCAAGGAATAATTTATTATATAGATAAAACCTTAAATGTCTATCAAGTAGAAGATATAATGCAAGGGAAGGTAAACCCAAAGATAATAGCCAAATATCTAAAAGTTGGAGAAACTTACAGCATTCCAGAATTTGATAACTTATATTCGTAAATAATACCTACATAATACATTTTTTTACACGTTATAAAAATGTAAGCGCATTTAAAGCGAAATTTAACGCGCATTTAAAGCAAAATCTACCGCGCATTTAAAGCGAAATTTAACGCGACAACTAAATAAAAAAAGTATTAATTATTTAAAAACTTATCTACTTAACAATATTCTTTAATATATGTGTCAATAATCTGTTTACAAGGAACTTCATTAGGTACCTGATTGAGCATATGTTTCATTGAGACAACCTGATTTTCAGTATAATTCAAAATACAAGTTTGTTCTTGAAGTTCTTCTTGAAGTTTCAAACATTCGTAATATTTTCTTTCCAAATGAGAACGCAATAGTTGATTTTCGCTGATTAATGTCTCCATATCTTCTTTAAAATCAGCAGCAATCCAAGTTTGTTCTACATCTTTGTCCTCCAGTTTGGCATGTAACTCAATATTATTTAAATGATGCTGAGTATCTTTATGCTCATAGTCCATCATATTTCTTTCAGAACGTTCCTGTCTAGTTTGCATATAATTGATTTGAGAAGACATAGATTTAACCAAGTCTTCCAATTGTTTAATTCGGTCTGTATCTGATAAATTGTTAGGGATAATAAATTCTTTAAATTCTGCACATTCTTGAGATTCTAAAACTTCTTTATGAACATTAATAAACCAGTATGAATTATTAAAATTAAATTTGAAAGTGCCATTTTGTGCCGAATTGATTTCATTAAGTAGATTATGATTGTACCATTTTTCAAATGAAACAATAACCCCATTATAAGTCTTACCCGTATGATTTTGTTTTTTAATAAATGTGATGTCATTTACTTTACCTATATTTTTTTTGTGGAAAATATTAATTATAAATTCTTTAGTTTGATAGTCTTCAGCTCGTTTAATAAAAAGCGCAACATTTAATGTGTTCATTGTAAATAGTAAATATATAATCTACCTAATGAATCTGTAAATAATTCAATTTTTTAAATTCTTATGTATAATTTAAAAAACTAAAAATTAGTATTTGAATAATATAATAATTTTGTCGGTCATTTTAACAAATTTTTAGTTATATAAAAAATATATATAAAGAAAAAAAAATTGAAATACTTTCTTATCAAAAAGAAAGTATTATCCTAAACAAACAATTACTATCTTAAAAGATGTCTTTTACAAACGAAATCGCAAATTTCAATGCTTCAATGGAAGTAACTGAGTTATTGATGAAAACCCTAGAGAACGCAGCAAGAAAGTTAGCTGCTCGTTGTATCTCTGAAGCTGCCAGTCGCCATGGATTTGATGCTGACAAAGAAATCCAAGCCCTTGGTTTGGAAAACTTATCTGTCGCCCGCAAACAAATGGTGAGGAAAGCAGTTTCCGAAAAGAAAGAGAAGAAACCACGTGAACCTAAGAAATCGGTCTTTCCTATGCCATTCTTTGCTGAGAATGTTAATTCTGATGGTTGTCAAGGCTTAGCCTACAATCGCGGACTTTTCACTCAATGCACAAAGGATCGCTTAGAGACTGGTGACTACTGCAAAGGTTGCCAAACCGAAACCGACAAAAACCCATCTGGTTGCCCAGATTGTGGAAATGTTAGTTCTCGTCTTGACACTGGTCTCTACGAATTCAAGGATACTAAGGGTCGTAAACCAACATCTTATGTGAAACTTTTAAAAAAATTAAATATCACTCTTGAACAAGTTTCAGAGGAAACAGGTAAACAAGGTAAGACAATTCCACTAGAACATTTAGTAGTAGCGGATTTAGTAGTAGCGGAAAAAAAAAGAGCCGCTGCTACTGGACGAGGTCGTCCTAAAAAAGTTAATGCGGTTGAAACCGATGATATGAGTGTAGTAAGTGATTTGTTTTCTAAACTAAGTGTTGAAAAGAAACAAGAACAAGAACAAAAAGAAAACAACGAAGAAGTAGTTTTACAAGAAGAAGAAGAAGAAGAAGAAGTCTTAGAATGTGAAAGTCCAGTCAAAACTAAGAAACCAAAACTTTCTGAGGATGAAAAGGCTGAAAAGAAACGTGCTTTGGAAGCTGAACGTGAAGCCAAAAAACTTGCTTTAGAAGCTGAAAAAGAAGCAAAAGCTGCTTTGGAAGCTGAAAAGGCTGAAAAGAAACGTGCTTTGGAAGCTGAAAAGGAAGCAGAAAAGGCTGAAAAGAAACGTGTTTTGGAAGCCGAAAAGGCTGAAAAGAAACGTCTTCAAGAAGTCGAAAAGGCTGAAAAGAAGGAAGCTGAAAAAGCAGAACGTCTAGCTAAACGTGAAGCTGAAAAAGCACAAAAGAAGAAACCCGACAAAAAAGTTGAAAAAGTTGATGATGCCGATGAAACCCCTCCTCCTGTAGAACCAGCACCACTACCACTACCAGAATCAGTACCAAAGAATACTGTCAAAGTTAGTCGTATACAAATTGCAGGAAAGAGTTACTTAAAAACATCGAATAATCTACTTTATAATCCTGAGACTAAGGAAGAAGTTGGTATTTGGGATCCAGATACAAAGACTATTAAACCGCTACCAGAAGAAGAAGATGAAGAGGAACAAGAAGAAGAATATGATAGTGATAGTAACTAAATAGAATAGATAGTAATAGATAGAATAAGTAATTAAATAAATAAAGTATTAAATTACTTTTTTTATGCATTATATTCTAATAAAAACACCATTATAATTTGTAGGTCATTTCCACCAATTTGTGACTCATTTCTAAATATTTAAGGATGTGGAACACTATCAACTAAATTCGCAGAAATTTTATCATTAACAACTTTCTTTTTCTTCAAATTGACTGCTTCTAGTCTATTAATTTGTGTTTCTAGAATACACTTTTTCTTTGACACTATCTTCCCATTTTTATTTACAAGTAAATCATCTTTTGTTAAACCACCTGTTGTTTTATATGAAATTTCATTATATACTTCTTCTCTTGTCCCTATTAATTTTTTATACACTTTATCATTTATTTCATCTTTTTCTTTCTTTGCATTCTTTATTTTATTTATAGATTCTTCATAATTTTCTAATAAATCTTCTGTGCATTCGGCATCATTTTCATCTAAAATTATGGGTTTTGTTTTTCGTAATAATGCGTTATATGTTTTTATTAATTTAATATTGTCTATCTTTAACTTTTGATTTTCAACCTTTAATAATATTAATTCGCTCAATTCTTTATCTTCATTGAGTTTCTTTTTCAACTCTTTATTTTCATTCAATAATTTTTCATAATTTTCAGGAGTATATTCAATACTGGTTATGATTTCTTGTATTATTTTATCTAATTCTGTAAATGATAATCCATCTATATTCAATAACTCAATATATTTTTTGTTATTTATTGTTAGTTCTCTCTGTCTTTTATTTAATATTTGATTTTCCTTTATAGCATTTTCTATTTGTAATTTATTTTCTACCTTGAAAGCATTTACTAATCTGAAATTAGAATATGTGTCTTTATGTCTGACTACCCGATTTTTTAAATTATTTGAGTTTCCAAATTTAATTAATTTTTCTCCACTTTGACTAAGATTATCTATTATTCCATAATAAACACATTGTGCGTTATTAGGAAATTGTTCTATTAATGTTTTCTCTCTTATTTTATCTTTTTCTTTATCCTTCTTTTCCAATTCTTTATCTTTATTTTCTAATTCCTTATCTTTATTTTCTAATTCCTTATCTTTATTTTCCAATTGTAATTTTAATTCATCACTCTCTTCTTGTATAACTTCTTGTAATGTTTCCTCCATTTTAATATAATATTCATGAATTTGTGCTGCTTTCTCTGTTCCAGCTTTCAAACAAAAAAGTTTAAATGTTCTTATAGTTAACAAAATAGTTTCTTTATTATGCCCACCTCGTACATTTTTTTGCTGTGCTGGTTGGCACAGCAATATTTTATAGTCTATATCCAGTTTAAAATTTTTTTCTAATGAAAATTTTGCTTTAAACTTTTGATTATAACCCATCCATTTCCAAATATTATCCAAATCAATTACAAAATCATTTCTTTGACTATACTTTAAAAAACAATAGAAACTAGCAACAAATAATTGTTGTTCAGTATCCGTAAAATTATTTTTAATTTTTGTTAATAATTTATTCTGGTATGTTCCAGATAGTCGTGTAATTGGATTATTTTCAATTAGTTCAACAATATTCAAAGCCTCCATAATATACTATCATATGTTGCCCTTATATTGTTTTTCGCTGTTAAAAACCAATAAACAATACGCTTTCATGCGATATATCAGACAATAAATCTTCGAAATAAAATAAACTAGCAAATTATTATTCATTTTCGAAATAAAAATAAACTAACAAATCTTATTCATCTTTGAAAATAAAATAAACTAGCAAATTATTATTCATTTTCGAAATAAAAATAAACTAACAAATCTTATTCATCTTTGAAAATAAAATAAACTAACAAATCTAATTCATCTTTGAAATAAAAATAAACTAACAAATCTAATTCATCTTTGAAATAAAATAAACTAACAAATCTAATTCATC
>Ga0315292_10002352_pt1 | contig 10559 bp, 10 predicted proteins | sample YL17G13_0_MG_FD_204029 | JGI IMG/M metagenome (GOLD analysis project Ga0315292, IMG submission 204029) | Sediment microbial communities from Yellowstone Lake, YNP, Wyoming, USA - YL17G13_0 | ecosystem: Environmental > Aquatic > Freshwater > Lake > Sediment | place: USA: Wyoming | collected... | reverse complement strand
TCCAGCTCAGCCACCGGGTCATCGATGAAGGCATTGACCGCCACCACTACTGGCACCCCATGGGCTTTCACGTTCGCAATATGCTGCTCCAAGTTCGCAAAGCCCTTTACTAATGCCTCCTGGTTAGGCCCGGTAAGCCCTGCCGGAAGCGGTGTTCCAACTTTGACCGCTCCTCCGCCACCATGAAGCTTGAGCGCGCGAAGCGTCGCGACCACCACAGCCGCCGCCGGCTTGAATCCTGAACGACGACACTTGATGTTAAAAAATTTCTCCGCCCCGAGATCACTCCCAAATCCAGCTTCTGTAACAACATAGTCCGCACAACGCAATGCAATAGCATCGGAAAGAATCGAACAATTCCCATGGGCGATATTACCGAACGGACCTGTATGCACGAACGCTGCGGTTCCCTCTAGCGTCTGAACTAAGTTTGGCAACAACGCTTCTCTAAGCAAGACCGCCATAGATCCGGCACATCCAAACTCCTCTGCCCGCAAGGGCTTGCCATCCGTTGTAAACCCAACAACGATCTGCCCAAGCCTCTGTCGCAAGTCGGCTTGACTCGATGCCAACGCGAGCATCGCCATGACTTCGGAAGCTTCGGTGATCACAAACTGGCCCGTGCGACCCACAGTCCCCTCTCCCAGCGAGACTTGCCGTAACGCCCGGTCACTGACTCCCAACGTCCTTGGCCAGGTGATCCGGTTGGGATCTACTTTAAGCCCGTTCCCATGAAACAGGTGATTATCCACAAATGCTGATAAGAGATTGTGACTGGCAGATACAGCATGAGCATCGCCGGTCAGATGAAGATTGATGTCTTCCATCGGAAGGACTTGCGCCCTTCCTCCTCCTGTCCCCCCCCCTTTGATCCCAAACACCGGCCCCAACGAAGGCTGCCGAAGCGTGACGGCCGTTCGATGGCCGAGGCGAGAAAGGCCCATGGCAAGCCCGATGGAAGTTGTCGTCTTGCCTTCCCCAAGCGGGGTCGGATTAATGGCGGTCACAAGGATATACCTGCCAAGAGGCGCAGCGTGAAGTCGCTCGAGTACATCAAGCGAAACCTTCGCCTTGAGCCTTCCATATGGGAATAACTCGTTGGTCTGGATGCCAAGCTGGTCGGCAACGTCCTGAATTGGACGCGCCTTCACTGATCGGTTGATCTCAATATCTGTCATAGGCTGAGTAACGGCACAATCTCTACACCCGTAACGGGGCGGCAGTATAGCATAGGAATCGAGCCGACTCGGTGGCTGTTTTTGAATGGAAGGGGTAGATTCAGTGTGGCTTATCATAACCCTAGTCGGTTGATGACGAGCCAGTGATTAAGCGGAAAGCCTTAGCTATTCGAGGATGTACTTTACCGGATCTAGCGCCTGACCATGAACCTTGACCATGTAGTGCAAGTGGGGGCCCGTGGCTAGTCCCGTACTGCCGACCAAGGCAACAACTTCTCCACGTTTTACGCGCTGCCCCTCTTTGACTAATGATTTGGCCAGGTGGCCGTAGAGCGTTTCAATGCCGAATCCATGGTCGATTTTTACAACATTTCCCAGTTTAGGATCGAACCCAACTGCTGTCACTCGCCCTTGAGCCGGCGCCTGGATAGGCGCATTGGCAGCAGCTCCAATATCTAACCCATCATGCCATGCGGGCTTTTCTGTAAATGGGGAAACCCTTGGTCCAAACCCAGAAGTGACCCACCCCTTCACCGGCCAAATAGATGGGGTCGCTGCCCATCGAGAGGACTTGTTTTCGGCAGCTAAAGACAACTCTTCAAGCGACTGTTCCTGAATCGTAGCTTCCTTCGACAGCCAATCGATACCTTCCTTGATCGAGGTAACCATTTCCTGCTCAGTAAAATCGTTCGAACCTCCGGATACGCTCGTTTGGCCAACCAGAGCATTCTGACCAGTTTCTACTGAACTGAGGCTCTGAGCCCCATTGTCACTCGTGAGGACCTTACCAGAGGGAGGAAGAGTATTGCCGTCAGGAAGGGGGCCATCCACACCACCTCGGCCATTAACCACATCCCCAGTTTTGGTAGGCTCAATTCCCAGCATGACACGGAGGCGCTGATTGACCTCCTTCATACTGGTTAAACGCTTCTTCAGATCGTCCACTGCGCCAGAAAAGGCTGCTGTCTGTTCTCGTGCACTCATGGCCTCATCGCGGAATGTTGATAGTTCCCAGACCTCGCCGGTTCTCACCACATAATGCGAGATGACAAGAATATCGAGTAGAGCGAAAATAGCTCCTGCAATCAATAATTTACTAACAAATTTACGATGGAAGCTAAACCGTAGTGGCTTAGCAGTTGAGCCACGAAAGATCACGACGGTATAAGCATCGCTGTCTTCTGCGCCGTTCACTTGTCCCATGATCTTCCCCCCCTACTGGATGGGTTCACCCGCCTCCTACAATATTTCTCTGCGAGTGTACCGGTCCATGTTGCTTCAGTCAACCCTAACTTTGGTAATGCCCCATCACTATCTATTAGCTGTGGGTCTCATTGCATACCCACCCAATATATTGTTCAAAACCATCTTTAACCGGCAATGCGATGATCTCAGGAGTCTCATATGTATGCATCGTCTTGATCGCCCTCTCAAGTGCACGATATCGTGGCCTTGTAGATTTCAATATCAGAAGAACTTCTTTGGCTTTGACGACCTTTCCCTTCCAATGATAGATCGACTGAACCCCTGTAATGATATTCGCGCAGGCAGCCAGCCGGGCATTCACCATTCTTTCGCCAATCCTGACCGCTTCTTTCTGATTGTCCACCGCAACCAAGACCACAAGAATTTGCGCTGGTGACTTCTTCATAATGGGCGCAACCACTGCAAGACAACCTTTGGGCCCTGCAACGCCCCCCGCCATTCTCTCTCAATAGAATAATAAAGCAATTCCTGGGCCTGCCACAGAAAAATCATGTGATTATTGCAATTTATCAATATCTTATGATTTCAAGTTCAATCGTACTGTTTGCCTATTCTCTCTCATACCTCAAACTGAGTTGGTATTACCACATAAAGGCGAGATATCAACAAAAATGTACATTCCCTCACTCTATTTTCTCAAAAAAATATACCACGCCACTAGTTGCTTATGGTTATCTCAGATAAAACCGGACTGAGTGGGCAGTTGGCCTCATTGACTCAGGCTCATTGACAAGCTTTTCACCCCTCACATACTATGATGATCTTAAATAAGGAGGTCTCTCAATGGACTTCGCCATTTCCCCAAAAGAACTTAAGAAAAGCCTTGATAACGGAGACAAGTTAGTTCTGGTTGATGTGAGGGAAGAATGGGAATATTCCCTTGCAAAGGTGGATGGCTCAATCCTAATTCCCCTTGGAACACTTCCTCAATCGCTCGCTCAATTAAACCGCGACTCCGAGATCATTGCCATCTGCCACCATGGCATGAGAAGCGCCGATGCGACGAACTTCCTGCTTCAACAGGGATTTCAGAAAGTGAAGAACTTAGTGGGAGGGATCGACGCCTGGTCAACCCAGGTAGATGGAACCGTCCCTCGATATTGACGAGTTACACCAAGGCCCGCGAGCACATACTCTCCCTTCTACCCGAACGGCACAGTCGATTCTACCCCATGCGCTCGCGGAAATAATCGACGGTGCGTTTGAGCCCCTCACTGAGCTCGGTCCTTGGTTCCCAGGACAATTCTTGACGGAGCTTACCCGAATCAATCACGCTCCGTACCTGTTCGCCACTTTTGGCTGGCCCATGAACTTCCTTGCATGTCGAATTTGTATGAGAGATCAAAATCCTGAGCAAATCGTTGATTGAGGTTTCTTCTCCCGTTCCAACATTATACGTCCCTTGCGTTTCCTGTCCCATCACCGCAAGATTTGCCTCAACAACATCTTCGACATAAACGAAGTCTCGCGTTTGCCGCCCATTCCCATTGACGATCGCTTGCTCGTTATTCAACAGCTTCTGAATAAAGATCGCGACCACGCCAGCCTCTCCATCCGGATCCTGACGTGGGCCATACACATTGGCATAACGCAAGTTCACCATTTGAAGTCCGCTGACCCGTTGATAGTAAGATAGATACTGCTCCCCGCATAACTTGCTGATGCCGTAAGGCGATAGAGGCCGCATGACATGAGACTCTGGGGCAGGGTAGATCTCCTGCTCGCCGTAGATGGCCCCACCGGAAGATGAGAAGACCACCTTACGCACACCATGCCTGACCGCTTGCTGCAGCACATTCAACATCCCAAGGACATTCACCTGAGCATCAAAAATTGGATCATCCACAGATTTTCTGACGTCCATCTGTGCGGCAAGATGCATGACAATATTGGGCCGTTCGTTACGAAACACCCGTTCAAGCCGCCAACTCTGAATATCTAGCTTACAGAAACGAGCGGCACGATTGAGGTTTCGCCGCTTCCCCGTGGACAGGTTGTCCACAACAACAACCTCGTGCCCTTCCTGGAGAAGACGATCGACCAAATGAGATCCGATAAAGCCGGCACCTCCGGTCACGAGTACCTTCATGCATGCCCCCATCGCATATGAATCTGTGACATCATCTGCCTGACTCCTATCAAATCAACTTGTTCTCGCGCGTGCAAAACCAACAAGAATCTCTCGATTCCCTTTTCGCCCTACGACTGGAGAGTCGAGCACGCCTTTCAGCTGAAGTCCCAACTGAGCGGCACAGGCAATGACCTTCTCAGTCACCGCCTCACGTTGCGCATCATCTCGCACGATTCCCCCTCTCCCCACCTGCCCCTTACCGACTTCAAACTGTGGCTTCACTAACACCACGACCACTGCGGAGCTATTGAGTAGGTGGATGACCGCGGGTAGTACCAGCGTCAAAGAAATAAAAGACACATCGATCACCGCCAGGTCGATCGGCTCAGGAACCGTTGTACGGTCAACATACCGAATGTTAGTCCGTTCGAGCAAGACAACACGCGAATCTTTACGGAGCCTCCATTCAAATTGTCCATACCCCACGTCGATGGCATAAATGCGGGTAGCTCCCCGCTGTAATAAACAGTCGGTGAATCCGCCGGTCGAACACCCGACGTCCAAACCAATTGCCCCTTTCGGGTCAATATGAAAGGCATCAAGCGCCGCAGCCAATTTGTCGCCCGATCGGCTGACAAACAAGGCTGGCTGGACAATCTCGATCCGCGCATCCAGCGGCACCAACTTCGCGGGCTTATCCACCATGATCCCATCAACCAATACGCCACCAGCCAAAACCGTTCTGGCCGCAACTTCCCGACTCGGCACCAAGCCCAAAACCATAAGCACACGATCTAACCGTTCTTTGTGAATACGAGAAGGGGAGGCCATATCGACTAGAAAAACCGCCACGGTATGGACAGAAATAGAGCCCACCACTGGGGGCCTAGGAGGACGATTCGTCGGCTTCGTCGTCTAAAGAGTAGGCGTGAATTCGTTTCTTGCCGTTCTTATCTTGCACGAGCACTTCTACTTTATGTTCGGCTTCTTCTAAAATCTTGAGACAATTCTTAGACAGACGAATCCCCTCCTCGAATATCCTAAGCGATTCGTCTAGCGGAAGATCGCTTTTTTCCAACTCACCAACGATGGCTTCCAGCCGAGCCATTGCCTGTTCAAATTTCACTGCTGCCACAACACGCCTCGTTTCTTACGGAAATGAACGCCCATTATACTCAACCACACAACGATTTTAAACTGAGGAATCATTAAACACCCGCGTGACGGTGCAATTCAGTCGCCCGCTTGCCAATTGAGCTTCCAACTCCTGTCCGACTTCCACTTCGTTCGCTCGATGGAGAATCTGGCCAGCTGGTACCGTTTGAAGAATACTGTAGCCACGTCCAAGAATCGCCAAGGGACTCAGGGTATTGAGCTGTGCCAGCGTCGCGTAGATCCGGTGACGATGCTGCGCCAACATGGCTCCCATCTGCCCTTCAAGGCGCTTCGAGAATTGCGGGACTGTCGCCAGGCCTTGCTTGATCGCGAGCATAGGGTTGAGACCAGATAGATCGCGGCGCGCCTCGTGAACCCGTTCACGCCCAGACGTAAGCAGTTGTTGGACCATTTCTCGCAATCGATCGACCATATCGTCCGTCTGTTGTGCCGCTTCCTGGAGGCGGAAGCGTACATCCGTCACCCCTCGAATGCCGGCATCGAGACGCTGCCGTTCGAAGGCACAATGCCGGAGCATCACCTGCCCCGTACGGACCGTCAGCTCCCGCAATCGTTCCACAACCTCGGCCAACACCGGAACCACAGCCTCCGCTGCTGCAGACGGCGTCGGAGCCCGGAAATCTGCAACGAAATCAGCAAGCGTCACATCGATTTCATGCCCAACCGCCGACACCACCGGGACATGAGATGCGGCAATAGCACGCACCACGATTTCTTCGTTGAAACTCCAAAGGTCCTCCAACGATCCTCCACCTCGCCCAACAATGATGACATCCACCGAACCCCAGTCATTCAAATCAGCCAGCGCCTCAGCGATTTGACGCCCGGCACTCTCTCCCTGGACTTGAACCGGGGCGATTAGAATATGAATTGTCGGCCAGCGCCGCCGAAGAACTGCCAAAATATCGCGAATGGCTGCGCCGGTCAGTGACGTCACTACGCCCACAGTCCGAGGAAATGCCGGGATCGATTTCTTTCTGTCCTGATCGAACAATCCCTCCGCCGCCAATCGTTCCTTTAATTGCTCAAATGCAAGCTGTAATGCGCCGATTCCTTTCGGCTCCACCGCATTCAGCACAATCTGATATTCTCCTCGCAGCTCGTAGACCGTAAGCCTCCCTCGCACGATCACCTGCATCCCCTCTTGCAAAGCGAAGCGCAATCGTACAGCTGCAGAGCGGAACAGCACCGCCCGAATCTGACTTGTCTTGTCCTTGAGCGTGCAATAGACGTGTCCCGATCCAGGAATGCGGAGATTGGAGAGTTCACCCTCCAAGTAAATGTCGGAGAATTGTTCTTCGATTGAGGTGCGAAGCAACCCCGTTAACTCCGAAACAGTGAATATTCGTTTCGGGGGGGGGGCTAAAGAGAAGAGGTCGGGAAAACTGGGAAGGCTCGTGGTGAGTCTCCTTTAATCGATGATACGAATTCGTTCGATCGACAACGCCTTGCCAAGACGCGCATCAAGTTCGAGCAGCACGGCGCAAAAGACGGAGGGACCCGACGCCACTTCAAAGCGCCGCGGCATCCCAGTCAGAAACTTTTCAATCGCCAACTCTTTCTTCACCCCGATGACGGAATGGAGTGGACCGGTCATCCCAATATCCGTCAGATATGCGGTCCCCTTCGGAAGAATCTGATCATCGGCCGTTTGCACATGCGTATGGGTTCCGACTACGGCAACAACCTCTCCGTCCAGATAGTGCCCCATCGCCATTTTTTCTGATGTTGCCTCCGCATGCATATCAACAATCACAGCAACCGTTCGCTTCTTCAGCGCGGCCAACTCTTTTTTGGCCACCTGGAACGGACAGTCCAATGTCGGCATGTACGCCCGCCCCATGAGCTGGAGAACGCCAAGTTGCTCCCCACCTGCCGACTCGACCACCACACTTCCATGGCCCGGCACACCGCTCGGATAATTCGCTGGACGAAGCAGTCGTGGCTCACGAGGAAAATAGTCGAGAATTTCCTTCTTATCCCAGGCATGGTTTCCAGTTGTAATCACCGCGAGCCCGAGATCGAATAATTCTTCTGCCAACTCCGGTGTGATGCCAAACCCACCGGCTGCATTCTCTCCATTCCCGATCACGATGTCGATTTGCCGCTGAGCCACCAGCCGCGGAACAGCCCGAGCCAGCGCACGGCGTCCAGGCTCTCCAAAGATATCGCCGATGAAGAGAACCTTCACTTGGCGTACTCCACATACCGGCTCTCACGAATCACGGTCACTCTAATCGTACCGGGATAGGTCAACTCCTGCTCAATCTTCTTCGCCAAATCCCGAGACAGTTGGAACGATTCGGCATCGGTAATGTCTTCTTGTCTGACGATGACGCGGATTTCTCGGCCTGCTTGAATGGCATAGGCCTTCTGCACTCCTTTGATCGTCGTAGCCAGCGACTCTAGTTTCTCCAGCCGCTTCACATAGGTCTCCAAGGCCTCCCGCCTCGCCCCAGGCCTGGCTGCAGACAACGCTTCAGCCGCAGCGACCAACACCGATTCTGGACAGATCGGCTCTACTTGTTCGTGATGCCCAGCAATGGCATTCACAATTTTCTCGCTCTCGCCGTACTTCTTAGCAATCTCAGCGCCCAGCATGGCATGAGGGCCTTCCTCTTCGTGGCTGACGGCTTTCCCGATATCGTGCAGGAGTGCGCCCCGCCTTGCTAACTTCACGTCGAGACCGAGCTCCGAAGCCATGATCCCACAAATGTATGCAGCTTCACGCGAATGATAGAGATTATTTTGTCCGTAGCTGGTCCGATACTTGAGCCGACCGAGCACCTTAATCAACTCCGGGTGAAAATCCGAAAGCCCCAACTCAAAGATGATTTTTTCGGCCTCGTCATACATAAGCTTATCAATGTCGACTTTGACTTTCTCGACGATCTCCTCGATCCGCGTCGGATGGATACGGCCGTCATGCATCAACCGTTCGAGCGAAACTTTGGCGATCTCGCGGCGCAGCGGGTCGAAGCCCGACACGATAACAGCTTCAGGTGTCTCATCGATAATCAAGTCGATCCCGGTTGCAGCTTCGATCGCGCGGATGTTGCGCCCCTCCCGCCCGATGATCCGCCCCTTCATCGCGTCGTTCGGAATCGGCACGACAGAAATCGTGGATTCAGAAACGTAATCGCGCACCACCCGTTGAATCGAATTAGTAATGATCTCGCGTGCTTCCCGCTCCGCATTCTCCCGCGCCTCTTCTATCGTCCGCTTGGCATGCCCGACGGCTTCGAGCCGCGCCTGGCTTTCCATTTCCTGAATAAGCTGCTTCTTCGCCTCGTCGGCCGTGATCCCCGCAACGCGCTCTAATGCCTCACGATGCTCCTTTTCCACTCGAGTACAAGCGGCTTCCTTGCCCACCAGCTTCTCTTCCCGCTTCGCCAGCTCCATATCTCGCTTCTGGATCTCGCTATCCCGCTTATCTATTACACTGACCCGTTTCTCGATGGTCTCATCCCGCTGAAGCAAACGTTTTTCGACATTCGCAAACTCGGCCATCTTGGCCTTCTGTTCCTTCTCAAGTTCCTCTTTCGATCGCAACAGAAGATCTTTCGCTTCCAGTTTCGCTTCTTTAACGATGTTCTCCGACTCCCGCTGAGCATTCTGTATGGCCTGACGAGCCTGCTCCTCTTCCTGTGCCTTTTTCGTGGCTCCCGATGAGCGGCGAATCAGCTCAAAGAGACCGATTCCGAGCAGTCCTCCTACAAGTCCTGTCAACAGATAGGCAATAATTGAGGTTGACATTGGGACTCCCCCTTTACAGTCTCGAGGCGAGAAGAATCATGCTTCTCAGCCTCGCTTGATACAAGGTTGTTCGACGGTCTTAAATGAGAAGGGAACGGAGTGGAAGATACGGGATAGAAGGAAACGGCCAGAACCGCGGGCTACAGACTTAGTCCGAGAATGGACTCCACGGGGATGGATGCTTTGCTGGATCGAGATAACGAGTACGTCCCCTGTAGGACAGATTCCACGATGCCCATCTACGTCGGGCTCCCATCTGCATGAGAGGATTCAACGTACGAACCGGAATCAGCCGTTGGCCGCTTCCGGAAACCGTACTCCCTGACGGCAGCATGAACTCCATGACCTTGCCCAACATCTCCAAGAGATTATACATGAGGTTGACGAACCCTTGAGCGCATTCTAAGTGCCGTAATTTCGCCAGCATCAAAAACTCACATCCATTCCGCAGTGACTGAGGGTATCCTCAGATTCTTGAACCGGTTCGATCGTGACCTATTCGTATCCCAATGGTAGAATCCACTACGTCCCGACACACATGGGCCACGATAACAAAGAGGGCTGCCCTTTGCAAGTTGAATCTAGCGAAAGAGCGAGACCGGAACCTGCTCCTCGATCGACTCCATAAGCGACTTCATCCGCCGCTCGACATCCGCCTCACCTTGAGCACGTTTTCGTTCCAGTTCGAACAACTGATGGGCCAAATTGAGAGCGGTCAGCACGGCAAGTTTGGAGGGGGTTGTCGTATTCATCCCTTCCGCGAGATGGCGCATCTGGCCATCTACAAAGCTCGCGAGACGCCGGACATCAGCTTCGTCCGCTTCGCCGCGAATCGCATATCGTTGGCCATAGATTTCCACGTCAATAGTCTTAGTCAAGGGCCACCTCCTTACGTTCTTCAAGACACTCCAACAACTCGATGTCGCCGAGAACCTTTTCTATACGAGACTTAATATCGACACGCTCTTGCTCCCACCGTCGATTTGAATCATCTTTCTCCGCAAGTCGCTGTCGAACAGCCCTTAATTCTTCTTCAACCATTGCATTTTTTTTCTTCAACTCTTGAACAAGCTTAACCAAATCCCTAATACGACTTTCAAGCGCATCCATTC
>Ga0315292_10002351_pt1 | contig 10560 bp, 11 predicted proteins | sample YL17G13_0_MG_FD_204029 | JGI IMG/M metagenome (GOLD analysis project Ga0315292, IMG submission 204029) | Sediment microbial communities from Yellowstone Lake, YNP, Wyoming, USA - YL17G13_0 | ecosystem: Environmental > Aquatic > Freshwater > Lake > Sediment | place: USA: Wyoming | collected... | reverse complement strand
GCACCTTAACTACTTGCGTCACTGTCTGCATAGTTTCTATGCTCGCTCGACCCCATGTCTAAAGCCAGGGGATTGCGCTCGCTGGTTGTTCACCTTCAACGTGTTCGCACCACATCGACGCAAGCATCCGGCTATCTGTCACCCTCACCGACATCAACCAACTGCATTCTCACGTTCTCGTGTAACCGGAGGAGCCGTGCCGCCTCCTCCTTGTCCTGCGGCTCTTCTGAGTCCTTGATGGCCGAATACCGCTCCTGCAAGGCACGTAAGTCCCGCTTGAGTTCCACCCTGTTGGTGGGCTTGCTGGGCGGGGTGCCCTTGCCAGCGACCAGATGGTTGCGGTGATCCTTCATCCGGCTGTCTATGAAGAGCCGCAGGTGCCCCAGGCAGGCACCGTTGTAGACCGTGCCAACATCCGGCGTGAAGGTGTACTGGTGCCAAGGGCCGTACCACTCAACAATTCCGAGGCGGTTCCCCGTGGATATGCTCTCCACCGCCCAGACGGTGGTCTTCTCCTTTCGTGCGACCACCACGAACCGGAGGTACTTTGTCTTCCAGGTCACTTCCGGCATGGCTCAACCCCCTTCTCTGTCACCTCTGTGGCTATTCCTTCTTTGGTTGCGGCCCTTTTCTCTGTTGCCATTATCTTCCCCTCCTGCCTCTCGGCTGCGGCCTCTCAATAACCCTGACGATCACACCGTGGGTAAGGAACAGGGAGGACTCCACCGGATACTCCTGATTGATCTGCGCCAGGATGGGCTGCTTCTCGAACTCGGTTATCGGGGCCGGAGAGGAGCAGATCACGACGGTGCTCCCATTGGGCATAGTGGTCACCCTGGCATTCAGCTTCACGTCTTCCCTCCTTGACACTGAGAGCACAGCTTGAAGGGCCAGAGGTGCTTCTCCTCTTCCGGCTTGACCGGAATACGGTACCTCGTGTGACACTTCCAGCACATTACATCAACCCACACATCCGGCTGCCGCTCCCTCCACTGCCGCCAGTATTCTACTGCATGGCGGTCACAATACCCGTCCGGCCCAGTGGCCAGCTTCTCGCAATGTGGCCGCCAGTGGCAGGGGTGCGCCCCTTGAGACATATCCATAGGTTCTCAAGACAAGGGAGGCTGGTCGGTGGCCAGCGTGGAGTGTTTTTAAGCCCCTTCGCCAAGTAGGTCTCGCCTGTACACTTCTCCACACCATGCAGTTTCACCGCCAGCCCACCTTCTCCATACCTAGAATGGCAGGTCTTCGGCCTCTACGGACTCCTCAGTAGCAGGAGCACTGGCAGACCCCTCCGTTTCAGGGCCACCCTTGGTTGTCTGCCTGTCAAGGAAGAGCACCCGCTCGGCCACTATCTCCACCTGGGTGCGCTTCTGCCCGTCCTGGCCCTCCCAGGCGCGGGTACGCAGGCGTCCTTCGACGTAGGCTCTCTTGCCCTTGGTTAGATACTGGTTACAGGACTCGGCCAGCTTGTTCCAGCAGGTCACCGTGAACCACTCAGTCTCTTGCTTGCGCTGTCCCTCGGACACGAAAACACGGCTGGTGGCCACGCGGAACGAGGTCACCGGATTGCCGTTCGGGGTGAAGCGCATCTCGGGATCAGTCCCGACGTTGCCAATAATCATCACTTTGTTCAGATTCGCCATCAGTCTCCCTCCACAGGCAGGTATTTGTAGCCCTCATGGTTTAGGTACTCGTAGTCGCAAGACTCACCTTTGCACTGGATAAGCAGCAGCCGTTCTGAGAGATAGCAGAATACCCCATCCAGGCTCCGGCCACATTTCGGACAAACCTTCTTTGACCACCAGTGCTTACCCCTCTCCGGTTGCCCGTTCATGTTAGACAGGTTATCTCCTTCGATCTTAACCGGACTCGGCCTTTGTAGGCCGTGGCCCCTGACTGGGTTATCAGGTGGCATCTGGCCACCAGCTTATCAGCCAGCTTCTCACAGGCCGCGCTGAGAGGACATGAGGCACATTCATGGACATGGCCACAGGCAGCCGCCCATCTCTCTGTGACATGATCCTCCTGGGCCGTCAGCCTGCACACCTTACCAGCCAATTTGGCAATCAGGTTACCACAGACTGTGTTGCGGGAACACGTCCCGCATTGGTGGACATGGGCACAAGCAGCAGCCCATCTCTGTACGATGTGATCCGTCTCGGCGGTCAGCTTACCGCCCTTGCCACCCTTCGATGACATGGCTACCCTCCTTCCTTGTCAATGCGGTGAAGTAACTAGGTGCGCTTCCTTCTCTGAAACGCCTTCTGCGTACCTGCGCCCGTAGCAAGGCTAAGGTTGGATGGTTCCTCAGACGCGGCTCGCGCAGGAGCGGCCGCCGCAGGACGGACGGGTTCCGGCTCAGATGCTGGCATTGCCTCCGGCTCCGGTGAGTCCCCCTCCTCGAATACCGAGTCAAACCAGTCCTGGTACCATGCCACCATCATCCTCATCGCATTACGAGAGGCCAGGGCTATCATCATAAGGCAGTACATCGAGACAAACATCCAGAAGATGGCCGTGACAAGTGCCGCGCTCTGCAACATCTCCATCCCTGTCATAGCCCCCCCTATCAACACTCCTCAAAACTGGAGGCTTGCTCCTCGCCGGAGACGTTCACCTGGAAGTTCCCGCCACACTCCCGGCACTTGATATCGACCTCGGCTTCAAACCCATAGTAGGTCTTCATGTAGCGCGAGTTCTTGATGGGCTTGCCATTACGGTCTGTGGTCTCCTGGCGACTGGTGCCTTCCCCGTCAGGGCTGTCGGCCTCGAACTGGGAGTCGGTCTCTGGATCGTAGCCTTCCTCCGGCTTCCGCTCGGCGTTACAGGTATGCTCGAACGGAGCCTCAGCCTCAATGGTAGACTCCTTCAACTCGGTGCTGTCCTCCGCACATACCAGCACCACCCGCGCCGTGACCTTGACGTTCCCACCCTCAACCTCTGTGCCCCCGACTTCCACGGTCGGCGGGTCGTCATAGCTGGCGAACTTGTTGCAACTTGGACATCTCATGGTTCCTACCCTCCTTTTCCGTTCTATCCTAGATGGGGGTCAGACCGCCCCCTCCTGTTTCAGTCTGCGCGGCCACCTTCTTCAAGTGTTCCTCAAGCTGCCACTCCCTGATGGCCTCCCGTGGGGTGCCGTGGAAGCCCCACTGATTCTGCATGTCCGGCTTCTTCTCCCCGCATAACTTACAGACTCCTGTGACCGTCTCCTTGGTTGATTCAGGGATGATCCAGTAGTGCTTGCATGGAGCCTCGGTGGTCAACCCTGGCCCTCCGGCTTCGGCAATGTCTCCAGATACCGCCCGATAGCCTGCACGTCCAGGGTGATGAAGTTCTTGAATGGCTGGCGGCTGGTGTCGTCCAGGGTGGTGTAGAAGGATGTGGTGTACTGCCCCACGGTTACCCGCTGCTTCCCCCTGGCAAACCGCAGTCTGCCACCAAAGGTGGCCTTCTCGCCACCCATAGTGGCACCATGACCAAAAACGGGTGAACGGGTAGTGGGAATACGGACATTATCGACCCTGGTGGTTCCGGCCTCTACAAAGCCGGAGGCCAAAAGCAGATCAATGACCTGCGCCATACTAGATCGCCCCCTGGCCACTGGTTACCCTCCTCTGACTCGGTTGCGCGAGGTTCTAGTATATCATGGTTGGTCAACCCTTTGTCACGACACCCTGGCATCCGAGAGCGCGGCCACGCCCGACCGCTTGACATACCGCTCCCGCAAGCGCGGTATCTTGAATGCCCTGAGCCTGCCCAGTCTGACATACCGTCCGATTGTAGACTTGCTGACGCAGAGCAGGGCAGCGGCTTCTCGGAGGGAGACGAGACCACGGTTGATGGCCTTGTCTGCCTGTCGGCAAGCCTTCACCCAGTTTGCCTTAGAGCAAGCTCGGCCACGAAGGTCAGCGCATTGGACACAGGAGGAAGCATGGCTTCTAGGCGGTCGCAGCCCACAGTAGATACACAGTCCGGTCTGCTTGCGCCGGAGGGATAATACTTGGCGGGAGACGATCTGGGCACATGGATGGCATAACTTCTCTGATGAGAGCTTGCGGTCTCGGTGACACCGGACACAACTTGGCATCTACGGCTGCCGCACCCTATATTGCCTTCGCATTTCCTCAGCGGGGATCAGGGCTTCCTCGGGTAGCTCTACCGAGCGCATCAACCTCCCCACAACCTCCGGCCTCACCTCCAGCCCAGCGTCGGGATCGCTGGGGTTGTGCAGCCAGCCCTCCAGTCCCTCTACGGTCACCCTGCGGTCGTGCTTTACGCCTGGGAAGTAGGTATCGTACAGAGCCTCGAAGTCCTCCTTCGAGATGTCCACCTTGCCCTGGCCCCTCCGGTCGTAAACCAGCCGGATACGCACATGCGGGACTCTCCACCAGAGACCCGCTTCCAAGAAGACGAGGTATTCCCGATAGTAGACTGCCCTGCTATGAGGCTCCCCCGTCCAGACTTCGGCCAGAATCACGCCAGCGTCTCGGCGGGTATCCTTGAGAAACCATGCCATATTGCGCGTGACCATCGGCTGGAGATCATACTGCTCGATGCGCTCCAGGTCTCTCGTGGAGCAAAGCCATTCCCTGTGCCACCTGTCTTCGCGTGATCCGTTGCCTGGGCGTGATCCGTTATCCATACTCTCTCCCTTCATCGTCCCTGCCACCTCTTGGGCCGAGGAGGAGGTCTCTTGCCCTTGCCTCCCCACGCCTTCTCCTCCTCACTAATCTCCTCTTCCTTGGGCAACTGCTCGGGGTGACTGACCACTGGCCAGATAGCTGTGATGAGAGCCAACATGACGGCGATAATCGCAATGATCCAGTAGGCATCCCAAGGTGTCGATGAAACACTCATGCTCCAGCCTGCCAACAGGAACCAACCAAACGTGGCTACCAGAATCACGAGCCAGTTGCGCCTCAAGTCTCCAAAGACACTCAGCCCTGCCAAAATGCCCATGAGCGGGAACATAATAAGCGCGTCTACCATTCCTGTACCTCCTCCGGTATTCGCCGTTGCATAGTCAACCGATAGCCCCCCAGCATTGACACCCCAAGCACTATAATACACCATCCCCCCATCCTCGATTATGGCCCAGTCGAGGCTGTCCGTGCAGTTATCCGCAGGGCCGTAGTAAACCGTCGCCCCGTCTGTGGGGGTAGCGGGGTAGGTCGTCAATGACCCCTGAATCAAGGTGTCGTCTGAATCCACCCCCAAGACCCAGGATAGGTAAACACTCAGGTTATCACTGTTGTACGTGGCAGTGAAATTAGTCGGCTCATCCGGCACGGCAGGCAAGCCACCTCCACCACAATACTCACAACTATCTATCGCCGTCTCATCCGAGTATTGGAGCCAGATACCAGCGGAGGCATAACTCCAGGCCCGATAGTACCAGTGTTCTCCGGCCACATCATGGGTACAAGTCACTCCAGGGCCATCGTAAACCAGTATCCCATCCAGCACGTCGGTCGGTAAGAAGCCTATCTTGCCCCTGATAATGGTACTCGTGGCACCCGCGCCAGGAAGCCAGTCCAGGGTATACAAGATCGCTGTCGTGGGAGTCGCAACAAGGTCTGTCGGAGGATCGGGCTTGGTTAGGAATGTCAACAGAGTGCCATAGGTTGTGCCCTCAGCGTTCGTCGCATAGGCCCGATAGTAGTACATGTATCCTTGCGACAGCCCCGTCACACCTCCAGCATACGGCCCCTCTCCGAAGATGCCACCTTCGCTCCAGTGAAAGTCATATGGCGCACCATCCGTGTCATACTCAAATCCCCGCGTCGTGATATCCAGGTTCCCATCATGCGTCACATTCCCAAACAGGGTGGCGGTCGTCTCCTCAACGGAAGCGGAACCCAAAGTGCCCACCACGGGCGCAACCAGCGTCAACCCTGTAGTAGCACTGTCTATGACCGACAGGTCAGAATACTGCACCAGCCCCCCCTCGGTCGCATAGCTCCAGACTCGATAATACCAGTGCTGGCTGGTAGTCAGTCCGGCATGGCTACAGGATGTGCCTGTGTCAAAGTATATCTGGGTGCCATCGCTCACACTGGTAGGCGCACTGCCCAGTTTGGCCCGAACCTTGGTCTTCTGCGCCCCATCCCCCTTCGTCCAGGCAAGATCAATCTGCGTCTCATCTATACTCGTTGCGCTCAACCCAGACGGCGCGTCTGGCTTGGTCAGGAATATAGCCTCAGCCCCGTACAGTGTCCCATAGATGCTCGTGGAATACGCCGCGTAGTAGTACAATTCGCCTTTGCTCAGAGACGTGACACTATCACTGAACACCCCGCCTGCGAACGCACCGGATTCGCTCACCGTATTGGCGTATGGAGTCCCCGAGTCAGTGTCATAAGCAAAGCCCACGACGGTGTTCGGCCTGACCACGTTCCCCAGGAAAAGGGTATACTCTTGGAGCCTGGAGAGGGTGCCACTCATAGTCGCCGTCGTTGTACCGATATCCGAGGCAGAAGCAGTAGTCACGCTGAACGTCGTGTCAAAGTAGGCAAACGACGCTCCAGAGACATACCAAGCCCTTCCTTCGATCTCCACTGCCCCTGAAGCACTGGCCAGAAGGTTGATAGACAAAAGCTCCCAGGCCGTGGTGGAGTCATGGGGGGTAGACAGATCACTGACTATACCAGATATCTGCCCCCCTTTGCAGAAGAGCGAAGCACCGATATCCGCACCATTATCCTTCTTGACCCAGACAGACACGGTGGTATTCACACCAGAGGTGAGGTAGACCCTAGCTATGGGCATAGACACCGGATAGTACGACGTTCTATTTACGTCAGCGGAGAACTTCCAGGCCATGCCTGCGCCAGCGTTGTATCTCGTAGCAGTCTGGCTGATGACATAACTTCCCGTGCCCTCCACGAAGAGCTTGTTACTGCCCCCAAGATCGTGGTTAGTCGAATAGACCCTATCCCCCTGGTAGTACGAGGAGTTGTTCCAGGCAACTTCTGTACCTTCAGCCAGGGACGCATTGTTCAGAAGAAACGTGTTGCCACCAGAACTGTAGATCGCCCCGCTGGTGTTCCCCGATGTGGTGAGAGAGCCAAAGACTACCACATCCCCTTGGAGGGCTTGTATGGCATAGGTTGTATTGCTCGTTATCGAGGCATTGCCAATATACATTGTTCCGCAGTTGCTGAGATATATCCCGCTAAAGCCGTTGCCGTGCATATCATCTATGTTGTCAAACCACTCATTCCCACCACCACCCATTTGTATCCCGTACTGGGTACTATGGCTGATCTGGTCTATGTCTAAGAAATGGTTGTTCCCAGGATAGTTGATAAATCCGACGCCGGTGGAGCCGCTGTAGTTAATGGTGCCTATGTGCCCGAGTGTGTTACCAAATGACTGACTAAAAACCACTCCTGACGATGCGTTGTTATCAATGTGACTTATGGTTCCTATTGTGTTGTTGTTCCCACTATTCGCAAAGTAGATGCCCGACGAGCCGTTGCAATTGAGATTAGTGACGGAGGTGATCGTATACCTTGTCCCACCATCCAGATAGATGCCGAAGGTACCGTTGCTGTTGGCATTAACAATTGAATTGAAGAGCATATCGGTCTGGCCACCACTGGAGCCTGCCTTGGAGTTGTAACCGTACAGCGTGTTGTTGTTCAAGTCCTGAATGATCCCCATGTTATTATTGGTGCTGTCGTATCCGTGCCCCAATCCATTATTATAACGGAAGAAACTCATGTGATCTAAGTATGTATAGTTCAATCTTTGAAAGATGCGCAGTCCTTCGCCATTGCCATTGAGTCCGTCATACAAGGTATCAGCATCTTGTTTATTCGTTGCCGTATCAAACCCGCCAAGGAACGAGAGCATCACAGTGTAGGACAAGCCCTCATCCATAACGTCCTGCACAACAGTGGTGGACAAGACCGCCAACGAGGTCTTGATAGCCTCTCTCATGTACGTGGCCGCAGACGCATCCGTAGTGCCACTGTATCCCCTCCCTGCATTGCCCTTAGTGTTGGCTGCCATATCAAGCAGAACGGTTGTGCCACTGATACTTTGGATAGCCCACCAGCCCTCTGTGCCACCCTGTTTGAGACTGTTCTTACTGATAAGGCTCTGGAGGTTCAGTCCGGTAGATGTGCAGGCCACGAAGTCATCCAGCCTGAGATAACTCGAATTGGTGGGGGCTGTTACTCCTGTCCACAGAGCTATGGATTTCACTGGATTAGCCAACGTACCCCCACCGCTCTTAGCTATGTTCAGCGGGAGGAATTGCGCCGTGGACGGGATGGCCACGACAGGGAAGCTGTCCACTGGAGTAACCCCGAAGTCATCGGAGCACAGGCAGACGAGCCAGTTGTTGGCCACCACTGCGGCACTGTTCTTGATCCAGAACGACAGATTGTTATAGGAGGCATAGTTATCATCCGCAATGTTGTAGTAAGCATAACAAGCGTTGTTCACGGCAGCGGCTGGGGCAACCACCTGCATACTGTACGGGCCTTCCTTCCCGTCCGTTGCCACTGCATTGCGGGTCACGGCGGCATCAGCAATCGCGGTGATATTGACCGTACAGTTACCATCCCCTGTGCCACCAGTGGTGACCTTGCCTGCGCCTGTGGTATAAGTCCGACCCCTCGTTGTAAGGGCTACAGTAAGAACTGCACCTCCCCCATTGACAGTGTTGACTGTAACCGTCCCCCCAGTGCCACCTGTGGTTATCGTCAGAACATCGTTGGGTGTGTAGCCCAACCCTCCGGCTGTCGGGGCCGAGGCGACCGTACTGATTATGCCTGTAACCGCTGTCCAAGCCGTCTCACATAGATCAATCGTCTTGGTCTGAGCAGCCGCCAGAGTCACCGTCTTGGAGTTGTCCGTCCATGCCGCATTCCCTATCGAGACCGGATCAGGGGACTTGGCAATGCGTATCGTGTCCCCTGGAGCAATCCTGGCAGTCGTGGCTCCACTGGTTATTGTCTTCCACGCACAATACGTGAAGTCTGCCCCGATACTGCATGTCGCACTCGTTGGAGCAAACGTCAAAGTCTCAGCGGCGAATGCGGCACTCTTGCCATACCAGTAGAGAGTCCCCACCGCATTTCCTCCGGCCCAAGTACCACCGGATATCGTGACCACGGTCACCTTGGCCGTTGAGCCTGTACTCCCTCCGGTGGCCGTCTGCCCCTCTTGCGGCTCGGCACCGTTCCCTGTGGTGTACGGTACGCTCCACCACCCGAGCGGAGTGGCTGTTGTCGCATCTATCCCATTAACATAATCGCAATAGAAGATGTTGCCTGTCTTGAACGACGTTACGGTGGCCCATGTCGCCCCATACGAATTGGATGCCCTGGCAGTGAAATAGTAGGTCGTCGCCGTCGTGAGGCTGGCCACACACTTGTAGAAGGTAGCCGCTGACTGAGGTTGGGTCGGATATGTCGGAGTGCCGCTGTTGGCCCAGGAAGCAGGATTAGTCCCACCGTTGGTGGTGCCCCAGTAGAGCGTGATGTTGCAAGGGTCTCCCCCATCGCTCGTAAGTTCCCCATTCAGGGCCGCCGTGGTGCCTGTGATACTGGTCGGGGTATTGACCGTCAGGGTCGGGGCACCCGTGGCCAGGACTTCCCTTACCGTCTTGACCGTTGCTGGCTTGGCAGCAGTGTAATCTACCACCGTCTGGAAGTCGGCAATCGAGTATTCGATGCTGGCCACAGGCACGGCCACAATCTTGTGGAAGACCAGTATCAACCAGTCACTGTTTGTGACCGCATTGTCGATGGCCGTCTCGATGGTGGCCACCGGAGTAGTGTTGGCCACCTCCAGCACCCTGAGCCTGTACAGGGCCGCGCACGGCAGGGTCTCCCTGTAAGGGATAATCGTCCTGGCCGACGCATAGTAGTCGTCCACTATGCTGGTGATACTGGAACTCCAGACACCGCCAGGATAAGCATAGTCATTCCCATCACTCCAGAACCCGTTGGCTACCTGCCAGTCCTTGCCATCACTAACCACATCGTTGACATCCCCCACTGTGTCCAGGTTCTGTGAGTAGTGGCCGCCGATATCCCAGCCATCGCCATACATGGTGGTCAGGGCCGCCACGTCCAGATACTTGGTCGGGTCAGTCCCGATCACGTCATAGGAGGCGTAGAGCGTGGCCCTGTAGTCATAGGTGCCGTGCATGTAGCTGTAGGCTTCGGAGGACTGACTGAGCCACCCGTCATCGAAGGTGTAGCTCACCACTCCCGAGGCCGCCTTGTCCGTCATTCGCAGGTTGTCGAAGTTGACGGTCACCGCCGTGGAGTTCTTGTCTCGGGCATACAACTGGAGAGCCACAATGGAACTCCGAACGGGTGCCCCCGTGACAGCGGCCTGGGTGAAGGACATCGAGATGGTGAGCCACTGGGCGTTGCCCTGGACATAGTGCGACGGCGCGTCGGAGGGCTTCCAGGTATACCCTGCCGTCCACGCTGTGCTGAAAGCATAGAGCCACAACCTGTCCAGGTTCGCCACGTTGTCAATGTAGACATCTATGAGGAGGAACCTGTCAGTCAGGTCTTTGGCCGGAGA
>Ga0315292_10002350_pt1 | contig 10564 bp, 7 predicted proteins | sample YL17G13_0_MG_FD_204029 | JGI IMG/M metagenome (GOLD analysis project Ga0315292, IMG submission 204029) | Sediment microbial communities from Yellowstone Lake, YNP, Wyoming, USA - YL17G13_0 | ecosystem: Environmental > Aquatic > Freshwater > Lake > Sediment | place: USA: Wyoming | collected... | reverse complement strand
AGAATTTGATATGGTAGTTCCCACTCTGGTGACAATTGAGGAACTCTCCCGCTACCAGACGATACAGGAAATTATCGCCTCCACGGAGAGGAAGAAAGTCAATTCTATTCTCACCGTCATGATCGAGGAAGGTGGTGAGATTGTCGAGTACTCGCCCGACGGGCGGATTTTCAAAAATATGCCGCCTTCCATAGTGTAAAAGCTCAGGCAATTGATAAGAAGGAATACGGAGTGACATCATGAATGTCACTTCTTCCTATTTATGGGCAATAATTTGGAGAGAGAAATTAAGACCGTTCGCATAATGGTAGAGATGTTCTGCAAACATCACCATGGCAGGGGCGAACTTTGCGAGGAATGTAAAAAGTTATCCGATTATGCACAAAACAGGATAAGAAAATGCACGTTCGGTGTCAATAAACCCGTTTGCGCCGAATGCACAATTCACTGTTTCAAGCCGGACATGCGATCGCAAATAAGAGAGGTGATGCGATTTGCAGGACCGAGAATGACTTTCAAACACCCAATGCTTGCAGCACATCATCTATTCCGCAAATACAGTACGTAGAATGCAGCAGCATCGGCCTAACGCACTAATTTTTCTGTTGCCGCAATAAATCTTCCCCATTTACTTCTGTATTTATGAATCTCATTTCTTACCGAAGCGTCATTTCTACCATAAGTCTTTGTAATAATTCTTTTTTATGTCATTTCGACTGAAAGGAGAAATCTTGAGTAATAAATTCTATGGCCTGGCTCTCCTTTCCATAAGGGGCGCTACAATTCAAAGAATGGCCGGCCCCTATCTATTAACTTCTGCCCCTAAATTATCCGAACGCATTGGCAAAGAAAGTATTGTCAACGATTTTTTTAATGGAATTGCCTTGACATACAGGAATTTCATTCAGTAGTATTGGCCACTAAAAAGTAATACCTTGTAGAAAAGGGAGGCATTATGAGACGTTTCTCAATTATCAGCATGGTGATTTTGGTCGTCATGCTTTTTGCCACTGTTGGAGAGGCGCCAGGCTATGTTACCTGCAACTCCAATGAAGTGTACATGAACGGCGAGTGTTATCCGAAAGGAACAAGCATCTGCAAGGGTGATATCTGTACTCCCGACGAGCAGTGCATTCGTGATCAGTGTGTGCCAAAGGGGTCGAGCTTCTGCGGAAACTCAATCTGTAATCCCAGCCAGCAGTGTATGAACAATCTGTGTTATCCGAAAGGGTCAAGCCTCTGCGCACCGAACGTCGTCTGCAGTCCCGGCCAGCAATGCCTGAACGGCCGTTGTCTGGCTCCAGGATCAAGCATATGCGGGCCGAACCTGATCTGCAATCCCAGCCAGCAGTGCATGAACAAACAGTGTTATCCGAAAGGGTCAAGCCTCTGCGCGCCGAACGTCGTCTGCACTCCCGGCCAGCAATGTCTGAGCGGCCGTTGTTTGGCGCCAGGATCAAGCATATGCGGGCCGAACCTGATCTGCAATCCCAGCCAGCAGTGCATGAACAACCAGTGTTATCCGAAAGGGTCAAGCCTCTGCGCACCGAACGTCGTCTGCAGTCCCGGCCAGCAATGCCTGAGCGGCCGTTGTTTGGCTCCAGGGTCAAGCATCTGCGGGCAGAACCTGATCTGCAATCCCAGCCAGCAATGCATTAATAGTCAGTGTTATGCGAAGGGGTCAAGCCTCTGTGCGCCCAACGTGGTCTGCACTCCCGGCCAGCAGTGTCTGAGCGGCCGTTGCTTGGCGCCAGGGTCGAGTATCTGTGGGATCACCGGTCTTATCTGCGATCCCAGCCAGCAGTGCATTAATAGCCAGTGTTATGCGAAGGGGTCAAGCCTCTGTGCGCCGAACGTGGTCTGCACCCCCGGTCAGCAGTGTCTTGCAAGTAAGTGTGTAGTGCCGGGATCAAGCATCTGCGGAAAGGCAGTCTGCACGCCCGATCAGCAGTGCCTCGGTAATAAATGTGTGGCGAAGGGGTCGAGCATTTGCGGAAACGTGGTCTGCACTCCCGGCCAGCAGTGCCTCGGTAATAAATGTGTGGCTAAAGGGTCAAGCATCTGCGGGAATGCGGTCTGCACCCCCGATCAGCAGTGCCTCGGAAACCGGTGTTTGCCGAAAGGATCAAGCATCTGTGGGCTGAACCGGAACATCGTCTGCACCCCCGATCAGCAGTGCCTGAACAACAAGTGTTTACCGAGAGGGTCGAGTATCTGTGGGATAAGCCATAACGTGGTTTGTGCCCCCAACCAGCGATGCGTTGGCTACCAGTGTATAGCGAGGGCGCCGATCCACTGCGGGAATACTTCTTGCGCTGTTGATCAGGAATGTATTAGGAACCAGTGTTACCCGAAGGGGTCGCACCTCTGCGGGTCCGGACACGGGTTTGCTGCAAGATTATCGGTATGCACCCCCAATCAGCAATGCATCGGCAACCGGTGTGTACCTTAAGAAATCGGGGTCAGGTCTTGTATTTTAGCATATTCCGGAACAGCTGATCAGCTCGCTCACAGAGGCGTAATGCAGGCCGATATGGTCGGCGATCTCCTTCTGCGTGTATCCGTGCTCTCGCTGAGCAATGCCAAGATTAAAGACCTGACCCTACTCTTCCTCTTTTTCCTCATTACTTGATTCGTCGCTGTATAAGGGCAAGCTCCTGATTCCCTGTTGAACTGAAGCTGGAAAAGAGATTGCCTTCGCCTCTGCTTCTTTGCGTATCCTCTTGCTGTCAGTCTCAAGTTCGGTACTGGAAATGAGCTTTGCTCTTTTTTCCTGAGGTGGATTTAATTTCTCCGAACGTTCGTACTCATTAACTTTCTCCTGAATATCTCGCGGCAAGTCAGCTTCACTTTTTGACAGAACCTCTAAAAACTGACGATCAAAGAACTGATCGATTTGAATTCGTCGCTTGGTAACATGAGCATACTTGCCAATTACTCTGCAGATGTTGTCTCGGTCTTCAGGACTTAACTGCTCAACAGGGAATTCATATCCCTCAAGTTTCTTCAGGCTCAAAATGATTGGCTCTAGGGCGTCAAGCGTGACAACGTAAACGGTGTAATCTGCCATATTGTATGAGAAGCGATCGATGACACCCACAGTATTTGATGGGATTACTAGAAAGATATCTTTCTTGACGTTCTCCTCCTTTATGTATTTCTTCACCGATTCCGTTTGCAACTTGATGTAGGTGGGAAAGTTAGATAGGTCGTCTGACGAGGGACTTTTGGCATCAAAAATTATGAACTCATCGCATACCTTTATTGCGTTGTCAGGATTACCCTTGAAGGGAACTATGTCAACATATTCTATGGTGTTCCTGTCGCAGATCTTCTTGATTTGATTCTTAACGTTTTCCTGATGATTCACCCAAGTGGCTTTCATTTTGTTTAACCGCTCTATCTCTTCTTGCTGACGGTCTTCGATCTCTTTCTTTCTATCGGCTTCAATCTTCTCCCTGATTGAGTTCAGCGTTGCCATAGCCTTTTCATAGTTAGCTTTTCTGTCATCTTCAGTTTGCTTGAAAATGGTATTCTCTTGCTTGAGCTGAGAGTTCTCTTGAGTAACATTGTTGATTCTTTCCTGTGCTGTTGCGACCGTAATTTCAAGCCCTTTAATCTTGCTTTCTGCTTGTCTGACTGCTTCGTCTTTCATTGCTACCAAAGACGTCAGTTCTGAAATCTTACGGAGGTTCTCGCTTACTTCCTTCCTAAGATTACCGACCTCGTTTTCGAGTTCGGACTGCGATTTTCTGAGGTGCTCATTGTCGTTTCTTAGGATAGAAATATCTGTCTTGGCTGTATCCAGTTCCTGGATAGATCTTGCAGCCTCAGAGAGGAGTGTTTTAAATTCCTCATATGCTTCATAACTCAGGCTTCTGAATTGAGACCACCTGAAAAGTCGTTGCCAGAAGGTCAGGGTCTTAACTTGTTCAAAAAATTGCTTGAGTCTCTCTGTGTTCGTTGTCATATGTCACGTCCTCATTTCTCGGTTGTAGTGATTCATTTGAACCGAGTATTTCAAGAGGTACTTCTCATTATCGACCACATGATCTCTGATCGTTAAATCGACCAATCCTTAGTCGCCAACGGGCTCACTATTTATGTCATCTTCACATTTCCTTTTATTCTATTTACCATCTCTTGCAATTTATCTCAATGTAAAGGAGGGACTAAGTCTCATTGAATTTAGCATTGCGGAATCGGAACATATTAAATAGAATCATGAGACGATGGAGGAAAGCAGAGCCGGATACAGATCGAACTGAATTACGTAGCAGGATATATGTGAGATGAAGAATACAGAAATCGCGAGGGTGTTTCATGATATGGCCGACCTTCTCGAACTGAAAGGAGAGAACGTATTTAAGATACGTGCTTACAGGCGGGCGGCACAGGTTATCGAACACCTTCCCAAAGAGATGGCAGTCATGCTGGAACAGGAAGAGGACTTTCAGAAAATCCCCGGCGTGGGCGAGGCAATAGCAAAGAAAAGCACCGAACTGATTAAGACAGGAAAGCTCGAAGCATACGAAAGCCTCAAGGCCGAATTTCCCGAAGGCATAACGCGCCTCCTGGAGATTCCCGGTATCGGGCCAAAGACAGCACACCTTCTTTCGTCGGAGCTGAAGATAACATCGGCAGAACAACTGGAAGAGGCGATAAAGGAGGGAAAGGTCGCAGATCTCTTCCGGATGGGGGACAAGACCGCGCAGAACCTGCTCCACAAGATAGAGGCCATGCGCCGCAAGGATCAGCGCATCCCTATCGGTCAGGCCCTGCCCATTGTTGAAGACATCTTGAAAAGTCTCAGCAGTCTTCCGGGAGTGAAAAACATGACTTCTGCGGGGAGCCTCCGGCGTTTCCGGGAAACCGTCGGGGACATAGATATCATGGGAACCGCCGACAATCCGGAGAAAGTCATCAATGAATTTGTCGCTCTCCCTGTGGTTAAGGAAGTCCTGGCCAAAGGGCCGACCAAGGCGAGCGTCATCCTCCCACCGGGTCTCCATGCGGATTTAAGAATGGTGGAGCATGACTCCTTCGGATCACTTCTTCAATATTTCACAGGCAGCAAGGAGCACAATATCGCCCTCAGAACGAAGTATCAGAAGAAGGGACTCAAGCTCAGCGAATACGGAATCACGGATGTCGCCCATGATAAGCTGGAAAAATTCACCACGGAAGAGGCCTTCTACAAGCGCCTGGGAATGCAATATATTCCCCCGGAAATCAGGGAAGATCAGGGAGAAATCGAATTGTCGGAAGTACACGCAATTCCCCGTCTTGTCGATCTCCGCGACATAAAGGGCGACTTTCATGCGCACTCAGACTGGAGCGACGGCAATAATACCATCGAAGAGATGGCCCTGGCTGCAAAGAATGAAGGCTACAAGTACATAGCCATCACCGATCATTCCAAAGGGCTCGGCATAGCGCATGGCTTGACGGAAGAACGTCTGAAAGAACAGGTCAGGGAAATTCGCAGGCTTAATGAGAAGTTCAAGGGCTTTCGTATTCTCTGCGGCATGGAGGTCGATATAAGAGCCGACGGTTCTATCGATATGCCTGACCACATGTTAGCGGAGCTTGATTGCGTCGTCGGCGCCGTTCATTCGTCTTTCAATCAGAGCGCGGAACGAATTACCCGGCGTATTCTCAAGGCGATTGAAAACCCCCATCTCGATATCATTGCACACCCGACGAGCCGCCTCATCGGAGAGCGGGAGCCGACAGCCGTCGATATGGAAGCCCTTTTCAAGGCAGCAGTAAAATATAAGAAGGCCCTGGAGATCAACGCCATGCCAAGCCGCCTCGACCTCAAAGACATCCACATCCACCGCGCCCGGGAGCTGGGCGTCATGCTCGCCATCGGGACAGATTCCCACGTCGCCGGCCAGTTGAAACTGATGCGCTTCGGAATAGGCATCGCCCGCCGCGGCTGGTGCGAGCCCAAGCATATCTTGAACTGCCTCTCTCTCGAAAAAGTTCTGGCTTTCTTCAAAAGGTGAAACAGAGATAATGCTTAGGTTTCCCACTTTGAAAATCAAATAATCCCTTTTGCACTCAGCCTGGATACAATCGCAGACAGGAACCCCGGGCAATGACGCTGCAGGAAGACAGCGCACCTTCCGTGTCCGGTAATCACCTTTATCCGCTGGCGCCTATACATTGCCTGTGCTATCTGTCGCGCAGCATCCTCACACGATATCTGCAGCCAGGCAGGCACGCGGTCCTGCATTTCAGGATGATGTACACCCCATTTATCAACCTGTCGGATTTCCGTCCGTACATAGCCGGGCACGATGAGGACAACACCAACGCTATATCGCCGGAACTCATACCATAACGATTCGGCAAGCCCATGGATCGCGAATTTACTCATTGAGTAGGCGGAGAGACGGGGGGTTGCGATGTAGCCATTGATGCTGCCTATGATTCCGAGGCATCCACGGGTTGCAATGAGGCATTCCCGTGTTGCATAAATCGTCTTCAATACGCCGAACACATTCGTTTCAAACTGGCGCCGGAAATCTTCAACAGTCAACTTTTCGAAACGTCCGGCAACACCAAAACCCGCATTGGCGACGACATAGTTGATGTGGCCAAATTTATCTTTTGTTTTTTCCACAGCGTGCTTCAATTCGTCATCAATGCTTACATCGCAGGAAACCGCCAGTGCGTGCCGTCCCATCGATTCAATCTCCTGGACAAGTGCCTGCAATCGTTCCTGGCGACGCGCAACCAGTACGACATCACCGCCCTGGTGCGCAATCTCCAACGCCAAGGCTGCCCCAATACCTGACGAGGCCCCCGTAATAAATGTTACTGTATCGGAAAATTTTGCCATGTTGTATGAGAATTCATTCTGATTGTTTACACTATACATTTCTCCCACCCCTTTCGTCAATACGATTAGATTTAGTTCTTCCCATTGACTTGCCGCACTCATTTCTCTTATACTAAAGATGAACGGACGGTATGCCTGTTCTACGAGGAGAAATCTCTTAAGGACATCATGATTTCAAGACGTGAGTTTTTAACAAACTGTGCCAGGATTACCCCCATCATTGGCGGCGCGGGCATCATTCTGTCCGATCCTCTCTGGCAGGGGTTTTTGTCAGGCGGTGTCTCGGGCATTGCTTTCGCAGGCAATTCCATAGATGAGATGGTGCGTTCAGCCCCCAGGGCACGTTACTGGACTTCCCTTCACAAAGACAACGCCGTCAGATGTTTCCTGTGCCCCCATAGCTGTATCATCGGTGATGGCGAGCGGGGCAAATGCCGCACGCGCGTGAATGTTAAGGGAGGGCTGCGAAGCCTCGTCTATGGACGTCCGGTCAGCATACATGTCGATCCGATAGAGAAGAAACCCTTTTATCACTTTCTCCCGGGGGCCGAGGCGTATTCCCTGGCTACCGCCGGCTGCCCGCTTCAGTGCAAGTGCTGTCAAAACTGGGAAATTTCGCAGGCCCGTCCGGAGGATTATCAGGTTCCCTATACGCCGCCGGAGAAGATCGCCAGATCTGCATCCACCAGCAAGGCTCGCGTCATAGCCTTTACCTATAATGAGCCAACGGTCTTTGCCGAATATATGATAGACATCGCCCGTGATGCAAAGAAACAAGGCCTCCGTTCCGTAATGATAAGCTGCGGCTTCGTAAATGAGGCGCCTCTTGCGGAAATGTGCAAGGTTCTCGACGCCATCAAGATAGACCTGAAGGGTTACAGCGAAGATTTTTATCGCAACGTGTGCGGCGCGGAACTGAAACCTGTACTCAAAGGCATCAAACAGATAGCCAAGAGCCGCGTCCACCTGGAAATCGTTAACCTCGTAGTCCCCACGTTAAACGATTCCGACAAGATGCTCCTGGAGCTGATAAACTGGGTACTGGGAGAAGTCGGCCCCGATGTCCCCCTGCACTTCTCCCGTTTTCATCCCGCCTACCAGATGCTCAATCTCCCTCCCACGCCTGTAGCCACTCTGGAGCGGGCCCGTGACATGGCTCTCAGCAAAGGTATTCATTATCCGTATGTGGGTAATGTGCCGAGTCATCCGGGGGATAACACCTATTGCCCAAGCTGCAAGAAAGTCCTGATACAAAGGCGCGGATTTTTTGTCACAGAGATGAATATAAAGAATGGGCGCTGCAAATTCTGCAGCCGGAAAATCGCAGGCGTTTGGGTATAGAAAGAGGTCATGAAAAATGAAAATACTGAGATGGTGTACTATACTGTTCGTGATTGGTCTCGGTTTTGCTCTCGCTTGTCAGGCAAACAAAGTGCCGGACGCTGACGTTCGTGAACCTGCAGTGGCGGGAAAGTTCTATCCCAACTCCGCATCCACACTGAAACTGGCCATTGAAAAATTCCTTCAGGACGCGGTACCGGCCAAAGCCAAAGGGACTGTGGCCATTATCGTCCCCCATGCGGGCTATATCTATTCAGGCCAGATATGCGCCGACGCCTTCAAGCAGGTTAAGGACAAGCGGTATGACGTGATCGTCATCTTGGGAACAAATCACACAAACCCGGGATTTGAAAAAATTTCTCTCTATCCGGGCGGGGGATTCAGAACACCCATAGGCATCGCTCCGATAGAAAGAGAAGTCGTCTCTGAGTTGATGGCCGCAGATCCCGGCGACTGTGTATTAGATAAATCACTCCATGCGCGTGAACACTCCGTTGAAGTGATAGTACCGTTTGTCCAGGTCGTCTTTCCTGAGGCGAAGATTGTTCCTGTTGTCGTCGGCTCGCCGGATGTAAACATGTGCACCCGCTTCGGCCAGGCCTTAGCAAAGGTGTTGAAGAACAAACGCGCATTGATTATCGCCAGTTCCGACCTTTCACATTATCCGGCAGCGGAGGATGCAGTCGCCGTAGATAGGGAAACCCTCAAGGCGATTACGAAACTTGACCCTGCCTTATTTAACTCAGTCATTCAATCGCAGATGAATAGGCGCATTTCTAAACTCCACACCTGCGCCTGCGGAGAGGCCCCCATCATGGCAGCCATGGCAGCCGCAAAATCTTTGGGCGCCACCCGTGGCGTAGTTGTCAGCTATGCCAACTCGGGAGATGTTTCCATCGGTGATCGGTCGGAGGTTGTCGGCTACGGTGCTGTTGTGCTCACCAAGAACGGTAACGAGAAGAACACAAGTAAAGGAGACGTCCCCGCCCCTTCCCCTCTTTCCGGTTCGCTTAGCACCTCAGACAAAAAAGCCCTGCTTGTCTTTGCCAGGGAAACCATATCCAGAATATTTTCGACTGATACGGTTCCCCTGGCCAGGGATTTCAGTGCGAATCTCCAACAGCCACGGGGCATTTTTGTAACTCTCAAGAAAAAAAATGAGCTTCGCGGTTGCGTTGGCCGGATAATAGGAGATGAACCGCTCGGGAAGCTCACAGGCGCCATGGCGCTGCAGGCAGCTTTTAATGACGGGCGGTTCAGGCCGGTGACTGCCGATGAACTCCGTGAAATCGAAATTGAAATATCCGTGCTGACACCCTTGAGAGAAGTGTCCGGCGCCGCGGAAATCGTCGTCGGGCGGGACGGTGTTGTGCTCGTTAAAGATGGGCATTCGGCGGTCTTCCTTCCCCAGGTCGCAACAGAACAGAAATGGAACCGTGAAGAAATGCTGGATAACCTCTGTGCAAAAGCGGGGCTCCCGCCGGGAAGCTGGAAACAGGGCGCGCAATTGTCAACCTTCCAGGCAGTGGTGTTCAGCGAGGCAGACTTCAAATAATCTCCATGATCATCTCACTTTTTTCCATCGGACTTATATCCATTCTGGGACAGGTTGTACTCCTTAGGGAATTAAACGTTTCCTTCTACGGAGTCGAGCTGATTTACCTCTTAGCCCTCGGCATCTGGCTCTTTTGGACAGCCATAGGGGCGCTTGTCGGCCGCCGCACTCATTTTCCATCAGATAAAACCCTCGCTCTGCTTTTTATTATCTTCGGAATCGCTCTTCCCCTGGATATCGTATTCATCCGCGCCAGCCGTCTTCTCTTCGGAGGTGTACCAGGTGCATACCTTACCTTCCTCCAGCAATTTACGATTGTGGTCATTTCACTCATGCCTGCGGGGATACTGTCCGGTATTTTATTCCAGTGGACTGCAAAGATATATGTCTCACAGGAGAGAACCGTAGCCATTGCCTACGCCATCGAAAGTCTTGGCGGGTTGGTCGGCGGTCTGGCTGCAACCGTCTTCCTCATATGGGGAGCACAGAACTTTGCCATTGCCTTTGCATGTGCCTTTGCCTCAGTTATCACTCCTCTTGCCTTTTTAGGACGAAGGAGGCTATCCCCATTACGATGGACGGCAGCAGTCTTGGCATGTATCCTTCTATTGCTCACCTGGCAGGCACCTCCCATCGATCATCTAATGGTTGCCTGGAACCATCCGAATTTGCTCGAGAGCAAAGATTCTCCATATGGCAGAATCACAGTGGCCCAATCGTCCGGGCAATTATCCGTTTTCGAAAATGACGCCCTGGCATTTGAGACTGAAGGAACGGAAGCTGAATACTTCACACATCTGGCGGCCCTCCAGCATGCG
>Ga0315292_10002349_pt1 | contig 10564 bp, 9 predicted proteins | sample YL17G13_0_MG_FD_204029 | JGI IMG/M metagenome (GOLD analysis project Ga0315292, IMG submission 204029) | Sediment microbial communities from Yellowstone Lake, YNP, Wyoming, USA - YL17G13_0 | ecosystem: Environmental > Aquatic > Freshwater > Lake > Sediment | place: USA: Wyoming | collected... | reverse complement strand
GGCCGCTTTCGGGCACGGATTTGTGATCGTCCCCCAGCGTCGCGGGAAAGCGAACATCCGCGAATGGGGAAGATCGGCCACAGGAGCGGCCGTACACCGAATCGGCATGCCCCTCCCAATGGCCGCCATTCGCGGCCCCGCAACGGAGCGACCAACGACGCTGGCCGGCTCTTCGAGACTTGTCGCGAGTCTCTTCGCTGCCGTAGCTGTCTATCCGAGCTGCACACCCGCTACACTCCTGGCCCGAGGGAGGTTGCAGTGACAGACACGTCGACGGAGCGTGACGACGACGGCGCCTGGGCCAAAATGCGCCACCGCAAGGTGGTGCAGTGGGGACTCGCATACGCCGCCGGTGCCTGGGCTTTGCTGCAGGTCATCGGCTTCGCGTCTGATGCATTTCATTGGCCGGACGTCACCAAGCAGCTCTCGATGCTGACTCTGGCGATCGGTCTCCCCGTTGCCGTGACGCTGGCCTGGTACCACGGCGACCGTGGCGAGCAGAGCGTGACGCGCGTCGAGCTCGCCGTCCTGACGCTGCTCCTGTTCCTCGGCGGTGGTGTGCTCTGGCTCTACAAGAATCGAACCGTTCCCCCGCCAGTCGCGGTCAAGGCGGGTCCTGCCGCCCCGGTGCAGGCCCCCTCCGTCGCGACTTCGGACTCACGTCCCTCCATCGCGGTGCTGCCATTCGTGAACATGAGTCCGGAGAAGGACCAGGAGTATTTCTCGGACGGCTTGTCCGAACAGATGCTCGACCTGCTGGCGAAGGTGCCGCAACTGCGCGTCATCGCGCGGACCTCTTCCTTCTCGTTCAAGGGCAAGGAGGTCGATGCGGCTACCATTGCGCGCACGCTGGGCGTTTCGCATCTGCTGGAAGGCAGCGTGCGGAAGTCCGGGAATCGGCTGCGCATCAGCGCCAAGCTCGTGCGGGCGTCGGACGGCTCGCAGCTCTGGTCCGAGTCGTATGACCGGAATCTCGAGGACGTCTTCAAGATTCAGGACGAGATTGCCGGCGCCGTCGTCGCGCAGCTCAGGGTCACGATGCTCGGAACGTCGATGCCGGAGAGCCAGACCACCAATCCCACGGCCTTCACCGACTACATGCGTGCCCGGCAGCTGTACCGGTCAGGCACCAAGGACAGCCTCGAACAGGCGAGCGCGCTGCTCGAGCGCGTCGTTGCCATCGACGACAAGTACGGCCCTGGGTGGCGACTGCTGGCACAAACGTATGCCAGGCGGGCCTGGGTCGGTTTCCTGCCCCTGCATGAGGGATTCGCCAAGGCTCGCGCGGCAATCCAGCGGGCGATCGATATCGATCCGTCCGATGCAGCGGCGATCGCCGTGCTGGCCAACCTGTCACGGGCCTACGACATGAACCTGCCCGAGTCCGCGCGCCTGCTGAAGCGCGCCTTGTCACTCTCGCCGCGCGACGAAACCGTTTTGGCCGCGGCAGGAAGCCTGACCGAGGCGACAGGAGACGGCCCGCGCTCGATCGCAATCTACGAGGAACTGGTGCGCCGCGACCCGGTGAACGGCGATGCCTGGAGCGACCTCGGCTTCGCGTACATGGTGTTCGGCAGGTACCCCGACGCGATCGCGGCGCTTCGCAAGTCGCTCGAACTGGAGCCTGCTGCGGTGTTTACGCACGAAGTTCTGGGCGAGGCGCTTCTGTTATCGGGCGACCTTGACGCTGCGCTGGCCGAGATGCAGCGCGAGCCCCACGACACCATGCGACGCCTGGGGCTTGCTTTCGTCTACGCCGCCCTGGGACGACGCGAGGAATCACAGCGACTGCTCGAAGAGGTTGGGCGCGAGCATCCGGACTTTGCTAGCGCGGTTGCCGCTGGCTACGCGCGGCTCGGCATGGCCGACGAGGCATTCGAGTGGCTGGACCGGGCGCTGCAGGAACGCGATGGGGGCGTCCTCGAGTTGCGGGCTGGACCAATACTCCAGCCGTTGCGGAAGGATCCCCGCTATGTGCCGCTGCTGCGACGGATCGGCCTGTCGGACGAGCAGGTCGCGGCGTTGGACTTCAACATCGAAGTCCCTTTGGTGGCGGGGTCCAGCATAGGTGGCGGTGTGGCGGCGCATTGACGGCCTGCCGCGCTCGCCGCCACGCTCCTCGATCCCGGCCCGTGCGCCTGCTTCACTGGCGTGGCCACAGCACCCACATGCGCAACGGCTGGCGCATGCGACCGGCTTCGTCAGCGGCGTTGCCTTCCCAGCCCCAGAAATAATCGGCACGCACCGCGCCGACGATCGCGCTGCCGGTGTCCTGCGCCAGCACGAGACGACGCAGCGGCCTGTTCGATAGCGGTTCGGTCGTGTCGATCCACGCGGGCGTGCCGTAAGGCACGTTCTTCGGATCGACGGCGATTGAGCGCCCGGGTGTGAGCGGCACTCCCTGTGCGCCACGCGGACCCAGCGCCGGGTCGGGCAACGGCTCCTCGCGAAAGAACACGTAACGCGGGTTCGACCACGCTAATTCGTCGATGCGGGCTGGATTGCGCCGTGCCCAGTCCTTGATCGCGGGCCACGACGCCTGGCCGGCTGGCAGCTCGCCCTGATCGATCAACCAGCGACCCACAGAGGAGTACGGCCGATCGTTGTTTCCCGCATAGGACAGACGCGTCATCCGCGCGCTGCCATCCGGCTCCGCGATCCGCAGGCGGCCGGAGCCCTGGATGTGCAGCACCAGTACGTCGAGCGGATCGGCCAGGTAGGCGATCTCGCGTCCGCGCAAAGACGCCTGTGCCGCAGGCAGCGTGTCGATTTCACGGCGCGTCCAGTACGGGCGGCGCGACGCCAGGTCCGCCGGCAACTCAAATAGCGGGTAGCGGAATGCACCGCCCGGTTGGCGCCGGGCTTCGAACGACGGCTCGTAGTAGCCGGTGATGAGCCCTTGTGCGAGGCCTTGCGGCGACTCGACTCGATAGGGCCGCAGGTTTTGTGTCAGCCAGGCGCGCGTCTGCCCGTCGTCCCCTGGCGCGCTCCGTGGCGCCCGAGCGCACAGCGCAGCCCACTCCGGCGGCGGGCGCTGGCAGCTGCGGAGCAGCGCCGGCCAGGCCTGCTGCAGCCTGTCTTCGTTCCAGCCGGGCAGCTCGCTCCAGGCGACCGGCACCCAGCGCGACTGCCCGCGAGTGATTTTGCCGACGGGCGGTTGCAAGGGCGTCGCGGTACAGGCAGCGAGCGCGGCGAGGATTGCCACGACGAGCCACCGGGCGGTCACCGCGGGCTGGTGCATGAAGGGAAGGGTAGCACCCGGAACAAGCCGGAGGCCCTCACCCCAACCCTCTCCCGCCAAGGCGGGAGAGGGGGTCAATCACCTCTCCCGCCGAAGCGGGAGAGGTCGGGCGCAGCCCGGGTGAGGGCGCGTGAAGTGCGGTAAGTGGTTGCGCAGGCGCGATGAAGCGTTTCAATCCGCGGTGGCGCGCCGGTAAGCTCGCGCGGTGACTCTCGACGACCTCCGCCGCAACCGCAACCTGCTGTTCTGGGGCCTCCACACCCTGGGCTGGAGCGCCTATCTGATCACCCAGTACCTGGGTGCCCTGCTCTACGAAAAGCCGGTCGGTTACCTGTGGGTGGTCGCCATCGCAGCCCTCGGCGGCTTCCTGCTCTCCGCGCCGCTGCGCTACCTGTATCGCTGGCTCTGGAACAAACGGCCGCTGGTGATCGTTCCCTGCGTGCTGGCCGCCGCCTGGGCGACTGCGCTCGGCTGGCGCGTCGTCATCAACTATTCCTACGCCCGGCTGGTCGAGGACTGGATGGCGAAGGAGCCCTGGTACGGGATCTTCAGCGGAACGCTGAGCTCGATGTACCTGCTGCTGTGCTGGTCCGGCCTGTACTTCGGCATCAAGTACTACGAGACGCTGCAGGAGGAGCGCGAGGCGGCGCTCAAGGCGTCGGCGCTTGCGCAGGAAGCGCAGGTCAAGATGCTGCGCTACCAGTTGAACCCCCATTTCCTCTTCAATACGCTGAACGCGATCTCGACCCTGGTGCTCGACGGACAAGGCAAGGTGGCGAACCAGGCCATCGGCCGGCTGTCGGACTTCCTGCGCTACACGCTCGACCAGGACCCGATGAAGAAGGTCACGCTGCGCCAGGAAATGGACGCGCTGAATCTCTACCTCGGCATCGAGAAACTGCGTTTCGGGGAACGGCTGCGCCTCGAGTTCGACATCGACGAGAATGTGCAGCAGGCGCTGGTCCCTTCGCTGATCCTGCAGCCGCTGATCGAGAATGCACTCAAGTACGCGGTCGCGCCGCGGGAAGAGGGTGGACGTCTGCGCATCGAAGGCCGCGCGATCGACGACGGCAGGCTGTTGCTGGTCGTGCAGGACGACGGCCCCGGGCTGCCGGTCGGCGTGGAACTCGGCAGCGGCCGCGGCGTTGGATTCCGCAATACGCGCGAGCGTCTTGAGGTGCTGTACGGCAAGCACCAGAAACTTGCCGTGCGTTTTTCGCGCCCCGGGTTGAGACTGGAGATCACCTTGCCCTTTGAAAGGGCTACGCAACCATGACCATACGCACCCTCATCGTGGACGACGAGCCGCTCGCGCGGCGCGGCCTGGAGCTCCGCCTCCGGCACGCCCCGGACGTCGAAATCGTCGGGCAGTGCGCCAATGGCCGCGAGGCGCTCGCCGCGCTCGCCGCGATCGCGCCCGACCTCATGTTCCTCGACATTCAGATGCCGGGGGTCTCCGGCATCGACGTGCTGAAGCAGGTGCCGCAGGAGAGCATGCCGATGGTCGTGTTCGTGACGGCCTTCGACCGTTTCGCGATCGACGCTTTCGAGTCGCACGCGCTCGATTACCTGCTGAAGCCGGTAGACGACGAGCGTCTCGCGCGCGCGCTCGACCGGGTGCGGGCGCAGTGGCACCAGCGCCAGGCGCTCGCGCAACGCGAACAACTGATGGCTCTGCTGGCGGACCTCACCGGCAGGGGCGAAATCGAGCCCGAGGCGCTCGCGGCGGCCGCCGGACGGGCGGTACGACGCTTTGCCGCAATGTTGCCGATCCGGTCGGGGCGCGAGACGCTCAGGCTGGATGTTGCGACGATCGACTGGATCGATGCGGCGGGTGACTACATGTGCCTGCACGCTGCCGGGCAGACGCACGTCCTGCGCGCCACGATGAAGGAACTCGAGGACATGCTGGACCCGGCCGTGTTCCAGCGCGTGCACCGTTCGACCATCGTGAACCTGGCGCGCGTGCACTCGCTCCGGCCCCATGTGAACGGCGAATGTTTCCTGCGGCTGCAGTCCGGGCAGGAGATCAAGCTGAGCCGCAGCTTCCGCGACAAAGTGGAAATGCTACTCGACCGCTTCGGAGCAGCGCCCAGGACGGCGTGAACCGGCTGCCGGCCGTCGCTGTCGCGGCAAACCGCGGACCGTTCAGCTACCATGCGCTCAGTAAAGGAGTGCGGACCCTGATCGCCAGCCGGCGCAACCTCGCTGTCTTCATTGCACTGATTGCGTTGTGCCTCGCGCAATCGGTGGCGCAGTGCCATGCCTTGTCGCACCTCGGCGATCGCGATGCGCCGGCCTTGCCCGGCCAGCACGCGCAGGTCTGCACCGATTGCGTTTCGCATGCGCCGTTGCTCGTCATCGGCGCTGCCGCGGCCATCGTTCTCTTCCTGGCATTCCAGAATTTCCAGATTCTGCGGCCGCGTGCGATCCCGGCGCCGTCCGGCCGTGCGTTTCATTACGCATTCCGCTCCCGCGCACCTCCTCGTTGATCGGTACATCCGCGTAACCGATGCCGGCCTCCCGCGGGCCGGTTTGCCATTGCACGACGAGGAGTCTTTCCATGGGACACGCATCCCGAGTTATTGCGTCCGTTGCCATTGCGGCAGCGCTGTTGCCCGCCACGGTGCAGGCGGCTGACGACGTCGCGGCGCTGCGCGCCGAAATCGCCGCGCTCAAAGCCGACTACGCCGAGCGCGTGGGCGCTCTTGAGGTCCGCATCGACCAGCTCGAGTCCGCGTCGTCAGCCGCGGCAGCGGTGGCCGCCGAGCCGCCACCCCCGCCGCCGTCTGCGCCCGCGCGCAACTCGTCGGCATTCAATCCAGCGATCTCGGTGATCCTCGCCGGCAACTATGCCGACCTTTCGCAGGACCCTGCCGACTACCACTTCGCCGGCTTCATACCGAGCGGGGGTGAGATCGGTCCGGGGGAGCGCAGTTTCAACCTCGGCGAATCCGAGATTACGTTCTCGGCCAGTGTCGATCCCTACTTCACGGCAGCCCTTACCCTGGCGCTGTCGCCCGGGAACGAGATCGGCGTTGAGGAGGCGTTTTTCCGCACGACCTCCCTTCCGGCCGGATTCACGGTCAAGGGCGGACGATTCTTCTCAAGCATCGGCTACCTGAACGAAATCCACGCCCACGCCTGGGACTTCGTCGACCAGCCGCTCGCCTACCAGGCGCTTTTCGGCGGCCAGTACGCGCAGGACGGCGTGCAGGTGAAGTGGCTTGCACCGACGGACCTGTTCCTCGAGTTCGGCGCGGAGGTCGGCAACGGCGGGGCCTTCCCCGGCACGCGTCTCGGCCGCAACGGCCTGAACGGCGCAACACTGTTCGCGCACGCCGGGGGTGATCTGGGCGATTCGATCGGCTGGCGGGCCGGCGTCTCGTGGCTCGACCTGGATGCCGAGGACCGCGCCTACGCAGACGTCGATAGCCTCGGGAGTCCGGTCGTCAACGCCTTCACGGGCGGCTCTCAGACCTGGATCGCCGATGCCACGCTCAAGTGGACGCCATCCGGCGACACACGCCGTCGCGCGCTGAAACTGCAGGCCGAGTACATGCAGCGCACCGAAGACGGCGACCTTGCCTTCGACGTCGACGGCTCTGGCCTCAGTGACGGCTACCACAGCCGGCAATCCGGCTGGTACGTGCAGGGTGTCTACCAGTTCATGTCGCGCTGGCGCGTGGGCCTGCGGTACGACGAACTCGACTCGGGCACGACTCGCATCGGCCTGGTGCAGCAGGGCGAGTTGCTGGCCGCCGACTTTCCGTTGTTGTTGCCGGCCTCGCCAAGCCGCGTCACCACCATGATCGACTGGAGCCCGAGCGAATTCTCCCGGCTGCGAGCCCAGTACGCCTGGGACGACGCGCGTGACGGCGCAACGGACCGCCAGCTGCTGATCCAGTACCTCTATGCGATCGGCGCGCACGGCGCCCACAAATTCTAGGAGACGACAATGAACCGATTCATCAAGGGCGTGTGCCTCGCGTTGACGCTTGTTGCCGCGCTGCCGGCGCAGGCCGCGATCAAGGTGTTGGCAACCACAGCCGACTGGGGCGCGCTCGCGACCGAGCTGGGCGGCGACAAGGTGAACGTCTACACGGCCACCAGTGCCTTGCAGGACGTGCACCGGGTCGATGCCAAGCCCAGCCTCGTCGCCCGCGCGCGGACCGCGGACCTCGTCGTCGCCAACGGCGCGGAACTCGAGATCGGCTGGCTGCCCGTGTTGTTGCAGGAATCCGGCAACCCGCGCATCCAGCCGGGCGCAACCGGCTACTTCGAGGCAACGTCCGCGTTGCGCCTGCTCGAGATTCCGACGGCCGTCGATCGTTCCATGGGCGACATCCATCCTCTCGGCAATCCGCACGTGCAGCTCGATCCGCGCAACATTGCGGTGGTCGCGAAAGCGCTCTCGGCACGCCTCGCCGCGGTCGATGCGCCGAATGCGCCTTACTACCAGTCGCGTGGCGCCGACTTCCAGGCGCGCTGGCAGCAGGCCCTGACACGCTGGTCGACCCAGGCCGCGCCCCTGAAGGGCGTGCCAGTGGTCGTGATGCATCGCGACCAGACTTACCTCGTGCACTGGCTCGGCATGCAGGAGCTGGCCGCGATCGAGCCCAAGCCCGGCGTGCCGCCGAGCGCGGGCTATCTGGCCGGTCTGGTCACGAGGCTGTCCGCGTCCCCGCCGCGCATGATCCTGCTCAATGCCTACAACGACCCGAAGGCGGCCGACTGGCTCTCCGAGCGCATCAAGTCGCCGGTTGCCATGCTGCCTTTCTCGGTGGGCGGCACGCCGGAGGCAAAGGATCTTTTCGGTCTTTTCGACGACACGCTGCAGAAGCTCACCGCGGCGGCCAGGCAATGAACGACATCACGGCGGACTTGAGCATCCTGTGGCCGGCGCTCGTGGCCGGCGCGCTGGTCGTTCTCTCCCACGTGCCGCTCGGCCAGCAGGTGCTGAGGCGCGGAATCGTGTTCATCGACCTGGCAATCGCGCAGGTCGCGGGACTCGGCGTGATCGCGGCGCATTCCTTCGGCCTCGAACTGGCCGGGTGGCAGACGCAGGTGGCTGCCGTCGTCGCCGCGCTGCTCGGCGCGCTGCTGCTCACCTGGACGGAGCGCAAGCGGCCCGAAGTCCAGGAGGCCCTGATCGGCGTGCTGTTCGTGCTCGCCTCGACCGCGCAGATCCTGTTGCTCGCAAACAATCCACACGGCGGCGAGGAGCTGAAGGACCTGCTCGCCGGGCAGATCCTCTGGGTGTCTACGGAGCAGTTGGTGCGTGCCGCGGTGCTTACGGCGGCGTTCCTGTTCGTCTGGTTCCGCTGGCGGGAGCGCATCGGCACGATCGGCTTCTACGTGCTGTTCGCGCTGATGGTGACGATGTCCGTACAGCTGGTGGGCGTCTATCTGGTCTTCACGACGCTGATCGTGCCGGCGCTCGCGACCTATCGCCATGGCAGGAGCCGGCAGCGGACGCTCGGCTACCTGGTTGCGATCGCATCCTACGTCGTCGGGCTCGGGGTGTCGTTGCTCACCGACCTGCCGTCGAGCCCAGTCATCGTCTGGGCGATGGCGGTGCTTGGCGTGGCGCTGCACCTCACTGCGCGGCCGGCGGCGCCGCCAACGCTGAAGGAGTGACGCGACCGCGAGCCCAGCATGCTGCCCCGCTTCCATCGCGCCCCATGCCGCGTAATGTCGCTGCGGCACCTACGCATGTCCGTCAGTACCGATACCGATGAACAACGTGTGCCGATTCGACCGGGCTCGCGCTCCGTGCCTGCCGCAACGCGCTATCCTAGGGTCGGAGCACCTGCATGAGAGTCGACGAACCCCTGTCGAGAATCATGACCGAAGCCGTGGTCGTGATCGATTCCGATCGCAGTGTCAGCGAAGCGCTCGACTGCTTCTGCCAGTACCCGATTCACCACTTGCCCGTCGTGCGCAACGGCCGGCTCGTCGGTATGTTGAGTTCCGCTGAACTGATGAAACTCGAGCTCGTCGCGCCGAAGGCGGCGCCGGAAAGTGCCCACTACCTCGATGAGCACTTCACGATCGAGCAGCTGATGCGCACGCCGGTGACGAGCCTCAAGTCGCACAACAGCCTCGGCCAGGCGGCCGCGAAGCTGATCGAGAGCGATGTCCACGCGTTACCGATCGTGGACGAGGCCGATCGCGTGCTCGGCATCGTGACGACGTCGGACGTCATCCGCAGCCTGCTGCACGGGCCGCCGCGCAGGGGAGCGCTGCAGCCGATGCGCACGCCACAGCAACCACCGACGGAGGAGTCCAAAGAGGAGCCGCACTACCACACGAAGCCGTCCGGTGATGAATACGCGATTGCGATGCGCACCGCCGAGACGTTGCACGTGGAGGCGCGCGATCCGCGCTACCTGGGCAAGGCCATGCTGTACCTGGATCAGCGCAGGCAGTACCTCGAGAAAGTGCTCGAACTTGCGGACCGCTTCCTGCGCGCCGGACAGGAAGAGCAGGTGCACGCGCTGCTGCTGAAGGCCATAAATGTGGCAAAGCGAGCCGAAGAGCACGCGACCGGCGCCGCACGAGTGCCTTTCCCGCTCGAGTAGCGCCTACAACCGGCAGGCGAGCCGCGAGCCCTGCTCGATGGCACGCTTCGCATCGAGTTCCGCGGCCACATCCGCTCCGCCGATGAGATGGACTCGGGCGTCCGCGCGCGTGAGCGGATCGACGAGCTCCCGCAGCGGCTCCTGCCCGGCGCACAGCACGATCGTGTCTGCTGCGACGAGCAGCGGCTTTTCGCGCCGTTCGCCGAAGCTGACGTGCAGGCCGCGCTCGTCGATGCGCTCGTAATTCACGCCGCCGATCGTCTCGACGCGCTTCATCCTGAGTGCGGCGCGGTGGATCCAGCCCGTCGTCTTGCCGAGGCCCTTGCCGAACGCCCCCGCCTTGCGCTGCAGCAGCGTCACCTGACGCGCCGCGGGTTCGACCTGTGGGGCTGTCAGGCCGCTGCGCGCCAGCTCCGGATCCGTCACGCCCCATTCCCGCATCCACGCGTCGAGATCGAGGGTCGTCGAATGCCCTGCGTTCAGGACGAACTCCGCGACGTCGTAGCCGATACCGCCGGCACCCACGATGGCGACACGCCGTCCGACGGGTTTGCCGCGCAGCAGCACGTCCACGTAGGAAAGCACTTTGCCGGCGGCGGCCTGCTCCTCAGCGCCGGGAATGGCCGGATTGCGCGGGCTGACGCCGGTGGCCAGCACGATTTCGTCGAACCCGCCAGCGAGCAGCGCCTGCGCGTCCACTCTCGTGCCGAGGTGCAGGTGCACGCCGGTCGTGACGATA
>Ga0315292_10002348_pt1 | contig 10565 bp, 8 predicted proteins | sample YL17G13_0_MG_FD_204029 | JGI IMG/M metagenome (GOLD analysis project Ga0315292, IMG submission 204029) | Sediment microbial communities from Yellowstone Lake, YNP, Wyoming, USA - YL17G13_0 | ecosystem: Environmental > Aquatic > Freshwater > Lake > Sediment | place: USA: Wyoming | collected... | reverse complement strand
CCCCGACGGGCGCGTGTGGGCAGGTACGCGGCAGGGCCTGGTGGAACTCGATCCAACTCGCCGCGAGGCGAGGCTCTTCGACATGGCGGACGCGGGCGGTGTGCAACCGCTGGTCACCGCGATGCACGCGGATCGGGCCGGACGACTGTGGCTGGCCACTCACGCCCAGGGCGTGCTGGTAATCGACCTCGCGACGCGCCGCTGGGTACACGCGCACCCGAGCAGTATCGGCGCGCCGGGCAACCTGCCGGCGCAACCGCAACTCAGCCTCGCCTCGACCGGCAACACGTTGTTCGTCGGGACCTGGGGCAGCGGCGTCTACCGTGCCCCACTCGAGGAACCGGGATTCCGCCTGCTGTCGGCCGCAACCGACGGCCCGGGCCTGCGCAACAAGAACGTGACCGCCGTGCTGGGCGGCGTCGAACCGGGGCGGCCCTGGGTCGGCAGCTTCGGCGGAGGCCCGCAACGCGTGGACGTCGCAGCCGGCTCCGTGTTCCCGACCGTGCGCGAGGCCACCGACCCGATCCACATCACGGGTGTGATCAGCCTCGCCATGGCGAAGGACGGCAGCCTTTTCGCGGGTGCAACCGACGGGCTGTATCGCTTTGCGGCGGACGGCCAGAGCCTCGGCACCGACCGCCATGCCGAGGACCGGCCCGCCGGGATCGGCGCCGGCTATGTGGGCGCCTTGCTGGCCGGGCAGCAATCCGGCCTCTGGGTCGGTGTCGGGGGCAGCGGCCTCTTTTTTCGCGACCCGCAGGGCGCGCAGTTCAATTCCTACCACCACGATCCCGCGACTGGTGATTCGCTGAGCGGTGACTACATCACCGCGCTCGCCATGGGTGGCGCCGGACGACTGTGGGTCGGTACGCGCTCGAACGGTCTCAACCTCTGCCGCATCGAGCCGTGGACCTGTCAGCGATTCGACGGACACGAAGCCAGCCAGCTCGATCTCGGTCATCACCACGTCACGGCCCTGCACCGTGATCGCGGCGGCGCGCTCTGGGTCGCGACCGACGGTGGCGGCGTATCACGCGTGCTGGAAAGTCCCGACGGACGCGTGACGGGTTTCGAGCGTTGGGGCACCTCGCGCGGCCTGTTGAACGACGGCATCATGGCCGTCGAGAGCGACGACGACGGCTCGCTGTGGCTCAGCACCCGTCATGGGCTTTCGCGGCTCGACCCCGCGACTGGGCGCGTCGTCAACCAGGTCGCCGAATCCGGCCTGCCGGCCAGTCATTTCAACACCGGCGCGTCGTCGTCGGATGCGGGCTTCCTGTACTTCGGTGCGGTGGATGGACTGCTCAGTGTTCCGCGGGGCACGCCCATGCGACTGCGCCCGCCAGCACCGTTGCGCATTACCTCGATCGAGCGCCTGGCCAGGGGCGGCGAACAGCCCCTGCCGTCGACCGCACTGCGCGACGGATTCGCGACGGCTCTTGGCGATGTGCTGGCAGTCGAGTTCGCGGTGCTCGATTTCGCCGAGACGCCACACGAGTACGCCTATCGCCTGCGAGCGGATGAGGCGTGGACTCCGCTCGGCCGGCGCCGGCAGCTGACCTTCTTTGGTCTCGCGGCCGGCCACTACGCGTTTGAGGTTCGTGGCCGTGATGCGTTCGGCCAGTGGAGCACGAGTCCGGCGCTGCCCTTCCAGGTCGTGCCACCGTTCTGGATGACCGGATGGTTCCGCGCGCTGCTGCTGGTCGCCGCGGGATTGCTGGTCCACGGCCTGCAGTCGCTGCGGCTGCGGCGCCTGCGACGGCGCAACCTGGTACTCGAGCGGCTCGAGCAGCAGCGCGAGCGTGCGCTGGCGCAGGCCACGCGCAGCCAGCGCGAGCTGGAGGAAGCCTATGCAGGTCTGCGCCAGCTCACTGGGCGTCTCGAGTCCGCGAAGGAGGAAGAGCGCAGCCACCTCTCCCGCGAGCTGCATGACGAGTTCGGACAGACGCTGACGGCCGCCAAGATCAACCTGCAGATGCTGCGCAGCGCCTCGGCGGACCCGTCTGCGGTGCAGCGGCTCGAGGACTCGGTCAGGATGGTCGACGGCATGATCCAGCAGGCGCGCAACATCGCGCTCGGGTTGCGGCCACCGCTGCTGGACGAGGCAGGCCTGGTGCCCGCCCTGGATCACCATCTGAAGTCGCTGGCCGAGCGCTCCGGTATACGCATCGATTTCGACGCGTCCGCTGTCGCCACCGATATTCCACCGACACTCAACACGACGGTGTTCCGCGTGGTGCAGGAAGCCGTCTGCAACGCCTTGCGACACGCGCGTGCGACCGTCATCCGCGTCGCGCTGCAGGGCGAGCCCGGTTCGATGCGGCTGGTGATCGAGGATGATGGCGTCGGCTTTGATCCCGAGGCGGTCAATCAACGCGTCAAGCGCGGCGAGCACCTGGGGCTGCTCGGCATGACCGAACGCGTACGCAATGCCGGCGGGACGATCTCGCTCGACTCGCGGCCTGGCGCCGGCAGCCGCATCGATGTGCGGATTCCCTTCGCGAGGCCTGCTGCCGTCCCGGTCGCGGAAACAGGCTCACCGGCATGACGCCCCGACGCCGGATCCTGCTGGTCGACGATCATGCGCTGGTTCGCGCGGGCATCAGGGCCCTGCTCAAGAGCCTGCCCGGCGTCGAGATCTGCGGCGAAACCGGGGACGGCATCGAGGCACTGGCGCGGGTCCGTTGCGACCCGCCGGACGTCGTGCTGCTCGACATCACGCTGCCCGGCCTGAACGGCCTCGAGGTCGCCGCGAGCATCGCACGGCTGGACGTTCCGACACGAGTGCTGATGCTGTCCATGCATGCGTCCCCCGAGTACGCGGCGCGGGCGCTCGCGGCCGGGGCCGCGGGTTACCTGAACAAGGATTCAGCATTCGATGAACTGGCGGCGGCACTCGACGCGATCTGCAGCGGTCGGCGCTATCTGTGCCGCGCGCTCGACGCGGACCGGGTGCAGCAGCTTGAAGAAAATTCTGGTGACGACCAATCCGGCATGACGCAGCTCACGCCGCGCCAGCGGCAGATCCTGCAACTGATTGCCGAGAGCTACGGTACGCGGCGGATCGCCGAGCGGCTGTTCATCAGCGTCAAGACGGTGGAGACCCACCGCGGGCAGATCATGGAACGGCTCGACATCCACGATGTGCCGGGCCTGGTCCGATTCGCGATCCGGCACGGATTGCTGCCACACGAGGCGGCTTGAGCGGCTCCGATTCAGGCTTTCCCCGATAGCCGTCGCAAGTGACTCCGGTCAGATTCCATCGGCCGACCGATGGCCCGACCCGGTCCGTCGCGCGGCAGCGATGGAGATCCATGCAGTGTCGGACCATGGCACCCCGAACCGTCGCCTCGCCGCCGCGGCCGCACTCGTACTCTTCGGCCCCGTGTTTGCCGCGCTCGCAGGCGCGACTGCCGACGCGACCACGCAGCGCAAGCAGAACCTCACGCAGATGATTGCGGAGTCGCAGAGCATCCTTGCCGGGCGGATCGAGCGCGTGACTGACGGCATCGACGAACGCGGGCTGCCGTACACCGCGATCACCATTGCCGTCAGCGGCGCAGCAAAAGGCCAGGTGCATGACGGTAGCCGCTACAGATTCCGCCAGTTCGGCCTGCAGCAGCCGCACAAGATGCCTAACGGGAAGGAGGTGCTCGCCCTGTCGCCGGAGGGCTTCCCGGAATGGAGTGTCGGTGAACAGGTCGTCGCGTTCCTGTTCGAGCCAGCCACCCGCACCGGGTTCCAGACCACCGTGGGTCTGGCGCAGGGCAAACTGCGCGTAAGAGATGGCCAGGTCAGCAACGAATTCAACAATGAAGGGCTGTTCGACGGCGTGCAGATCGAGGCTGGGCTGCTGAACGCAAGTGAACGCACGATGCTGGCAAGCAAGGGGCCCGTCGACGCCGCGACCCTGCTCGGGCTCATCAGCCGCGCAGTGAGGGAGAACTGGATCGTGACCGGCGCGATGCGCTGACGGCCAGTACCGAAAAAGATTGGCGCGCCCGACTGGATTCGAACCAGTGACCCCTGCCTTCGGAGGGCAGTACTCTATCCAGCTGAGCTACGGGCGCGCTGCTAGCCCCGGAAAAGGGGCCGGAATCATAGCCCCGGGCGCTGGTCCCGTCCATTTGTGCTCGACGACGGAGTATTCTCCACCGGGTGCCGCCGACGATTCCGGGAACGCACGTGACACCAGACATCCAGTCAGCCTCGACGCTGCGCCAGCTCGTCGCCCCCTTCGCCATTGCGGATCATCGCAAGGCGTACTGGCAGGTGGCTACGACTCTGCCCCCCTTCCTGCTGCTCTGGACCCTGATCGCCGTGACGCTCGAACGCAGTGGCGGCTGGTCAGTGCTGCTGGTGCTGCCGCTCGCGGGGCTGTACATCCGGCTGTTCATCATCCAGCACGACTGCGGGCATGGCTCCTTCTTCTCCAGTGCGACTCTCAATCGTCGCCTCGGCGCGTGCATCGGCGTCCTGACGTTTTTCCCGTACGCGTACTGGCGCCGGACCCACGCGATTCACCATGCGACGTCGGGCAACCTCGACCGTCGGCAGTTCGGCGACATCGACACGCTGACGGTGCGTGAATACCTGGCGCGCGGCTGGCTGGGGCGGGCAGGCTACCGTCTCTACCGCAGCATGCCGGTGCTGCTCGGCATCGGACCTCTTTACCAGTTCGTGATCAAGCACCGGCTACCGTTCGATCTGCCAGCGGGCTGGCGCAAGGAATGGTCCAGTGCGATCTATAACGACCTTGTGCTGGTGGTGGCCGGCGCAGTCCTGTGCTGGATCTTCGGCTGGAGAACCGTGCTGCTGCTGCAGCTGCCGCTGATGATCATCGCCGGCGCCGTCGGTGTCTGGCTGTTCTACGTGCAGCACCAGTTCGAACATTCGTACTGGGCGCGCGAGCAGGCCTGGAGCGCCGAGACCGCGGCCATCGCCGGCAGTTCGTACTACGACCTGCCGCGCGTGATGCACTGGTTCACCGGCAATATCGGCTATCACCACATTCACCACCTGTCCTCACGCGTGCCGAATTACCGCCTGCGCGCCTGCTTCGAAGCCTGTCCTCCGCTGCAGACGGCGCCGCGCCTGACTTTCCTGGACAGCCTGCGCTGCGCCCGGCTCAAGCTCTGGGACGAGGAGCGCGGCAGGATGGTCGGGTTCCGGGACCTGGCCCGGGCCGCCGGTTGAGCCCGCCCCCCTGCGCCTCGCTGGCGCGGTAGCGTACCGGCCACGTTATACTGTCCGACCCTGTTTCTATTCCGCCCGGAGTTCGACCGTGAGTGCTGAGCACGATCGCAAGTTTTTCGATACCTTCATGCTGATCCTCGGCATCCTTGCCGCCGTCACCATCGGCCTGATGGTGCTCGCTGGCGCGATCTCCGACCGGACCTCGAAAGTGTCCCGCGCCACCGACCCACTCAGGACGGCGGAGACGCTGGCCCGCATCGCCCCGGTGGCGCGCGTGGCGGTCGCCGGCGAGGACAACTCCGCGCTGGCCGTGCCGGCCGCGGCAGCGACCACTGTGGCCGTCGACATGCCGGGCGAGCAGGTCTACCAGCAGGTCTGCACGGCGTGCCATGGCGCCGCCGTTGCCGGCGCGCCCAAGACGGGCGACAAGGCCGCATGGGGGCCGCGCATCGCGCAGGGCATGGACGTGATGCACAAGCATGCGCTGGAGGGGTTCCAGGGCAAGGCCGGCTACATGCCGCCGAAGGGCGGTCGCACGGACATCACCGACCAGTCAGTCATGAACGCCGTCGACTACATGGTTGGCCTGGCGAAGTAGCCCGATGTTTGCCCGGCTGGTCCGTGCCGTCGTGCTGGCCGCCGCGGTGGAGGGCCTGGTGGTGGGTTGCGCTGCGCCGCCGCCGAAGCCCGACACCATGCGCGACCCGGGCGTGGACTTCACGAGCTTCAAGACCTTCGGCTGGACGGCCGGTGGTGCCATCGATGGCAACGACGCGCCGCTCAAGCTGCTGGATGCCAACATCCTCGCCGCGATCACCGAGGCGATGGCCGATTTTCCGGTGCGCTAGCGCCCTGCGTCATTCCTCCGTCTGACGGAAGTCCACCCCCAGCGACCTGAGCTTGCGGTAGAGGTGCGTGCGCTCCATGCCCACGCGCTTGGCCAGCTGGCCAACCTTGCCATTGCACAGCTGCAGCTGCTGCGTGAGGTAGGCGCGCTCGAAATGCTCGCGCGCCTCGCGCAACGGCAATGCCAGCAGGTCCTGCTTCACCAGCGGCTCGTCCGCCGGTGAGCGGGAAGCGATTTCGCGCTCGATCTCGTCGAGCTTGATCTCCTCCGGACCCCCCTGGATCAGCAGGCGCTGCACGAGGTTCTTGAGCTCGCGGATGTTGCCCGGCCATGGGTAGTTGCGCAGGCGGTTCTGCGCCGCGACACCGAAGCGCCGGAAGGCCAGTCGCTCGTCATCGACCAGCCGGTCGACGTAGTAGCGCAGCAACTCGGGCACGTCTTCCGCGTATTCCCGCAATGGCGGAATGCGCAGCGTCAGCACGTTGAGGTTGGACAGCAGGTCGAGGCGGAAAGGCACCGGACCGCGCGTCTCGAAGCCCGGCTGCGCCGAGCACAGGATGCGCGCGTCGAAACGCAGCGTCGTGCGACCGCCCTTGCGCTGGTAGGTGCCCGATTCCAGCACCGCCAGCAGCAGCCGCTGGGCCGCGGGCGCGAGGTCCTCGAGCCCGTTGATGAACAACACGCCGCCCTGCGCCTGCTCGAGCACGCCGGCCGAGACGCCTCCTGCGCCCTCGACGCCCAGCAGCATCTCTTCCGCGTTGGTCTCGGTGATCGAGCCCGCGACCAGCGTCACGAAGGCAGCCGAGGCCCGGGAACTCATCGCATAGATGTAGCGCGCAAAGGCCTCGCGTCCGGTGCCCGTTTCGCCGAGCACCAGCACCGGTGCCTCGTGCGGCGCGATCTGCTTCACCTTGTCGCGCAGGTCGCGCATCAGCCGGCTGCGGCCCACCGGTGCGATCAGTGGCGGCACCAGCGTGCGGGTGGCGCGTTGCCGGCGCTTGCCCTCCTCGAGCGCGCGCTGCACGGTGCGCAGCAGCTTGGCGAGCGAGAGCGGCTTCTCGACATAGTCGATGGCGCCCAGGCGGGTTGCCTCGACGGCGGTTTCGACCGTGCCGTGACCGGACATCATGACCACCGGCGCCGTGACCAGCTGCGACTGCTGCCATTCGCGCAACAGGCTGATACCGTCGGTGTCGGGCATCCAGATGTCGAGCAGCACCAGGTCCGGCGCCTGCTGGGCGCAGGCGGCGCGCGCCTCGGCCGCGTTGCCCGCCGTTTCGACGGCGTAGCCCTCCTCCGAAAGTATCTCCCGGACGAGTTCACGGATGTCGTTCTCGTCGTCGACGACGAGTATCCGCGCGTTGGTCATGCGCGTTCTCTCCTTGGTTCCAGCTTCCCGTGCCCGCGACCGCTGTCCGCCCCGGTTTCCCCGAGCGGCAGGTCGATGCGAACCTGAGCGCCGCCCCCGGCGCGATTGGCGGCTTCGATCTGGCCGCCGTGCTCTTCCACTATCTTACGCACGATCGCCAGGCCGAGGCCCGTGCCCTTGGTTTTCGTCGTGACGTACGGGTCGAATACCTGGCCGATCAGGTCGCGCTGGAAACCGGGCCCGTTGTCGTCGACCGTGATGCGCGCGACCTCTTTGTCGCCGCGGGTTGCGCGGCGTGTCGAGACGACTATCGAGCCGTCAGGCTGCCCTTCAAGCGCCTCCACGGCGTTGGTGAGCAGGTTGTTGAGCAATTGTCGCAGACGGCCCGGGTCCGCAACCACGGATTCGAGCCCGGGGTCGAGATCGACCTTGAACCGCACGCCGCCGATCGCCCCCTGTGCACGGTACAGGTCGCTGACCTCGATCACCATCCTGTTGAGCGCGACCTGCGCCATTTCCAGCCGCGGCGCACGCGCGTACTCGCTGAAGGCATTGACCATTTCCTTCATGGCCTCGACCTGCTGCACGATCGTCTCGGTGGCGCGCTCGAGAATCTGCGCGTCCTTCGGATCGGTCAGCGCCGGCATCAGCTTGTGCCGCATGCGCTCGGCGGAGAGCCGGATCGGCGTCAGCGGGTTCTTGATCTCGTGCGCCAGCCGGCGGGCGACCTCGCCCCACGCGGCCTCGCGCTGCGCCTGCAGCATCACGGTGATGTCGTCGAACACCAGCACGTAGCCGCCCGGCGCTTCGCCGTCGGCCGGCAACGGCGTGCAGGCGCACATCAGGATACGGCGGCCGGCGCCGGTCTGGAACGTGAACTGCTCGCGCCACTCCGCCGTACCGGCCGCGAAGCGCTGCTGGCAGGCCTGCACGAACTGCGACTCAAGGCTCTGCGGATCGCCGTCGTCCGTGGCGAGCGCGCCGCCGATGCGGGTCTCGAAGGGCACGCCGAGGATAGTGCTCGCGGCCCGGTTCGCCGTGCGCACCCGCCAGTCGCTCTCGAGCGAAATCACGCCGGTCGAGAGGCGAGCCAGGATCACGGCGAGGTTCGCCCGTTCCGACTCGGCGGCGAGTTGTGCGCGCCGCTGTTCCTCGCGGGCCGTACGCAGCCGCCGGGTCATGTCGTTGAACGAGTGCACGAGGAAACCCATTTCATCGTGCGAGGTCAGCGGCAACTTCGTATCCAGGTCGCCCTGCGCCACCGCGCGCGTGCCCTGCACCAGGTCCTGGATCGGCTGCACGAGCCGCTGCGCCGTGAAGATCGCGCCGTACCAGGTCGCCAGCAACGAGAGCAGCAGCACGACCGTGAGCGTGAGGATGAAGCTCGCCTTGAGCGGCCGGCGCAGGTAGTCCTTCTCGCCAAACTGCTGGTAGGCGGCCTGCACCGTGTCGGCGAGTGCGCCGAGGCGTTCGGCGACAGGATACATAGCCTGCATCACCAGGCGCTCCTGGCCCGGCAACAATGCGCCGCCCATGGGCACCGCGGTGCGGATCAGGTAGCCGCCTTCCTGTTGCGGCTCGAGGCTGACAAACGGCTGGCCCTGGCGCACCTGCAGCAGCACCTCGTCGGGCACGCTCTCCGGCACGATGTCCGACGACAGTCCCTTGCTGACCGAGATGACCGTGCCGGATTCGGTGGCGATCGTCAGTTCGATGGCGCCAACCTGCCGGCGCATCGACTCCAGCAAGCCCGGCATCGACGCGCCGGCGACGCCGATCTCGGCGGCGATCAGCTGCGTGTCCGCCATGTGCTCGCGCATGCGCACTTCGAGGGCCGAACGCGACAGGACCAGCGCGTCGTCCAGGCTCTTGCGGATCTCGACGTTGAACCAGCTGTCGATACCGCGGTTGAGGAACTGCACGGCGAAGAAATACACCAGCAGGATCGGCAGCGTCGCCAGCCCGCCGAAAATCCACACCATGCGCGCCTTCAGGCGCGAGCCGATCACGTGGCCTCGCCAGTCGCGGATCAGTTGCGTGAGCTTGACCGCGAGCAGGCCGAGCAGCACCACCAGGCCGGCAATGTTGATCGCGAGGATCCACGGGTGCAGCCGGCTGAACTGCTCCGAGTTCTGCGCGGTCTGCGCCATGAGCAGGATGGCGGCGAGCCACAGCAGCCCGCCAAGGCCCATGGTCACGGCCGAAGCCGCGCGCTTCAGGGCCGCAGCGTCCATCGCTTCCACTCACTCTCGACGTTCCAGTCGTCGGTCCAGAACAGCAGCCAGCCGAGCACATCGGGCGCAGTGTTGAGCTTGAGCACGGCGCGGATGCGCCCTTCATACGCGGGCTCGTCGGTGATCAGTGCGGTGTCGAGGACCGGCAGCCCGCGCAGTTCGCTGACCCGGTCGAGCGCCGCCTGCAGCGACCCGAAATCCTGCTGCTCGCCAGCATTGAGGTTCTTGACCAGGTAGCGCTGGCTCAGCGCGTGGTAGCTCACTTCGTAACGCTGCTCGAGCGCGGCGACACCGGCATCCGGCATGTAGCGCCGGACGCGGTCAACCGTAATCTCATAGGTGAGGCGCAACGTAAGGCCTGCCTCGATGGCCTGACGCGCGCCCTCAGGCAACGTGAGATCGAGCTTGGCGTCGAGTTCGAATACACCCTCGTCGATCGTGGCCTGCGCCTCGCGGATGCTGAGTCGCGCTTCGTCGGCCGCCACCGCGCCCCTCAGCGGCGCAATCGTTGCAATAAAGCACAGCACCGACGCAAGGGCACAGCGCGCCAAATACGGGCACTTACGCAAAGTGGTAGAGGCGCTGTAGCTCATTCCCAACAATCATAGCGGCTTGCCCAGGCAAGCATAATAGAAGCCGTCCATGGCAGCCTCACCAGGCAGCACCTGAAAGCCCGGACCGGCGCCGGAGGGTCGCTCGGGCCAGTGGCGGGTCAGTTCCGGGGTCAGGTCGTGGGCACCGGCGGTGCGGGCCAGGAATGACGCCACTACGTGCTCGTTTTCGGCGGCCAGCACCGAGCAGCTCGTATAGAGCAACCGTCCACCCGGCCTGAGCAGGCCCCAGGTCGCCGCCAGCAGCGCGGCCTGCTGCCGGGCCAGGGCCGGGATGTCGCGCGCGCGCCGCAGCACCTTGATGTCGG
>Ga0315292_10002347_pt1 | contig 10567 bp, 8 predicted proteins | sample YL17G13_0_MG_FD_204029 | JGI IMG/M metagenome (GOLD analysis project Ga0315292, IMG submission 204029) | Sediment microbial communities from Yellowstone Lake, YNP, Wyoming, USA - YL17G13_0 | ecosystem: Environmental > Aquatic > Freshwater > Lake > Sediment | place: USA: Wyoming | collected... | reverse complement strand
ACCAGCAGGCCGAGCAGCACCCACAGGAAGGTGGCGCTACGGCGATCGGGTTCGGGCTGGGGCTGGGGCTGGGGCGGCACGTAGGCGGCCGCGGACGCGTCGGGAGCGGGTGAAGCGGCGATGGGGGTCCCGACCGATGCCACCGCCTGCGTGGCCGCCACGACGGTGCCTCCGGCGAGGACGCCGGCGGTGAGGCCGGCGGCGATGGCCGCTTTCGAGCTCAGGGCCGCGACGGGCAGGTCCTCGAGGTAGTTGCGCAGGTCGGCCCGCAGGTCCTCGGCCGATGCGTAGCGGTCGGCGGGGTCCTTGGCCAGCAGCTGCACGTCGATCGCCTCGAGGGCGGGCGGCACGATGACGCCCGACGCGCTGGGCAGCGGCACCGGGGACTGCACATGCTGGTAGGCGATGGCGACCGGGGTGTCGCCGGAGAACGGCGGGCGGGTCGTGAGCATCTCGAACAGCACGCACCCCAACGAGTAGAGGTCGCTGCGGGGGTCGACCGGCTTGCCCTGGGCCTGCTCGGGCGAGAAGTAGGTGGCCGTGCCCATGACGGCACCGGCCTGCGTGAGGTTGGACTGGTCGGCGGCGCCGGTGATGGCCTGGGCGATGCCGAAGTCGGCCACCTTCACCTGGCCGCTCGGCGAGATGATGACGTTGCCCGGCTTCACATCGCGATGCACGACCCCGTTGCGGTGGGCGAACCCCAGCGCGGCCGCGACGTCGGCGGTGATCTCCGCCGAGCGACGAGGATGCAGCGGGCCGTCGGTGCGGATGAGGTCCGAGAGGCTGCGGCCCTCGACGTACTCCATCACGATGAAGTACGTACCGCTCTGTTGGCCCCAGTCGTAGGTGGCGACGATGTTGGGATGGTTCAGGTTGGCGGCAGCCTGCGCCTCACGGCGGAAGCGCTCGACGAACGTGGGGTCGCGGGCGTACTCGGGGAAGAGCACCTTGACGGCGACCGGCCGGTCGAGAAGCAGATCACGAGCGAGGTAGACGTCGGACATGCCGCCGCGCGCCAGCTTGCGGTGCAGCTCGTAGCGATCGTTGAACACCGTGGCGCGCGGGTCGGACATATTGACGGTCAGCCTAGTGAGGCGCGTGGCCCCTCAACCGGCACGAAGCGCAGGAAATCCGCCGGGATCAGCGGCCGGCGGCCAGGTCGGCGAGGTAGGCCGACATCACCCGCTGGGCGATAGGGGCCGCCACCAGGCCGCCTGTGGCCTCGCGCACACCGGGTTGGTCGAGCACGACCACGGAGATGGCGATCTGCGGGACGCCGCCCGGCGGCCCGGCGAACCCGATGATCCACGTGTGCGACGTCGGCGGGTCGGAACCGACCTGGGCGGTGCCGGTCTTGCCGCCGACCTCGTACCCGGCGATCTGCATGCGGGTGGCCGTGCCCCGGGCCACCACGTCGAGCATGGCCGCCCGCATCGTGGCGGCGCTGTCGCCACTCAGGGGCTGGAGCCACCTACCGGCGTCGTAGCGACCGATCACCGAGCCTTCGCTGTCGCGCACCTCGCTCATGACGTGCGGCTTCATGATCGTGCCGTTGTTGGCGATCGCCGCCGCGACGAGGGCCATCTGAAGCGGCGTGGCCTGCACGTCGTTCTGGCCGATCGACGCCTGGGCCAGCGCCGGCAGGTTGCGGGTGAAATCGGTGGGGAACGCCGAGGCCACGGGGGCCGGCAGGTCGATGGGCGGCTTGGCGTTGAAGCCGAACGACTGGGCGCCGGCGATCATGTCGGCCGGGCCGATCGTCTCGGTGCCCATCTCGGCGAACGCCGAGTTGCACGACAGCCGCAGGATCGGCTCGAGGGTGCCACCGCACGACTCGCCCCCGAAGTTGCTGATCGTCTTCGTGGTGCCCGGTGGCTTGTACCCGGTGGCCACAGGGTACGACGGCGACTCGAGGGTGACCTTGCCGGTCTGCACTCCGGTCGACCCGGTGACCACCTTGAACGTGGACCCGGGGAAGTAGCGCTCCTGGTACTGATGGGCCCGCAGCGGCTGCCCCGGCCAGGCGGTGAGCAGGTCCCGCGCCGCCGACGCCGCCTTCTGGTCATTCGTCGAGAGCAGGTTCGGATCGAACGACGGGTAGCTCCAGAAGGCCAACAGCTCGCCGGTGCGGGGATCGATGGCGACGACCGAGCCCTGCCGGTCACCGAGGGCCTGCCGGGCCACCTGCTGCAGGTCGTTGCGCACCGAGATCGTGAGGTTGCCGACCTGGGGCCGGGGGCTCAGCAGGTCGGCGAAGCCGCGGACCTGCTGGCCGATCGTCTGTCCGGCGAGCTCGTCGTCGTAGGTCTTCTCCAGCCCTGTGGACCCGAACGTGAACGAGTAGAACCCTGTGAGCTGCCCGAAGAGGTCGGCTGTCGGATATGTGCGCTGGCGCTTGAACTCACCGTCGGGGGTGTCGACCGACTGGGCCAACAGCACACCGTCGGCCGAGCTGATCGTGCCACGAGGCTTGTTGAAGTCCTGCTTGACCTGCAGCGTGTTCAGGGCGTTGGCGTCGAGCGAGTCCTTCTGGAAGAACTGGATCCAGTTGAGCATCACGAACAAGGCCATGTAGCAGGCCAGCAGGCCGATGCCGAGGCGGCGGATCTGGGTGTTCATCCGACGGCCACCAGCGCCTGCTTCTCGGCGGCCCGACGATGGTTCTCGTCGGACAGGCGCAGCAGCAGCGCCAGCATGATCCAGCTCGACACCAGCGATGATCCGCCGTAGGCGATGAACGGCAGGGTCACCCCGGTGAGGGGCAGCACCCGCACGATGCCCCCGATGATGATGAACGCCTGCACCCCGATGAGCGTCGTGAGCCCGACGGCCAGCAACTTGTCGAAGGCGTGCTCGGATCGCGCGGCCACGCGCAGGCCCGACCCGACCAGCAGCAGGTAGGCGGCGAGCACCAGGGTGGCGCCGAACAGGCCCAGCTCCTGGGCCACGGCGACGAAGATGAAGTCCGACTCGATGAAGACGATGCGCTCCTGGTTGCCGAGACCCAGGCCGGTTCCCGTAAGCCCGCCGTTCGCCATGGCGAACCAGCCCTTCACGATCTGGAAGCTGTCGCCGAGCGGGTCCTTCCAGGGATCGATCCAGGTCGACACCCGACTCTGCACGTGGCCGAACGCCCGCCACGAGCCGTAGGCCGCGACGCCGAACATCGCGGCGCCGGCAACGAGGTACGAGGGACGCGACGTCGCGACCCACAACATCACGATGAACAGGGTGAAGAACAGCAGCGACGACCCGAGGTCCTTCTGGGCCACCATGATCATGATCGACGCGGCCCACGCCAGTAGGACCGGGCCGAGGTGCTTGGGGTCGGGCAACGACAGCGGGCCGAGGCGGAACGATCGCATGGCGAGCAGTTCACGCTTCTCGACGAGGTACGAGGCGAAGAAGATGGCCAGGGCGATCTTGGCCAGCTCGCCGGGCTGGAAGCCGACGGGACCGACGGACACCCAGATGCGCGAGCCGTTTATCTCGCGCCCCACATGGGGAACCAGCGGCAACAGGAGCAGCGCGAAGCCCATCAGGGCGAACGTGTAGCGGTAGCGCTCGATCGCCCTCGTTCGCGGCACGACCAGCAGAACGGCGACGAAGGCACCGACGCCCACCGCCGTCCACGTGGCCTGTAGCGCGGCGAGGCGCTCGTTGAGGCTGGTGATCACCACATAGCCGAGGCCGTTCAACAGGGCGGCGATCGGCAGCAGAATCGGGTCGGCATCGGGTGCCAGGCGCCTGACCATCAGGTGGGCGAAGAGCATCAGGCCCAACACCATCAGCAGGAACGGCCCGATGTTGAGCGGGATCTGCTGCTCCGAACCCAGGCTGGCCAGCACATACGCGGCGCCGATGATGACGACGACCATCACCAGCAGGCCGAGCTCGGTGTTGCGTCGGCGCGAGGCCACGGCTCAGTTGCCTACGGGAGCGACGGTGGCCGTGGTCGGGCTCGCCGCCGGGGCCGAGGTGGTCGGTGTCGGGCTCTGCCCGTAGAGGTTCGTCACATAGCGGTGGGCGTCGTCGAGCGTGGGCTCGATCTTGCCCTTGTCGATCTCGGCGACCGTGGCTGCCGGCACGTCGGCCCGGGTCAGGTGCGTGTCCTCGATCGCTTCGGGCTGGATCCAGAGCACGCCACCCGGGCGCCCCTGGTAGATCCACACGGCGTCGGCGTCGAAGCCGACGTAGTACGTGTGGCGGCCGTAGTAGTTGACGGCGATCGCCCCGATCCCCATCACGGTGACCACGGCGAGGACGAAGAACAGCACGCGCCAGGTGAAGTTGCGCGGTCGGGGTGGCCGGGCCGCCCGGCGCTCGGACCGGGCCGACACGGTCGCCGGTGCAGAGACCGAGTCGGCGGCGGCGCGCGAGATCGCGGCGGCGCGGGCCTCGCCCGACACGGCGGCCACGACCCGATCGACATCGGTACCGGCCGATTCGCCGGCGAGCCCGTGACCGTCGTCGTCGAGCACGTCGACGACGACGACGGTGATGTTGTCCCGACCCCCGCCCTCGTTGGCCAGGCGCACGAGCTCCCGGGCCAGATCGGTGGGATCGGCCAGCTTGCGAGAGGTCGCGGCGATGCGACTCTCGTCGACCTCGTTGAACAGCCCGTCGCTGCAGAGCACGTACCGGTCGCCGACGACGGGCAGCACCTCCCACGAATCGACCATGACCCGCGCGTCGATGCCGAGGGCCCGGGTGAGGATGTTGCGCTGCGGGTGGACGGCAGCCTCGGCGCGGGTGAGGCGGCCCTGGCGCTCGAGGGTGGCGACCAGGCTGTGGTCGTCGGTGACCTGCTCGATCCCCTCACCCTTGAGCAGGTAGACGCGAGAGTCGCCGACGTTGACGATGGCCAGTCGGTCGGCGCCGTCGACGGCCACGATGGCGAGCGCGCACAACGTGGTGCCCATCCCCAGCAGATCGGGGTCATCCGATGCCCTGTCCACCACCGCGTCGTTGGCCAACTGCACCGCCCGCACCAGCGCGTCGGTCGTCGGCTCGACGAAGTCGCGTCGCAGCGACTCGATGGCGACGGAAGCGGCGACCTCGCCACCCTGGTGGCCGCCCATGCCGTCGGCCACGGCGAGCAGAGCATCCGAGGTGAAGAGCATGTCCTGATTCGCGGGGCGCAATCTCCCGACATCGGTCGCCGATCCCCACGCCAGCCTGGTCACGTCAACTCCATGATGGTGTTGCCGATCTGCACCTTGTCGCCCGGGCGCACGACCATCGGGCCGGCCACCTTGCGCCGGTTGAGGTAGGTGCCGTTGGTCGAACCGAGGTCCTCGACCAGGTACTGCCCGTCGCGCAGAAAGACTCGAGCGTGGATCTGCGAGGCATAGGTGTCGTCGAGGGTTATCTGACATCCGGCCGCCCGGCCCACCGTCATCTCGGCACCCATCGGGAAGCTGCGGCCCCGCTGATCGGCGGGCTCGACGACGACCAGGCTCGGCCCGGCCGAGCCCGCGGCGGGTTGGCGGCGGGCCGACTTGCGGACCCGGCGACCGGAGGCGCCGGCGACGGCCGACGACCGGGGCGTGACGTCGACCAGCTTCGGCGGTCGGAGCTCGGCCCAGACGGCGCGGAGCACCCGGAAGAAGAACAGGTACAGCAAGGCCAGCAGGCAGAGCTTGAGGATGGTGAGAAGTTGCTCCGACACGTTGAGGAGCAGAATAACGGCAGGGCGGGTGCCCACCCATGGCAGGCTCCCCATTCCGGGGCCGGGAACCGGTCGACGGCCGCGGTTCGGATGCAGATCCCGGCGGCGCTCAGGACGCCTGGAACACGATGTGGGTGTTGCCGACCGTCAATTCATCGCCGTCGCGCAGGTCACGCTGCACGACCTGCACCCCGTTGACCCGACAGCCGTTCGTCGAGCCGAGGTCGACGAGCACGAAGCCGTCGGGCGTGGGGCGGACCTCGGCGTGGCGCCGACTCACGTTCGTGTCGGTGAGCACGATGTCGCACTCGGGCAGGCGGCCCATGCTCACGGCCCGCTCCCCCAGCACCACCCGTTGCCCGTTGGGCAACAGCAGCGAACCGGCCCCGACCCCGCCGGGACCGTCCTTCATGCGGCCGACGATGGTGAAGGTGCCGGGCCGGGCCCGTTCGGACGCCACCATGTCGACCGACACCGGGCCGGGGAAGACGTAGCTCTCGTCGTGGGCGTGCTCGCGGGCAGCATCGCAGAGCTCGCGGCCGAGCGACTCGCCGATCTCGGCGAAGCGATCGAAGTCCTCCTGGCTGAGCGTGATCACGAAGGCGTTGGGCACCGTGGTGCGGCCCCGCACGTCGACCGATCGATGGTCGTCCATCTCGCGGACCAGCCGGCGACCCAGCTCGATGGGGCGCAGCCCGCTGCGGAACACCCGGGCGAACACCCCCTCGACCATGTTCTCGAGCGAACGCTCGAACCCTTTGATTCCCATCGGCCGGTGTCTCCGGTAGTCGGTCGCGTCCCACCGCCCGGTCGGGCAATGGCCGCTGCGCGCTCAGCACAGTCGGCTGCGGGCGGGCCCGTCGAGCGCGCCCCAGCGCCGCCCAGGCTAGCCACGTCGTCCCCCAGGACCGGCGAGTCGGCCGGCAGCCCGGCCACGTTCCCGTGCGGGGTGAACCCCGCCGGACATCGGCTACCATCCGGGCGGTTGCTACTCGCGCGAGTGGCGGAATTGGCAGACGCGCAGGATTCAGGTTCCTGTGCCCGAAAGGGTGTGGGGGTTCAAGTCCCCCCTCGCGCACATGGAAGACGAAGCAGACGACCAGGCGGTCGGCGGCCGGGCCATCACCGACGAGCCCCTCGTCGAAGAGGCCGGCACCGATCAGACTCCTGCCGATTCGAGTGACGACACGCACGACGACGACCCGACCCCCGACGACGACCGGGATCAACTCCTCGTCCAGATCGCCCGGGACACGGCGATCACCAAGGCCCTCGTCGCCGTGCTGCTCGCGGTGCTCATCGTCGCCTCGGTGATCATCGGGGTCCTGGTCCGGATCGACACGAACAACAGCAGCACCAAGGCCGCATCCACCCCGACCACCGCCCCCCGGGCCTCCACCACGACCGCTCCCCCCGCCGAGTCGGCGGCCGGCAAGCCGTGCGTGGCCACCGTCGATCCGCTACCCGCCGGGGCCCCAGCCGTCGACGTCGTGGTCGGGCCGGCGCCCACCACCATGGTCATCAAGGACATCAAGGAGGGCACCGGCGCGGCGGCGACGGCCACCAGCACGGTCACGATCAAGTACATCGGGGTCGCCTGCTCCACCGGCAAGATCTTCGACTCGTCCTACCAGACCGGCACCCCGGCCACGTTCCCGCTCAACGAGGTGATCCCCGGGTTCGCCACCGGCATCACCGGCATGAAGGTCGGCGGGCAACGCCTGCTCGGCATCCCGGCCGACCAGGGCTACGGCCCGCAGAGCCCGACCCCGCTCATCGCCCCCGACGAAGCCCTGTGGTTCGTCGTCGAGCTCACCGCCATCACTCCCTGAGCCCCCACCCTGGCTCGACACCTGATCCGACTCAACGGACAGGACTCAGGCGCCGGCCGACGGGTCGTCGGCGAGCGAGAGGTAACCCTCTTCCTCCTGGGCGAAGTGCAACCGCAGCACGGCGTCGAGGCCGTAGAGCACCCGACGCAGCTCCCGTTCGTCGTCGGTGTCGGGCCCGTCGACGGCGAGCTCGTCGAGCAGGCGGCCGAAGAGGCCGATCAGATGGGCGATCTCGACGTGGGCCCGGCTCATCGGCCCGGTCGGGTCGGCGCCACCGATGAGGCGCGCCACCACCGGGTAGAACTCCTCCTCCTCGGCCTGCTCGTGGGGCAACAGCTCGTCGAGCAGGAACCGCTGCAGCGAGCGCAGCTCGACCCGGGCCTCGGCGATCGACACCGAGCCGAGCCCGTCGGCCACCAGACGGATGCGGGGAATGCCCTGCCACAGGTCGCGGTGCTCGTCCTGCAGCCGATGGCTGATCTCGGCCTCCTCGCCCTCGAGGCGCAGCCGTGACTCGTGGCCGACGAGCACGCGCAGCGAGTTGAGGATGACGAGCACGTCGATGGCCTCCTGCACGAGGGCGCCGACGATCGGCGGCAGCAGGCCGAACGCGGCGGCCACCATGGCCACCCCCGACAGGCCCATGCCCACCACCACGCTCTGCAGGGCGATGCGCCGGGACCGACGGGCGATGGCCAGGCCCTCGGCGAGACGATCGAGACGGTCCACGACCAGCACCACATCGGCGGCATCCGACGACGCCGTCGACCCGCGGGCCCCGAGCGCCACCCCCACATCCGCGGCCGCCAGCGCCGGCGCGTCATTCACGCCGTCGCCCACCATGACCGTGACGCCGAGCTTGCGCTCGAGCTGCACGGCGATGACCTTGTCGGCCGGGCTGCGCTCGGCCAGCACCTCGTCGACCCCGAGGGCCGCACCGACCGCATCGGCGACCGCCGCCCGGTCGCCCGTGGCCATCACGATGCGCTGCACCCCGGCGCGCCGCATCTCGCGCAGCGTGCGCGGCGCATCGGGCCGCAGCGGGTCCTCGAGCACGAGGGCACCGGCCAGGCGCCCGTCGAGCTCGACGTACACCGACAGCGATCCGTCGAGCATGACCCGGCGTTGCACCTGCTTCACCCACGCCGGGTGGTGCTCCGCCGCCAGCCAGGCCAGCCGACCCACTCGCACCATCGAGCCGTCGACGGTGCCGGCGATGCCCTGGCCCAGCACCTCCTCGACGTCCTGCGGCCACGTCGGCGCCAGGCTCCGCTCGGCCGCCGCCCGCACGACCGCCGACGCCAGCACGTGCGGTGAGATCTGCTCGATCGAGGCTGCCGCCCGCAACAGGACGTCGGGTTCGACCCATTCGGCGGTCACCGTTTCGACCACGGTCGGATGGCCCCGCGTCACCGTGCCCGTCTTGTCGAACACGAGCACCCGCGCCTGGGCCAGCCGCTCGAGCACGCCACCGCCCTTCACGATCACGCCTCGGCGCGCCGCCCGGCCGAGGCCCGACACGATGGCGATGGGCGCGGCCAGGATCAACGGGCAGGGCGTCGCCACCACGAGCACCGCCACGGCGCGCACGACGTCGCCGCTGACGGCCCAGGCGACCGCGGCGATGACCAACGCGACCGGCACGAAGGCCAGGGCGTAGCGGTCGGCGAGGCGCACGAACGGGGCGGTGTCGGCCTGGGCCAACTCGACGAGGCGCACGATGCCCGCGAACGTGCTGCCCTCCGCCGTGGCCACGGCCCGCAGGTCGAACGGCCCGCCCGCGTTGATCGCCCCGCTCTGCACGGTGTCGTTGGTGGTGCGGGTGACCGGCACCGACTCGCCGGTGAGGCTCGACTCGTCGAGCACGGCGAGGTCGCTGTCGATGCGGCCGTCGACCGGCACGATCTCGCCGGGCTTCACCAGCAGCCGATCGCCCGGGCCCACGTCGGCCAGCGGGGGATCGGTGAGCGTGTCGCCGTCGTAGCGGTGCACCACTTGGGGTGCCTTGGTGAGCAGGTTGCGCAGGTCACGCTCGGCCCGCGACGCCGCCCGGGTCTCGAGCAGGCGGCCGGTCGCCACCATCACGGCGATCACCGCCCCCGCCGCGTACTCGCCCACGGCCAACGTGCCCACCAACGCCAGCACGGCGATGACGTCGACGCCGGGCCGGCGGGCGCGGATCGTGGCGACGATCGACACGGTGGTGGGCACCACGGCGATGACCGCGCCGGTGGCCCAGGCGACGTCGGCGACGCCGGACGCCCCGACGAGCCAGGCCACGAGGCCGACCAGCAGCGCGACCAGGGTGACCGCGAGGAACAACGTGTCGCCCAGCACGCCCGACACCTGCCGGGCCCGGGCAGGCGTGATGGCGCCCGCCGTCATGGGTGCACCGCCGACACCGGGGCGAGACGACGACGCTTCATCTCGACACCCTCGCCGCCACGACGCGATCGGTCAACGCCGGCGCCGGAGCAACGGGAAGGAAGTGACTTTCGGCCCCCCCACGAGGCGGGCGCACCGACGATACTGAGACCGTCATCGCTCACCGATGTCCCCGCTCTGGAGGCTCCGCCATGCCTGCACTTGCCCCGACCCTCTCCGCGATGACCCAGCAGTACGGCAACCGCATGGGCGGCGCCGGCAACGGGCGGCCGGGGCTGATGCTGCTCTGCATGGCGATCTTCGGTGTTGCGCTCATCGGCGCCATCGTCTGGGGGGCCATCGCCGTGAGCCGGTCCGTGCGAAACCAGGCACCGACGACACCGTCGGGCCCGAACGCCCGTGACATCCTCGACGGACGCTACGCCCGCGGCGAGATCGACACCGCCGACTACGAAGAGCGCAAGCGCCAACTCACGTGATCGACCGTCGCTCACCGATCCGACCCGCTCCGTAGTCTGAGACCATGTGGTTCTGGTGGTTCGTGCTCGTGCTGGCTGTCGCCCTCGTGGGGTTGGCGGCGTACGACCTGTTGCAGCATCGCCACGCCATCCTGCGCAACTTCCCGGTCATCGGCCACCTGCGGTTCGTCCTCGAGAGCATCGGCCCCGAGCTGCGC
>Ga0315292_10002346_pt1 | contig 10569 bp, 11 predicted proteins | sample YL17G13_0_MG_FD_204029 | JGI IMG/M metagenome (GOLD analysis project Ga0315292, IMG submission 204029) | Sediment microbial communities from Yellowstone Lake, YNP, Wyoming, USA - YL17G13_0 | ecosystem: Environmental > Aquatic > Freshwater > Lake > Sediment | place: USA: Wyoming | collected... | reverse complement strand
CACCACGGCTATCACAGCCGGAACCAAAGTGGCGATGTGCGACAAGACTGTGTGGGCGGCCAGGTACGTTTTGCCGCTCCGCAGGCCACCGCAAATCAGCCGCTCCTTGGTCTGGCACTTGTTGTACGCCGCAAACGTTTCGTCGCGTGTCATGCTTCTTCTCCGGTCAGCCTTCTGAGTATCTGGTCAGACTGATCCAGTCGCTCCACGATGTCCTTGCGTAACGATGCGAGGGTGGTGCGGAGTTCCTTCAACTGCTGGTCTGACGTAGGTCTGTTGAAGTCGATCGGATCGGTAACTCGCCACGCCGGCTTTCCCGGGTCGTGCGCTTCATTCATGGCAACTTCTCCTTCATCGGTTCGTGTAGTCCAGAAACCTGTCCATCGCCTCCACGCTCGTTACCACGCTCCCGCCCACCGTGTACCAGTCCAACGTCATGCGATTGCCGCTTCTCATTTTGATCCCCCGGCTTCTCCACTTGCGAAACCGCTCCTTCGTCAAGTTCAAGTGTGGGTACTTCTTTGCAATGGCGGACCAGTAGATCGTCGTTTCGGACAGTACGCGCTTCGTCTTCATGCCTATATATAGGCGGACAATGCGGGAAAAGTAACACAAAGCGCGGAAAATCAGGCCGCGAATATCTGCGAATCACCGCCTCCCTGCCTAAAGGGACTGTAGAGACAGTCTCTTTTTCAGGAAGGTAGTCATGCCCGAACCCGAACTGACCCCCGAAGCCGTTGCCCCCGAAGCATCGGTTCCCGTTGTTGACACGCCACCGACCGCGACCGAAGTGGCGTCTTCGTCGCCGCCGGAAGAAACTCCGTTTTCATTGCGCGATCACCTGTCTTCGCAACGGAACATCAACGTCGCCCACTTCAAGGACGATGCTGAAGCCGCCGACACGCTGATCGCCTCGTGGGAACGTGGCGTGGCCTTGGACAAGGAACTCGGGCCATACAAGCCCTATCTGCCCCAGATTCAACAGTTTTTCTCGGAACGCGAGCGATACGAAGCGTGGAAGGCCCAACAGCAACCGGGGGGTGCCGCGCCGCCGGCCGCCCCCGTCGATCCCGAAGCCTGGAACTACCAGGCCCCAGAGTTCAAGCCCGAGTGGCAGTATTTGCGGCAGGAAGACGGAACGTGGCGCGAGGGCGTAGACCCCGCCGTGCCGCAAAAGTACGCCCAGGCTCAGCAGTTCCTTGCCCAACAGGTCCAAGATTTCTTCTTCAAGGACCCTCGCGCGATGATCCAGAAGGCGATGGCCGGCGATCTAAAGACGCTCCGTGAGCAGATTGCGGAAGAAACCCGCCAGGCGATGACCGCCGAGTTTGCCCAACGCGAACGACAGGCCAACGCGCAAGCCTTCTGGGAACAGAACAAGACCAGGTACGGGACCTTCGACGACAAGGGCAATCCGTTAGTCGATCCGCAGACCGGCGGGATGGCCCTGACGCCCGAAGGCAACATGCTGGCCAACCTTCTCCAGCAATTCACTTACATCCCCGATCCGAACCTGCGGATTCAACACGCCACGGCAATCGTCGAATTGGCCCGGTTGCGCGGCGAATTCGGCCAACCGGCCGGCAACGGCACTCCCGCAACAGTCGCAACTCCCGCCGCACCCGTTGCCGTCAAGAAGCAGCGTTTTATCGAGCGCAACCGCGAACCCGAACGCGATGGCGTCCCGCCACCCGACCCCGCAGCCAGCGTGGTCAATCCCGAAGCGGCCTGGACTCGTAACATTCGCAAGGAACTTGCGAAATCCAACACCTGACAAGCAAAGGATAGTACGCCATGCCTAACCGTCTCGACGCAGAAGCGGCCGAGCTAATTGAAACCACGCTGCCCGCTCGAATGGAAGCCGAGAACACAGCCATCTTGCGCTCCCGGCGTTCGCTGCAACGGCTGGAGAACAAGGGCCGCATCCAATTGAATTGCTCCGGCTCGGAGTTTCAATGGTCGGTTCTCCGCAATGAATTGACCGCCGTGCCTTACGTTTCCGGCACGGTTGACTACGACCCCTATCAACTCCATCAGGGAGCTGTGATCGGCCGGCGCGGTTACATCAAAGGCGTGTCCATCCACAAGTACGACAAGTTGATGAACCGCGGCAAGGAACAGATTGTGGACATGTGGAAGGGCCAGATCAACGCCTCTTTGGCCAGCGTTCGCCGCGGGATTCAGGGAGCCCTCTACGAAAACGGCGACGGGTTGGACAGCTACGAAGGTCTGGAAACGATATTCGAAAAGTACGCCACTCCGGTGGTTGCCGACATCATCGCCCGGCCCGGCGACACCTACGCCGGTCTGAGCACGAATCCAGGGTCCGTAGGTGGAACCTGGACGACGGCCTTGACCACTAAGCCCAATGCCGCCCTGCTCTACGACTGGCCGGACGGCACGGGCGATGCGCTCTTCGACCACTGGTCGCCCATCATGTGCAACTGGTCGAGCACCTCTTGGCCATCGGGCAGCAGCAACACGTTCCCCTCGACGTGCGAGTACGTACTGTCGCGGATGCTTCAGTGGCTTCAGCTCTCCCGCGGAATGGAGGGGGCACCCGACACGGTGATTCTGGCCCCGGCGCTCTACACCGATTTCAAGAACGCCATCCGTGCCGACCGCATATGGCCTGTGGATGCCGGCGACAAGGTGGACTTCGGACTCGGCCCGGCAATCAACTACGAAGGCATGTTGTGCTGGACCGAATACGGCGTTCCCGCCAACACGCTCTACATGTACCGCACGGAGGACGTGGACCTGCTGTGTCTGGAGAGCGCCCTGATTACTCGCAACGGGCCGTGGTTCGATGAAGGCAACTTCACCTGGAAGTTCGCGGCGGATGCGCCGGGCAACTTCCGGTTCAAAAATCCCCGCAACTTCGCCAAAGCCTACAACTACGCCGCCGCCTAAATCGCGCGCAGCGCGAAAGGAGAATATGCTATGTCAGACGCTTCTATCATTGTTCCGGGCGCAACTTACTTTGGCCCGTCAAACACGATCGACACGACGAACTACCAGAAAACGTCGTTGGAAGGGCAGCCCCACATTCTGCCCGATCAAGACCTGAGTTTCGTACTTCGCAGCGGCCGGAAGGTCCATGCGGTAGCGGCCCGCAACGTGAGCGGCATCACGATGATGGGCGGTTACGGCGTGACGTGGAAGGCGGGTTTCAGGTTCCGCCGCTTCGACGGCTACAACCGCCTCACGGGCGCACAGGTCGCGGGCATCATCGACCCGCACGTGACAGCAGTGCGCAACGGCGACATTTGCCTGGTCTACCTGCACGGGCCGTGCCTTGTGAAACGGCCGCGCACGACTGCCAAGTTCAACGTGGCTACGGATTCGGACGTGTGGGCCGTGGGGGACATCCTCTACAGCATCACGTCCGCGGCCAGCACTGCCGTCACCACCGGAGCCACTACATCAGCAGACGAAGGCCGTCTGTGGGTGTGGAGCAGTTCGGCCGACGCCATGACCAGTACGTTCACCGCAGCCGGCACAGTGTACGGGATGCACAAGGTCGGCCGCGTCATGTCGGCCTTGACAGCCAGCAACACCGACAACACGACGGGCACGAAAGTGCTTGTGGACCTGGAGTTCCTGCCTTACGAGTAGAAGACACGATGCAAAGGTCGTGTCGAACGTTCGACCTTCGGGGCGGCTGGGTTGGCATCTACCAGCCCAGCCGTTTTCATAACCCGAATCCCGAGACCTCCCGAAAGACCTTTCCAACCCGAAACGACCAAAGGTAAAGATTATGAAGGAACGACAACTGAAATTAGCCATCGGGACGTACTCATACGGGGGAAACGGCGGTCTGCCGTCGAGTAGTCCCAAGGTGCAAGAGTACCTGATGCGGTTGGTTTACAATCTGGGCCGCGAGAAACGGATTCACGCCACCGTCCATAGGGATTCTTGCGACACGCCGATCACGATGTTGCGCAATGCTTCGGTTCTTTGGGCGCGGAGTATGGGCGCGGATTTGCTCTTGCAGATTGATTCCGACATGGCCCCGGACATTCACTTGGGCGAAGACGGCAGCGCACCGTTCTGGGAATCGTCTTTCGACTTCATCTGGAATCATTGGGACAAAGGGCCGTGCGTGGTGGGTGCGCCCTATTGCGGGCCGCCGCCGTTGGAATTGCCCTACATGTTCAACTGGGCCAACTCCTCCAGCGACAATCCGGGCGACGACGGCATGAAACTCTCGCTGATGACGCGGGAAGAAGCCGCCTGTCGCGTGGGCATCGAAGAAGCGCCCGCGTTGCCGACTGGTTTGATCCTTTGGGATATGCGGTGCTTCGAGCTTACCGAGCCGTGCAAATCGGGCATCGTTGACAAGTTGGTCAAGCAGTGGGAATCGCGTTTGCCGCAAGGTCCACTGACGAAGCTCGACCTGCGGAATCTGGTCGAGGCGCTGGTTGCGGACAAGAAGCGGGCCGAACGCCCTTGGTTCTACTACGACTACGAAGACGAGTACGAAGCCGCCAAATGCTCGACCGAAGACGTGACGGCCACGCGCGACGTGTCGCTGGCCGGGATCGTGAAGCTGGGCTACAACCCCGTGTTCGTCAACTGGATGGCGTGGGTCGGACACATCAAACAGAAGATCGTGGGTAAGCCGCGCATCTACTCGGCCGACGTGGTGGCGGAGAAGTTCGCCCGCGCCGTGCGGAGCGGGATCAACCACGACCAGGGCAAGATCGAAGCCAACGCGCCGGGTTGGGAAGACCTGGATTGGGATTCCATGCCCGAATTGACGGAGAAGAAGGAGGAGTGCCATGTCGAACAAACCGAAGAACTGGGTCATGCCGGAAGTGGAGTCTGGGGTCGTGACAGTGCCGCCTAAACTCTGCCTGCAATGCAAGAATGTGCTGCCGCCGACGGTTGATTTCTGGGATGAACTGACGCGCTTCGGAGAACCCGTCGGCTTTGTTTGCAAGCGTTGCAAGACGCCCGCGGGCCTGGCCATTCGGGCGCTGGAGGAAAAGAGCAAGACCGACGCCAAGGAGTGCCTGGACCGGCTGGTCGCCGCCGCGCATCAGAACCGTTTGCAATGCCCGAGTTTCATTTCCCTCACTGCGGAGTTGGTGGCCGAGTTCGGCGGGCCTGCGGCGTTGTGCAAGGAATGGGTCGAACAAATCAGGGCCTGCAAACCCGGCAGTGCCGCCAGGTTGCGGGCCTATGAATCCGTGGGCCGCATGATTGACGCGGCCAGCAAACACTCGCTGCGCGAAGTGACCGATCTGAACGATAACGAACTCCGCGAAGAGTTGAGCGAGTTGCTGTCCGTGAAACTCCGCGTATTCGCCCCGGAAGAGGCCGACAAGCCCCATGTTGCCGCAGGTTAGCACCAACGCCGACACTCGTTTCGTGGAACTCGCGCAAGAGGCGTTGCGGCGGGATGGCGAGGCGTTGCGCCTCTACCGCTGTATGCCGTCGCAACTCCCATTCCACCTGTCCAGGGCATCCGAGAGACTCATCCGCGGAGGGGTACGCAGCGGCAAAACGACGTGCGCTGTGGCGGAGTTCGCATCGGCCGTGACGGGAATCCCGCTGTTGGACCACAACGGCAATGAAATCCCGTTCCAATATCCGCGCGACGAACCGTTGCTCACCTGGGTCATTGGCTACAACGAGAAACACATCGCCCGCATCCACCGCAAACTCTTCCGGCCGGGGTTGTTCCGAATCTTGCGCGATCCGGTAACGAAGAAATGGCGGAGTTGGCAGCCGTGGCGCGAAGGCGAGGTGCCCCGCGAACAGACCCGTCCGTCGCCGCCGTTGATTCCCGAGCGGTTCATAAAATCCCCGGACGGATGGGCATGGAACGGAAAAGTGCAAGGCTGTTTTGAGCTTTGCGTGTTGAAAAGCGGCACGGAGATTCACGGCATGACCTCCGGCGGGCAGGCCGGCAAGGGTGAGGCCGTGCATATCATCCTGATCGACGAAGACATCGAGCGGGAGGAGCATTACGACGAATGGTTGAGTCGTTTGACCGACGTGCGCGGACGGATTATCTGGGCGGCATGGCCCCAGACAGTCAATGCGGCGATGCACAACGTGTCCGACCGCGCCCAGGCGCAGGCCGACCGGGAAAATCCCGACGTAATGGAGATCATCCTGGTTGGTTCGGAAAACCCTTTCTTACCCAAGGACGAAGTGCAGAAACGGTTGGAAGCCTGGGGGCCGGAAGTTTCCCGTTCCCGCGATCGCGGCGAGTTTCTGACCGAGAACCAGTTGGTTTTTCCGCATTTCAATCTCAAGGTTCATGGCATGCGCGGCAGCGGGTGCCCGAAGGCCCTGGCCGATGAATTGCAACGATTGAATTATATCCCCAGCGAAGACTGGACCAACTTCCTGGCGGTCGATCCGGGCACGGCGCATCCGGCCGTCCTGATGATGACCATTCCGCCGCCGAAGTTCGGCGACCACGTAGTGGCCTTCGATGAAATCTATGGCCTGCGATTTTCGCCCGACGAACTGGCGCAGTTCACCATGAGCCGGTACTCCTGCATGTTGTGGGACGCCTTTGTGATCGACGAACAGTTTGGCCGGCAGGTGCAATTCACGTCCGGCAAAAGTTCCAAGCAGCAACTTACGGAAGCCTTCAAGCGCGCAGGCTTGGTCAGTGCGCGGTCTGGCAACGGTTTCTTCCCCGGCAGTCCCGATACCAACGGCCGCAACATGATCCTGCGCTCTTGGATGATTCCGCGCGAAGACGGCACCACGAAATTGATCGTAGTCGATCATAAGACCGTCTGGCTCCAGAAGCAGATGCGGCTCTACAAACTCCAGGTGCAGAGAACGGAAGTCATGGACAAGGTGGTGCGCAAACACTCGGACTTGCCGGATTGCGGCGCATACATCGCGGCCTTCGATCCGCAATGGGTGCCGAAGGCGCAGTACGAGAAGAAAGAACAGAGTACGGAAGACTGGCTGGAGGAACGCTACCGCAACGCCGGGATTCCACGACTGAAGAATGACCGGAGTTGCTACCTGGGTGCGGGCACGGTGTCCGCGGCAGGAGCGGCCTGACAAGGAGTTGATGCGATGCCAGAACCGAAACCGACCCTGAACCTGACTGAGTGGTGTCTGTACTTCCAGGAACGCAATGCCAATCGCACTGCGGGGATGCCTGCACTGGTGCTCGGCACCAATGGCGAAGGTGTCTTGCAGTTGGAAGTGCATGTTCTTGGCAAGATTTTCTACCGCAAGGGCGTGTTCCACATGCACGATCCGCGGTTGCTGGACCATCCCCAGCAAGGGCGTTACGGCGGCAGTGATTTCGGCGGCGTGTGGGACTATGCCGAGCCGGCACCGCGGCCCGGCCGGTCGAATTACCCGGAAGTCTCCGTACCAGAAACGCAGGCCACGCTTACTGCAATCGAGCCGTTTGCCGAAAAGGCTCCGGCCGAGATTGCCGTCAAGCTGGCGGAACTGCGCGACGTCAACATGAAGCCGGCCGACGCCGCCGAAGAGATGCGGAAGTTCACCGGCTCTGGCGAGTGGAATTCGCAACTTGTCGCCCAACGCTGGCGGCGCATGAGAGAAAACGCCGAAACCCCGGTCGCGGTGTAAACCATGTCCACAACCGCTGAAGAAGAATTGGCTCCGATCGTCAAGGGCTGGCTCGGCAAAATTACGCTTGCCAAGGAGGCCAAAAAAGAGTTCAACGACGTGGCCGAGCAGTGCATGGCGTTCTTCGATTCCGCCAGCCGCAAGTTCTGGGAGGCCAAGTTCCAGCGCAAGTGCTTCGGCAAGACGATCCATAGTCCGTTCAAGTTTAGCATGGGCAAGGCGTTCGAGTTGGTGGCTATCTTCGGTCCCACGCTCTACCACAAGAACCCGCACCGTGCTGTCCGGCCTTATGAACCGTTGCAATTCGGGCCGGAACTGTTTGGCATTCCGTCCCAACCGCCGCAACCGCCGCCGCCTGAAGCCCAGCAAGACCCAATGGCGATGTACCAGTACCAGACCGCCGCCCAGCAGTATCAGGCGGCAATGGGCCAGTACCAGCAGCGGATGCAACAAGAGGGCTTGGATGCCAGCCGCAACACCAAGCGTTGCGAGTTGATGGAGCGGTATCTCAGTTTCACACCGAGAGAACAGCCGGATGGCGGTCTGGAGGAAGCGGCCCGCAGAGCCATTACGGAAGCGTTGGTGAAGGGCCGGGGCCTGTTGTGGGCGGAAACCTACGCCAATCCGGGATCGTCCACGAAGCTCACTGGCTGCTTCTACGGCAGTGTGGACGAACTGTTGATCGATCCCGATGCCATCAGCCACCATTTTGGCGAAGCCCGATGGATCGCCCGCCGTCATCGGCACCCGGCCTGGATGGTGGAAAAGAAGTTCGGTCTGAAGCACGGAGCATTGAAGGGCAAGGGCACGATTGAAAGTTCCGACGCCCGCGGGGCCAATTCGGCGAAGGTCAACACCGAGACGGCCCGCAACGAAGGCAAAACTTTCGACCTGATGGAGTATTGGGAAATCTGGAGCATCGGCGGGGTGGGCACGCGATTGACCGGCGTGACTTACTCGCTGTCCCAGTCTTTTGACGAAGTGGTCGGCGACTACGCCTACATCGTGGTGGCGGGCGGGGTTTCCTATCCGCTCAACGCACCGCCAGCATCCGCTTTGGATGATCCGGCGCAATCCTTCGAGTCGGTAGGCGACGACGAGGTGGCCGCCATGTTCGCCTGGCCGGTTCCCTACTGGAAGGACCGCAGGTGGCCGGTCGTCATGCTCGACTTCTACGTCATGCCGCACAACGAGCAGAAACCAAGACGGTCGGCTTGGCCGCAACCGCCGTTGGGACCGGCGATTGCCGAATTGTCGGCCCTGAACATCATCATCAGCGGGTTGGTCAACGCGGTCCATGAAGGCAGCCGGACCTACGCCGCGATGGCCAAGAGCATGGCCGAAGACTTCGGCAAGATGTTCGATGAGGACGGGCCTTTCGGCAAAATCTCGATTCCCGATTCGATGATGCAGGGCGCAACGGGGGGGATAGAGAGTCTGATTCATTTCTTCCGCGCACCAGACCAGTCGAAAGACATCCTGATGGTCATTCAGATGCTTCTCAACTTGGTCGAGAAGCGGACGGGTCTGTCGGAGATTCTCTACAGCCGCAATTCGGGCGGAGCGGCATCGCGCTCGGCGACGGATGCGGCCAGCAAGTCGGAAAAGGCGTCGGTTCGGCCGGAAGACATGGCCAACCGCGTGGCCAAGTGGCTCTCGGAAGGTGCCGAAATTGAGAAAATCTGCGCCTACTGGTCGGGTCCGAAAGGTCGAGACCTTGTTCCGTTCTTTGGCCGCACAGGTGCGGAGTTGTGGGACCAACTAATCGCCAATGAAGAGCCGGAAGTCGTGTTCTACGGGATGCGCTGCACCGTGGAAGCCAGCGACGTGCGCAAACCGAACAAGGAACGCGACGCGCAGAACATGGGGCAGTTGTATCCGCCGTTGTCGCAAACCTTCATGGGCGCGCAGCAAATGGGGCCGCTTAATGCCCTGCACAAACTCATGTTCAAGGCGATTGACCAGCCGTGGTCAGACTCGCTGTTGATGCAACCGCCGCCCCAGCCGCCAGGACCGTCGCCGCAAGAGATTGAGCAACAGAAACTCCAAGGTGAGATGGCGTTGAAGCAGGCCGACATGCAGGCAAAGCAAGCCGACGTGCAACTGAAGGCCCAGTCCGCGCAGGTCAAGATGCAACAGGACCAGCAAGCCAACGAAATGAAAATGCAGCAAGAGGCCAGGACGGTCCAGTGGGATGCCATGAAGGCCATGCTGGGATTGCAGCAGCAGCGCGCCGAAGGGGCCGTGAAACTCCAGTCCGCGCAGCAGTTGGGGAACGAGAAACTGCGGCTGGCGAAGATCGACGCCAAGATCAAGAGCAAAGTGAAGGCGAACGCGACCTAAAGGAAACAACCGATGCGAATAGTTTACTGTCGCCACCTGTTGCACAAAGACGAGTGCCCGGCGTGTAACGCGCCGGCCAAGGAAACATCATTTCCCTGCCCGGCCATCCGCACGGCAACGAGATTCGAGTCGCATTACGGCACGCTGGCGGACCAGTTCAAGGGCGATACGAGGACGCTGGAATACACGGTGAAGGAAGCCCGCAAGCGCGGCTACAATCCCACGGCGAGTTCCCACTACATGCGGACGCTGGCCCGCTTTCCCGGCGATCCGGAAGCGTTCATTCCGGCGGGCGGCGGAGAGGACTACGGCAAGAAGTTGCTGCGCAAGCGGAACTGGTCGTGCGAAGATTTGGGCGTCGAGGCCGTGGAAGTGGAACCGAAGCCGAAAGTCCGATTGGCCCCGGACCTCGTGGAGGAAACGCGGCAGCGGATGTTGAAACAAGACCCCGGCCTCGCGGCCAAAGACCAGCGCGAGTTGCGGGCAGCCATCATCGAAAAACACGGGAGGAAAGCATGATTCCCTTACCGGCCATCTACGAAGTAAAGCGGGCGGTCATTACGATTGGGGCCGGCACCAGCCAGGACGTGGTGGCGGCGGTGTCCGACAAGAAGATTGCCGTCATCGCCTACATGCTGAGTT
>Ga0315292_10002343_pt1 | contig 10576 bp, 5 predicted proteins | sample YL17G13_0_MG_FD_204029 | JGI IMG/M metagenome (GOLD analysis project Ga0315292, IMG submission 204029) | Sediment microbial communities from Yellowstone Lake, YNP, Wyoming, USA - YL17G13_0 | ecosystem: Environmental > Aquatic > Freshwater > Lake > Sediment | place: USA: Wyoming | collected... | reverse complement strand
ACGGTGGCGGACGCAAACGTCCGCGAGGCCCAGCTCCGGATGCGGCAGCTGACCCGGCTGGCCCGGGTCGACACCCGGACCGCGCTCTCCGGGCTGGAAGCCGCCGGCGCCGCGTGGAGCGCCAGCGAGGGCACCGTGGAGCAGGCGCAGCGCGCCTATCAGATCGCCGACCTGCGATACAAGGAAGGCCTCTCCACCCAGACCGAACTGCTCGATGCCCGTCTGGCCCTGCAGACGGCGGAGTCGCTCCGGATTGAAGCGGCCCGCGCCCTCCAGGTGGCGCGAGTCCGGGTGGCACTGATCGAAGTCCTGCCCCTCGCGCCAAGTTCCGGCACATCCACCCAACAGATACAGCCGACGCAGCAGCGTTCCCAGACGAACGTGAGTTCCAACGCCCTTCCCGGTACTACTCCATGAGTACTTTGACGATCATTCTCTCCGGCGCGCGGTTTCCCCTGGCCCTGGGCCTGGCCGTGCTCGCCGCGGGTGGCACGGCCTGCGGTCGCGGCAGCCGGGCTGAGAGCGGCCCGGCCCCGACTACCGTGACGGTGACTGGGGACAATGTGCTGGTCCTGGAGGAGCAGCTGATCCGGAGCGGCCCCTCGATCTCCGGTGACCTGACGCCCGAGCGCCAGGCCGCGATCCGTGCCGAACTGGGCGGCAGCGTGATGTCGCTGCTGATCGAGGAGGGCCAGTCCGTTCGGGCCGGACAGCTGCTGGGCACGCTGGACGAATCGGTCGTCGCCGAGCAGAATCGATCGGCGCAAAGCAGCCTGGTGGCGGCCGAGAATGCGGCCCAGGTGGCACGGCGGGAGAGCGACCGGGCCAAGCGGCTCCTCGCCGGCGGTGCCATCGCCGAACGCGACCTCGAGATCGCCGAGCGCGCCCAGCTGGCCGCGGAAGCGCAGCTCGAGAACGCCAAGGCCGCCGTGGCCGCAGCCGAACGGCAGTGGCAGAAGAGCCAGATCCGGGCCCCTTTCGGCGGGATCGTGAGCACCCGGTCGGTCAGCATCGGGGACGTGGTCCAGCCCGGCACCGCGATGTTCATCGTGGTCGACCCGTCGAGCATGCAGCTGAACGCCTCGGTTCCCGCGGCGGCGCTGGCCGGCCTCAAGGTCGGCTCGGTGGTGGAGTTCGACGTGTCCGGCTATGAGGGCCAGACCTTCAGCGGCCGGATCGAGCGCATCAATCCGACCGTCGACCCCGGCACCCGCCAGGTCCGCCTGGTGGTGTCGATCCCCAACACGGGCCGGGCCCTGGTGGCGGGCCTGTTCGCCAAGGGCCGCGTCTCCCTGGAGGAACGGAAGGCGCTGGCGATGCCGATCTCGGCCGTGGACATCCGCGGGGCGACCCCGATGGTCCGCCGGCTCCGGGGCGGCAAGGTCGAGCTGGTGGCGGTGCAGCTCGGGCTCCGCGACGACATCCTCGAACTGGTGGAAATCACGGGTGGCCTGGCCCGCGGTGACACCGTCCTGGTGGGCGGTGCCCAGAACATCGCGGCCGGCACGCCGGTCGTCGTGACCAAGGAGTAGCCGCCATGTTCATTTCGGACAGCGCCATCAAGCGACCCATCATCACCATCGTCGTGATGGTGGCCATGGTGATCTTCGGATTGTTCGCATGGTTCACGCTCAAGACCGACGAGTTCCCGGACGTGGCCCCCCCGTTCGTGAGTGTGGGCATTCCCTACCCCGGCGGCTCGCCCGAGACCGTGGAGAAGGAGGTGCTGAACCCGATCGAGGAGGCCATTGCCTCGATCAGCATGGTCAAGAAGATCACCGGCAAGGCCGAGGACGGCTTCGCCACGATCCTGATCGAGTTCCAGTTCGAGAAGCCACTGATGGAGGCGACGCAGGACATCCGGGACGCCATCTCGGCGATCCGGCAGGACCTGCCGCCGGAGATGAAAGAGCCGATCATCAAGAAGCTGAACGACACCGATCGCCCGATCGTGTCGCTGGCGCTCTCCTCGACGATCCTGTCGCCGCGCGAGTTGACGCAACTGGCCGATCCGGCGATGACCCGCGAGTTGCGGTCGATCGCGGGCGTCGCCGAGGTCACGGTGTCCGGGAAGCGGGTCCGCGAGCTGACGGTGGAGCTTCGGCCCGATGCCCTTCAGGGCACCGGCATCAGCGTCGGGCAGGTGGTGCAGGCGCTCGAGTCGCAGAACCTGGCCTCGCCGGTCGGGCGGCTGGAGGGGCTCCTCGAAGAGCGCTCCATCCGGCTTCGCGGGCGCCTGGCCGGCCCCGAGGAGTTCCAGCAGCTGGTGGTCAGCGAGCGCAACGGCCGGCTGGTCCGCCTGGGCGAGATCGCCAACGTGCGCGACGGGGCCGAGGAGCAGCGGACCCTGGCGCTGTACAATGACCGTGAGAGCGTCGGCATCGACATCAAGAAGTCGAAGGGTTACAGCACCACCGACGTCAGCGCCCGCCTCCTCGAGCGGGTCGAGGCGCTGCGGGCCAAGCTGCCGGCGAACGTGAAACTGGACGTCATCCGGGATTCCGGCGTCCGGGTGGAAGCCAGCGTCTGGAGCGTCCAGGCCTCGTTGCTCGAGGGGGCCTTCCTGACGGTGCTGGTGGTCTTCCTGTTCCTGAACTCGTGGCGCTCGACCGTCATCACCGGCCTGGCCCTGCCGGTCTCGGTGCTGGCGTCGTTCATCACGGTGTGGATGTTCGGGTTCACCCTCAACACCATGTCGCTGCTGGGCCTGTCACTCGCGATCGGCATCCTGATCGATGATGCCATCGTGGTGCGGGAGAACATCGTCCGCCACGTGGAGATGGGCAAAGACCATTTCACGGCGGCCCAGGAGGGCACCGACGAGATCGGCCTGGCCGTGACCGCGACGACGCTGTCGATCCTCGCGGTCTTCGTGCCGGTGGCCTTCCTCCCCGGCCTCTCGGGCCAGTGGTTCAAGCCGTTCGCCCTGACGATCGCGTCGTCCGTCGCGGTCTCGCTGCTGGTGTCGTTCTCACTCGACCCGATGCTCTCGGCCTACTGGCCGGATCCGCACGTCGCGCCCGAACAGCGGGCCTGGATCACCCGCCTGCTCGACCGGTTCAACGGCTGGTTCAACCGGCAAGCGACCGCCTATAAGCGGCTGATTGCCTGGGCGCTGGACCACCGGTGGAGCGTGGTAGCCATCGCGGCCGCCACCTTCTTCTTCGCCCTGGCGATGCCTGCCCTGCGGCTGGTCGGCGTCAGCTTCTTCCCGGTCGACGACCACGGTGAGTTCAACGTCCAGATCGAGACCCCACCGGGCTCGAACCTGGAGTACTCGAAACGGCGGGCGTTGGACGCGATCGCCATCATCCGGTCCTATCCCGAGGTCAAGTACACCTACGCGACCCTCGGTGGCGGGTTCTCGGGGGCGGTGGATAACGGCACCATCTACGTGAAGCTGTCCGGCCGTCACGAGCGCCGGCGCTCGGCCGAGACCATCTCGGGGGAACTGCGGCAGCGTCTTGGCCGGATTGCCGGTGTCAAGCTGGCGGTGTTCACCAATGACATGGGCGGCGGCCGGAAGCAACTGCAGCTCGAGGTCCGGGGCGACGACGTGGCGGTGCTGGCGCAGACCGCGGAGCAGATCCGCGACACGGTGGAGCACATTGCCAGCGTGGTCGACCTGGATCTCTCGACCAAGGGCCAGAAGCCGGAGATCACGGTCGAGATCAACCGCGGTCTCGCCGGCAGCCTGGGCGTGACGGTCGGGCAGGTCGCCCAATCGCTGCGGCCGGCCTTCGCTGGTCTCGACGTGGGGGACTGGATCGACCCGACCGGTGAGACCCGGAACGTGATGGTCCGGCTGACGCCCGAGTCCCGGGAACGGGTGAGCGATCTCCGGAACCTGCCCCTGATCGTGCCCCAGGCGAACGGCCTGCCCAAGACGATCCCGCTCGGGCAGGTGGCGGGGGTGACCGCCGGGATCGGGCCGGCGGCGATCGATCACCTGAACCGGGACCTCGCCGTCATCGTGGGGTTCAACGTGGCCGGGCGTTCCACCGGAGAGGTCACCGCGGACGTCAACAAGGCGCTGTCGAGGATGCAGCTGCCGCAGGGCGTCAAGATCACCCAGGGCGGCGATGCCGAGCAGCAGAACGAGGTGTTCAGCGCGATCTTCAAGGCTCTCGGCGTCGCGGTCCTGCTGATGTACCTGATCCTCGCGATCCAGTTCGGGTCGTTCATCGACCCGCTGGCAATCATGCTCTCGCTGCCGCTGTCGCTGATCGGGGTGATGCTGGCCCTGGCGATTACCGGACTCACCATCAACCTGATGAGCCTGATCGGCGTGATTCTGCTGATGGGCATCGTGGCCAAGAACGCGATTCTGCTCATAGATTTCGCCAAGTGGGCGCATGAGAAGGACGGCCTGCCGCTGAGGGAAGCGTTGATCGAGGCGGGCGCCATCCGGCTCCGCCCGATCCTGATGACCACCTTCGCCCTGATCGCCGGGATGATCCCGGTGGCACTGGGCAGCGGTGAGGGCGCCCAGTTCCGGAGCCCGCTCGGCGTGGCGGTCATCGGCGGCGTCATCACCTCCACCATGCTCACGCTGGTTGCGATCCCGACCTTCTACGAGATCCTCTATGAATGGCGCGAGGCGCTGACGGGCCGGCTGGCCCGGCTGTTCCGCCCCGCGAGCGCCCCAACCGCCGGCACGCCGGCGCCCACCCCCAAGGCCTGAGGCCAGGCGAGGCATGACGATGCACAAGGACTATCCCGACCACCACGATGCCGAGCTGGTGCTGACCCTGTACGACCTGCGCCGCGAGCCCATTATGCGCGCGTCCCGGAAGGCGATGCTGAGCGACTTCTGGCCGACGTCCTGGGAGGACGTGCTGGCGATCTCGAAGCTCGACCATCACCTGAACGCGGCCTATCGTCAGGTATCGACCTACTGGGAGATGGCCTTCGGCATGGCCCGCCACGACATCGTCCAGCCGGACTACCTGGCCGAGCACGGCGGCGAAGGGTACTGGCTCTACGCCAAGGTGCTGCCCTGGGTCGGCCAGATTCGCGAGGCCAGCCCCCGGGCCTTCCAGAACGTCCAGTGGATGGTCGAGCACTCGAACACCGCCCGCAGCATGTTCGAAGGGACCCAGGCGCGGGTGGCGAAGATGCTGGCGGAGCGTCAGGCCGCGCGGTGAGCGAGCCCAAACGGAAGGTCACGATCCAGAGCGCCTGGCGCGACTCCCGGGACCTGATCTACCGCCATCGCCGGCGGTTGGGGGTCGGTCTGGTCCTGATGATCATCAGCCGGCTGGCCGGGCTGATCCTGCCGGGCAGTTCCAAATACCTGGTCGACCACGTCATCGTCGCCAAGCAGTACCAGCTGCTGCTGCCCCTGGCGGGGGCTGTCTTCCTGGCGACGGTCATCCAGGCGTCCTCTGGGTTCGCCCTGTCGCAGATCCTCGGGGTGGCGGCCCAGCGGGCCGTGACCGACATGCGCCGACAGGTCGAGGCGCACGTGCTGCGCCTGCCGATCAGTCAGTTCGACGCCACCAAGACGGGCATTCTGATCTCACGGATCATGAGCGATGCGGAAGGCATCCGGAACCTGGTGGGTACCGGCCTGGTGCAGCTGTCGGGCGGGCTGGTCACCGCCTCCATAGCGCTCGGCGTCCTGTTCTGGCTCAACTGGCAGCTCACCGTGGTCACCATTCTCTTCCTGGTGGTGTTCGGCGGCGGCATGGCCTACGCGTTCACGAAGCTTCGGCCCGTCTTCCGCGAGCGGAACAAGATCAACGCCGCCGTCACGGGCCGGCTGACCGAGTCGCTGAGCGGCATCCGGATCGTGAAGTCCTATGTCGCCGAGCGGCGCGAGGACCTGGTCTTCGCCCGCGGCGTCCACAACCTCTTCCGGAACATCGCCACGTCGATCACCGGCGTCTCCGCGCTGGGCTCGCTGACCACCGTAGTGGTCGGCGCCATCGGCGCCACCATGATCGTGATGGGTGGCCGGGCGATCCTCAACCAGGAGATGACGCTCGGCGACCTGATGATGTACGTGCTGTTCACCGGGATGGTCGCCGCGCCGCTGATCCAGATCGCCTCGATTGGCACGCAGGTGAGTGAGGCGTTCGCCGGACTGGACCGGATCCGCGAAATCCTCTCCACCCCGACCGAGGACGAGGAGGACAGGCTCCGCCAGACCGTCCCGGCCCTCAAAGGCGAAGTCCGCTTCGATGACGTGAGCTTCGAATACGTCCCGGGCATGCCGGTGCTGAGGCAGGTCTCGTTCCTGGCCCCACCCGGTACGACCACCGCCCTGGTCGGGTCGAGCGGCTCGGGCAAGAGTACCCTGCTGAGCCTGATCATGGCGTTCAACCGTCCCACCGCCGGGCGGATCATGGTGGACGGCCTCGACCTGACGACGCTCCGGCTCCGCGAGTTCCGCTCGCAGCTGGGCATCGTGCTGCAGGACAACTTCCTGTTCGACGGGACGATCACCGAAAACGTCCGCTTCTCACGGCCGGATGCGACCCTGGCGGACGTCAAGCGGGTGGCGAAGATCGCCCACTGCGACGAGTTCATCTCCCAGTTTCCCCAGGGATACGACACCATCGTGGGCGAGCGGGGCGTGAAACTCTCCGGAGGCCAGCGGCAGCGCGTGGCGATCGCCCGGGCGATTCTCGCCGACCCGGCGATCCTCCTCCTCGACGAGGCCACCTCCAGCCTTGACAGTGAGAGCGAGGCGCTGATCCAGGACGGCCTGCACGCGCTCCGGGCGGGGCGCACGACCTTCGTGATCGCCCACCGGCTCTCGACCATCATGAGCGCCGACCAGATCCTGGTCCTCGAGGCCGGACAGGTGGTCGAGCGCGGCTCGCATGCCGAGCTGGTGGAGGAGGGAGGCCGCTACCGGCAGCTCTACGACCGGCAGTACCGCTTCGAGCGGAACCGCTACGTGAACCCGGGCGAGGAGCTGGCGGCGACGGCCTGACCCGGTCGCCGGCTCAGGGCCGCGGCCCCGCGGCGTCGCGCACCGCCGCCGCCACGGCACCGATCCGTTCGGTCAGGCGGCCCAGTTCGGTCCGGGCCCGCGTCCAGTCGTCCTGGTCCACCGCCTCGCGCACGCCGGGCAGTTCCATCGCCGCGTAGGTGAACTTCGGGGCGTAGAGCGCGTGCCGGAACCAGGGCCGCCCCGGGATGCCCTCCGCCAGCAGCCACTCCTGCTCGACCGCTCGCAGGGCGCCGTTGAGGCGAGCCCGTCGGGTCGTGGCATCCGGCCCGGGCGGAGCGACGACCGCCTGCTGCATGACCCGCTCGAGATCATCGGCGGCCACCCGCCATGCCTGTTGCGCCGCTTTCGCCTCGGCCAGGTCCAGGTGCTTCGCCACCCCCGGCAAGGCCGCCAGCTCATCGAGAAATCCACCCACCCGCTCCGCATACAGTCGGAAGTCGAACGGCAGGACCGGCGCGTTGGCGAGGCGCAGCGCCATCCGCCCCCAGATCTCCGCCATGGCAGTCATGTAGCGGAATCCCGGGTCGCCGAAATGGGTCATCCAGTAATAGTTGTCGTACTGGGAGTGGTAGACCCCGTACGGTCCCCCGAAGCTCAGATCCACCACCGGGAGCCCCAGGAAATTGAGGAACACCGTATAGTCGGAGCCGCTGCCCAGCTTGTTGTCGACCAGGGCCAGCGAATCCGGCTCCCGGGCCAGGGTGGCCTCGAGCACGCTCCTGCCGGTGTTGGGGTCGAGCACGTCCCGTACTGTCTCGATCACCAGCGGGTTGGTGCTGGCTACCGCGCTGGCCGCGAACTCCGGCCCGCTGGTGGAACCATCCACATTGAGGTAGGCAATCGCGGAGCGGGAGAGTTCGGGGCCGAACTGCTCGCCCCATTCCGTCGAGCCGGTGAGATGCCACTCTTCGGCGTCCCAGCTGGTGAGCACTATCGTCCGCCGGGGGCGATGCCCCTCCTTGGCCAGCCGGCCGAGCACCCGAGCCAGCTCAAGCTGTGTGGCGGTGCCGCTGCTCGGATCGACCGCCCCATAGACCCAGGCATCGCGGTGATTGCCAAGCACCACCATCTGGCCCGGCTCCTCCCCGCCCCGGATGCGCGCCTCCACCACCCAGATCGGCCGGGTCTTCCCATCCATCTGCACGTTGACCCGCAGGGTCGTGGCGCCGGGCCCGACCCGGTAGGTGAACGGAAGCGCCCCTTGCCATGAGGGCGGAGCGACCGGACCGGCCAGGTTCTGCAGCAGCGGCGTGGCATCGCGCGCCGACAGCGGCACCGCGATTACCCGGGGGACCGCTTTCGATTCCGATGCCTGAATCCGGCGCGCACCGTCGACCGATGCCCACCCCGGAGTGAGCGGATCACCGGGCACGATGAAGTCGTAGGAGATCGCCCCGCGCTGGATGTGGCTTTCCGGGCCCCACGGGCCCATCGGGAAGGTCAGCCCCCGCCGATATCCGTCTTCCTGCGGATCGGAGTAGATCAGCAGCGCCCTCAGGCCACGGCGCTCGGCCGTGAGGGCCTTGAACCCTCGATAGCTATAGGGGTTCGAGTAGCGCACGATGGCGATCTTGCCCCGCAGGTCGATCCCCTGAGCTTCGAGCCAGTCGTAGTCGGCCGGGTTGCCGCTGTTGGCATAGACCAGCTCGCCGGTCACGTCGCCCGAGGCCGACATGCCAAGGTAGGTCAACTCGGGGCCTACGCAGGCGTGACGGTCCTCGGGGTAGCAGTCTTCGGTAAGCGAGGCCTCGAATCGCCGCGGGGAGACCATCGTCACGCTGGTCTGCTCGGGCCAGGGCAGCAGCACGTCGTACCGGTGCAACCTGACGTCCTCCCACCCGTAGCTCCGGAGCCGGTCCGCCAACTGATCGGCGAGCAGCTTGTTGCGCTCCGATCCGGCGGGGTGCGGTGCCTCGGTAAAGGAGCGGAAATAGCTGCCGGTGGAATCAGGGTTCAGGAGGGCCGCCAGGCGGGCCTCCAGTTGGGACTGCCGAGTGGCTGCCTCGGGTGAGAACCCACGGATCGGGCGCCCGTTCGTCGGGACCTGCGCCGCCAGCCGGATCCCGACCACCAGCAGGGCTACGCCCAGCCGGATTGCGCGGCGCGAGCGCTGCCGCCAGACTCCACGTGTCATCTCGCCTCCTCACGAAAGCTCTCAACCTGCATGACAAAGTTACGCAGGGCGCTCCTCCTGGGCGCAATCCTCGTGATCGGCTGCGGCGGTTGCCGCCTGCAGCCACCGGTGGAGTTGCTGCTCACCGGGGGCCAGGTTGTCACGCTCGATGCCGACCATCCCGCGGCCCGGTCGGTGGGGGTCAGCGACGGACGCATCGTCGAGGTGGACGGCCGGCGTGCCGGCGCCACCGTCCTGGACCTCGGAGGCGCGGTCGTCGCGCCCGCGTTGGTTGACCATCACATCCATCTCTTCAACGTCGGCCTCTGGTTGTTGAACGACCGCGACCGAGGGCGCCTGTTCCTCGATCTTACCGCAGTCAGCAGCCTCGACGAGGTTGCCGACCTGGTCAGAGCCCGTGCGGCGGCCCTGCCGGCCGGAACGTGGATCGTCGGAGCCGGCTGGAACCAGGCATCCTGGGGTACCCAGTCGCTTCCCAGCCATGATGTCCTGAGCCGCGCGGCGCCCCATCACCCCGTCTTCCTGGCCCGCACCGACGGCCACGCCGGATGGGTGAACGCGAATGCGCTGGCGCTCGCCAGGGTGCACGGCTCATCCGGCATGCTGCTGGAGCGGGCCAATGAGCCTGTCATCGCCCCGATGCCAGCACTACCCGACAGCGATATCGTCTCGGCCTACTGCTTGGCGGCCCAGGCGCTGGCGGTTCGCGGCGTGGTCGAGGTCTACGATGCCGGCGCCCTCGCGTTCCCCGGGGTCGTGGCGCTGAACGCGGACCTGGGCCGGAGCCTGGCGCTGCTTCGGCGGGCGGATTCCGTGGCGCCGCTCCCGATCCGCGTCAATCTCATGGTGCCCGCACCCAGCCGCCTCGCGGACTCGCTTCTGGACAGTGATCACAGCTGGGCGCTCTCGCCCCGGATCCGCATCACCCATCTGAAACTGTTCGCTGACGGCGCGCTCGGCAGCCGTGGGGCGGCACTTACTCATGGCTACGCCGACGACCCAGGCACCCAGGGCGTGCCTCGGATGACGACGGCGGAGATTGCCGGGATGGCACGCCGCGCCCTGGACGCCGGACTCGGCGTTGCGGCCCATGCGATCGGCGACGAAGCCGTGAAGCGGGTGCTGGACGGGTACCAACTGGTGCTCCAGGAACGGCCCGGACTCGACCCCAGCCGGCTCCGGATCGAGCACTTCTCCTATGCCCGCGAAGCGGATCTGGCACGCGCCGTCCGCCTGGGCATCGTCCTGTCGATCCAGTCCAATTTCAACTCGGCCATCGGGGATGACCCGCCCTTCGGCACCAGTCGCGTCGGCCCGGCCAACGAACCCAGGGTCTACGCCTGGGCCCGGCTGGTGCGGTTGGGAGCCCGAGTGGCGGAGGGATCGGACTATTTCGCCCGGCCGGCTGAACCGCTGTCCGGCTACTACGCCGCCCTGACCCGACGGAACGCGGTCGGCACCGGATGGTCCGACCCGGA
>Ga0315292_10002342_pt1 | contig 10578 bp, 9 predicted proteins | sample YL17G13_0_MG_FD_204029 | JGI IMG/M metagenome (GOLD analysis project Ga0315292, IMG submission 204029) | Sediment microbial communities from Yellowstone Lake, YNP, Wyoming, USA - YL17G13_0 | ecosystem: Environmental > Aquatic > Freshwater > Lake > Sediment | place: USA: Wyoming | collected... | reverse complement strand
TGCCCCTTTGGCATAGATATAGCTTATATGCTTAACATTGTCCGCCGCATATGCGGTCTTCTTGGCGTTGTGCCGCAGTATTTGCAGGACCAGGCGAACAGTCATATGTATACATACACACAATCGTGGCTGGCACAGGATGATTGGGTGGATACGGTCCAGTTCATTGAGGACGAACTCAAGATGGAGATCAAAAACGCCCGTATTCCGCTTGATAAGGTCGGCGCCGAGGTTATGTATTCTCCGCATAGCCTTGAGGCTAAGTTCAAGACAAACCTTTTGTCCAATATCGCTTATATTCTTAACGTAGCCGGCGTTGACTGGACCATGCCTTCTTTTGACGGCTGGGACAGCACGAATCAGGCGATGCATGTCGGGGACAATGAAACGATGGGTATGGTCGAAAGAATGCACTTTGAAGCTGCAATGAAGCTCAAGGTAAAGAAGATCATGACGAGTGAATGCGGCCATTCATTCAGAGCAGCGGTATATGACGGCTCCCGGTGGTTAGGCTGGAAACAGCCGCCTGTACCTTATTTCCAGCCCACCCAGTTTTTTTATGAGCTCATCAGAGACGGGAAGATCAAAATTGCAAAAAGAATAAAGGAGCCCGTGACGGTCCAGGACCCTTGCAGTATTGTCAGGAACCGGGGTCTTGGAGGGATGCTGCGATCTATCGTAAATGCGACATGTGAGGACTTCAGGGACGTCAACCCGAGACTTGAGCATAATTATTGCTGCTGCGCCGGTTCGGGAGTTATCAACTATGGCCCGCTATGGAAGTTCATAAGAATGGAAGGCGGACGAACAAAGATCAACCAGTTGAAAGCTACCGGCGCGAAGATCGTTATTACTCCCTGTCACAGTTGTCATAAATCAATTGAAGATATGATCCATTACTATAAACTCGATATGCGCGTTATGTTTATCAGTGAAGTTTTAGTGCAAAACATGTATGTTCCTGATGAGATGAGGGTCATAAAAACAAAGGATGAATTATGAAGGATGAAGGATGAATAAAATACCTTTCATCATATTGCCTGCGATGACCGTCATCGTATTGTTATTTCTGGCAAGCGTTTATTCCGGTGAGGGTAATAAACCATCCAATGATAAGATGTCCGAAAAACTTGTGATCGCCCATACGGAGATATTCGGCACATTGGAGCGTCCGCAGGTTGTATTCGACCACGGACTTCATGCAGCAGCCTTTAAAAAAGACGGCTGTGAAAAATGTCATACTCTTACACCCGAAGGTAATTTCATATTCGATTTCCCTTTTGATGTGGTAAACAGGACTGCAAAAGAAATAGAGGATTTATATCATGAAAAATGCATCAACTGCCACAAAAAGCTAATCAGGGAAAAAAACAAAGCGCTTCCCGTCCGCTGCGGTGATTGTCACGTGAAGAGATCTGAAGCTTTAACCATAAAATATCCGGTGTTTGAGTTCGATTTTGCCTATCATGACAAGCATGTCAAGACACTGAAAGAGAAGAAAGGCAGGGATGATTGCGGCGCGTGTCATCACACCTATGATCCATTAGAAGAAGATGAATCATTGCGGCTGATATATGAGCAGGGCGCCGAGGAATCCTGTTATTACTGCCATGATCTCGAAAAGAAAAGGGGCCCTGAATTATCGGCTATAATGCAGGTAGCGGCCAAAAAAGGACTTTCCATGAAGAAGGTTTCACACCGGCAATGCGTCAATTGTCATCTGGGTTATATCAAAGCAGGTGATAAAGCCGGACCTGTCGATTGCATGAAATGCCACTCCGGCAAATATAAAACAGTTCGGGAACTTGCGGATGTACCCAGACCGGAGAGGGACCAGCCGAAAAGGCCTTTTATCAGTATCGAAGACGCTAAAATGAAAGGCGTTTCCTTTGACCATGCATCTCACGAAAAAAATGCAAAGACCTGCCGGTCATGTCATCATGAAACATTGCAGGCTTGCAAGAAATGCCACGGCATGGTCGGGTCCGCGGAAGGGAAATGGATCAACCTGACTAATGCGTATCATGACACTTCTTCAGACAATAGTTGTGTCGGGTGCCATAAGAAGAGCAAGGCGAACAAAAAGTGCGCCGGATGCCATAACAATCTGCCTGATATTGATATACGGGCGAAAGGGCCGATAAAAGAATCCTGCATTGTCTGCCATAGCGGCAAGAAGGAAGGCCTGATAACACGCAAACGTATTTCAGTCGCATCGCTTGACCCTATGAAGGTCCCTGAAGAGGTAACGATCAAAATTCTTGAAAAGCAATATGAGCCTTCCAAATTCCCTCATATAAAAATTATCAGGAAGCTGGCGGAAGTCTCGAATGACTCGAAGCTGGCAGCTTCTTTCCACCGCACCATGCAGACAATATGCAGGGGATGCCATCATCAGAGCACGGTCGAAGCAGAGGCTAAGGACAACAAACCGCCTTATTGCAGAAACTGTCATTCAATTGTATTCGATACAAAAAATCCGAACAGGCCGAGGCTCCTTGCCGCTTATCACCGTCAATGCCTGGCCTGTCATGAAAAAATGCAGATAAAAGCAACAGGCTGCAGGGATTGTCATAAGGAGAAATACTTAACACCCTCCCCTCCGTCCCTCCCCTCAAGGGAGGGGAAGATAATATCCCTCTCCCTTGAGGGGAGAGGGGTAGGGTGAGGGTGAGAGGAGAAAAATGTATATTTTTGATCAGATATTAAGCGCTAAAGGCTATGAATATATGATAGCCGTTCTGTTTCTGTTTATTTTTATTATTTTCTACAAGTTCCTAAGTACTGACAGGATTGACGGAGACGAATAAAATGGAGTATTTCGGATGGGAATAAACAGAAGAGAATTTCTTAAAAGGACCGCGACAATAGCGGGAACGGCTGTCCTCGGGAGCAGTACGCATACATCTGCGGACCAGGGTCCCGTGCCGGAGTCCGACCGATATGGAGTGCTCGTTGACACAACAGTCTGCATCGGCTGCAGAAAATGCGAATGGGCATGCAATGAGTGGAACAAAAATCCGAACCAGCCAATTAAAGCATTTGAGGATAAGTCTGTTTTTAACTCTATAAGGAGGCCACACGCTCAGACATTTACCGTAGTAAACCGCTTTATCAATCCCAAAGACTCAAAACCCATATACGTAAAAAAGCAGTGCATGCATTGTGAAGAACCGGGCTGCAAGGCTGCGTGTTTTGTCGACGCCTTTAAAAAGACGGAAAAGGGGGCGGTCATCTATAACGCAGATGTCTGCGTCGGATGCAGGTATTGTATGGTCGCCTGTCCCTTCGATATTCCGGCATATGAATATTATGAACCTCTCAATCCCCGCATTACAAAATGCACCTTTTGCTTTGACAGGATTGGCAAGGAAGGCGGAGTTCCGGCGTGTGTGAAGATCTGCCCTACCGAGACCCTGCGCTTCGGCAAAAGAAAGGACCTGATCAACCTTGCACATGAGAGGATACGCAACAACCCCGACAAATATACCGACCATGTCTATGGGGAGCATGAGGTCGGCGGGACGTGCTGGTTGTATCTGTCTGCAATACCTTTTGATCAGATAGGCTTCAGAACGGATATCGGGGAAAAGTCTATACCGGAAAGAAGCAAGGGTTTCCTGTTTATGACAAAGGTTTTCGAGGTGGTGGCTGCATGGCCGCTCGTGTTTGCGGCTTTTCATGCAATATCAAAAATACGGGAAAAACGGAGCGCTCAGGACGCTCATTCAACGAAGGAAGGCAAACATGAACAGAAAACCTGATTCCGCCTCCCGGTTTCAAAACAGGATATTACTCGGCATGACTTTCCCGGAATATATAAAATCTAATTTTACTATTTCTAATGCGATTGCTGCGATTATTTTAATCGTTTCAATCCCTGTAATGATATACAGATTCATATACGGACTCGGTCCGTCTACAAACCTTTCAGATACGAATCCATGGGGAATCTGGATAGGTGTCGATGTGCTTTGCGGCATCGCCCTTGCCGCAGGCGGCCTTGTTATCGGCACTGCATACCACCTTTTTGGTATGAAGCAATATCGGCATTTTGTGAAGCCCGCAATCCTTACCAGCCTTCTCGGATATCTCTTTTCCGTATTCGGCCTTCTTTTTGATCTCGGACGGTATTACCGGCTCCCGTATCCCATGGTCGTGTCGTTCGGTTTTTCCTCCATCATGTTTTTGATCGCCTGGCATTTTGCGCTCTACATCATGATACTTTTTACCGAATGGAGCCCGTCCCTTTTTGAGTGGCTGGACCTGAAAAAGTTCCGTGATTTTTTCCATAGACTTGCAATATGGGCAACGGTATTCGGCGTCGTCATAGCAGGAGGTCACCAGTCCGCTCTGGGCGCATTGTTCCTTGTAGCGCCCGGAAAATTGCATCCCCTGTGGTATTCGGAACTGCTACCTATCTATTTTCTGCTCTCCGCTATTATAGCCGGACTCACCATGGTTATCTTTGAAAGCAGCCTTACGCACAAGGCATTTAAAAGGCAGCTTGAACATCTCAATCCCGCTGAATTTGACAGGCTTACTTTAGGGCTTGCAAAGGCCGCTTCGGCTGCCCTGTTCACTTATTTTTTCCTTAAACTCTTCGGACTGGCCCACTCCAATAACTGGAAGTACCTTTTCACACCTTACGGATATTGGTTCCTTTTCGAAATTCTTGGTCTGGTTTTTCTCCCGGCCTTCCTGTTTGCATACAGCGTCCGGTATAAAAAAATAACCATGGCCCGATGGACGGCCTTCATTGTGGTAATCGGTATCGTATTAAACCGTATCAACACCTCGGTCATTGCATTTAACTGGAACGCTCCCGAACGGTATTATCCCCACTGGATGGAAGTAGTCATAACGGTAGGCATTATCACCATGGAGGTCATTGCATTCCGGTGGATCGTCAACCGCATGGCCATTCTCTATGACCATCCGGATTATGACTCTTCTCATTAGTATGCCGGTCCTCAATTAACCCGGATTATTCATAAAATTTTCTGATTGAACCGAGGACAGAGTATTTTCGCTCATTCTCGGTCGTGCCTCCCTCCGAGGCTTTTGCCACTTTATTTTCATATTACCGTATTTGAACATCGGCACGACGCCGGTGGTGCTTATTGCCTTTGCCTTTGCCTTCGCCTTGGCGAATCCTGTTTGAGAATATGGTCATCGCCGAAGCAATCAAGTTCAGGCTCAATAAGGGCAAGCGTCCCAATATATTTTTCTACAGGGACAGCGCAGGAAATGAGGTGGATATGATTTATGAACTCGGGCAGGATTTATTCCCGGTCGAGATCAAAGCAGGGGCGACTATCACCGGAGACTATTTCAGGGGGCTGAACAGTTTCATGAAGATGGGCTCTCGTACACCTTTGGGCGGGGGGCTTATATACGGCGGGGATGAGGTACAGCTTCGGACCGACTTCATGGTATATCCTGCAACAAAGGTACATGAGATGATGAGTGTTGTTGAGCGAAGACAGGAAGGGTGAAAGGATGGTGCGGGTAGTATTTTGAAGAGAAGAATATTTGCTAATTATCTATGGTATAATCGCAAATAGACGGGTCAACTTTTCTATCCGCATAATAAAGAAGATTAACGGATAAAAAGCCCTATCAGGGAGAAAAGAGTCTTCCCCTCTTAACTTTTTCAAACCATTTTGAATAAATTGGATTAACCGACAGGGTTGCGCTATTGCATGAATTCGGCTGCCCTACAATTTATGGCGACCAGGAAATAATCCGGTTATCCGGGAGGAGACACAATGAAAATGCTTATTGCTGAGATGTTGGGACTTTCGATTATCCTTATTGCAGCCGCCACAGCCATGGCTGCAATTAATCTTGAGAAGGCAACCTTCGCAGGCGGATGCTTCTGGTGTATGGAGCACCCCTTCGATGAGATTCCCGGCGTAGTTTCGGTTACATCCGGCTACACCGGCGGACAGAAAAAGAATCCCACCTATGAAGAGGTTTCAGCCGGAGGGACCGGTCACGCTGAATCAGTTCAGGTCGTTTATGACCCGGCGCGAGTTACCTATGAAAAGCTCCTGAACGTCTTTTGGCATAACATCGACCCGACTGCTAAAGACCGTCAGTTCTGTGATTCCGGGCGTCAGTACCGAAGCGCAATTTTTTATCATAATGAGGAACAGCACCGGCTGGCGATGCAGTCTAAGGCCCTATTGGAAAAAAACAAAACCTTTAATGGACCAGTTGTAACCGAGATTGTGCAGGCCACAGAGTTCTACTCTGCGGAGGATTACCACCAGCACTATTACAAAAACAACCCGATCCGTTACAAATACTACCGTTTCAGATGCGGCCGTGACCAAAGGCTTAAAGAACTGTGGGGCACTGCAGCGGGTCACTGACGGGTATCATAAGGTGAAATGGCAAAGTATGATTTTGATATAGGAATTCTCGGCGGGGGAGCTGCCGGACTTACTGTTGCATCAGGTGCTGCCCGGTTTGGAGCAAAGACCCTTCTCATTGAAAAGGAAAAGGAACTGGGAGGTGACTGCCTTCATTACGGGTGTGTTCCGAGCAAGACACTCATCAGGACTGCCAATATCTACCATCTTATGAAGAATGCTGAAAAATACGGCCTTCCGCATACCGACCTCAAACCAGTAGATTTCCAGGCGATTGCTCAAAGAATTCAAACGGTAATTGGTGTCATACAGAAACATGATTCAAAAGAAAGGTTCTGCAAACTGGGGGCAAGAGTTGAATTCGGCAATGCAAATTTTACGGATGAACATTCTGTTCGGATGAACGGCGAGATTTATTCCGCAAAAAAATGGGTTATAGCCACGGGGTCATCTCCGTTTGTCCCGCCGATAGAAGGAATTGATAAAACACCCTATATTACGAACAAAGAACTTTTTTCCTTGAAAACTCTCCCGAAATCAATGATCGCAATCGGCGGCGGCCCTATATCAATAGAGATGGCACAGGCATTCAGTCGCCTGGGAACAAAGGTAACCGTGGTTGAACTTGCGAATCAGATTCTCGGGGCTGAGGACAAAGACATGGCTGACGACCTTATGAATATCCTGATTTCCGAAGGGATAACCTTTCATCTGGGATCTATGCCCCTCGGCACAAAAGACCTCGGTAATGAAAAAGAGGTAGTCATTAAAAATGCCGATGGCAAAACCATAAGCATGAGGGCTGAAACCATCCTTATTGCGGTCGGAAGGAAAGCAAACCTGCAAGGCCTTGGACTTGAAGACATTTCGATGGAACTCGATAAAAAGGGGTTAAAGATAGACGGCAGGCTCAGGACAAACCATAATCATATCTATGTTGCAGGGGATGCAACAGGTTCTTATCAGTTTACCCATGCAGCAGGTTATGAAGGCGGCATTGTGCTCAGCAACGCTATTCTTCATCTGCCGAGAAAAGTGGATTATACCTATCTGCCGTGGTGTACCTATACAAACCCTGAACTTGCAAGTATAGGAATGAACGAAAAAAGGGCGGCTGCGGCAGGCATATCCTATTCTGTCTGGACGGAGGAATTCAGGACCAATGACCGGAGCCTCGCAGAAGGCGAAGGGGCAGGGAGAATAAAGCTTCTCCTCGACGAGAAGGAAAAACCCATCGGTATACAGATACTCGGACCGAGTGCGGGAGAACTGATCAGCGAATGGGTAGCAGTCATGAACGGGCATGTGAAGCTCTCAGCTATTGCGTCAGCAATTCATCCTTATCCTACCCTTGGAGAAATTAACAAAAAGGTTGTCGGTAATTTTTTTTCCGGAAAGATATTTTCCGATAAAGTGAAATGGGCGTTAAAATTTCTTTTCAACCTAAAAGGAAGGGCATGCGGATAAGGATATTTATCGTCTATTTTATGGCTTGCACGATAACTATTGTAGAGGGAAGGATTCAAAACACCGTTAACTGAAGGGTTACATATCGAACTTAAAGTAATGTTGACTTTTCATTAAGTTCGATATAAAGTAAACAATGGTTTGTACAAGGCGATGAAATCCATGATATATAAAAGATCGGTTGCCGATGAGATAGAAAGGTATTTTGGCACAGACGACGTCATTGTTTTACACGGTGCGCGGCAGGTCGGCAAGACATCCCTCCTGTATTACTTTCTAAATCAACTTAAGGAGAATGGAGAAGGCACATACTATATAGATCTTGAAGACTCACGTTTTGTAAAGATACTCGATGGCGGGGTGGCAGGGCTTCTGAAACTGCTCGATGAAGAAGGCGTGAGACCTGCCGGATTGAGCAAGAAGGTCTTTATTTTCATAGACGAGATCCAATACCTGTCGGACCCTTCTTCTTTTCTGAAACTGGCAGCCGACCATCATAAGGACATAAAACTTATAGTCTCAGGCTCGTCAAGTTTTGCTATTAAGACCAAATTCAAAGACTCCCTGGCCGGAAGAACAGTGGACTTTGACATCTTCCCCCTGTCCTTCAGGGAGTTTCTTGTTTTTAATCAATATAGCTTTGAGGAAGGGAAGGTATATACGGACAAAAAAATCGGGGAAATGAAAGCCCTGTTCAGGCAGTATATTCTTTACGGCGGCTACCCTAAAATTGTTCTGACGCCGGAAATCGACATGAAGGAAAAGTATCTGCAGCAGATCATCGATACATATGTCAAAAAAGATATCAGAGACTTGGCCAATGTGAAGGACATAGACAAGTTCAACAAGCTCCTTGAGGCCCTGGCGTCTCAGAGCGGCCAGTTGCTGAATATCACGGAGCTTTCAAATACAACAAGAATCGCTAAGCAGACAATCGAGAAATATTTGTTTGTCATGGAGAATACGTATATCCTCAAACTGGTCCGCCCGTTCAGCCGCAACATCCGCTCAGAGCTCTTCAAACTTCCGAAGGTATATTTTTATGATACCGGACTTATGCAGATGCTCTGGCTCAAGGGGCTTCAGAAGGATATCATCGGCAATGTTTTTGAAACCGGAGTTTTCTCGGAGCTGGTGAAGAAATATGAAAAGGACTCAGTCTATTACTGGAGGACAAAGGACAAGAAAGAAATCGATTTTATACTGAGAAGGAAGAACAAGGTGCTTCCCATGGAGGTCAAGCTAAATTTTGAGCAGTTCAATCCGTCGGCTATTAAGTATTTTACTGAAAAATATGGCTTGAAAGCATATTCAGTAATCGGCCTGAACGGACGGCCCAAAGATGAATTACACAGATATCCATGGGATGCATAAATGGTATTATTAAGGAGGTGACAGCGATTAAATTGTCATTAATGTTTTTAGCCGCAGCAGGAATTTGTGTTGCTTATTCCGGAGAATATAGTAAAATGAGAGTAAGTCTTATCAAGGAGGTATCGCATGAGCAAAGAAAAAAACAAGCAAAAACCGAATGCAAAGAAAAAACCACAGCATAGCCTGAAAGAAAAAAGACAAGCAAAGAAAGAAAAAAGCTCTTCAGGATCTAACATGTGGTCCCAAAAGTAAATTAATAGAATTCTGTTGGCAGTAGCTTAATGTCCGGTTATCAGATTACTCCTTGGGAAGGGAGTGGTCGCTGTTTCCGGATTATAAATGGTACTCGGCAGCTTGCAAATTATTCGTATAAGTGCTCAGTGAATGATTACGAACATTACGCAATATGCGTCCATTATTATGATCATACTAATAGCTCTTCCGGGCTGTGATCTTCAACACAATCTTCTTTATTACACAAGTACTTTTATGCCCTCTAAGGAAGCACTTACTGCCGACAACATTCAATGCTGGCCGTCAAATGCAGGCAATTATAAAGGTTTTGTTAGCACCGCTGAGAGCAATCACGTAATGGGCACAATTATAGTTTTTCATGGAAATGCGGGCACGGCAGCAGACAGGACCTATTATATAAAAGCTTTGGTCCCATTGGGGTATCGGGTCATCCTTGCCGAATATCCAGGGTATGGAGCAAGGGGAGGAAAATTGGGAGAGAAGTCATTTGTAAGCGATGCGAAGGAAACAGTACACGATGCCTACAAACATTATGGGGGTCCTCTTTTTCTTTTAGGAGAATCTTTAGGTTGTGGCGTTGCAGCGGCGGTGGCGAAGGAACCGCCTGTTGCCATCGACGGAATACTTCTCATTACCCCCTGGGACACGCTCCTGTCCATTGCTAAATCAAAATTCCCCCGGCTTCCGTTACGGTTCTTTATGAAAGACAAATATGACAGCATGAGTAATCTCAAAGGCTATCAGGGAAGAATTGCTATAGTCGGAGCGGAAAAGGATGAGATAATACCGATGAGACACGCATTTGCATTATATCAATCATTACCCGGAAGAAAAGCCATGTGGTTAGTTAAAGGGGCCGGGCACAACGATTGGCCAATGATAGTTGACAAACCGTGGTGGCGAGAAATTATGGATTTTCTCAGCGGTAAAAGCGCAAACTTCTAAATGGACCTAATGACACAATTTTTTCCTGTAACACTCCCCTTTTAAACCTGATATAATTGTGCATAGCAACTGTAAGTATTGAACAATTATGAAAGAAAAATAAGTATGCTCATAAAAGTAATGTATCAAGATGGAAAAACTGGAGAGATAGAAAGCT
>Ga0315292_10002341_pt1 | contig 10578 bp, 10 predicted proteins | sample YL17G13_0_MG_FD_204029 | JGI IMG/M metagenome (GOLD analysis project Ga0315292, IMG submission 204029) | Sediment microbial communities from Yellowstone Lake, YNP, Wyoming, USA - YL17G13_0 | ecosystem: Environmental > Aquatic > Freshwater > Lake > Sediment | place: USA: Wyoming | collected... | reverse complement strand
CGCGCGTGCGCATCGACACGCCGGAAGAGCTCGTGGCCTTCCGCAACGGCGGCATCCTGCAGTACGTGCTCAGGCAGTTGCTCAGGAAGAAGTAGGGGCGAGGGGCGAGGGACTCGGGACTCGGGACTCGGGACTCGGGATTCGGGATTCGGGAACCTGCCGGGGCTTCAGCCCCGGCATCGCCTGGTTGGTCACTCGTGGGAGCCGGCTTCAGCCGGCTCCTTCTTCCATATGGCGATCACGTCGGCACAGGTCAAAGCGCGGGCGACGCAGCTCGGCTTCGATCTGTGCGGCATCGCGCCCGCTCACGAGTTTGCCGAACTGCACGCGCTTCCTGGCTGGCTCCGGCGCGGGTTCGCCGGGCGGATGACCTATCTCAATCGCACCGCGACGACGCGCGCGGACGTCCGCCGCTGGCTGCCGTCCGCCCGGTCGGTCATCTGCGTCGCGTGCGTGTATCACACCGACCGGCCGCTCTCGATCGAAGTGTGCGATCCGGGTGAGGCGCTCATCGCGCGCTACGCCTGGGGCGACGACTACCACGACGTCCTGCACCGTCGGCTCGAGGCGCTGCTCACCTGGATGCGCGAGGCAGCCGGGGAACCGTTCGACGCGCAAGTCGGCGTGGACGATGCGCCGGTGCAGGAGCGGGTGTATGCGGCGCAGGCGGGGGTCGGGTGGATCGGGAAGCACACCTGCGTCATCAACCCGGCCGTGGGATCGTGGTTCGTGCTGGGCGAGATCGCGACGAGCCTGGCGCTCGAGCCGGACGAGCCCGCGCTCGATCAGTGCGGCACCTGCCGCCTGTGCCTCGACGCGTGCCCCACTGGAGCGATCGTCGAGCCGTACGTCGTCGACGCGACGCGGTGCATTGCGTATCTGACCATCGAGATCAGGAAGTCGATCCCCGAGGCGCAGCGGCCCGACCTGGGCGCGCACGTCTTTGGCTGCGACATCTGCCAGGACGTGTGCCCGTGGAATGCGACGGCTGTGCCGAGTGCCGATCCGGCGTGGCAGCCGCGCGCCGGCCTCGACCGCCCGCGCCTTGCCGACCTGTGGCGCGACACCGACGAGGGCCTGGCGGCGCGCATCGACGCCACCGCGCTCCGCCGCCGCGGCGTCAACGGCCTGCGCCGCAACGTCGCCGTCGCGATCGGGAACTCGATCTCGCGGGAAGCCGGCCCCGTTCTCGTCGAATCGAGACCGGCTGCTGCTTCCTCTGCGGACCCCATCGTCGCCGAGCACGTGGCCTGGGCGCTCGGCCGACTGAGCCGGTAGAGGCCGCCCGCCGTCAGCCGGGGCGGCCTCAGTCGGTCGCGGAGACCGTGGCTAGCGGTACGTCGTGCCGCACATGTACGGCTTGCCGCACGACTTCGTGGGCCTGCAGAAGTAGTCGTACACCGGGTCGCACGGCAGGTACTCGTACGGCGTGCCACACGACACCTCGTGCCCGCAGTGGAACGGCTGGCCGCACTGGTAGGCGCCGGTGCACGGGCGCCTGGCGGCATCCTCGCTCCGCCCGTGCGTCTCCAGATACCGCGTGCCGCACAGATACGGCTTGCCGCACGACTTGGCCGGCCCGCAGCCGTAGTTGTACAGGTGCCCGCACGGCAGCCACTCGTACGGTGTGCCGCACGACACCTCGTGTCCACAGTGGTACGTGTGGCCGCATTCGTACTCGCCGCCGCAGCCCGGGCGGCCGGCCTTCGCGTCGGCCATTGCGGCGGTCCGGGCCATCAGCACGTCGTCGCCCAGTTGCGCGATGACGTCCTGCCGGAGCGTCTCCAGCGTCACTGGCGCCGTGCGTGTGTCGGTCCTGATCCGGCTGACGACGCGGCCGACTTCTTCCGTCGAGAGCGGGAACAGCTCGGCGGCCCGCTCGGCCGTGCAGTCGGCGTCCAGCGGCCCGGCCAGGCTGGCCAGTCCGTCGCGCCACACGTCGACCGGGGTGCGCGCGGCGCCGGGCGCGCCGATGTTGAGGCGCGCGGCCACCTTGGCGCTCAAGGTGTCGAGGAACCCTGGATCCTGCAGCGCGGCCACCAGGGCCTGCTGCAACGCGGAGACCTCCTTGTCACGATCGGTGTCGCTCATGGGACGTGGCCTTTCCGGGGGCGTGATCAACAGACGAACGGTCGCGAGGATACAGGGGAGCCGGACGTGAGCGCGTGCCGTACGGCGCTCATGGCGCGATTGAACCGGCATTCGTCCGGCGCCGGATCCACGAGGCTGCTGGTGGCGTCGAGGTTGACCGCCGGACAGCCGCCGAGGCATTCGGCGCGCAGGTCGCAGGCCGCGCAGCGCGGACGGGACGCCGTGCGCTCGTCCTGGAAGCGTGCGATCGGGCCGGCCGGGTCGATCCCCGAGTAGATGTCGCCGAGCGCGAGCCCGCGATCGGCGTCGAGCTGGGCGAAGCGGGCGCAGGCGAACAGGCGCCCCTGCGGGTCAATGGCGTACCGGCCGCGACCCGCCCCGCATCCCCATCCCCTGGCCGGGACCCCCTCGTCATAGTCTCCGAGCACGGGAGTCGGCCTGCCGTGCGGACCGCGCGGGCGCGCGGCCGCGTAGGACGAGAGCTGGGTGACGAACTCGTCCAGGTCCTGGTCCGCCCAGGGAACGCCCGTGGCCGGCGACACGATGAAGTAGTTGAAGCCGATCTCGGCCAGCCGTGTCAGGTCCGCCGCCAGCCAGCGGACCGTTGCCGGCGTGGGCGTGACCCTGGCGCCCATCGGATCCTGCAGCGCCCGCAGGCGCGGGATCATGCGTTCGATGACGGCAAACGCCGAGGGGACCTCGATGCAGGGCCGTGCGCGGTCGTGGCGTTCGCCGACGCCGTCGACGGACACCAGGTACCTGACGCCCCACGAGGCCAACGTCATCGCCGTCGGAACGGTCATCCTGACCAGGTTCGTCGTCATGGAGAACGAGACGCGCTTGCCGCAAGTCCTGGCCCAGCGCCGGGCGCGGAGGACCGCGCGCTCGATCAACCCCAGCTCGAGCGTGGGCTCCCCGCCCAGGAACACCAGTTCGAGTTCGTCCCGCGACTCGGTGAACAGGAAATCGATGGCGCGGTCGAGGGTCGCCGCCGTCATGGCGACCCGGGCGCCCCTGTCCTTGACGAAGCAGTAGGCACACCGGCAGTTGCAGTCGTAGGTGAGCAGCAGGTCGACGACACGAGGCGCCGGGATCCCCACGGCGGTGTCCCTTCAGTGTCAGGCCGCGAAGCTGAAGCGCGTCGGGCTGATCCTAAACCCGCCGGGTTGCCGGATCAACGAGGAAGCGTCGTCTTCAGCATGATGCTCCCGTGCGTCCAGCTGTGGAGGGTGTACGACCGCCTGAAGGACGATGAACTGGCCTGGGATCCCCAGGCCAAGGCGAACAGCTTCGCGCTGACGACGTTCCTCACGTCCTCACTCATGTCTGTGACGATCTGGTTCTTCCTGGTGACAACGATGCCGACGAACCTGTTCGGGCACGCCATTCACGCCAGGTAGGCTCGGGAGCAGCGAACCGCCCTACCGTGCGTACGTGATGCGGTACACGGCGCCAGCGAAATCGTCTGACACCAGCAGCGCGCCGTCAGGCATCACGAGCACGTCCACCGGGCGCCCCCACGGCTTGCCGTTCTGCAGCCAGCCCTCGACGAACGGCTCGTAGCCCGCCACCTCGTTGCCCTTGAGCGTGACGCGCGTCAGCCGGTAGCCGATCGGGATGCTGCGGTTCCACGACCCGTGCTCCGCGATGATGATCTGGCGGCGGTACTCGGCCGGGAACGACGTCCCCGTGTAGAACCGCATGCCGAGAGCGGCGACGTGCGGGCTGAGCGTCCGCGCCGGAGCCACGAAGGACGAGCACGGACGCTTCACCCCGAAGACCGGATCGGCGACGGTGCCTGCGTGGCAGTACGGGAACCCGAAGTGCCGGCCCTTCGCCGGCGCGCGGTTCAACTCGTCGGGCGGCAGGTCGTCGCCGAGCAGATCGCGCCCGTTGTCGGTGAACCAGAGGTCGTTGGTGCCAGGGTGCCAGTCGAACCCGACGGTGTTGCGGACGCCGCTGGCGAAGACTTCCAGCCCGGAACCGTCTGGCTTCATCCGCAGGATCGAGGCGTAGCGGGGATCGTCGCGCTCGCAGACATTGCACGGCGCGCCGACGGGCACGTAGAGGTATCCGTCGGGCCCGAACGCGATGAACTTCCAGCCGTGGTGCTGGTCCGTCGGAAGCGCGTCGTGGACGACCACCGGCGCCGGCGGCCTCCGGAGCGATGCCTCGATGTTGTCGAACCGGAGGATGCGCGAGACCTCGGCGACATAGAGCGCGCCGTTGCGGACGGCCACGCCGTTGGGCATCGTGAGGCCGGTGGCCAGCGTCAGGACGTCGTCGGCCTTCTGATCCTTGTTGGCGTCAATCAGCGCGTAGACATTCCCGGCCGTGCGGGTGCCGACAAACACCGTTCCGCCAGGGCCGAGTGCGAGCGACCGGGCGTTGGGCACGTTGTCGGCATAGACGCTGATGGCGAAGCCCGGCGGCAGCGTGAGCGACGACAGCCGCAGGCGCTCGGGACTGGGCGACTGGGCGGCGGGCACGACGGCCAGGCAGCAGGCCCCGGCAAGCGCGGAGCCCGCAAGTACAGCGCGGCGGACGGATGACTGGGGCATCTGGGGATTCTCCGTGGGATGCTCCCATCATACCCGGTGTCGGATTCCGATCGTTCTCCCGCAGCCTTGCCCGCGGCCCCTGTCTGACGTATAAAGGAGCGAACCCGTTTCAATCCGATGAACGCTTCGGCCGGAGGCCCCCTGTGTCGAACGCTGTCTGCCGTTCGCTGTCCGTGTTGCTGTTGGCATCGACCGCAATCGGCGGAGCCATCGAGTCCAGGGCCCAGACAACCCGCGACGTCGACGCGGCGCCGTTTGTCGCCCTGAAACCCATCCCGACGCCCGCCGCGGACGGGAGCCTGGCGCCGCAACTCGCGGCGTCCTCCGACGGCCGCGTCTATCAGAGTTGGCTCGAGCCGGCCGGCGCGGCGGGATTCCGATTCCGCATCGCCGCATGGCAGGGTGAGGCGTGGATCCCGTTGACAGACATTGCCCAGGGTCCTGGGCTCTTCGCCAACTGGGCGGACGTGCCGTCCGTCTTCGTTGGGGGGAACGGCCGGATCGCGGCGCACTGGCTCGAGAAGTCGGCTGCCGGCGGCGAGGCCTACGGCATCCGTGTGCGCACCTCGTCCGATGGGGGATCGACCTGGTCGGACGCCCTCACGCCGCATCGCGACCAGTCGATCACCGAGCATGGGTTCCTGTCGTTCTTCGACGCGCCGGACGGTGGCATCGGCATGGTCTGGCTGGACGGCCGCCAGACGGCGCCCGGCGGCGGCCATGGCCACGGCGGAGGCGCGATGACACTGCGCGCCACGACGCTCGCGACGTCGGGCGCGCTCGGCGCCGACGTCCTCGTCGATGACCGGGTCTGTGACTGCTGCCCGACGACGGCCGTGCGCACGGCGCGCGGGGCGCTGGTGGCGTACCGCGACCGCTCAGCGACCGAGGTGCGGGACATCAGCGTCGCGCGGCTGGTGGACGGCGTCTGGAAGCCGGGTGCCACGGTGCACGCGGACGGATGGGAGATTCCCGGCTGCCCGGTCAACGGGCCTGCGCTGGCCGCGTCCGGCGACCTGGTGGCCCTGGCCTGGTTCACGGCCGCCGGCGACCAGGGCCGCGCGCTGGTGGCCTTCTCGCGTGACGGCGGCGCAACGTTCGGTGCGCCGGTTCGCGTGGACGAGGGGATGCCGCTCGGGCGCGTGGACCTGGAACTGCTGCCGGACGGGACCGCCGTCGTGGTCTGGATCGAGTCCTCGCAGGGCCACGCGGAAGTGCGCGCGCGGCGGGTGTTCAGCGACGGCCGTCGAGGGGCGGCGGCCGTGCTGGCCACCGTTGGCAGCGACCGGTCGAGCGGCCACCCGCGTGTCGTGCGCAGCGGCGACGAGCTGGTCTTCGCGTGGCGGACTGCCGCGCCGCACGCCATCGCGGCCGCCGCGGCGGCCATCCCACCAGACGCGCGGCGCTAGACGCCCAGCTTCGCCAGGTCCGCCAGCGCGAGCGCGCCGCATGGCGCGTTGTCGCCGGTCAGGACGCGTCGCAGATAGCCGGCCTGGCCGAGGTGGAACGCGAGGTGCGTTTCGAGGTGCACCAGGAAGAGCGACGTCGGCAGGCGTGAACCGGCGAGGTCGGCGGGGTAGACTTCCGGAAAGTCTGCCAGTGTCTTGCCGTCGAATGCCGCGGCGACGGCTGACGCCGCGCGCTTCAGTTCAGCCACCAGCTCCGCGCGCGTGCGCGTTCGGGCCGCGAACTCGGCGTCTCGTTGACGCATGTAGCCGCTGCCCCCGAGGCGCGCGCCGACGAAGTGCTGCAGGTTGCCCGCCACGTGCTGGGCGAGATGGCCGGCCGAGTTGGTCACCCCGGACCGGGTCTGCCACACCAGGTCGTCACTCGGAAACGCCGCGATTTCGCGGGCGAACGTGTCGAGTTCGCGAAGCATCAGGATGCGGGTGATGGGGATGAGGTCCATGGACGTCTCCAGCGGGAGCCGGGTGAAGCCGGATCCCACGACAGCACGCTTCACCGAATTCAATCAGTCGTGGGTGCTGGCTTCAGCCAGCACCGTCGGGCGCAACAGGTGCACACGGGGCCCGCGCCGGTGTACAACAATGGAGGGCGGACATTTCGCCCGGCCCCGCATTCATCTGGTGAGGTCGATCATGACATACAAGGCGCTGGTTGCCGCGGGCCTGCTCGTGGCCTGCGTGGGAGGAATGGCCGTGGTCGGAGCGCGTGAACAACAGATGCCGGACGCGGCGCAGCTCGAGGCGAAGTCCGCCCGTTTTGCGCCGGTGGACATCGGCGCAGACATCTCGGCGCTGCCCGCGAGCGAGCGGACGGTGCTGGCGAAGCTGGTCCAGGCCGGGCGCATCATGGACGCGCTCTTCCTCCGGCAGGTGTGGGCGGGGAACGAAGCCGTGCTCTTCGAGCTGCTGGGCGACAGGACGCCCCTGGGCCGCGCGCGGCTCCACGCGTTCCTCGTGGACAAGGGCCCGTGGGGGCGTCTGGATCACAACGCGCCGTTCATCCCCGGCGTGCCTGCGAAGCCGGAAGGCGCGAACTTCTATCCGGCGGGCGCGACCAGGGCCGAGGTCGAGGCGTGGATCGCGTCGCTGCCGGAGGCCGAGCGCGCGAGAGCGACGGGCTTCTTCACCACGATCCGCCGCGGCCCGGCCGGCCGTTTCCTGCTGGTGCCCTATAGCATCGAGTATCAGGGCGAGCTCGCGCGCGCGGCGGAACTGCTGAAGGAGGCGGCCGCGGCCACCGCCGACGCGACGCTGAAGAAATTCCTGGACGCGCGCGCGGAGGCGTTCCTGACGAACGACTACTACGCCAGCGACGTCGCGTGGATGGAACTCGACTCGGCGGTGGAGCCGACGATCGGCCCGTACGAGGTCTACGAGGACGAGTGGTTCAACTACAAGGCGGCGTTCGAGGCCTTCATCACCGTGCGCGACGCCGCCGAGTCGGCCAAGCTCGCGAAGTTCTCGGGCGAGCTGCAGGACATCGAGAACCACCTGCCGATCGACCCGGCGCTGCGCAATCCCGCGCTGGGCGGCATGGCGCCCATCCGCGTCGTCAACGTCGTGCTGGCGGCCGGCGACGGCAACCGCGGCGTGCAGACGGCGGCCTACAACCTGCCGAACGACGAGCGCGTGCTGCGCGAGAAGGGCGCCAAGCGCGTGATGCTGAAGAACGTGCAGGAGGCGAAGTTCCAGCAGGTGCTCCTGCCGATCTCGAAGGTCGTGCTGGGCGCCGCGGATCGGAAGCGGGTGGCGTTCGACGCCTTCTTCACGCATATCCTGATGCACGAGCTGATGCACGGCCTCGGACCGCACAACATCACCGTGGGCGGCCGCGCCACCACCGTCCGGCAGGAACTCAAGGAGACCTACAGCGCCATGGAGGAAGCCAAGGCCGACATCTCAGGCCTCTTCGCGCTGCAGCATCTCATCGACAAGGGCGTCATCGACAAGGCGATGGAACAGACGATGTACACGACGTACCTGGCGTCGGCGTTCCGATCGATCCGCTTCGGGATCAACGAGGCGCACGGCCGCGGCATCGCCATCCAGCTGAACACGCTGCTCGATGCCGGCGCGTTTACCGTGGCGGCCGACGGAACGTTTGCGGTCAATGCCGCGAAGATCAAGGGTGCCGTGACCGCGCTGACGCGCGACCTGATGATGCTGCAGGCCGAGGGCGGCTACGACAAGGCGAAGGCGCTGATTGCGAAGATGGCCGTCATCCGGCCCGAGGTGCAGACGGCGCTCGACAGGCTGGCCGGCGTGCCCGTGGACATCGAGCCGCGCTTCGTGACGGCGGAACAGCTGTCGAAGTAACGTGTCTGGCGCCGGCTGAAGCCGGCACCCACGCATGCTCAGATGGTAGGCATCAGATGGTACGCCGAGATGAGGCGTGACAGTCGTGGGAGCCGGCTTCAGCCGGCTCCAGACAGGCGCTGGCTGAAGCCAGCGCCCACGACTGTCGGGCTCAGTTATTCCCGAAGCCGCAGGCGCCAGGGTTCTGGCAGCCTCCGCAGGGGCCGCCGGACGGCATCGGGGCGGCTTTGGGCGACATCGCGCGGACCGCGAACGTCGAGAGCTGCTTCTCGACCGACTGGCTCTGGCAGGCCGGGCAGGCCGGGGTGACGCCCTCGCGCATCAGCACCTCGAACTGCTTGCCGCATTCCGCGCAGCTGTATTCGTACAGAGGCATACCACCAGTATAGCGCAGGGCGCGCGACGGACCCGCCGCCGACCTGATAGGATCAACGGGGACGGCTTCAGAACCTGCGCCCGGCGGCTGACAGGGACCGCAAGAACGGGTTCTGAAACCGGTCGTCACGACAGTGTCTTATGTCCAAGTTCTACATCACCACCGCCATCGACTACGTGAACAGCCGCCCGCACCTCGGGACGGCGTACGAGAAGATCACCGCCGACATCATCGCGCGCTACAAGCGGCTCTGCGGCGTGCCCACGCACTTCCTGATGGGCAACGACGAACACTCGCTGAACGTGTTTCGCCGCGCGAAGGAGCAGGGGATCGACCCGACGCAGTACTGCGACCAGATGGAGGGAGAGTTTCGCGAGGTCTGGAAGCGGCTGGACGTGTCGTTCGACGACTTCATCCGCACGACCGAGGAGCGCCACCGGGTCGGCGTCATCGAACTTGTGACGCGCATCCAGGCGGCGGGCGACATTTACGAGGGCCACTACGAGGGCTGGTACTGCAACTCGTGCGAGGCGTTCAAGCAGGAGAAGGATCTCATCGATGGCTGTTGCCCGGTCCACCGGACGACGCCGGAGTGGATCAAGGAGAAGAACCACTTCTTCCGCCTGTCGAAGTACCAGCAGGCGTTGCTCGATCACTACGCGCGGCACCCGGAGTCGCTCGAGCCGGAGGTGCGGCGCAACGAGATCCTGAACGTCATCCAGGGCGGCCTCGACGACATCTCGATCAGCCGCGCGGGGCAGGCCTGGGGCATCCCGCTGCCGTTCGACCCGCAGAGCGTCGTCTACGTGTGGTTCGACGCGCTCATCAACTACATTTCGGCGCTCGGCTTCGGCGGCGACCAGGCGCAGTTCGATCGGTGGTGGCCCGCGTCGCTGCACGTCATCGGGAAGGACATCACGCGATTCCACTGCGTGATCTGGCCCGCGATGCTGATGAGCGCCGGGCTGCCGCTGCCGGAGCGCGTCTTCGGCCACGGTTTCGTGACCGTCAAGGGCGAGAAGATGAGCAAGTCGCTCGGGACCATCGTCGACCCGCTCGACGCGGCGTCGAGGTTCGGCCCGGACCCGCTCCGCCTCTTCCTCGTCCGCGAGTTCGCGTACGGCCAGGACGGCGACTTCTCGTGGGAGCGCTTCGAGGAGCGGTACAACTCGGACCTCGCGAACAATCTCGGCAACCTCGTCAGCCGCATGGCGACGATGGCCGAGAAGTACTGCGGCGGCCGGCTGCCCGTGCCGGCGGCGCCAGCGGGTCGGCTCGCCGAGATCGCGACGACCGCCGTGGCGTCGTATCGCGCCGCCATGGACGCGTTCGCGCTCCAGGACGGGATGGCCGCGGCCTACGCGCTCATCGACGCGGCGAACCTCTACATCACCGAGACCGAGCCCTGGAAGCTCGCGAAAGACGAGGCCCACGCGCCCCGCGTGGCGCAGATCCTCTACGAGGTGGCGGAGGCGCTGCGCATCGCGGCGGTCCTGCTGCTGCCCGCGATGCCCGCATCGGCCGCGGAGATCCTGCGCCGCGTCGGCGCACCGAAGACCGGCGCCGAGCACCGACTCGGCGATGCCGCGTGGGGCGCCGCCGGCGATCTCGTGACGCTCAAGGCCGAGTCCATGTGGCCGCGCATCGGGGGCACGAAGGGAAACTGACGTGGGGCGGGACCAGGGACTTGGGGCTCGGGACCAGGGTTCTGGCGCTCGCATACTTCGAAGGGGGAATGACGCCGATCGGCGGAGCGAGGACGGACGTC
>Ga0315292_10002340_pt1 | contig 10580 bp, 11 predicted proteins | sample YL17G13_0_MG_FD_204029 | JGI IMG/M metagenome (GOLD analysis project Ga0315292, IMG submission 204029) | Sediment microbial communities from Yellowstone Lake, YNP, Wyoming, USA - YL17G13_0 | ecosystem: Environmental > Aquatic > Freshwater > Lake > Sediment | place: USA: Wyoming | collected... | reverse complement strand
GTGGAGGGATTCTGCGACCACGCCGAGGATCGAAGGCATTTCGGCGCCGCGAGTTTCGATGCCGTCTTTTCGCGCCAGCTCGCGAACGGTCTGTACGATCCGCTCGCCGCGTTTCACAACTGGTTCCACTGGCTGAAGCCCGGCGGCGCCGTCGTGCTGATCGACGGCCTGTACGGCCGCAACGCATGGACCGGCCGGTGGGAGGAGGAGGTCGATGCATTGCCCCTGTCGGCCTGCCAGACGTCCGCGACGGTGCCTTATCTCCTCGAGGCCGCCGGGTTTCGCGTGAATGCGGTGGAGCGGATGGCTCAGGTCAATGCCCGGCCGAGCACTCGCACGACGCGCTACGTCGTCGTGGCGACGAAGGTCCCATGAGCCCGCCTTCATCCTGCCCTGCAAGGCCATCATGGTCATGAGGCAGACATGCTGAGCGGCAGCTGCCATTGCGGCGCGGTCACGGTCACTGTGCCTCGCAAGCCGCGCCGGCTGACGAGCTGCAACTGCTCCATCTGTCGCCGTTACGGCGCGCTGTGGGCGTATTACAAGCCGCGCGAGGTTCGCGTTGCCTGCGCCAAAGGCAAGACGGCGTCCTATGCCTGGGGCGATGGCTCGCTGCGCTTCCTGCGCTGCAAGGACTGCGGCTGCGTCACGCATTGGGAGCCGGTACAGCGTGACCCCGATGGCCGCATGGGCGTGAACGCACGGATGTTCGACCCCGGCATCGTCGAAACGGTGCCTGTCAGGCATTTCGACGGCGCGACGACCTGGAGATTCCTCGATTGACCGCGCGCGTCGCCACGCGACTTGCCGCTGCCTCGGACCTCGACGCCGTGGCGGCGCTATTCGACCTGTATCGCCAGTTCTATCAGCTGGCGCCGGATGCCGCGCGGGCGAGAACGTACCTGGGCGAGCGATTCGCCAGGAACGAGTCCGTGCTGATCGTTGCCACGGCGCGTGACGAAACGGTCGGGTTTTGCCAGATGTACCCGACATTCTGTTCGCTGCGGACGGCACCGACGTTCGTGCTGTACGACTTGTTCGTCGCCCCGGCCGCGCGCGGCACCGGCGTCGGCAAGGCCCTGATGCTCGCCGCCGAACGCCATGCGCGCGACTGCGGCGCGGTGCGGATCGAGCTTGCCACCGCGCGAAGCAACGCTGCGGCGCAGGCGCTCTACGAATCCCTTGGCTGGAAGCGCGACGACGAGTTCTTCGTCTACGGCAGGACCTTGACCGAGGACTCCGGCGAGGCATGAGCGGCATCCGCGATTGGCTTTGTTCAAGTCCGGCCGACGCCGGGCCGTGTGACCCAGGAGAGGACTCGCATGTACACGCTCTACTATTCCCCCGGCACGGCCAGCATGGTCGTGCACCTCGCGCTGCTCGAAATCGGCTGTCCGCACCGGCTCGAAAAAGTCGATTTCGAGACGGACGCGCAGCACGGCCCCGAATACCTCCGCGTCAATCCGCTCGGCAAGGTGCCGGCTTTGATGATCGACGGCGAAGCCCACTTCGAGTCCGCCGCGCTGCTGATGCTGCTCGCGGAGAGGCACCCGGAGGCAGGCCTCGCGCCGCCGGTCGGCAGCCCGCTGCGCGCGGACTGGTACCAGTGGATCGTCTTCCTGGCGAACTCGTTGTCGCCGACATACCGCTACTGGTTCTATCCTCCGGATCTCGGCTCGCCGGAGCATTCGCCGGAGCTGCGCAAGGCACTGCAGACTCGCATCGAGAGTGCCTGGAACGTCGTGAACGATCACCTGCAGGCGCATGGGCCGTACATGCTTGGCGCACAGTTCTACGGCGTGGACCTGCTCGCTACCATGCTGATGCGCTGGTCGCGCAACATGCCGCGGCCGGCAACTGAGTGGCCCGCACTGCGTCGCCTGGCGGATCTCGTGCGCGCGCGGCCGAGCTGGAGGCGGCTCTACGAAATCGAAGGCCTGACGGAGTGGTAGCGCCATCGTTCCGCCCCGCGCCCTGAACCGGCTTGCGCTCGACGCGGGCACGCGCCACCTCGCGGAGGCGGACCCGCATCTCGGTCGCATCGTCGCACGCCTCGGCGTGCCGCCCATGTTTGGCCGGCGGCCCGGCTACGCGACCCTCGTGCGCATCATCCTCGAGCAACAGGTGTCGCTGGCGGCGGCGCGAACCATGTTTCGGCGCATCGACCGGCACGTGGGCGGCGTTGGGCCCGATTCGATCGCCTCGCTGGGCTCGCAAGGATTACGAGCGCTGGGGCTGACGCGCCAGAAGGCGCGCTATTGCCATGGGCTCGCCGAGAGGATCCTCGAGGGTCGGCTGGACCTCGGCGCGGTCGCCCGCGGCGACGAGCATGAAGCCCGGGCCATGCTGCTCGAGGTGCCGGGCATCGGCCCGTGGACGGTCGACATCTATATGCTGATGGCGCTGCGTCGCCCGGATATCTGGCCGAAGGGCGACCTCGCGCTGGCAGTGGCGATGCGCGAGGCGTGCGGCATGCGCAAGTTGCCGGATCATCGGCGACAACAGAGGATTGCGGCACGTTGGAGCCCGTGGCGATCGGTCGCCGCGAGGATCCTGTGGGCGCACTATCTGGCCCGGACGTGAAGGCGGATTGAAAGTGAAGGTACTCGAGACCGGGCGACTGAGCTTGAGATGGCTGACGGCCGACGACGCGCCCTTCATGCTCGGGCTGCTGAACGAGCCGTCGTTCATCGAAAACATCGGCGACCGCGGCGTGCGCACCGTCGAGGGCGCGCGCCAGTACATCGAGAAGGGGGCGGTGACCAGCTACCACCAGAACGGGTACGGGCTCTATATGGTGGAAATGAAGGGCGATGGGACACCGGTCGGGATCTGCGGACTCGTGAAGCGGCCATTCCTGGAGCACGCGGACATTGGCTTTGCATTCCTGCCGCCTTTCTGGTCGCAGGGCTACGCGCTGGAGTCGGCGTCGGCCGTCATGGATTTCGCGCGCAATCGCCTGTCGCTCGAACGCATCGTGGCGATCGTTTCGCCGGGCAACGAACCGTCGATTCGACTTCTGCGCAAGCTCGGGCTCGAGTTCGAGCGCATGATCGAGATGCCGACGCCAGGTGACACGGCTGCCCTCTATGTCCCGGTAAGTTCGGCGGCTTCCTGACGTCGCAGGCCGAAGCGGCGCGTCGTGCCGGCACGTCGGTTAGGACCCCGTGCGCGTGACCCGGTAGATCACCCCGCCGTAGTCATCCGAGATGTAGATCGCGCCGTCGGGTGCCTCGTAGACGCCCGCGGGCCTCCCGATCAGCATGTCCTTGGTGAGGAACCCGGTCAGGAAGTCGCTTTCTACGATCGAGCCGTCGGACTGCCAGTGCAGCGCGACCACCTTGTAGCCGTCGAGCTTGCTGCGGTTCCAGGAGCCGTGCAGTGCGACGATGGCCGTGCGCTCGTAACCCGGCGGTAGCCCTGGCGCGCGCAGGAACGCGATGCCGAGCGGCGCGTTGTGCGGCCGGAAGCCGTGAGCCGGAACGGTCGTCTGCGCCACTTTGTCTTCGTGACCCTTGCCGAAATCCGGATCCAGCACGCCGAACCCGTTCACGTACGGCCAGCCGTAAAAGCGGCCCGGCTCGATGCGGTTCAATTCGTCGGGCGGGAAATCGTCGCCGAGCAGGTCGCGCCCGTTATCCGTGGCGTAAAGCGCGCCGTCCCACGGCGCCCAGTCGAAACCGACACTGTTTCGCAGGCCCGTCGCGTAGATCTCGGGCTGGCTGCCGTCGGGTTGCATGCGCATCATCGTCGCGCGGCGTGGGTCTTTCTCGATGCAGACGTTGCACGACGAACCCTGCGCGAGATAGAGCCAGCCGTCGGGGCCGAAGCCGATCGACTTGGAGAAGTGGTGACCCTCGTCGGTGAGGCCGCTGAGAATGTGCTCATAGGGTCCTGCCAGCTTGCCGCTCGCCGAATCGAACTTCACCCGGCCCACGGCGGTGCTCTCTGCCACGTACAGCCAGCCGTCATGGAGCGCCAGCCCTTGCGGGCGCGAGAGCTTCGGCAACAGCACCCGCACGCCATCGGCTCTGCCGTCGCCGTTGCGGTCCCGCTCGACCAGCACGACCTCGTCGGCCCGCATCCGGCTGACGATCAGGTCGCCATCGGGCGTCATGACCATGAAGCGGGCGAGCGGCACCTCGGTGGTGTACGCCTCGACCTTGAAGCCTGGCGGAGCCTTGAGGAGGCTGGCGATCTGCTCCGCCCTGGGCGGCGCGATGCCCCGGCCCAGCATGAAATCGATCAGGACCCGCTTGTTGCCGATCGGGACAGGCCCGAACCAGACGAAGGCGAGCAGGGCGGCGATCAGCACCGCAATTGCGGCAAATGAACCCAGCAGGATACGTTTGAGTTTTCGCGTCATGGGCGCGGCTCTTTTTCGTGAAGGCGCATTACACTGCATGCCTGTTGTGGACGACGCGCCTGACTGCAATGCGAGATGTCGGTCGTCTTGTCAGGATATCGTCTCATGGAGTCTGTTTCATGAAATGTCTGTTGGTTGTCGTGGGCATGTTCCTGGCCATCCCGCTGGCGAGAGGCGCTGAACCTGCCAGTGCCTCGGAGGTGCCGCTCGACCCTCGCGTGGAGACCGCCCTGCAGGATGGCAAGCTCAAGTATGCCGTCGACGAAGGCGATTTCCGGCTGGTCTACAAGCTCGGCGCAGGACGTTCGCAGGTCGTCTGGATCGCCTCCAAGACGGCGCGCGTCACGCAACTGGAAATTCGCGACGTCTGGTCGCTTGCCTTCCGCGGCGCGGGACAAGTGCCGCCCGAGATGGCGAAGCGCCTGCTCACCGAGAACGCCCGCATGGTGCTCGGCGCCTGGCAGGTGAACCAGGCGCCGGACAAGTTCCTCGTCGTGTACCTTGCGCAGGTTCCCGCGGATACCGATGCGGCCGCGCTGCAGGAAGTCGTCGAGGCCGTGGCGGTGAGCGCCGATCGCATGGAAAAGGAACTCACCGGCGGCGACGAGTTCTGACGCGCGCCTTCCCGGCTAATTCAGCACCTTCTCGATGGCATCGGTGAGCGTCGCGGAGTTCGGTGTGACCTCGCTGTCGAAGTGCCGCACGGACTTTCCGTCCTCGCTCACCACGTACTTGTTGAAGTTCCAGGACGGCTGTTCGCTGAGCCGATTGAGTTCGCGGAACACCGGATTGGCGTTCTTGCCCGTCACTGGCGACGGCGACAACATGGTGAACGTCACGCCATAGTTGACGTAGCAGATGTCGGCGGCCTCGGCCTCGTCCTTCGCTTCCTGCTTGAAGTCGTCCGATGCGAATCCGACGACGACCAGGCCGCGCGGCTGGTACTTCCTGTGCAGCGCCTCGAGTTCCTTGAACTGCGGGGTGTAGCCGCAGTGGCTCGCCGTGTTCACGATGAGGACGGGTTTGCCCTGTGCGATTGCGCACAGGTTGACGCTCTCGGCGGAGTGCAGTTTCTTGAACTCGTGATTCAGGAATGCGGGGCAGGCGTCTGCCGCCGCGGCGGGGGCCGAGAGGAACATGGATGCGCCCAGGACGAGGGCGGTCGGGAGCAGGGCGCGAAGCATGGTCGTCTCCGGGTGGCGGGAGGATGTGCGAACCTTTTCGGCACGCCGTGGACATTGGATTTCCCGCGGTACCGACCGGCCCGCGGCCTGCGGTATCCTTCGCACATGCCGGAACGTCCCCAGAAAGTCAGCGTGCTGTTCGTGTGCATGGGCAACTACTGTCGGTCCCCGACTGCAGAAGGTGTGTTCCGCACCGTTGCGCGCGAGCGCGCTCCCGACTTCGCCATCGACATCGATTCGGCAGGAACGCACGATTACCACGTGGGCAAGTCCCCCGACCCGCGATCGGTCGAGGCTGCGGCGCGCCGCGGCATTGACCTGATGCCGCTGCGAGCGCGCCAGGTGGCTGACGAGGATTTCGAACGCTTCGACTACGTCCTCGCCATGGATCGCGACAACCAGGCGGCGTTGCTGGCGCGCAGTCCCGCACGCGCCCGGGACCGGGTGCGCCTGTTCATGGAATTCGCCGATCGGCCCGACATGCCCGAGGTGCCGGATCCATACTACGGCGGCCCAGCGGGATTCGAACTCGTGCTCGACCTCGTCGAGGAGGCGTCGCACGGCCTCGTCACGCATCTCCTCGAGTCGCGGAAGGCGCGATCCCGGTAGGTCTTCGCAGCGCCAACGGACCGGGTCTGGTCCTGGCGCGTCCCGGACGTTCCGGGGGGCGGAGACTTTCGTCCCCGCCCCATCTTGCGTGCTTGATTACGGCTCGTTCCGCGGAGCGTCGCGAGTCACATCCGTCGGCGGACTCGGCGTCCACTCCTGCCTTGGCGCAGGAGGCGGAGGCGGTGGAGGAGCCGCCTCACGCGGCGGCGCTGGCGGTGGCGTCGGCGCTGCCTGCACATCGTAGGACGGCCTGACGACCGGATCGTACGAAGGCCGCACCATCGGCGGTGCCGCCTCCGGCGCGCTCACCGGCCGCTCAACGGCCGGCACCGACGGGCGCTCTCCACCGTTGCGATCGAAATCGAACGACCGCGATTCACTGGAGTCGCCCGATGCCGGCGCTTCGCCTTCACCACGCTGTTCGCCACTTGGGAAGCCTTCGCCGCCGTCACGGCGACGACGACGACCACCGCGCCGCGAGCGCCGCGGTCCGCGTTCACCTTCGGGCCGATCGGGCCGTGCGCCATCCGGGCCTCCTGGCTGCCCTTCCGGACGCGTACCCGCGTTACCCGCAGCCTGTGCGGCCTGCGGAGGAGGCTGGTCCGGACGCTGAGCCTGCGGTGGCTGTTCGCTGCGCGGCGGCTGCTCGGCCCTGGGGGCCTGCGCAGCCTGCTGCTGCGGTTGACGCGGCTGCTGGCCTTCCGGCCTGCGCTCGCCACGGTTCTGCTGCTGGCCATCGCGACGGCCACGCGAGTCGTCCCGCGGTCCACGTTGCTGTTGCTGCTGCTGTTGCGGGGCCTGGCCCGGCTCGCGCTTTTCGTCACGGCGCGGCTCATCACGACGTACTTCATCGCGGCCACGGCCGTCACGTCGCACATCGCGCCCGTCGCGACGACCGTCGCGCGAGCCACGGCTGTCACGATCGCGATCCCGATCGCGGCGGTGCCGGTCGCGCTCGCCATCGCGCGACGGGTGCACGGGCTTCGCGGGGGCTGCCTCGGGCAGCGGCGCGCGCTTGTCGCCGAACAGGAAGTGCCAGGCACGCACGAAGATGCCGTCGCGCGGGCCGTACGGCTGGATCATCACGACCTGCTGCGGCACCGCAGGAGTCGATGCAGCGACGGGCTCCGGCGCCGGCGGCGGAGCCGGGGTGCTCGGCACGATCGTCGTGACGGCCGGCTGCTGCGGGGGCGGCGCCTTCGTTTCTTCCTCGGTGGCGACCAGCTCGAGGTCCACCTTCGGCTCGACGGCCATCTGGTGGCTGATCAGCGAGTTCTCGGGCAGGTCCGCCTCGTCGTCGCGCACGCGGCGGATTTCGTAGGCCGGCGTCTCGAGGTACTTGTTCGGCACCAGCACGATGTCGATGCGGCCGCGCCGCTCGATGTCGGCCAGCATGTCGCGCTTCTCGTTCATGAGGTACGTCGCGACGGCGACCGGCAGCTGAGCGATGACCTTGGAGGTGCGGTCCTTGCGGGCCTCCTCGCCGATGAGTCGCAGCACCGCGAGCGCCATCGACTCGACGCTGCGGATCACGCCCATGCCGTTGCAGCGAGGGCACACGATGTTCGTCGACTCGCTGATCGACGGTCGCAGGCGCTGGCGCGACATCTCGAGCAGGCCGAACCGCGAGATCTTGCCGATCTGGATGCGGGCGCGGTCCTGCTTCACGGCGTCGCGCAGGCGGTCCTCCACGGCCCGCTGGTTCTTGGTCGACTCCATGTCGATGAAGTCGATGACGATCAGGCCGCCGACGTCGCGCAACCGCAGCTGGCGGGCGATTTCATCGGCCGCTTCGAGGTTGGTGTTGCAGGCGGTCGTCTCGATGTCGGAGCCGCGCGTGCTGCGCGCCGAGTTGATGTCGATCGAGACCAGCGCTTCGGTGTGGTCGATCACGATGCTGCCGCCCGAGGGCAGCGTCACCTTGTGCGAGAACGCCGACTCGATCTGGCTCTCGATCTGGTAGCGCGTGAACAGCGGGACGTGATCGTCGTAGTACTTGAGCTTGCGGATGTTCCCGGGCATGAAGCGCTGCATGTACTCCTGCGCTTCCTCGAACACCTCGCGGCTGTCGATCAGGATCTCGCCGATGTCGTCGGAGAGGTAATCGCGCAGCGCCCGCAGGATGGCCTTGCTCTCCTGGTAGATCAGGAACGGCGAGGGGCGGGTGTCGGACGCCTGCTGGATCGCGTTCCAGACGTCGACCAGGTTGTTGACGTCCCACTGCAGCTCCTCGGGGCTGCGGCCCACGCCGGCCGTGCGCACGATGGCGCCCATGCCGTCGGGGATCTGCAGCGCGTCCATGGCTTCGCGCAGCGCATCGCGGTCGTCACCCTCGACGCGGCGGGACACGCCGCCGGCCCGGGGGTTGTTCGGCATCAGCACCAGGAACCGCCCGGCAAGGCTGATGAACGTGGTCAGGGCCGCGCCCTTGTTGCCGCGCTCTTCCTTCTCGACCTGGACGATGACTTCCTGGCCTTCCTCGAGCACGTCGCGGATGGCGCGCCCGCCGCCTTCCTGGCCGGCCGGCTTTTCCTTGAAGTACGACTTGGTGACTTCCTTGAGCGGCAGGAAGCCGTGGCGCTCGGCGCCGTAATCGACGAAGCAGGCCTCGAGGCTGGGCTCTACGCGGGTGATGCGGCCCTTGTAGACGTTGGCCTTCTTGGTCTCGCGGGACGGGATCTCGATATCGAGGTCATAGATCCGCTGGCCGTCCACCAGCGCAACTCGCAACTCCTCTTCCTGGGTTGCGTTGACGAGCATTCTCTTCATCGGCCCTCACTAAAACGGAGGTTGGGGCCGTGAACGACCGGACGGGTGGTGCCGTGGCCTTGCGGAGAGGTCTTGCAGCGGTTTGTCTTCGACTCATGCTGCTTTATCTGCGGCCCCGCGCGCCTATCTGGTGCGCCGAGCCCGACCGAATCCTGGTGCTTGGGCATCGTTCCCGCCGGGGCCGCGCCAAGGTCCGCCTCCCGCCCGGGTTGCGGCACCTGCACGTGTCCACGGCAGTTCGATGGTCTGAAACTTCAGAACCAACTAAGATGCGCGCGGCCCGGACCCTTCGGGTGCCGAACTCGCAGCGCTCACTTCCGCGCTCATCCGGACGCCACTGTAGCCTCCGGGCAACGCTTCGGGCCCGACTGTAACAAGCGAACACCGATAAAACAATGGCTTACGAGAATCCCGAGGCGCAGAACAAAAAATCGGACGAACCCCGGTCGGGTGGCGTCCAGTACGTTGAGGCCGGCGAGGGCGACGTCGGCCAGCGCCTCGACAACTTCCTGATCCGGGTCCTGAAGGGCGTGCCGCGCACCCACGTGTACCGGCTGCTCCGCAAGGGCGAAGTGCGGGTGAACAGCAAGCGTGCCAAGCCGGACCAGCGACTGGCGGCCGGCGACCGGGTGCGGTTGCCGCCGATCCGTCGGCCGGAGGCGCCGGCGGACGGTCCGCGGCCCGCGAGCGCGTCGCTGCAGAAGCTGCTCACCGACGCCATCGTCTACGAGGACAACGACCTGCTGGTGGTCAACAAGCCGGCCGGGGTCGCCGTGCATGGCGGCAGCGGCAGGTCGCACGGCGTGATCGAGGCGCTGCGCAGCGCTCGCCCGGATCTGCCCGAACTCGATCTCGTGCACCGGCTCGACCGCGAGACGAGCGGCTGCCTGATCGTCGCCAAGAAGCGCTCGGCGCTGCGCGACCTGCACGCCCAGCTTCGCGAGGGCACCACCGAGAAGCGCTACCTCGCGCTCGTCATCGGCAAGTGGAACCTCGGCACCAAGCGGATCGAACTTGCGCTCGACACGACGGAGCGCCGCAGCGGCGAGCGCCATGTCGCGGTGCGCACGCACGGCAAGATGGCCGTCAGTACCTTCAAGCCCGTGCAGTTCTTCAGCAACGTCGCCACGCTGATGGAAGTGATGATCGACACGGGCAAGACGCACCAGATCCGCGTGCACGCGGCGTACGCCGGTCATCCGGTGGCGGGCGACGACAAGTACGGCGATAGGGAGCGGAACGAAGAACTTCGCGCCCTGGGGCTGAACCGCATGTTCCTGCACGCGGCGTCGATCGAAGTGGTGCGCCCAGGTACTCGCGAGCCGCTCAACGTGAGCGCACCGCTCGGCGCGGACCTGCACGCAGTGATCGACAACCTGGCTAAGGCGCCGAAAGCCCGGCCCGCCGCAGCGCGGAGCAGACCCAGATCAGCGGGAGGCCGGTGAGGCCCGTCGGGTCTTCGGATTCGATGCGTTCGAACAGCGCGATGCCGAGCGACTCGGCCTTGAAGCCGCCCGCGCAGTCGAGCGGATTGTCGGCAGCGACGTAGCGCTCGATCTCCACGTTCGACAGTTCACGGAACCGTACCGTGGTCCGATCGATGTGCGACTCGGCGCGGCCGTTGCGTCCGTCGATGATGTGCACGGCCGTCA
>Ga0315292_10002338_pt1 | contig 10583 bp, 9 predicted proteins | sample YL17G13_0_MG_FD_204029 | JGI IMG/M metagenome (GOLD analysis project Ga0315292, IMG submission 204029) | Sediment microbial communities from Yellowstone Lake, YNP, Wyoming, USA - YL17G13_0 | ecosystem: Environmental > Aquatic > Freshwater > Lake > Sediment | place: USA: Wyoming | collected... | reverse complement strand
GCGTCGTCGTGCTCTACCCCGCGGGCAGGGTGTCGCCGTTCCAGGAGGCGCAGATGGCCACGATTGGCGGCAATGTCACCGCCGTGCGCGTGCCCGGCGTCTTCGACGATTGCCAGCGCCTCGTGAAGGCGGCCTTCCTGGACCCGGAGCTGGCGCACCTCCGGCTGTCGTCGGCGAACTCGATCAACATCGGCCGGTTGATCCCGCAGATGTTCTACTACTTCTCCGGCTATCTCGCCGCGGCGCCGCGCCCGGGCGATCCGGTGGTGTTCTCGGTGCCATCCGGCAATCTCGGCAATCTGACGGCGGGTGTGCTGGCGTCACGCATGGGGCTGCCGGTCTCCCGCTTCATCGCCGCCACCAACGTCAATGACGTGCTGCCGGAGTTCCTGGCGACGGGCGTGTTCCGCGCGAGGCCATCCGTCGCGACGCTGTCCAACGCGATGGACGTCGGCGACCCAAGCAACTTCGCGCGGCTCGCGGCCCTCTACGAGGGCTCCGCCGACAGGATGCGCGCGGCGATCCGCGGCGAGCGCGTGACGGAATCAGAGACGCGCGCGGCCATCAGGCATGCGCACGCGCAGAGAGGCACCATCCTGGATCCGCACGCCGCCGTGGCGTACGCCGCGGCCCGCCGCTACCGTGGCGAGCCTGGGAGCACCGCGCCGGTCGTCGTCCTGGCTACGGCCCATCCCGCCAAGTTTGCGGCTGCGATCTTCGAGGAGCTGGGGATCGAACCGGACCTGCCGGCCGCGGACCGAGACTGGCGGACGCGCCCGCTGCGCGCGATCGATCTGCCGAATACCGATGCCGCCGTGTTCAGGGATTTCCTGTGTAACCTTCCCGAAACGCCTCCGGTCTAAACACCAGAGGGGGGTTTTCGGAAATGACCAACATCCTGCGTGGACTGACCAGCCGGCACCTGCCGTGTGGCTGCGTCTTAGGCGTGTACGAAACGTACGACGGGCGGGTCGTGAGCATCGTCGATGTCCGTGGTGACCGGTGCGAGGACTCACGTCACGAACCCGGCTTCGAAGAGACCGCCGCGGTTGTTCTGCAGGGCCCGGCCGCTCCCCCCAGCGCGGCTGCGAACTGAACAAGCCCTGTTCAGTCCCTGGCCTTCGCCATTGACGCCCTCGCGGCCACGGCGACAATGCCGCTGAGTCCCACGAGCCCAACCAGGTTGGGAAACACCTGCAGGCCGTTCATCAGGTCGCCCCAGGCCCACACCGTTTCGACGCTCGCCGTGGCGCCAATCGGAATCAGCAGGCAGTAGATCCACCTGTACGGAACCGTGACGCGCACGCCGAACAGGTACTCGAAGAACTGCTCACCGTAGTAGGCCCACCCGATGAGTGTGGTGTAGCCGAAGAGAAACGCGCAGAACGCCACCACCCACCCGCCGGCCACGGGAATCGCGGTGTTGAACGCCTGGGCAACAACCGCCGTGCTCGTCAGCCCTTCCCCGCCCTGCCGGATGGCCGCGATCGACTGCTGCGCCACGCCGCTCACGAGAATCGTCAGGGCGCTGATAGACGAGGTGACGAAGGACACGATGAAGACTTCGATGACCCCGTTCAGCCCCTGCTGGGCCGGCGTCTTGCTGCGCGCGGTGCCGTAGGCTACCGCCGCGGTGCCGTACCCGGCCTCGTTCGCGTAGATGCCGCGCGCCAGCCCGTAGCGCATCGCGATGATGATGCCGATGCCGGCGCTGCTCCCGGCGGCGGCCTTGAAGGAGAACGCCTCGCGGAATACGAGCGCCAACACTTCGGGCAACTGGGACGCGTGGCTGAGGATCACGAACAGCCCGCCCGCGAAGTACAAGCCGACCTTCAGCGGCGACAGCTTTTCAGCCGCCTTTCCGATCGACGTGACGCCGCCGATGATGACGAGCCACGTGAGGACGGCGATGGCGACACCCGCCACCCACGTCGGCAGGCCGAACTGGCTCTTCAGGACGATCGCCATGGAGTTCGGCTGCGTGAACGGCGTCGTGAACAGCGCGGCCAGCCCCGCGACGAGGGCGAACGCCGCGGCCAGCCTGGGCGCCTTCAGGCCGTCGCGGAGGTAGTACATGGGGCCCGACGAGCTGCCGTGGTCGTGCACCACCCGGAAATGCATCCCGAGCACGGCCTCGGCGAACTTGACCGCCATCGCAATGAACCCGTACGCCCAGATCCAGAAGAGCGCACCGGGCCCGCCCGACACGATGGCCGTGGCCACGCCGGCGATGTTGCCGGTGCCGATCGACGCCGCCAGGGCCGTCATGAAGGCCTGGAACGGCGACAGCGCGCCGGACGCGCTCGCGCTCGCCTTCGGCACAATCGTCCGGACGGCTTCCGGGAAACGACGCACCTGCACCACGCCCGTCCGGATGGTCAGGAACAGGCCGGTCAGGATGAGCAGGAACATCAGCGGCCCGGGAATCGGACCGATGGGTGTGTTCCATGGACCCCAGACGAAGTCGCTGGTCCAGAAGATCGCGCTCCGGATCACGTCGGGCATTCGGGACTCCCGCGAGCATCCTAGCATACGGGTTCCGCGCGTCGAGTAAGATGAGAAGACCTTGCAAAAGTTCGATCGCTCGATCGTGGACGGTCCCCTTGCCGCCGCCGTGTGGAAGCTGGCGTGGCCCACGATGCTGCAGAACGTCATCGCGGGCCTCCAGGGCATCATCGACCACGTCATGGTCGGCCACTACGTCGGATACACCGCGAACGCCGCCATCGGCATCAGCTGGCAGATCTTCCTCGTCGTGATCGTGTTCATCGCGTCGCTGTACTCCGGCATGGGGGTGCTGGTGGCGCGGTTCACGGGCGCCGGTGAACCCGCGAAGGTCAACCGGGTCGTCCAGCAGGCCTTCCTGACGTCAATCTTCCTCTCGGTGGTCCTGGCCGTGGCCGGCTACTTCCTCTCGCCGTACCTGCTCGATGTCGTGCGCGCCGCCCCGCCGGTCAAGGATGCCGCGCTCCCGTTCCTTCGAACGATGTTCGTCGGCAACGTGGGCATGCTGGTGTTCTTCATGCTGGGTGGCGCCTTCCGCGCGGCGGGTGACGCGCGCACGCCGCTACGGCTGGGAATCGCGGCGACGGTCCTGAACGCCGCGTTCAACGTCGTGCTCATCCCCCGCCTGGGTCCGCTCGGCGCCGCGCTCGGCACCGTGACGGCCAATACCATCGTCGCCGCGGTCGGCATCGTGATGGTGCTCTCCGGCAGGCACGTCGTGCGTGTTCCCCGCCCGCTGAGATTGGCGCCCGACTGGACCATCATCCGGTCGATTTTCAAGTTTGGGCTGCCGACGGGCCTTCAGGGCATCGCGATGAACGTGGCGGGGGTGCTCCTGTTGCGGTTTATCGGGTCGCTGGAGTTCAGCGCCGCCGCGCAGGCGGCCTATGCCATCGGCTACACCGAGCTGTTCTCGCTGATCACGTGGACGTCGGTGGGCCTGATGAGCGCGGCGGCCACGGTGACCGGGCAGAATCTCGGGGCCGGCAAGCCGGACCGTAGCGTGGCCGGCGCCTGGGTCGCAGCAAGGATCGGTCTCGGCGTGGCCACGGTCGTCGGCCTGGCATTTGTCGCGATCCCATCCTATCTGCTGGCGATCTTTGGAATGAAAGACGCGCACGTCCTGCAGATCGGCAGCGAGCTGCTTCGATACCTGACGGTATCCGGCTTCTTCGTCACGGTCGCCCTCGTCTATAACGGCGCGCTCCAGGGCACCGGCGACACGAAGAGCCCCTTCTACATCTCTCTCGTCAGCCAGATTGCCGTGCCCCTGACCTACTGCGCGGTGATGGAGTCGATGTACGGACTGAAGTCCGGCGACATCTGGCTGGCGATCGTGGTCGGCCACGTCCTGCGGTGCACGTTGGGCGTGCTGCGGTTCCGTCAGGGCAAGTGGCGGCAGATCAAGGTGGATATCCAGGCCGCCTGAGTGGGGTCAGGTCCAAAACACAAGATTTTGCCGCATGCGGGTTCCACAAAATGCTGTGTTTTGGACCTGACCCCATTATGGGCGCCGGCGCTGCCTCAGAGTCGCCAGCAACTGCGCGAAGTCCGGCGGCGGCTCCGCCGTCACGGTCACCGGCAGGCCTGTGGACGGATGGCGGAATCGAAGGCGCCAGGCGTGCAGGGCCTGTCGGCCGATGTGAGGCACGCCCGGCGGCTCTGGCGGCGATCCAAACCGGTACTGGCGCTCCCCGAGGAGCGGGTGCCCGCGCACGCCGGCCTGTACGCGAATCTGGTTGCGTTTGCCGGTGACGAGCGACACCTCGACCAGCGCCGCCTGCTCGAACTGCTCGAGCACCGCGTACTCGGCCACCGCTTCCTTCGCCCTGGCGTCGGTCGCGTGGGCCTTGCGCTGGCGGAGTTTCTCGGCGTCCCACGCCAGTTGATCCCGCCACGTGCCGCGCAGCGGGTGAATCGTCCCCTCGAGTACCGCCTGGTAGACGCGCAGCGGCGCGCGCTGCTCGAACTGCTCTTTCAGCTCGTCCCGGGCCGCGCTCGTCCGCGCGAACAGCACGAGCCCGCTCGTGTCGCGGTCGATTCTGTGGACGACGAACAGTCTCGCGCGGACGTCATGGTGGAAGTAGCCCGCCAGCAGGTCGAGGACGGTGACCTCCTGGCCCTCGCGATCGGGCAGCGGCTCGACGAGAAGCCCGGCGGGCTTGTCGACGACGACGAGAGCGGCGTCTTCGTGCACGACGCGCAGAAGATCTTTCAGCTCACGAACCGCACGATCGCCGGCCTTCGCCGAACCGGGCCGGTCGATCCACACCCCCACGCACAGGCCCGGTCTCACACGAAGCGAGGCCTCGCCGGGCTCGGCCGGCCGGCCGTTGAGAAAGACCTTGCCGCGCTCCAGCCACGCCGACGCACGGCTCCTCGACCCGGCGCCGGCGCGGCGCGCCAGCCAGAGGTCGAGACGCATATCGGCGTCAGCATCGGCGATGATCCATTCCTGCATCTCGTCGTCCCGTGTTAGTGTGATCGCGGATGAGCAGCATAGCATCCTCGGCTCCAGCGTGGGCTGTCCACGCTCTACTATGTGGTGTTGTCGCTGGTGTTGCATTCACGCAGGGGCGTGAACGGTTCCTGAACCTGGAGGCTTGTCATGGCGCAGAAGACCCCTCAGACGTTTGAGAATCACGCGCGGGTGTTGCCGGCGTTCCACTACGTCGCGTTTCCGCTCTTCGCCATCAACTTCTTCTTCACGTTGTACCAGGCCGTCACGGATTTCAGCTGGGCCAAGCTGGTGGCCTTCGGCCTCGCGGTGGCCCTGATCCTGCTGTTCTTCGTGGCGCGGGTGATGGCGCTCACGGTGCAGGATCGCGTGATCCGGATCGAGGAACAGCTTCGGATGCGGGCCCTGCTCCCGGCCGACCTGCAGCCGCGCATCGGCGAATTCACCGTGAAACAGCTCGTGGCCCTCAGGTTCGCGGGCGACGAGGAACTGCCGGGCCTGGCGCGCAAGGTGCTCGACGAGAAGATTCAGGATCAGAAAACCATCAAGAAGCTGGTGCAGCACTGGCGGGCCGACTACCAGCGCGCCTGATGCGAGGCGAAGGCGTGACGCTCGACGCTGTTCGACGCGAGCAGTTTCCGGCGCTCGCGGACAAGACATTCCTGGATGCGGCGTGCGCGAGCCTCGCGCCGCGCGCCGCGGCCGACGCCATCGTCGCGCTGCTGCACGACGTCCAGACGTACCCCGAGCGGTCCGCAACGGCCTTCCACATCCGGCTCGACCAGGCGCGCGACGCGACGCGGCCGCAGGCCGCCCGGCTGATCGGCGCCTCGCCGGAGGACATCGCGCTCATCGAGAACACCTCGCACGGGCTGACCATTGCGGCAGCCGCCATCCCGTTCGAACCCGGCGACAATATCCTCGTCCCGGATCTGGAATACCTCCAGGTCCCCCTGCCCTGGCGGCAGCAGCCCTCGTCGGCGGCCCCCGAGATTCGCCTGGTTCGCCATGTGAGAGGCTCGCTGCCCGTGGAGCAGTTCGCCGCCGCCGCGGACAGCCGCACGCGGGCCGTCGTGATGAGCTCCGTGCAGTGGTCGAACGGCTACCGGGCTGACCTCGATGCGATCGGCGCGTTCTGTGCCGACCGGAAGCTCTGGTTTGTTGTCGATGCCATCCAGCAACTCGGCGCGTTTCCCATCGACGTCAGCCGCACGCCGATCGACATCCTCGTCACCGGCGGCCACAAATGGCTGAACGCCCCATTCGGAGCCGGGTTCATGTACATCAACCCGGCATCGCGGGATCGCCTGCGCACGTCCGTCGCTGGATACCTGTCCGTGAATCCTCCCGAAGGAGGCTGGGCGGAGTATTTCCGGACGCCGACGATCTCGCCGCTGCAGCCCGTGACGTTCACCGCGCACGCCAGGCGCTACGAAACCGGCGGAACCGGCAACTACCCGGGCATGGCGGGTCTCGCGGCGTCGCTTGGAATCATCAACCGACTCGGAACGGAGACGATCGCCGCGCACATCCGAGGCCTGACGGACGGGCTGCTGGAAGGCCTGTCGCGCCTGCCCGTCCGCACGGTGACGCCGCCCGACCCCGCGTGCCGGTCCGGCATCGTCACCTTCAGCCTGGACGATGTCGCGCGCGAGGCCGCGCTCGTCGAGCGGCTGCTCGACGAGCGCATCATGGTGTCACATCGCTACACGTCGGGCGTGGGCGGCGTTCGCGTGTCCTGCCATTTCTTCAACACGATGGACGACATCGCGCGGCTGCTCGACGTCGCCGGCGCGTGGCTCACCGCTTCTTAGCGAGTTCAGCGACCAGGTCGTTCCACCCGCGCGCCCAGTGGTCCGGAGCGAGGCGCCGCGACTCCTCTTCGGGGTACGCCAGGTAGTTGTACCCCTGCGGCGTCTTCGCATCGGGCGGCGAGGCGAAGGTGATGTCCTCGACGCGGGCCCAGCCTTTTCCGCCCGCCAGTTGCACGTACAGCCGCGCCGCCCCGCGCAGGGCCTCGGGATCTGTGGCCATGCAGCCGATGTCGTCGTAGATCCGCGCCGTGCCATCCGTGTAGACGGCTTCCGCCGCCGCGTCCAGACTCGACACGAGGCTCTTGCACTTGGCGCAGCTCGCGCGGCCGACCTGCACGGCCTGCGGCGACGGCACGCTCTGCGCGCACGCGGTGAACGCCACGGCCAGCAGGCCGATGGCGAGGAGGCCGGGTCGCGTCATGGCGCCTTCCCGTCCATGCCGGCCCGGAAGGCCGTCCAGGGTTCGCTCTTCATGTCGCGGAGCAGCCCGCGCATCCAGGCGAACTGCGGCCGCTTGGCCAGGAACGGTTCGGCCAGGAAATCAGGCGCGCACGGCCGGCCCATCGCCGCCCACATCTCGAGGCCGCCGGCCATCGCCGTGTCCATCACCTTGGCCTGCACCGTCCCACCGGGGTAGTAAGGCGGCCAATCCCATTCAGGTGTGCCTCGCGGCGAGTCCTCGACCGCGCCGCACAGGCTCCGTTCGGTCGGTCCGTCGCGCTTCTCGATCACGTCGTACTTGTCCGCTTCGAAGGCCTTGGCCACGTCGATGTCGATCGTGCCCTTGTGCTGCGCCATCAACTGCTCCCAGCGGGTCCTCCGCGCGTTGGGCGAACTCGCCTTGTTCTTCGGATCGAACGTGGTCTCTTCCTTCAACAGCTTCGCTTTCACCGGGAAATTCGCCCCGACGAAGTAGCCGTTCTTCGTCTTGTCCACTGTCCAGTTCTTCAACCCGAGCTCGAACAGGGCAATCTCCCCTGTCTTCGTGTCTCCCACCAGCCAGTCGTTCGCGTAGCCGCCGTTGTTCCGGTCCACCATGATGCGCACGTAGTCGTCGATCGACTCGGCGTACTGCATGGCCTTCCTGGCGCGATAGAATTCCGGCGTACCGGCGGGATCGAACCCCTCGAACTGGGTAATCGTGGTCTCGGTGATGACGATGCCCGCGTCGTTCACGCCGAAGTCATCGTCGCTCGTGATGATGCCCGGCAGGCCGTCCATCAGGATGCGGTGGCCTTTGTCGGGCTTGATGTCGAACATGATGTTCCAGCGCTCGCCGGTGATGTAGCTCGTCCACGCGTTGTGGCCGATGACGATGCGTTTGTCCTTCGTCCAGTCGCCGGTGGCGATAAACGCGCTGCAGTTCCCCGGCGCATGCGTCGTCGGCGGCTTGCCCTGCTGCTTGTCGAGCCACGGGACGTAATACCCGGGAATCTCCTCGATCGAGTTCAATGCGACGATGTCCCACCGGTCCACGGTGATGCCCCTGGCCGCGAGGCCCGAGACAATGCCATCGAGCTCGGCGCGGTATTCCTCGTCGATGCCGGGCCAGAGGATCTTCTCCGCCACGTCGCGGTAGAACGCCCAGTCCTTCTTCGTCGTCTCGAGCAGGAAGGGCTTGGTGACGCGCAGAAGATCCGCGATCTCAGGAGCCAGCCGGTAGCCGTGCTGGTAGCCGACCTGCGACGGCGGTCCCTCCAGGTGGACGAAGATCCACCCGTTCCGCTCGAACCGATAGCTGCCGGCGGCCTTGTCGGCGGCCGCCTGCTCGGCCGTCACGGACGGAGCCGGCGCGGCGGCTGGTGTCGGATCCTGCTGCCGGCAGCCGCACGACGCGAGCAGCACGAGCGCCAGCGCAGCGAGTTGACGTCGGACACGCATGTCGGGCCTCCTTCTACCTGGTGATACCACAGCGCCGTACGGCTGCTACGTGAGTGCAGGACGGGCGCCGAATCAATCCGGAGCCGCGCCGGGGCGCCGGATCAGAGCCGGTAGTACTGCTCCCAGCCCGGACGGGGCGGCGGCCCGGCCAGCCATTGATTGGCGACGGCGTTGCCGGGGAACTCCCGCCGCTCGGGATCGAAGGTCAGCCGTCCGCCGAGGCGCTGCGCGATCACGCCGAGCAGGAATACCTGGGTCAGCGGCCCCGACACCCAGAATGGCGAACGACTCTCCTCCTTGCCCTGGCAGGCGAGGATGAAGTTCGTGGCATGGTCGGAAAACCCTCCCGCGATCGTCGGCAGTGTCGGCGCCATCTCACGCATCCGGCCGTCGGGAATGATGCGCAGCGTGTCCCCGTGCGTGCCGCCCTTGAACACCAGATTCTGGCTGTAGATGAACTTGCCATTCTCTTCCGTCAGCGTGGCGCCGGACCCGAGTTCAGACGGCAGGGGCGGCCGGTTCTTCACGCCGTCATACCAGAACACCTCGACCGGCGGCATGCCGCGCCGGGCCGCGAAGTCGAATCGGACCGTGGACGCTTGCGGAAAGATGAAGTCGCCCGGCTCGTCGCGCCTCAGCGCCTCGATGGTATGGGGCAGCCCCAGTTCCAGGAACCGGTGGGCCGTATCCAGGATGTGCGGCCCCCAGTCGCCGAACGCGCCGTTGCCGTACGCGAACCAGCCTCGCCAGGTCAGAGGATGCAGACGGGTACTGAAGGGATGCATAGGGCGGGCGGCATGCCAGGTGTCCCAATCCAGTCCCGCCGGCAGCACCTCACCGGTCGGAAAACCCTCCACCTTCCAGCCGTGCCAGCGCCGCTCCGCGTTCATGAACGCCACGATCTTCGTCACGTCCTTGATGATGCCGGCCTCGGTCCACGCCTTGAACTGGAAGTAGTTGTTCCCCGAATGGCCCTGGTTGCCCATCTGCGTGATCAGGCCCGTCTTCGCCGCCAACGCGATCAGGAGGTCGACTTCCTGAAACGTGTGCGCCAGCGGTTTCTCCAGGTAGACATGCTTGTCGCGGGCCATCGCGTGCATCGCCAGCGGGAAGTGCGAGTGGTCCGGCGTGGCAATGACAACGGCGTCGAACTCGGCGCCCATCTTGTCGAACAGCGCCCGGAAATCCCGAAAGCGGGGCACCGCGGGATAGAGCCGGCGCGATTCCTCCGTGTGCGCGCCGTCGAGATCGACATCGCAGAACGCCGCGATCGTGACCAGGCCCGTGCCCGCGAACGTCTTGATCATGTCGTTGCCGCGGTTGCCGATGCCGATGAACGCCAGCCGGAGCGGCCTGTCCGACGCCACGATGTGGCGGGCCTGGCCTATGAGGCCCAGCGCGTGTTCCGGCAGAATCGACCACGCCGCGCCCGCGGCGATCGACGCGCACAGGAACTGGCGGCGACTGACAGAGGCGGGGGCTCGGCCCGCAGGCTGGGAACTCATCGTATGCTCCAACGCCCAGATGCTACCTCAGTTGAGCACTGACTGGTGCGACAGTTGCACCAGGCGGGTGCCGCCACCAGGGCCGCCCCTCGTCTTGGGTGGCGCCGGCCGCGCCGCCATTGTAATCTAGTGGTCTTGTCGGACATCACCATGGCCATTGACTTCGATCAGATTGAACGGGACGCGCTCGAGGCGCTGGCATCCGCGGCGGGTTCCGCGGCCCTCGAGACATGGCGGATCGCGAACCTCGGCCGCAGTTCGCCGGTCGTCGCGGCCCTCGGCACCCTCGGCACGCTGCCGAAGGAAGAGCGGCGTGCGTTCGGCCAGCGCGGCAACCAGGCGAAGCAGGCACTCGAACAGGCGTTCGAGGCGGCGTCGGAGCGCCTCAGACAGGCGGAACTGACCCGCGACCTCGAGGCG
>Ga0315292_10002331_pt1 | contig 10591 bp, 12 predicted proteins | sample YL17G13_0_MG_FD_204029 | JGI IMG/M metagenome (GOLD analysis project Ga0315292, IMG submission 204029) | Sediment microbial communities from Yellowstone Lake, YNP, Wyoming, USA - YL17G13_0 | ecosystem: Environmental > Aquatic > Freshwater > Lake > Sediment | place: USA: Wyoming | collected... | reverse complement strand
AGCCGCTCGACCTCTAGCGGCCTCGACTGCAGCCGACGCCTGGAGTCCAGAGACCGTTACCCATGGGTGAAGCCCGCCCACCAGGCGAAGTGCCAGAGCAGGGCCGCGTGCTCCGCCCGTCGCTCGCCCACGGCGGCGGCTCGATGCGCTGGGTGCCGGGACTCGTGACCCTGCGCAACTACGAGCGGTCCTGGCTCTCGCGCGACATCCTCGCCGGCCTCGTCCTGACCACGATGCTCGTGCCGGTCGGCATCGCCTATGCAGAGGCATCGGGCGTGCCCGGCATCTACGGCCTGTATGCGACGATCGTGCCACTGCTCGCCTATGCACTCTTCGGGCCGAGCCGGGTCTTCGTGCTGGGGCCGGACTCCTCGCTCGCCGCAGTGATCCTGGCCGTCGTGCTGCCGCTGTCGGCGGGTGACCCGCATCGTGCCGTCGCGATCGCCGGCGCCCTGGCGATCGTGTCGGGTGTGGTGTGCATCGCGGCGGGTCTTGCGCGTCTCGGGTTCATCACCGAGTTGCTCTCGAAGCCGATCCGCTACGGCTACATGAACGGCATCGCGCTCACCGTGATGCTGAGCCAGGTTCCGAAGCTGTTCGGGTTCTCCGTCAAGGCGGAAGGGCCCGTGCGCCAGGCCTGGGGCATCGTCGAGCAGGTGCTCGCGGGCAGCACCAATCTCGTGACGCTGGCCATCGGCGCCGGTGCGCTGGCGCTCATCCTGCTGCTGAAGCGCTACCCGCGCGTGCCGGGCATCCTGATCGCAGTCATCCTGGCCACCGTGGTCGTCGCGATGACGGGCGCGTACGACCACGCGGGCGTGGCCGTCCTCGGGCCGCTGCCGCACGGGCTGCCGGCGTTGACCATTCCGCTCATCGGTTTCCACGACATCGTGCCGGTGATCACGGGCGGCATCGCCGTGGCGCTAGTGTCGTTCGCCGACACCAGCGTGCTTTCCCGGACCTACGCGGCGCGGCTGCGCGCGCCGGTCGACCCGAACCAGGAAATGGTGGGTCTCGGCGCCGCGAACCTCGCGGCGGGCTTCTTCCAGGGTTTCCCGATCAGCAGCAGCTCGTCGCGGACGCCGGTGGCCGAGGCGGCCGGTTCGAAGACCCAGCTCACCGGCGTGGTGGGCGCCGTGGCCATCGCGCTGCTGCTGGTATTCGCTCCCGACCTGCTCGAGTACCTGCCGAGCACTGCGCTCGCCGCGGTGGTGATCTCTTCCGCCATCGGGCTCGTCGAGGTCGCCGACCTGCGCCGCATCTATCGCATCCAGCGCTGGGAGTTCTGGCTGTCGATGGTGTGCCTCGCGGGCGTGGCGGTGTTCGGCGCCATCCCGGGCATTGCGTTCGCGATCGTGATCGCGGTGATCGAGTTCCTGTGGGACGGGTGGCGGCCGCACTTCGCCGTGCTGGGGCGCGTGGACGGTGTCCGCGGCTACCACGACATCACGCGCTATCCGCAGGCAGAGCGTATCCCCGGGCTCGTGCTGTTCCGCTGGGACGCGCCGCTGTTCTTCGCGAACGCGGAGCTCTTCCACGAGCGGGTGCTCGACGCCGTCGCACAGTCGCCGACGCCGGCGCGCTGGATCGTCGTCGCGGCGGAGCCGGTCACGAGCGTGGACGTCACGGCGGCCGACATGCTCTGCGAACTCGAAGACGCGCTGCGCGCGGCGGGCGTCGTGCTCGGCTTTGCGGAGATGAAGGACCCGGTGAAGGACAAGCTGAAACGATTCGGGCTCTTCAGCCGCTTCGGCGAGCAGACCTTCCACACCACCGTCGGCGAGGCCGTGAAGGCGTATCTCGCCGCGCATCCCGTCGAGTGGGTGGATTGGCAGGAGCGGAGCCCGTAGCAGCGCGGAAAGCGCCGCATGGGGCTGGAGCGGTCAGGCGGGCCGCGGCCTCCGCCAGGAACTCGTTGGTCAGGGGTCGATCAGTTCGCCGAGACGCGATCCAGGTACTGCCACAGCGGGCCGTGCATGCCGTACTTTCGCAGCACGGTGAAAGCCCTTGGGTTGAAGCGGATGCCGAGCTTGGGTATGACCCAGCGCGGCTGCACTGCAGCGCGCCGGCTGATCCGGTCGTAGATCGCGTCGCGGAACTGGTCCCGCTCCGACCGGTCGCGAATATCGTGTATCTCGCTGTCCTCGACCCAGACCAGCATCACCGCGGCAAACGGCTCAAGTTCCTCGACGAATTCGAGTGTTCGCTCGACATGCTCGAGGGTCTCGCCGGTCGTTCCCAGGATGAATGAATGACAGTCCTTGAGGCCGTGGGCCCGGGCGATGGTCGACAGCCGCTTGATCTTGTCCGTACGGAAGCCCTTGCGCAGGCGGCCCAGTATTTCGTCGCAGCCGCTGTCGGAGCCGACCTCCATGCCCGTGCACCCCGCACGCACCATGAGCTCCGCGAGTTCGTCGTCGAACGCGATCGGGCTGATGTAGCTCGTCCAGGGCGTGCGGTTGCCGCGCGCCACGAGCTCGCGGCAGACCTCCTTTGCGTGGTGCGGCGGCAGGTTGAAAACGCTGTCCACGATGAAGAGGTGCCTGACGCCATCGCGCCCGCAGATCTCCATGAACTCGTCGGCAACCCTGGCGGGCGCCCGCGTGCGGGTGTGCCGGCCCTCGATCAGCGGATAGGTGCAGTAAGTGCAGTGCAGCGGGCAGCCGCGCTTGGTCTGGAGCGATTCGATGCCGTACTCGTCGTAGTAGCGTTCCGAGAGCACGCTGCGGTCGGGCGTCGGGATGGCATCCAGGTCGAGAAAGCCGGCGCCGTTACCCGAATAGCGCAATTCTTCGCCGACCCGGAAGTACAGGCGCTCGACTTTCTCCAGTGCCGGCTCGGGCCGCGCGAGCTCTTCGACTAGCCGCGCGAAGGCGTGCTCGCCCTCGCCGGCGATGCCAAAGTCCGCGCCGAGGTCCTCCATCAGGGACCGGGGCATCACCGAGAAACCACCCCCGCCGAGAACGATCGGCGCGGATGAGTTCGCGCGCACGGTCCGGACCAGGGCGCGATAGGCCTCGAGGTTTGCAGTGGTGCTCGTGTAGTCCATGTTCTGCAGATTGCGCAGCCCGATTGCGACGAGATCGGGCCGATGCTCGCGCAGGTTGCGCGCGACGGTCGTGATCGGATCAGCCTCGAAGCAGAGATCCCAGAACAGCTTCTGGTGCGTGTCGGGAGTGGCGGCCATGACGTGCAGCAAGCCGAGCGGGATCACGGCGTCCGGCATGGTCTCGCGGTTCGCGGAGATGAAAGCGATGCGCATCGCGGCGGCGGCCTGGCCGTCAAGTCCTGCGGGGTCCGGCGCCGGGGCGGCTCGCCAGGCCGGCGCTCGTCGGCCGGAACATTGCACTCACGCCTGCAAGCCGGCGTATGAAGCTGAAAAACCCCCCATACGCCCGCTCCGGGAACCGCCGCACGCGCACCCGGTACTCGACTACGAAGAACGCGGCGACGATGACGTAGTTCAGCACGTTCGCAAAGAGCGACCACGTACCGAGCGGGACGGTGACAGGCGGATCCAGGCCGGCGCTGAGCAGCACGCCGCCCGGGCGCGCCAAGGCCGCCAGGACGAGGTTGATGGTCGCGAGGGACACGAACAGCACGGTCCAGGTCAATGTCAGCCGCCTGGCGTACGCGGCGACGTCGCTTGTGAGGTTTTCGGCAGGCCCGTGAAGCAGGATGATCGCCCGCTCGATCAACGGGGTCCGGCCTTCCTGCAGGGTGTTGCCGAAGACCCAGGCCATGAATGCATTGATCAGGATCGGCGGCAGGAACAGCAGCAGCAGCGTCTGGCCGGATCGCGCCACTTCGTACAGTCCGAAGCCGGCGGCGATGAGCAGGACCCACGCCAGCGGGCGGCCGCTGCGGAGGCCCGGGAACAGTACGATCACGGCGAGCAGGCCGATGCTGGCCGCGATCAGCGCGGGCCGGCCGCTGAGCACCGCGAAATGCGCGAGCAGCGGATACGAGGCCCCCATGAGGATCATCGGGAGCAGGCTCTTGTGTCGGGCGGCTCCGTTGTTCGCTGGTGTCGTCATGGTCGAGGCGCGGTGCAGATTAGCACGCGGTCGCGGCACGACGGCCGCTGCTCGCGAGGTCCAGCACGATCGGCCACTCTCGCGCTCGGGGCAGCGGCCATTCCCTCGTATTGACCAACTCGCAAATCGGCGTGGGGGATTCGTGCAGGCGTACGACGGCGAGCCGCAGTTGCGGCCGGGGCGCAAAGACTGTTGCCCGCCAGGACTGCGTGGTCGGGATTTCCGCGCGACGCGCACCGGAGCCGTCGATGAAGCGACACAGCCTGAGCGCGTCTGCCAGATGCAGCTGCAGCGCCTTGGCGAACGCCTCCTTGAGCGTCCAGAGTTCATAAAACGCCGAACCCAGCTCCGACAGGTCGTCGAGCGAAGCGAGGTGGGCGCACTCCTCGGCGGAGTAGGCGATGTCCGCAAGCGCCCGGAAATCGCGCGGCGCCAGCCACTCCACGTCGACGCCCACTGCGACCGGGCGCGGCACGAGGGCCAGGGCCGCAAATCCGTGGCTGTGTGACAGGCTGCTCCGTCGTTCCCCGGCGACCGGGACGGCGCTCTGCAGTGCACGGCTCGATTCCCAGTCGTGCCGTCGGCGCGATGTATGAATTGCAGCCCACGCAGCACGGTCGGCGTCGTCCAGCGTCGCCGGATCGAGCCGTTGGGCGGCATCGGGTGTGGCCAGCCAGACCTCGGCGGCAGCGGGCGAGGCTGGCGATGCCGTCTCACCGCTCATGCGCTCGTCCCGACTTGCATCGCTGGTCGGCCCGCCTCATCGTCGCGAGATAGACGCCGGCCTGGACCGGCTGGTAGAGCAGGGATCCCGTACGACATGGGCGAACGGCAGACGTATTTCTGGCGAATCCTGGCCACCGGAACCGGCTTTGCCCTGTTCGGCATCGGTGGGCTCATTCTAGGCCTGGTGGTGTTTCCGGCCCTGCTGCTGTTACCGGGCGGGCCGGTCCGGCGGCGTGCCCGCACGCGCTCGCTCGTCCAGCGCGCATTCCGGCTCTTTGTTGCCACCATGAGCGGCCTGCAAGCCTTTGGCTACGAGTTCAGGGGCGCCGAGCGCCTCGGTCGCTCCGGGCAGCTGATCATCGCGAATCATCCGACATTGATCGACGTGGTGCTCATCGTTGCATTCACGCCCGCCCCGGCGTGTGTCGTCAAGGCCGCCCTGTTCGCGAACCCCTTCACGCGTCGGGTTGTCCGGGCGGCGGGTTACACGAGCAATACGCCGACGGACGCGATGATCGAAGGGGCGGTCGCCACCCTGCGATCAGGCGACTCCCTGATCATGTTCCCCGAGGGCACGCGGACCCGGCCGGGGCAGGCGATGCACTTCCATCGTGGAGTGGCGCGGGTCGCCGTCCAGGGCGCGGCGGTGCTCACTCCGATCTACATCAGCGTCGACCAGCCCTTCCTGCACAAGTCCCAGCCCTGGTACCGGGTGCCGCCCCGTCGGCCAAACCTGGTCATTGAAGTCGGTGCCGACATCGACCTGGAGCCATACCGGCACCCGCCGGCGCCGAAAGCGTCCCGCCTGCTGAATCAATGGCTTCTGGCGCATTACGAACAGGAGCTGGCGAGCCGCCGTGGTTATAATGAACCGCGCGGTCAACGGCATGGAGCGTCGGATCGGGAACCGGCCGAACGCCCGACAAGCTGACCGGGTCGATGGATCGGGTGGGGGCGCATGCAGACAACAGACGAAGTACTGGAACAGGTCAGGTCGGCGCTGGTCGAGCTGTTCGAGGTCGAGCCCGGGCAGGTCACCCTCGAAGCCAGGCTCAACGAGGACCTTGAGATCGACAGCATCGATGCCGTCGACCTGCTGGACCGGTTGCGCAAGCAGACGGGCCGCAAGATCTCGGCAGACGATTTCCGAACCGTGCGAACCGTTGGTGACCTGGTCAACGCGATCCATGCCGTCTTGCAGGCGTGAGCCGAGTCCTCCAATGCCATGACCGGGTCGTCATGGATGCCGGTAATCAGTGAACTTGCACTCGACGCAGACTCGCAGTCGCTGAATTGCAGTTTCCTCGTGCCCGTTGACCTGCCGGTCTTTCGCGGTCACTTTCCCGAGGTGCCGATCGTCCCGGGCGTCATGCAGGTGGGTTGGGCCGTCGAGTTGGCGCGTGCCCACGGCCTGGTGACCGGTCCATGCATGGGGATCATCACCGCCAAGTTCCGACGCCTGTTACAGCCGGGCATGCGCCTCGAGGCCCGGCTGGAGCGAAGCGCGCCGGCGGGGCAGTTGCATTTCGAGTACGAGTGCGAAGGCGCCGTGGTCTCGACCGGCCGCCTGCAGTTCGGGCGCGGCCATGACTAGCGTCTGCGCCCTCGTGCCGGTCTATGACCACGAGCGCGCGGTGGGGGCCACGGTCGAAAGCCTCCGGGCGCTCGGCCTGGCCGTCATCCTGGTGGACGATGGCTCTGGCACGTCTTGCGCAGCGGTGCTGCGTCGCCTCGCGGCAGAGGACTCCAACGTGCACCTGCTGCGCCTCGTCGAGAACCAGGGCAAGGGCGCGGCAGTCATGGCCGGCCTGCAGGCGGCTGCGAACACCGGGTTCACGCATGCCCTGCAGATCGACGCTGACGGCCAGCACGACTCGAGCGACGTGCCGCGCTTCGTGGCGGCGGCGGTGTCCGAGCCGCGAGCCGTCATTTGTGGCCGACCGGTCTTCGACGCGTCGATCCCGCGCGGCCGGCGCTACCTGCGGTACCTGACGCATGCGATGGTATGGCTCAATACGCTGTCGTTCGACATCCCGGATTCGATGTGCGGCCTGCGGGTCTACCCACTGTCGATCGTGCTCCCCGTCATTGCGGCGAAGCCGCCGGGCAGCCGCATGGATTTCGACGTCGAGGTGCTCGTTCGCCTGCACTGGATCGGTGTTGCGATGCGCTGGATTCCGACACGTGTACGCTATGCCACGGATGGAATCTCCCATTTCCGGCTGCTGCGGGATAACTGGCTGATCACGGTCATGCATACCAGGCTGTTCTTCGGCATGCTGCGCCGCGCCCCGCGGCTGGTCGCGCGCAGACTGCGCACGGTGCTCACGTCGACACCCGGGGTGACCACGTGAGAATGCAGGGCGCGCTGTTCGCCGACGTGGATCTCGAGGTCCGGTTCCACGACGTCGACATGGTGGGAGTCGTGTGGCACGGGCACTACCTGCGCTACCTCGAGAACGCCCGCTGGGCACTCATGAACCAGATCGGCTACGGTCTCGAGCGGATGGTCGAGTCCGGATATGCGTGGCCCATCGTGGAACTGCACACCAAGTACATCCGCCCGTCGCGCTTCGGAGACCGCCTTCGCGTACGCGCGTCGCTGCTCGAGTGGGAAAGCCGTTTGACGCTGAACTACCTGGTTACCCAGCTGGACGACGGGGCGCGCGTGGCACGAGCACGCACGGTCCAGGTTGCCGTCCACGCCGCGACCGGCGAGTTGCAGTTCGCGACGCCCCCTGACTTCGTGGCGTGCGTCAGGGCGGCGCTGGCGGCGGCGAGCGCATGAGCCCTTCACAATATCCCGCTCCAGCCGACCTGATCCGGCACCGGGGGGATGCGCTCCTGCTCGACGAGATCTCCTGTGGCGACGACAAGCGACTGGAAGCGCGCGTCCTCGTGCGCCCGGGCACCGCATACAGCGATCACGCCGGGCACCTGCCGGCCTGGGCCGGACCCGAACTCATGGCGCAGGCGATCAGCGCTTTTTCGGGGCTGCGGTCGCTTCGTGCGCGCGGCCGGCCGGCCCCGATCGGCCTGCTGCTGGGCGTACGGTCGTACCGGGCCATCGTCGGGGAGTTCCGCTGCGGCGAGGCACTGCAGGTCGAGGTGACCGAGTCGTCCGAAGACGAGGACGGCATGGCCGTGTTCGATTGCAGGATCTGCCGGGCGGGCGACGTTGTCGCGTCGGGGAGGCTGACCGTCTTCCAGCCGCCGGACGACTCGTTCCTGGAGCGGGAGTGCGCGCGTAATGCCTGATCGCGCAACGGTGCTGGTCACGGGATCCAGCCGCGGCATCGGTCGCGCCATCGCGCTGCGCCTGGCCCGGGACGGGTACGACGTCGTCGTGCACTGCCGGACGCGCGTCGAGGAGGCCATGGCCGTCGCCGCCGAGGTCCGTGCCATCGGGCGCCTGGCGCGCTGCCTGCAGTTCGACGTCGGCGATCGCGCGCAATGCGCCGACCTCATTGGGGCGGACATGGAGCAGCACGGCGCCTATTACGCCGTGGTGTGCAATGCGGGCCTTGCCTACGACACGGCGTTCCCAGCCATGAGCGGGGAGGCCTGGGATTCGGTGATTCGCTCGAACCTCGACGCGTTCTACAACGTGCTGCAGCCCGTGGTCATGCCCATGGTGCGACGCCGCGCGCCCGGAAGGATCGTGACGCTGGCGTCCGTGTCGGGCCTGATCGGAAATCGGGGCCAGGTGAACTACAGCGCTGCAAAGGCTGGAGTGATCGGGGCCACCAAGGCCCTCGCGGTGGAACTCGCCAAGCGCAGGATAACGGTCAACTGCGTCGCCCCGGGGCTGATCGAAACGGACATGTCGAACGAGCACGCTCCCATCGAGGAGATCCTCAAGGCAATCCCGGCCCAGCGCATGGGGACGGCCGAGGAGGTGGCTGCCGTCGTGTCCTTTCTCGTCTCACCGGACGCGGCCTACGTGACGCGCCAGGTCATCGCCGTCAATGGGGGCCTCTGCTGATGCGACGCGTCGTCGTCACGGGCATGGCAGGAATCTGCGCCCTCGGGTCGGATTGGCCGACGATCGAGGCGGGGCTGCGTGCGCGAAAGAATGCCGTGCGCCGGATGCCGGCCTGGGAAAAGTTCAAGGACCTCAACACGCGGCTGGCGGCCCCGATCGAAGGCTTCGAACCACCGGACCACTGGAATCGCAAGCAGCTGCGCAGCATGGGGCGCGTGTCGCAGCTTGCAGTGCGAGCTGCCGAGCTCGCGTTCACCGACGCGGGGCTGCTTGGCGACCCGCTGCTGCGCTCAGGCCGCGTGGGCATCGCGAGCGGCTCGTCGGTGGGCAGCACCGCGGCCATCGGCGAATTTGGCGAGTTGCTGCTGACCGGAAATTCCAAGGGGCTCAATGCCAACTCCTACGTGAGGATGATGCCGCACACGACGGGCGCCAACATCGGCATCTTCTTCGGCTTGCGGGGGCGGCTCATCCCGACCTCGACGGCCTGCACGTCGGGCAGCCAGGGCGTCGGCTTCGCCTATGAGGCGATCAAGCACGGTTACCAGGACGTCATGCTCGGTGGCGGAGCCGAGGAGCTCTGCCCGAGCGAGGCCATGGCATTCGACATGCTCTACGCGACCAGCCAGCGCAACGACGACCCCGGTTCGACGCCTCGTCCGTATGACCGGGACCGCGACGGGCTCGTGATCGGCGAGGGCGGGGCGATGCTCGTTCTCGAGGAACTGGAACGCGCGCGCGCGCGTGGCGCCCGTATCTACGCCGAAGTCGCGGGCTTCGCAACGAATTCGGACGGCTCTCACGTCACGCGCCCAGAGGAAGAGACGATGAGGGTCGTGATGGAGCTGGCCCTGCGCTCGGCGAATCTGGAGCCATCGGCCATCGGCTACGTGGACGGCCACGGCACGGCCACCGAGCAGGGCGACATCGCCGAGACGCGTGCGACCTCCGCGCTGTTCGGGTCGCGCATGCCGATCAGCTCGCAGAAGAGCTACCTCGGTCACACGCTCGGTGCCTGCGGCGCCCTCGAATCCATGTTCAGCATCGGCATGATGCGCGCCGGCTGGTTCGCGCCGACCCTGAACCTGGAAAACGTGGACCCGCGCTGCGGCGAGCTCGACTACATCGTTGGCGCCGGCCGCAGCATGGAAGTCGAGTACGTGATGAACAACAACTTCGCGTTCGGCGGCGTCAATACCTCGCTCGTATTCCGGCGCTGGCCCGGCTGAGAGCGCTCACTGCCCCAGCGCTGCGCGTACTTCGGGACGTTCGAGTATCTTGATCAGGCGGTCGCGGTAGGCCATCTTGATCTGGTTCTGGGCTGAATCGTCCCCCTTCATATCCACGACGTCGCGCCCCGCGTCCACGACGCTCGCGACGGCGTTACCCTGCGGATCGTAGACCTCGAGCTTGTAGCCCCAGTCGAAGTTGAACGCCGTGACCCAGTTCAAGTTGATGCTCACGTACCACTTCGTGAGCGACAGCACCAGCAGCCGCTCGGCGCTTCGGGCTGCCAGGAGAGATACCGCCTCGTCCTTCGTCGGCGGCTTCGTCACGGCGGCCCCCGTCAACTGCCAGCCTTCGTCATTGAGTCCCACGACGATGCGCTCCTCGAGGGCCTGCGCCAGCGTCTGGTCCTTCCTGGCCTCGTCGGAAACGAACCACGGGTAGGCCTGCATGTCGGTCGGAATTCCGAACACGGTATGAGCCACGCCGATGAAGGTCGGGGGCTTGCCTTCCGCCAGGAGGTCGCGTTGGTCCACGACACTCACCACGACCGGGCCTGTCACCTTGTAATTGAGGTCCGGGGCTTCCTGCGCCATTGGAATCGGTGTGACGCACC
>Ga0315292_10002330_pt1 | contig 10592 bp, 7 predicted proteins | sample YL17G13_0_MG_FD_204029 | JGI IMG/M metagenome (GOLD analysis project Ga0315292, IMG submission 204029) | Sediment microbial communities from Yellowstone Lake, YNP, Wyoming, USA - YL17G13_0 | ecosystem: Environmental > Aquatic > Freshwater > Lake > Sediment | place: USA: Wyoming | collected... | reverse complement strand
CGCCTGCAGGTAGCGGTTGAAGCGCGCCTGGTAGACGGCGTTGATCGGCCCCAGGCCCATGGACACCGTGGGGAACTCCCAGAACTCGGGCATCAGCCGCGGGTGCGGGTAAGACGAGAGCCCCTGCCCGGGCACCACCTCGCGGCGGAAGTGGTCGAGCTGCGATTCGGTGAGGCGCCCCTCGAGGAAGGCGCGCGCGTACATGCCGGGCGCGGCGTGGCCCTGGTAGAAGATCTGGTCGCCGGCCTGGCCGCCGTCCTTGCCGCGGAAGAAGTGGTGGAAGCCCACCTCGTAGAGCGTCGCGCTCGAGGCGTAGCTGGAGAGGTGGCCGCCGAGGCCCGGATAGCGGTGGTTGGCGCGCGTCACCATGGCCACGGCGTTCCAGCGGATGATGCGCCGGATGCGCTTCTCGACGGCCTCGTCGCCGGGGTAGGGCGGCTCCTGCTCGGGCGAGATGGTGTTGATGTAGCGCGTCTGGATGAGCCCCGGGATCCCGATCTCCAGCTGGCGCGCCCGCTTCAGCACCTTGCGGAGCAGGAAGTCGGCGCGCTGGCGGCCCTCGCGCAGGAAGACGTCGTCGAGGGACTGGATCCACTCGTGGGTCTCGTGCGGATCCATGTCGGGGAGCTGCTGCTTGAAATCGTCCAGCATCGTTCTCTCTCCGCGGGTGACGCGGCCGGAGCCGCAGCCTAGCCGCCGATCTGCGCCATCGCCACGGGCGCTTCCGGCCCCGAGTGGCCGAGCGCCAGGCGGTGGCTCTCGGGCTTGCGCGCCAGCGCGGCTTGCAGGATGGCGACGAGGTCGTCGGGGGTGGCGCCGCGGCGCAGCGGCCCACGCAGGTCGGCGCCGGCCTCCCCGAAGAGGCACAGACGCAGCTGACCGGCGGGGGTCAGCCGCACGCGGTTGCAGCTGGCGCAGAAGGTGTGCGACAGGGGCGTGATGAAACCCACATTGCCGCGCGCCCCGGGGATGCGGACCTCGCGCGCCGGGCCGGCGATCTCCTCGGCCGGCGCCTCGGCGAGCGGACCGAACTCGGCCACCAGCCGGGCGCGGATCTCCTCGGCGGAGACGTAGAGCTCGCGCTGGCGGGCCGGGTTCTGGCGCATCGGCATCAATTCCACGAAGCGCACCGTCCAGCCGCGCGTCAGCGTGGTGCGCGCCAGGTCGCAGACCTCGTCGTCGTTCACCCCGCGCATCACCACGCAGTTGATCTTGACGGGGGCCAGGCCCGCGGCTTCGGCGGCGGCGATGCCGTCGAGCACCCGGGCCAGCGACTGGTTCGCCGAGATGCGCTTGAAGGTCTCGGGTCGCAGCGTGTCGAGCGAGACGTTGACGCGGCGCAGGCCGGCGGCGGCCAGGCGGGCCGCCTCGCGGCGCAGCAGCACGCCGTTGGTCGACAGCGCCAGGTCCCGCACCTCGGGGAAGGCGCTCAGGTAGCCGACGAGGACGTGCAGATCCTTGCGTACCAGCGGCTCGCCGCCGGTGAGGCGGAACTTGCGCACTCCCAGGCGCACGAAGGCCGCGGCGGCGGTGCGCAGCTCCTCGAAGCGGAGCAGGTCTTGGGGATGCTCGCCGCCCAGATAGCCCGCGGGCATGCAATACGCGCAGCGCAGGTTGCAGCGGTCGGTGACGGCGATGCGGACGTAGCGGACGGACCGGCCAAAGGGGTCCTGGAAGGCGAGAGGCTCCACCATGCGCGCTCCGTGGAATCAGAGAAACCCGGCGGCCGGCGCTGGGCCGGTCGCCGGGCTCGGGTACCTGCCTGTTACGCGCGCCCAGCGTAGCACAGGCGCGGCGGCGGGGCGGAGTGCGGCGGGGGGCGATCCCGCGGGAGCCGGGCCCTAGGGCAGGATCACCACCCGGGCCGTGCGGCTGGGCTCCGGCGCGGCTCCCGGCGCCGCCCCCGTCCCCACCCGCAGCCAGTACACGCCCGGGCGCACGCGGCTGCCGGCGTCGTCGCGCAGATCCCAGCCAGCCTCCCCGCCGCGCGCGGTCAAGGTGCGCACCACCCGCCCGCGCACGTCGTGGACGCGGACTTCCTCGATCGGCGCCGCGCCGGCGGCCAGGCGCAGGCCCAGCGCCTCGCGGCAGGGGTTGCAGGAGAGCTGCAAGGCGCGCGGGGCGTCGGGGACCGGCTCGCCCGCCACCGCCCCGGATGCCCCGCTCATCGCCAGGTCCCGCCGCCCGGTCTTCTTGCCGCCGCCCGGCAGCGGCTGGCCGCGACCCTCCACGAGTGTTTCGAGCCGGCCCGCCTGCAGGCCGTGGAAGCGCTCCGTCAGGCCGCTGCCCCAGCGCACGTCCACCCACGGCGCGGTGTGCCGCGCGCCCAGCGCCAGCACCACCCGCGGCGCCGGGAACGAGAAGGCCGACGCCGGCCACGCCACCTCGCGCACCTGCAGCCGGCCGTCGAGATCCAGCTCCACGCGGGCGCCGATCGGCACGACGCCGCGCGCCGGGACGAGCGCCAGTGTGACCGCACCGCCGGCGGTCAGCGACACGTTGCGGTAGAGGCGCGGATCGACGTCCTGCGCGGCGAAGAAATCCACGCGCCCGTCGCCGTCGAAATCGGCGCCGCTCGGGTGCCAGGTGACCGTGCGCAGGGTCGGCAGACCGGCGTTGGCCGTGACGTCGAGGAGCGTCTGCGACGGGGCGATGAGATTCTCGATCAGCCGCGTGCCGATGCTGCCGCCGTCGGCGAGCAGGTCGAGGTCGCCGTCGAGGTCGAGGTCGGCCCAGGTGCCGCCCGAGCCGAAGGGCGGGCCGGAGCCCCAGTCGAGGGTGCGGTCCTGGAAGAAGGTCTCGGGCGCGGCGCCCGGCGCGAAGCGATTCTCGAAGAGCAGCGGCGGAAAGAGGCCGCCGACGAAGAGATCGAGCCGCCCGTCGTCGTTGACGTCGGCCCAGCTCGGGCAGACGAGCAGGGCGCGCGGCGCGTAGTGCGCCGGCGTCACCTCGCGGAAGCCCCCGCCCTCGTTCTGGTAGACGCGGAACCGCGTCACCTCGCCGATCGCCAGGTCGGGGTCGCCATCGTCGTCGAAGTCGGCCCAGGCGCCGCCGATGGCCGCCGCGAGGGTGTCGAGCCCGGCCTCGGCCGAGACGTCGGTGAAGCGGAAGCCGCCGTCGTTGCGCAGCAGGCGCGGGCGGCTGACGAAGACGCCCGCCAGGTAGAGGTCGAAGTCGCCGTCGCCGTCGTAGTCGGCCCAGGCCTGCGCCACGTCGGTGGCGGGCCGGTCGAAGCCGGTGCCCTCCGGCCGCGCCCGCAGGACGCCGCCGGCGTTCTCGAACAGCAGGTTGCCCGGCGCGTCGGAGCGGCGGGTGACATAGAGGTCGAGGTCGCCGTCGAGGTCGAGGTCGAGCCACGCCGCGCTGCGCGCGTTGGCGATGCCCGCCAGGCCCAGCGCCGCGGTCACGTCGCGGAACGAGCCCCCGTCGTTGAGCCACACGGTGAGCGTCCCGCCGGCGTCGGAGTCGATGGGCACGGTGAGATCGAGGTCGCCGTCGCCGTCGAGATCGAGCCAGGTGGCGCCGAAGTAGAGTCCCTGCGGCAGCGCCTGGCCGAGCCGGGCGGTGGCATCCTCGGCGCGGATGGCGGTGGCCGGCGGCGGGCCGGGGGGCGCGGACGCCGAGGCGGTGGGCGCGGCGGCGAGCAGGACCGCGGATAGAGACAGCGGCCACAGGCCGGGGCGCGCGGATGCGGGTGGCAAGGTGGCTCCTTTCGGGTGCGCCGGCGCGGACGCGGGATGCGAATCACCTGCGGGGGAGGGTGTCGGAACGCCCATCGATTATACCCGAGATGCGGGCCGGACGGTTCCCGGGCCGGCCGCCCAGCGGCGGCGGGCCGGCGGCGGCGGGCCGGCGCGTCCCGCCCTTTACCCCGCGCGGGGCGGGGGTTAGGCTCCCGCGCCAGGGAGGACCACGAGTGAAGATCCACGACATCCGCACCCTCTACGACTATCTGCTGTGGGCGCACGAGCGCATGATGGCCGGCGTGTCCGAGCTCACGCCGGAGGAGTTCACGCGCGACCTGGGCCCCGGCCCGCGCTCGGTACGCGACACGCTCGTCCACATGATGAGCAGCGAGTGGCTGTGGCTGTCGCGCTGGCACGGCGTGTCGCCGGGCGCCATGCTCGACCCCGGGGCGTTCCCGACGCTCGAGGCGGTGGAGGAGCGCTGGCGGGGCATCCGCACCGAGCTGCAGCGTTTCCTCGGGCAGGTGCGCGACCCGGACCTGCTCTACCCGCTGCCCTACGTCAGCACCGAAGGGGAGGAACTGCGCGTGCCGCTGGCGTGCGCCATGGAGCACGTGGTGAACCACGGCTCGTACCACCGCGGGCAGGTGGCGGGGCTGCTGCGCCGCCTGGGCAAGACGCCGCTCGGCACCGACCTCATCCTCTATTACCTGGAGCAGGAGCCGGGCTCGGGCGCGCGCTGGGAGCACACGCACGCCGCCGCCCGCGGCCGCGGCGAGGGCCCGCGGCCCGAGGAAGAGGGGGACGAGGACTGAGCCCGCCGCTCACACTCACCTTCCTGCAGGTCTCGGACGTCCACCTTGGCCGCCCGTTCGGGTGGCTGCCGCCCGAGCGCCGTGCCGAGCGGCGCCGCGACCTGCGTGAGATCTGGCGGCGGGCGGTGGCCGAGGCCACGGCGCGCCGCGTGGACGCGCTGCTGGTGCCGGGGGACCTCTTCGACGGCGAGGAAGCCGACGTCGAGACCGTCAACCGCGCCGTCGAGTGCGTGCGCGCCGCCGGCTGCCCGCCGGTCTTCATCGCCCCCGGTAATCACGACTGCTACTCGCGCGCCAGCACCTACTACGACAACGCCAAGCTGGCCGCCCGCCACCAGCCGGTGTGGCCGGCGCACGTGCACATCTTCACCTCGCCGGAGTTCGCGTCGGCCGAGCTGTCCGGGCGGCCCGAGGTCCGCGTCTGGGGCCGCTGCGTCGACGCCAACGTCGAGTCCGACGACCGCGTGCTGGCGCGCGCCCCGCGCCCCGGGCCCGGCTTGGCCCACGTGCTGCTGCTGCACGGCTCGCGCGACGGTTTCCTGGCCCCCGGCAAGCGGCTCACCGCTCCGTTCTCCGACGCGGAGCTGCTCGCCGCCGGCTTCGACTACGCCGCGCTCGGCCACTACCACGAGCCCGCCGAGGTGCGCGACGGGCGCGGCCGCCTGCGGGCCGCCTACGCCGGCTCGCCGGCGGCGCTGGCACGCGACGAGACCGGGCCGCACGGTGCCCTGCTCGTGCGGCTCACCGTGGATGCGTCGGCGGCCGCGCCCGAGGCGCGGGGGCTGGCGGTGGAGACCGAGCCCGTGCCGCTCGACGAGCGCCGGCTGCTGGCGGTGACCGCCGACCTCGCCGGCGCGGGCAGCCCCGAGGCGGTGCGCGAGCGCGTGCTGGCGGCGCTGGCGGCGGCCGGCGCCACGCCGCGCGACCTGGCGGTGGCCCGCCTGACCGGCCGCGTGCGCCCGGGCGTGGATTTGGCGCCGCGCGCCGAGGACTTCGCCGAGCGCGTCTGGTGCCTGCTCGCAGACGTCTCCGAGCTGCGCCCCGACTACGACCTCGAGTCCTACCGCCGCGGCGAGCCGCGCACCACCGAGGAGCGCTTCGCCCGCTCGCTGCTCGCCGAGATCGACGACGAGCGCGACCCGGCGCGGCGCGCCGAGCTGGAGTCGGCGCTCTACTACGGGCTGGACGCGCTCAAGCAGGGGCGCGTGGCGCCGCGCTACGAGTGGGGCCTGGAGTGAGGATCCTGCGCGTCAGCGCCACCGGCTTCGGCGCCCTCGCCGGCGAGGTGCGGCTCGAAGCGGCGCGCCTCAACGTCGTCGTCGGCGACAACGAGGCCGGCAAGACGACGCTGGCGGCCGCCGTCGCCGCCGCCCTCTACGGCCTCGACAGCGACGCCCGGCGCTACCGCGGCCGGCTGACGCCGCTGCAGCAGTTCGAGCCCTGGAACGGCGCTGCCTACGCGCTCGAGGTGGTCCTCGAGACGGGCGGCAAGCGCTTCACCATCACCCGCCACTTCGGGCGCGACAGCGTGACCGTCTTCGAGGAGGGCCGCGGCAACGTCACCGAGGACTTCCGCGTCGGCGCCGGCGAGTACCCGATCGGCGAGCAGCTCCTGGGGCTGAGCGTCGACCAGTTCGCGCGCTCGGCGCTGTGGCTGCAGGAGGGCCCCGGGCGGCTGGCGGGTGAGGGCGTGCGCCCCGACGGCTCGCTCTCCGCGATGCTCGAGCGCCAGGCGTCGTCGGTGAGCGGGGACGCTTCGGCCCAGGCGGCGCTCGCCGTGCTGGACGCGGCGGTGCGCCAGTACGCGCTCGGTGACACCCGGATCCACGTCAACTCGCAGGTCAAGCGGCTGGAGATGCAGATCGAGGCCCGGGGCGAGGAGCTCGCCAGGCACAGCGAGCGGCTCGACGGCGCCGGGGTCTCACTTGGCGAGCTGGGCCGCGCGCGCGACGAGGAGCGGGGGCTCGAGGCCGAACGCCGCCGGGCCGCGCGCCACGCGCTGGCGGCGGGGGCGGCCGAGCTCGGCGAGCGGCTCGAGCGCGACGGCGAGGCGCGCGCGGGGCTCGAGCGCCGCTGCGCCGAGCTGGCCGAGCTGCGGGCCGTGCCGCCCATCCCCGAGGGCGCGGCCGACGAGCTGCGCGCCGCGCAAGCGGAGCGGCAGGCGGCCGAGCGCACGCTGGCGGAGCTCGCCGCGCGCCGGGCGGAGACGGTGGACGGCCCGCGCCGCGAGATCGCGGCGGGTCTGGCGGCGGCGGACGCCTTCGCCTGGGGCGCGCCGGTGCACCTCGAGGAGATCGCCGCCCTCGAGCGCGACTTCGGCCGCAACGCCGAGGTGCAGCGGCAGGCCCGCCAGCGCCACGCCGAGGTCGAGGCCGACCTGCGGCGCGCCGGCGTGGCGGTCGAGCGGCTGCAGGAGCTGCGCTCGCGCTTCGCGACGCTGGCGGCGGCCGACGCCAACCTGCTGGCGGGGGCGCCGGCCTCGCTGCAGGCCTCGGTGACCGAGACCGAGAAGGCCGAGCGCGCCGCCGACGAGACGGCCGGTCGGCTGGCGATCATCGCTGGCGAGCGGCGCGGCAAGCGCGCCGCGGGGCTGGCCCTCGTCGCACTGGGCGTGGCCGCGGGCGCGGCGGCGGTGTGGCTCTCGCTGCGGGCTCAGACGGGGCTCTCGGTGGCCGCCCTGGCGGCCACGCTGGCGGCGCTGGCGGCCGGGATCTTCCTGGTGGTGCGCGCCGCGGCGCATCGCGCCGCCGAGCACGACACGGTGCTGCGCGCCCTCGGCGACGCGCGCCGGCGGCTGCAGCAGATCAAGGAGCAGGCGGCGGAACGCACCCTGGCGCTCGCCGACCTGGCGCGGCGCGCCGGCGCGGCGACCACCACCGCGCTGCTCGAGGAGCACGCCGAGTACCTGCGCGTGGTGCGCGAGGGCGACCGGCTGGCCTGGGTGGGGCAGGACCTCGAGCGCCTGGCGGGCGAGGCGGAAGCGCTGCGGGGGCGGGCCGCCGAATGGGCGGGGCGCGTCGGCCTGGCGGCGCCGGTGGCGGAGCCGGAGGCCCGCGCGGCTCTGGCCGCGCTGCGCGAAGGCGTCCAGGCCGTGATCGCCTGGCGCTCGCGCGGCGAGCGGCTCGAAGCCGCGGCCCGCGACCTCGCCGAGCAGGAGGACGGAGCGCGGCAGCGTCAGGAGCGCGCCGTCGAGGTGGCGCAACGCTTGGTGCGCGCCCTGGGCACGCCCGAGGACGACTGGGAGCGCGCCCTCGCCGAGCTGGAGCAGCGCCGCCAGGCGATGGAGCGGCTGCGCATGCTCGAGAAGACGGCGGCCGACCTCGAGCGCCAGGTGCTGCCGGCCGCCGAGCGCGCCGCCCGGATGGCGGAGCGCGAGGGCCTGCTCGCCGAGCAGGCGCGGCTCGACCGGGAGCATCCCGAGTGGGCCGTCGAGACGCCGTCGCCCAGCGTCACCCGCGCGGAGATCGAGGCCCGCGGCCGCGAGCTCGACGGCGCTCTCGAGAAGGTGCGGGCGCGGCGCCTGCAACTCGAGCGCGACGTCGGCTGGCTCGACGATCCGGGCCGCGGCGACCTCACCGGCCGGGCCAGCGAGCTGCGCCTCGAGATCGCGGAGCTCGAGCGGGAAGCGCGGCGCGCGCAGCGTTTCCACCAGGCGGTGCGGGTGGCGCAGGAGCGGCTGCAATCGGTGGCCCGTGAGACCAACGCCCGCTGGTCGGAGTTCCTCTCGCGCCGCGTCGGCGAGCTGCTGCCGGCGCTGGGGCCGGACTACCGCGGTTTCGCGGTCAGCGACGACCTCGACTACTCGCTGCTGGTGGAGGGTCAACGCCTCGAGCGCGAGAAGCTCGACCAGGTGCTGAGCGCCGGCGCCCGCGACCAGCTCGCGCTGGCCCTGCGCCTGGCGGTCTGCGAGTTCCTGTCGCGCGGCGCCCAGCCGCTGCCGCTGGTGCTCGACGACCCGTTCGCCACCAGCGACGACGCGCGCGCCGAGGCCGGCCTGCGCTTCCTGGCCGAGACGGTGGCGCCCGAGCGCCAGGTGGTGCTGCTCACCTGCCACCGCGCGCGGCTGACGGCGCTGCGCGAGCGCGATCCGGAGTGGTTCGACGCGCACGTGAACCGGGTGGAGCTGGAGGCGGGGGAGCGCGCCGGCGGGGCGCCGGGCGCGGGCGCGGGTGCGCCGCCCGGCACGGCGGACCCGGCCGCGCCGGGCGGCGCGTGAACGTCGAGCGCTGGGACGCGCAACTGGACGGGCCGCTGAGCGAGGCCGCCCTGCGCCGCAAGCTCGAGGGTCTGGGTTACCGCGCGTCGCGCTACGTCTACCCGCCGGGCACGGCCTTCCCGACGCACCACCACGACGCAGACAAGCTGGACGCCGTCCTCGAGGGGCGCTTCCGCATCGTCGTGCGGGGCGAGGCGGCGGTTCTGGGCCCGGGCGACGCGGTGTGCGTGCCGCGCGGCGTGGCGCACAGCGCCGAGGTGGTGGGCGACGAGCCGGTGATCAGCTTCGACGGGATCCGCGATCCGGGCTGGCCGTAGGGCCGTCCGCGGCGCGGGCCGCCGGCCCCGGACTGCCGGCCAACCGCACCTGCACGGTGCGGACGGCGCGGCGCCGCGGCCGGGCAGCCACGCCGTCCCCGGCGTCCTCCGCCACCGCCGGCCGCTCGAAGCTGCACTCGGGGCAGCCGCCCGGGCTCTTGCCCGGCGCCAGCTCGTGGAAGTGGCGCAGGATGTCCTGCGGCCCCCTGCGGCACTGGTCGAGGAATCCCAGGAAATCGGCGAGTGCTTGCAGCGTCTCCCGGCTCACCGCCTGCTCGAGCGCCGCCGCGTCGCTCTCCGCGGTCTCGGGGTTCACGCCCAGCACGCGCTTGAGGAAGTCGCGCAGCACGTGCTCCCGCCGCACCACCTCGACCGCCGCCCGCCGCCCCTTCGCCGTGAGGCTCAGGGACATGTAGGGCTGGTGGGCCACGTAGTCCTCGCGCGCCAGGGCGGCGGCGGCCTTGCTCACGCTCGGGCGCGACAGGCCGAGCGCGCTGGCCACGTCCTTGGCCCGCACGAGATCCCCGTGCTCTTCGAGCAGCAGGATCGCCTTCAGGTAGGCTTCCAGGTGCGGCGGGAGTGCAGGCATGCGAATCTCCATCTGCAGTCGGCAGGTCGGCGACGAAGGAGTGAGGCAAGTACGGTAGCTAAGCCGCGCCGGGCGGTCAACCGGCGTTTGCGGTCCGGGCTCCGGGCTCCCCGGCGGCGCGCTGCGGCCGCTGGGCCTGGCGCCCCGCGGCCCGGCCGGGGCCCTGCCGTCAAAACTCGTTCAGGCTCCCGAGATGCGGCGCCGGCCCGAAGCAGGCGGCGTCGAGCAGGCGCGCCGTCTCGGCGCTCGCCTCCAGCATCCCGAAGCGGCGCGCCTGCGTGGCCGCGACCGCCCCGAGCCACACCTGCGCGAAGACGCCGATGGGGGCGCGCACGCGGGAGCGCGCATGGGCGCCGGCCCGCACCACCGGGCGCGGCCCGCCGAAGCGGACGGTCACCGGTGCGCGGTTCTCGGCGATCAGCGGATCGTCCAGCTCGAAAGTCACGCTGCCGCGCACCGGGCGACCCCGCCGCGTGGCCAGCGCCCGCTCGAGGTGCGTGACGCGCGCCATCGCCCCCCAGCCCAGGTAGCCGGCCGGCGTCTGCTGCTGCTGCAGCGCCGAGGCCAGTTCGTAGTTCGGGTCGCGCAGGAACGGCGCCCACGATTCCTCGCGCGGCACGTGCATCTCGACCAGCGAGAACTCGTCGCCCAGGCTGGCCAGCCAGCCGAGCAGGCCGCGCAGGGCCCGCGGGTTGAGGGCCACGAGCTCCTGCACGCCCAGGCGGCGCTCGCCCAGCGGCGCGCTCTCGATCAGCATCGCCAGCGCGTAGCCCTCGACCTTACCGGTGCGCGGCGCCGCGTAGACCACGCGGTCCTGCCCCTCGCGCAGCACCCGCCACTCCCACCACTTGTCGCTGCGCTCCAGCGGCCCCGTGCGCCGGCCCACCCCGGCCCGGTAGCAACGCTCGACCGCCGTCCGGTCGGCGGCGGCGTAGGGCCGCACGTGGGCACGCTGCGGCGAATCCGGCA
>Ga0315292_10002329_pt1 | contig 10594 bp, 10 predicted proteins | sample YL17G13_0_MG_FD_204029 | JGI IMG/M metagenome (GOLD analysis project Ga0315292, IMG submission 204029) | Sediment microbial communities from Yellowstone Lake, YNP, Wyoming, USA - YL17G13_0 | ecosystem: Environmental > Aquatic > Freshwater > Lake > Sediment | place: USA: Wyoming | collected... | reverse complement strand
CGTCAAGACGGCCCAGCCCTATAAGACCTATGCCTGGGCCCTTCTCGAAAAACAGAAGTACCCCGACATGAGGCAGTACCCCGGCGGACCGCCTGTCCCTCCTTACGACAACGCCGCCTGGACCCTGCCCCTCCAAATGGGCGTCGCCTGCGACGAGGTCGACGAGGCCTTCGAGGCCAAGCTCGAAAAGATCGACAAGGTCCCCTTCCCCAAGGCCCCGGCGAAACAGGGGCAGGGTGCCTACGTCCTCCTGAACTCCCAGGTCAACGCCTCCTACGCGGCCGCGTTCGCCCTGCTCAAGGACAAGGCAGAGATGTGGCGCACGACGGCAACGGTGAAAGGAAAGGGCGCCGACGTTCCGGCCGGGAGCTTCATCGTTAAGAATTCGGCCGAAGTCAAGAAGGCGCTGCCGGCGCTTCTGGACAAGCTCCATCTCACCGTCCTCGACCTCGACGACGTCGCCGCCCTGCCGAAGGCGTCCCTCAAGTCCCCGCGCATCGGGCTCTTCCAGTCCTGGCGGGGCAATGCCGACGAGGGCTGGACGCGCTACGTCTTCGACGACATGGGCGTCTCCTACAAAACCCTGCACAACGACGACATCAAGGGGACGAAGGAGAAGAAGGCCGACCTGAGGGCCGACTATGACGTCATCGTCTTCGCCGACGAGAACGTCAACACCATCAAGGGCACCCGGCCCGGCGCGACGCCCGGCGCGGGCGGCGCCGAATCGCCCATGGCCCGGATGTTCCGCCAGAGTCCGATGCCCCCTGAGTACGAGGGCGGTATCGGCCAGGAAGGCGTCGACGCCTTGAAGGCCTTCGTCGAGAAGGGCGGCATCCTGGTCGCTCTCAACGACGCTTCGGAATTCGCCATAAGCGAGTTCGGAGCTCCGGCCAGGAACGCCCTGACCGGCGTCGACCGGACGAAGTTCTTCTGCCCGACCTCGATCCTCAGGATCCTCGTCGACAACGAGACGCCCATCGGCTTCGGCATGCCCAAGGAGGCCGCGGCCATGTTCGTCAACAGCCTGGCCTTCAGCACGTCTTCGCCCCCCTTCGATTGGGACCGCAAGGTCGTGGCCGCCTATCCCGAGGAGGAGGTCCTGCTCAGCGGTTGGCTCATGGGCGAGGAGTTCCTGACCCGGAAGGCGGCCGTCGTCGACACGAAATACAAGGACGGCCGGATCATCCTCATCGGGGTCAGGTGCCAGAACCGGGCCCAGTCCCACGGCACCTATAAGTTCCTTTTGAACGCCCTGCTCTATCCGGAGATATAAGGCCGAGCGTCCTCGTAAGACGGACCATCGAAAAGTTCGGTTTTCGGTATCAGGTCTCCCTGATCCGGCTGAGGATTTTTTCCATGGGTTCGGGATTGACATAGAGTTGCCAAACGGCGACCTTGCCGTCCCTGACGACGGCCCGCCAGGCCGCGGAAACTCTCCAGTGGTTTTCGGGCTTCAGGAGCCCATCCTGGACGAACGTTCCTTCCGCCTCTCCGGTCATCATGACCTTCCCGCCTGCGGCGAATGTCTCCCTCACCATGATCTTGTAATCTGGCACCATGGCCAGGTACTCACCCCAGCCAGGGGCCATCCTGGACTTTCCCCGGTATTCCGCTCCATCGGAATCTACGAAAACGTGGTCCTCGGTCATCAGCTCGCCGAGCCGGACGACGGAGCCCGCGTTTACGGCCTCGATGAACGCGCACGCCACGGAAACGGGATCCAGGATGTCCATGAGGCGCCTATTTCCCCTTCAAGAAGAGCTTTTCCCCCGGCCGCATGTCGGCTTCGATGACCGGGCCGACATCACGGACGGCGTCCGCCGCGAGGCCTGACGCCTTGTAGGCTCCGCCCGGGAAGGGGTTTTCGAGCCGGAAGTTGCCGCCCTTTTCGGAGGCTACTTGGATCTCGATCACTTTCCCGTCTTTCTTTTTCGCCGAGACGAGGAACGCGCCGTACGTCCGGAGCGAATCGAAGTTTACGTCCTTCCAGGATGCCGGGACAGCCGGAAAAACGCGGACGACATCGGCGTGGCTCTGGAGAAGCATCTCCTGGACCGCCGCCGCGAAGGCGAAGTTCCCTTCGAGTGTGAACGGGCGGTAGGTCATCTTCGATTTGCCGCTCTTCGTCTGGTCGCCATTGGCGTGGAAGCTGTTGGGGAGGCAGAAGCACTCGGCGAACGTCCGGAGCGCCGCGGCCGCTTTGTCCCCGTCCATGGCCCTCGCCCCCATGTTGCCGAGCCAGCTGTAGGAATAGCCGCACCACCAATCCGGCCCGAGGCGCTCAAGCTCGGACAGGGCGCCGCGGATCGTCCGACGGTTCGCCTCTCCCCCGCTCCAGTCGACAAGGCCGAGCGGGTGAATGGCCATGAGGTGGGAAAAATGTCGGTGCGATTCCGTGAGAGGGTAGCCCGGCGCGACGAGGAGCCGCCCGTCGTCCCCGGCCAGCGCAAGTTCGGGCCATTCGCTAAGAATCCCGATCCAGCGCGTTTTCTCGTCGGCGCGGTCGAGCTCGCCGGCCAACTCGGCCGCGGCCCCGAAGAGCCAGCGGACGAGGGCCAGGTCGAAGTTGGTCGTCTCCGCGAACCAGGCGTCGATCCTGTTGTCGTTGATCTCCGGGCTCGAGCTCAGGGGCAGTTTCCTTTTCCCGTCCGCCCGCCGTTCGGACAGCTGGTCCAGGAACACGGCCACGTCTTTGAGATACGGATAGGCCCGCTCCTCGAGAAACGTTCGGTCGCCGCTGTAGCGCCAGTGGAGATAGAAATGGTGGGCCAGCCAGGCCGAGACCGTCGGCCCGAGCGAGTATTGGATCCAGCCGCCCATGGGCGAGCCGTCGAGCGTCGCCACGCCGGGGACGTTCAGCCCCTCTACGCCGAAATAGAGCTTGGTGTACTCTTCTGCGCGTGGCTTTGTCGCCCACAGCCAATCCAGGAAAGCCAGCCCCTCCTCCAGGCGGTTGCCGCTGTAACAAGGCCAATAGCTGAGCTGAGTGTTGAGGTCGTTGTGGAAGTCGCCTTTCCACGGCGGGAGGCTGCCGTCGTCGGCGGTCCAGACGGCCTGGAGGGTGATCGGCGGCGCTCCGCGGCGGGATGCGGCCCCGAATTTGTAGGTTTCGAGGTACCACTGTTTCTCGAGGACAGGGTCCGGAAGCGCGATCGTCGACTGCGCCCAAAACGTTTTCCACCAGGCCGCATGGGATTCGAGGTCGCGCGCAAGCGACCGCTTGAGCGCTTCGGCGACGGATTGGGGCGCAAACTGCGACGCGCCGCCGGATTCCGCCGCCCCGCCTTCCTTCTCCGGGTAAACGGAGCTGATGCTCCAGACTCCGGTGAGGATCCCGGCTGAAGGACTCTGCCATTCAGCGGCGACCTCGTAGCTCATCCCGCCCCAGCCCTCCTGATGGTAGCGGACGGACGTCCCGTCCCGGACGACCTCGGGGGCCGGATAGCCGAGGCTGGCCAGGGTTTTTCCGGTCAGCGAGTTCTTTTCCGCGTCCGACGCCGGGACCGGGTCCGCATAGGCCGGCGGGATGAGCCGAGGCATCAGGGCCGCGGGCAGGCCTTCGAAGGTGAACCAGCCCACGGGCTCGGTCGCGTGGACGAAGGCCGTCAGCCTGACCCCGTTTTTCCATTTCACCCGGCAGACGGCATCGGCGACGGAGAGCCGCACAGACTCGATCTCTCCGAGGGCCGAAATGTCGAACTCCAGAGCCGCCGCTGGGATCTTGGTCGGCGCCGGATCGCGGTCGTAGGGGATATCGCCCATCCTGTGGACGGGGTCGTAATCCCTTTTCGAGACCTGTTTCCGGACCCAGGCGAAGCGGAATTCGGGACCGGAGAATTCGGCTACGGGACGGAGGTCCCAGAGGTCGGCCCGGTCCAGGGACATCCGCAGCGACTCGCCCTTCTTCCAGATGAGTGCCCCGATCATGCCGTTCCCCAGCGGGATGGCCTCGTCCCACGTCCCCGCCAGCGACTTGAAGGCGAGGTCGTGTCGTGAAGCCGGAAGGCGGCTCCTCCCGGCAGGAGGAGCACAAGCCGTGGCCAAAAAAAGCGCAGCGAAAAGAAGGACGCAGACGGCCAAGGATCCCGATGGCCTCTTGCGAATCGTTTCCCAGGGATTGATTTTCATGACAACCGCCTCCATCACGAACGGACTGTCGGCTGGTATTGCCGGTCGGGATCGTCCCTATTCCGTCAGGCCGGCGACGAAACCCGAGGCCCAGGCCCAGGCGAGGTTGTAGCCGCCCCGGCCGCCCTGGACGTCGAGGACCTCGCCGGCGAAATAAAGCCCTCGCCGGAGCTTCGATTCGAGAGTCCGCGGCTTGACCTCGCGGGCGTCCACGCCCCCGGACGTGAATTCGGCCTCGTTCCAGCCACGTGTTCCCTGGACGGCGAACTTCCGGGCCTTGAGCGCCCCGGCCAGACTTCGGGCCGCTCCCGCCCGGCTCCCTTTTCCGGATGACGCGCCTGCATCCCGGACGAACTGCGGCATGACTAAGGCGAATTTCTCCGGCAGGAGCCCCGACCCGAGGTCCTTCGTCGTCCACCCGGCTTCCATTCTTCTCGATAATTCGGCGGCCAGGTCCTCCTCGGACATGAACGGGACGAGGTCGACGATGACGGCGGTGTCCTTCTTCCCCTCGCGGTTGATGGCGATAGAGAGGCTCTCGCTGACATCGAGGGCCGCGGTCCCCGAGAGGCCGTATTGGGTAAAGAGGAGTTCTCCCTCGGCCGTCCGTCCAACTCGGCCGTCAATGAGGTTGGCGATCCGGGCCTTGAGCTTCTGCCCTTGGAGAAAGTGGCACATCCCGTCCTTGGCCAGCAACGGCACGGCGCTCGGGACCGGAGGAACGAGAAAGTGACCGAACCGCCCGGCCAGGGCGTAGCAGCTTCCGTTCGAGCCGAGGGCCGGATAGGACTTGCCGCCGCCCGCGAGGATGACGGCCCGGGCCTTGACCGTCCGGCCGGCCGCGGAGGCAACCGAGAAGCCTCCGGATGAGGCGGTGAGGCCCGACGCTTCAAAACCGGATTCGACGGGAATACCTAGCCTGCCGGCTTCGAGCTCTAAAACCTTGAGGACGGACGAGGCCTGGTTCGTTACTGGGTAGACGCGGCCGTCTTCTTCCGTCTGCAGGCGAAGGCCGAGAGTTTCGAAGAAGGCCCGGATCTCTATCTTGCCGAACCTGTCGAGGACGGAGGCGACGAGGCCGGGGTCGGACGAAGTGAAGGCCGGCGCGGCCAGATTCTCGTTGAGGAGATTGCAGCGACCTCCGCCCGTCGCCAGGAGTTTCTTTCCGGCCCGCGGCAGGCGCTCGAGGACCGTGACCGCAGCTCCGCGCCGCGCGCCGCTCACGGCCGCAACGAGGCCCGCCGCGCCGCCGCCGACGACGGCGATGTCGAATCGTTCAGGCATGGGACAAGCTTAACCGATTGCGCCGGGGCCGGTAAAGGGGCCTCGAAAAATATCCGGGCAGCCGGTTCAGACCCCAAGGAGCGCGCAGGCCCGCTCGATGTTCGATACGTCCATGACGACCGTGACCTGGCTGCCCTTGCGGGCCAGCGTGCCGTAGCAGTATTCGATGTTGATCCCTTCGTCCCCGAGCTTGGTCGTGAGCTCGGCCAGGGCGCCGGGCCTGTTCTCGAGGTCGATCTTGAGGACGTCGCGAAGCTCGGTCGTGTAGTTGAGCTTGCCGAGGAGCTTGACCGCCTTGTTGAGGTTCTGGACGCAGAGCTTGGCCGTGTCGTGGAACACGCCGATGGCGTCGATGTTGATGCCGTTCTCGGCCAGGAAACTGCAGAGGTCGCCGAGTTGGGACGGCTTGTTTTCCAGGATGACGTAGATTTCCGTGATCCGTTCGATCATGCATGACCCCCTAATCGTCCAGGATTTTCTTAGCCCTACCCTGTATTAATATCATGAACCCCCCGGCAAGGCAAACCGCCGGGTCAATCGAAAATCTTGCCCGGGTTCATGATCCCGTTCGGGTCGAAGACGCGCTTGATGCCGCGCATGATCTCGATCTGCCGCTCATCGAGGACGATGGAGAGGTACGGCTTCTTGACCAGGCCGATGCCGTGCTCGCCGGAGATGACCCCGCCGCGCTCGCGGCAGTCCCGGAAGAGCTCCTCCCGGACGAGGTCGGCCTTGTCCTTCCAGGCGCTCTCGGGGACGGGCACCATCCTGCCGTCCTCGTAGCGGGCCTTCATGATGTGGGTGTGGACGTTGCCGTCCGCGGCGTGGCCGAAAGTCGGCAGCCACATGCCGTACCGGGCGGCGAGCTCTCTGACCTTGCGGACGTGCCCGGCCACTTCGGCCCGGGGGACGGAGATGTCGAGGATCTCGACCGTCCCGGACTTGATGGCGTCGTAGATCTTCGAACGGATGGCCAGGACTTCGTCCTGCTTGCTCGGCGTGTCGGCGACGAAAACGTCAATAGCACCTTTTTCCAGGCAGGCCTCGGCGACGGCCTCGGACAGCCGGTCCATTTCCGCCTCGGAAGGGGCGTCGAGGATGACCAGGAGATGGGTCTTCCCCAGCTTGGTCGGCCACTTTTTCCGGATGTGCTCCTCGGTCAGGGTGATGGGTTCGACCTCGAGGAACTCGACGGCCAGCGGCACGACCCCTCTTGTCATGATGAGCGGGATGGTTTCGAGGGCCGGCTCGAGTTCGGCGAAGGGCACGACGAACGAGCGCATGATACCGGGCTTGGCTTTCAGGTGGATGATGGCCTTGGTGACGACACCGAGCGTGCCCTCGGAACCGATGAGCAGGTGCATGAGGTTGTAGCCCGTGCTCGATTTTTCGAGCTTCCCGCCGAGCTTGAGGATCTCGCCCGTGGGCGTGACGACCTCGAGGCCCCGGACGTAATTGCGGATGGTGCCATATTTCACGGCCCGGCTGCCGCCGGCGTTGGTGGCGATGAGGCCGCCCATCATGGCGCTCTCGTCGCCGGGATGGGGCGGGAAATAGAGGCCTCCCTCTTCGACGGCCAGGGTGAAATCGGACAGGCGGACGCCGGCTTCGGTCACGGCCATCTGGTTGTCGGCGTCGACCTCGAGGACCCGGTTCATCCGCTCGAGGGAGAGGACGATCCCGCCGCGGACCGGGACGCAGCCGCCGCAGAGCCCTGTGGCACCTCCCCGGGGCGTCACCGGGATGGCATAGGTGTTGGCGATGCGCAGGACCGCCGCGACTTCATCCGTCGTCCCCGGCTTGACGACGACGTCGGGCTCATGGGCAATCTCTTTGAGCGAGAATTCGTCATGGCCGTAATCGACGGTTTTTTCCGGGTCGGAGATGACGTTTTCCGAGCCGACGGAGGCCTCGAGCGACTCGCGTATCGCGGGGGTTATCAATGAGGCCATGACGAAACTCCCTTCAGGCCCGTACTTTTTTACACCCATTCCACTTCCTGAATGACCATATGGCTCTGAACGCCGCCGGTATTGGGTACACCTTCCGGCTCGATCAATAAGGCTTTGTAGCCGACAACCGACGATGGCCGATGTTCCACGCCGCGCGGGATCACGATCATGTCGCCCGCCTTCAATTCGACCGTCTTGTCCCGGAAACCCATTTCCATGGTTCCGTCCAGGATGATGAAGGTCTCGTCCGTGTCGGCATGGCTGTGCCAGACGAAGACACCCTTGAACCGAACCACCTTGATCTCATAGTTGTTCATCTTGGCGACAATGCCCATCGCGTAGTCGCCCGACTTCAGCCTCTCGAACTTCTCGGCAAGAATGATTTTTTCCACTTTCATTTCACTCATCTTTTCCCAGGGTAATGCCCAGGCTCAGCCGCGCGGCCGGAAGACGCTGATGGCAACATACACCCAGACCGAAATAGCTATTCCCGCCATCCCTGCGAACAGGGCCATCAGCAGCCAGTAGCCGAGTGGGTTCTCCGTTTTCGAACACGACTTCACGCTGTCAGTATGGCGGACCCGGCCCGTCCGGGCGCCCTGGATGACGGTGTGCAACAGCCAGTAGGCGAGCCCCCCCATAAAGACCGTGACGATGAGGAGTCGGATCGCGCCCACTGGCCTACTTCACATGGAGTCCTTTCGTTTCACGAATGATTCTAGACCGGCGCTGCCGAGGTGTCAATCCTGGTTATTCTTCCGTTAAAACGATGATCTGATCCGTCAATCGACCCGCTTGATTTGGATCGGAACGCCGATCATGACCTGAGGCCGCCCCTTGTAGAGCTCGACGAGCCCCGTCGCCTCGATCGTCCGTCTGGAGAAATCGAGCGAACCGGGGAGAGACTTGAAGACCTCGAACGGAATGGCCGCGTCGAACTCCGCCCCGTCGGCTTCGAGGATGTGAAAGCCACCGCGCTTGAAAGAACGCAGGCAGCGGAAACGGAAAGTCCGGATCTCGCCGGGACGACGGCCTATCTCCGGGGCGCCGATCGCCGGAGCATGCGCCGCCGACCAGCTGAATCCGTCCCTCACGCAATACTCCAGACCCTCTATTCGGAGGACCGCCTCGCGCCCGGGACCGGCTGTCCGAACCAATGTCGCCCTCATCGCATCGTCTCGTATGGCTAGCGTAGCGTTTAGCTGCTTGGCGCGCTTGAGGGCGCTTCGTAACGTGCCTTTGCCTTAGCCCTTTGAACGGTAGCTCTCTTGCAAGCGTGACGGTCAGCTACAACGCCTGGTTAGCCATTTCCTCGCGTACACACAGTCTCCTGTCCTATTAACGAGATGAAATCGCCGAGAAACAAACATGTCTACATCGACCTCACTTCGTAGATTCGTATGCTAGCAATTAATGGACATCTTTGGGCAATCTTCTCCGCAGCATCAAGACTCTCAGCCTCGATAATGTTGTAACCTGTAATGGATTCCATATTCCATTGTAGGTCTTTGGTTCCACTTTTCGATATTTCTCGACCACCACTGAAACCGCCCCGGTCAACCTGCTTTTCAGAGATCGATTCAAACCAAGTCTTCCAAGCGTTCATGATTGCCGGGGTGGGGTTTTCAAATCCGAAATGCAGAAACATGAACTTCTTCACTTCTGACTCCTTGTTATGATTTGACTAACTAAGATGCCCTTTCTTCGGAAACGGATGATATACGGGATTCTAGACCGGCGCTGCCGAGGTGTCAATCCTGGCTATTCTTCCGTTGAAACGATGATCTGACCCGTCAATCGACCCGCTTGAGCTGGACGGGGACGCCGATCATAGCTTGGGGGCGCCCCTTGTAGAGCTCGACGAGGCCCGTCGCCTCGATCGTCCGTCCGGAGAAATCGAGCGAACCGGGGAGCGAATTGAAGACCTCGAGCGGGATGGCCGCGTCGAACTCCGCCCCGTCGGCTTCGAGGACGAGGAAACCGCCGTGCTTGAACGAACGCAGGCAGTGGAACCGGACAGTCAGGATCTCGCCGGGACGACGGCCTATCTCCGGGGCGCCGATAGCCAGAGCATGCGCCGTCGACCAGCTGAATCCGTCCCTCAGGCAATACTCCAGACCCCTAATTCAGAGGACCGCCTCGCACCCAGGACCGCCTGTCCGAACCAATCTCGCCCTCATCGCATCGTCTCGCATGGCTAACGTAGAGCTAACCTGCGCTGCGCGGCGTTATCGCTCAGCGTCCAGCGCCTGAAAAGAGCGAGGTTGAGCGCCGGGTTAGCAACATGACGTACGAATGCATATCAGCGTGAAAAGGGAAAAGAAAGTACATAGGCCACGATGTAGAAAATGCTCACGAAGCCGAGATGTATCCAGAGCGGAACTACGCGAGAAGGAAGGACAATTCGATTACGCGCAGCGACTACCGTAGCCAAGACAATGCCCGTTATGACCGGGAACACGGTCAGGAGAAGGATGTCTCGCCTTTCGATGGAATTAGCGGCGCCCCAGAGGAGTAGAACCGTCCAGCCCGCCATTAGGGCCGCGCCGATACCCATGGCGTAGCGATACGCAGCGCTATTTTTTGATGCATCACCGCCGAATATCGCCACACCGGCCCGACGGGATAGCATTGGGATGATGGCGATGCCATCTGTGATGGCCCCCACTAGGAATGCGACCTTCACCAGAAGCGTTGCGGTTTCGAGCGAAACAGTTGGCACTATGACCTCCCTTGTTGCCTAACGCCTGCGGCATCAGCGGCGGCGTGCCCTGCTGTCCGCTGTATGCTGTTGTTGGGCAGCACTCTACTTCTTCCTCCGCGCGAGAAACGCGAGGGCACGTTGCACGGCTACGGCACCCTTGGCACGCCACGTACCCGGCACGGGTCGGAGGCGCAGGCCAAGCAACTGCTCGGCCGCAGGAAGGGGATCGAACGCTGTCAGGATTCGAGTGACCTTGCCCTCCCGGATATCCAGGACGTCGACACCGTCGATATTCGCCTTGCGACGGGTCGGTGCATACCCGAGCGGGCGCAGCGGATGTAGGTGGGTCGCTGAGATTCGCCACACGATTGCACACCGGCTTCCGTCGGCAGCCGTGCACAGGGGTCCCTGGACCTCGTATTCGAAATCGGGGAAGGCGTGCAGCACAGCCTCTGCGAACGCCCTCACAGCGGGTCGCCCGCGTGCAGGCGGCTCTGGCATGGCGGGGTCATACCATTCCACG
>Ga0315292_10002328_pt1 | contig 10595 bp, 18 predicted proteins | sample YL17G13_0_MG_FD_204029 | JGI IMG/M metagenome (GOLD analysis project Ga0315292, IMG submission 204029) | Sediment microbial communities from Yellowstone Lake, YNP, Wyoming, USA - YL17G13_0 | ecosystem: Environmental > Aquatic > Freshwater > Lake > Sediment | place: USA: Wyoming | collected... | reverse complement strand
ACGATGCGCCCCGGCGCGCTCCGCAACACGACGTTCCTGGGGATGGTGGAGAGCCTCCCGGCGGCCGCGCGACGCGCACCTCCGCGCCGTCGACGCTGAGGCCCTAGAGCAGCTTGTGGAGCACGACGGCGGCGAGCGCACCGCCGAGCGCCCACTTCCAGCTGCCGGCCTTGAAGTCGGCGTAGAGCGCGGCCGCGTCGCCCATGCCCACGAGCTGCTGCGACGCCTGGTAGGCGGCGCAGGCGTGGATCGCGGCGATGGGGGTCGGGTAGAGATCGGGACGCGAGCAGGGGTTGGCGTCGGGCTCGACGATGACGATCCCGGGACCGTAGTCGGCGCCGCCCCACCAGCCTCCGCCGACGAAGCCCCCACGGCCCCCGCGCGCGAAACCGCCGCCGCGATGGCCTCCGCCCCCGCCACCCCCGCGATGTCCCCCTCCGCCTCCATGGCCCCCGCCGTGGCCGCCGCCTCCGTGTCCACCTGCGAGTGCGTAGCTCATGGGGAGCTAGGCTACCACGGGCGCTTGCGGCGCAGGAAGTGCCTGGCGCCAAGGAACGCTGCGGCGGCCGCCGCCAGCATCCCGAGCACGCGCGGCCCCGCGCTGGGCGCTCCGGGCTCCACGGGCACGTCGTCGGGGCCGGGGCCCGGCGGCGGAGGGATCGGTAGCGGCAGGGCCCCGCCGAGCGCGGCGAGGAGCGTGTTCTGGGTGCGGACGAGCCGCTCGATGTGGCAGCAGCGCACGACCGGATCGGGCTCGCCGCAGTACTCGACGTAGCCCCACACGCTCTTCAGCGAGAGGTGCGGGAATCCCCCGCGCCCCGGGCCGCCGTTGTAGACGCTGGCGAGCTGAGGAAGGTCGAGCTTGCCCGCCCGAAACTTCACCATCGTGTCCGTGCCGGCCGTCATGTTGAGGTCCGGATCGAACGCCTGCTCGTAGGTGATCCCGAACTTGGCGGGGAAGCCGGCCTGCGTCGCGGTGAGCGCCATGAGCCCCGCGCCGATGGCGCCGCTCCGCTCGACGCGCTTGGCGTTGGGGTTGCCCCCGCTCTCGGTGTACACGAAGGCGAGGATCCACGCGAGCGGCAGGCCCGTGCGCGCCGCGTGCTTCTCGGCGAGCGCGCGCCACGCGAGCACCTTGCCGACGGCGTTGGTGTAGATGGGACGCGCGGGCAGCATGAGCCGCTCGAAGGTGCCCGCGGGCGGTAGGAGGCCGCCGCCCGTCTGAAACTCCGTGCACGTGCCGGGTTGGTTGTTCCGGTCGACTTCGACGAAGCCCTCGGGGGTCGTGCGCCACTGCCAGCTCATGGTACGGTCGAGCCTACCACTGGATGGAGCCGAGCAAGAGGGCCTGGATCTGGGGAGGGCTGAATCTCGCGCCGGGGGTCGGCCTCGTCGCAGCCGTCCCGAAGACGGCGAAGGGACGCGAGCCCCGCCGTCGCATCGTGCCGGACCGGCGCGTGCTGGTGCTCGGCGGCTCGCTCGCGCACGGGCTCACGACGCCGCTCCGGCAGCTCGCCTCGGAGAGCAAGCTCGCGTTGAAAATCTGCGCGGTGCCCGGCGCGCGCGCGTCCGACGCGGCCGCGTCCGTCGGCGCGGAGGCCGAGGCCATGCGGCCGGATCTGGTGCTCGTCGTGCTGGAGCCGCTCGACGTCGCCGAGGGCGCGTCCGGCGCGCTCGCCCAGCTCGTCAAAGCGCTCCGGGCGACGAAGGCCGAAGTCGTCTGGGTGGCGCCGCTCGCGCCGATCGCCGACGGCACGTCGCGTGTGACGCGGCCGCACCGGAGCGACGTCTTCCCCTCCGACGCGCTCGCGGTGCCGCGGGGCCCCGACGGCCGGAGCCCGACGGCCATTGGCTACGCGGGCTGGGCAGGTGCCATTTGGCGCTGGCTCGGGTAAGATAGCCCCCATGGCGAACACCGTCGTGGGCACGGTCACGAAGACCAACGGAGGCATGTACCCGTACACGTCGAGGCACGCGGACGGGAACACAGCGGGGAGCTTCAAGAGCGTGCGCGACGCGCAGCTGCCCATCGAGGCGGCCTACGGCGGGCGCTTGCTCCGCTGGACCCGCCAGGATCTGGCGGGCGACATCGAGTACTACTACGCGGAGAAGCCGTGACCACCGTCCGCATCGTGCAGCGGGCGTCGAGGCCCGGCTGCCCGCTCGTCGTGGGGTTGCGGCTCGGCTCGCAGCTCGACGCGCAGTTCAAGGCGCTGATCGGGCCCGACGTCTGCATGGTGGCGTGGCAGGGCTTCGGTCCGCCGGAGCCGGGCGCGCAGCTCATCGCCGAGTACTCGGCCGTCGCCAAGAGCGCGGGCTGGGACGGGACGGGCGACGTCTACCTCATCGGCTGGTCGCTCGGCTGCTCGCGCATCCGCAGCATCCTGCCCGCGCTCACGAAGAAGCCCCGGGGCGTGCTCTGCCTCGACGGCACGACGGCGAGCTGGCCGACGCCGCAGCCGAGCCAGATCGATCCGTGGCGGGAGCTGGTGCGCGCCGGGCGCGCCGGGGAGATCTGCGCGGTGCTCACGTGCACGAGCATGGGCTACACCGAGCGCCTCAAGCCCCCGGACTCGCCCTTCTGGGCTACGCTTCACATGTTGCGCGAGGTGACCGGGTGGACGCTGGCGTCCCCGGGGACGCCTGCCGCGCCCGACGCCGGCATCACCGAAGAGGGGGATCTGCACGTCGTGCGCTTCGCCTCGGCGGACATGGACGCGCACGCGCACGAGGACCAGCAGAACAAGGTGCTCTTCTGGGCGGTGCGCAAATGGTTTCAGCCGCTCTGGCAGGACGTCGCCACGGCGTCGACCGAGCCGCCTCCGACCGACAAGTCGCCGACCGCGCTCGACGACGCGACGGCGCTCGACATCGCGCGCGCCGAGCTGGCGGCGGGCGTGCACGAGGATCCGCCGCACTCCAACACGAGCCCCCGCATCCGCGAGTACCTCGCGCTCTGTGTCCGCAACGGTAAGCCCCTCGGGCTCACGGCGGGCGAGTGGTGCGCGGCGTTCTTCTGCTGGTGCGATCACCAGTCGGGGGGCTCGACCATCCCCCGCGCGGCGGTCGCCGAGGTCTGGCACGACGCGGTCAACGCGGGGCTCGCCCGCGAGGGCACTGTGACGCCGAAGCCCGGCTGGGGCGCCATCTTCGCGCGCGCGGGCGAGGACCCGCGGACCGGAGGCCACGGCCACATCGGGCGCGTCGAGACGGTGCACGCGGACGGCACGTACAGCTGCATCGAGGGCAACCACGGCGACGCGGTCGCCGTGGTCAACCACAAGCCCGGCGAAGCCATCGGCTGGGTCGCGTGCGACGAGGAGCCCGTGCTCTGGGACGCGGCGACGGCGTCGCGTCTCTTCGCGCTCGTGCAAGCGATCGACGACGGGGACGCCGAAGGCGACGCCCTCGACAAGATCGAGGCAGGCTGAGCGTGTGACGAAAGACGACGACGAGCTTTACGGGGTGCCCACCCCGAACACGTCGTCGTCCTTCGCGTTCTTCACGGAGGCCGCGAAGATGCTGGCCGACCGGCTCGACGCCGTGTCCGCGCTGAAAGCGCGGCACTGGACGAGCATCGATCCGCACGGGGCGCTTCGCTGCAACGTGCTCAGCGCGGAGCTGCGCGAGATGGCGGGGCGCTTCGCGTCCTGGCCCACCTGCAACGATCCGGAGCTGGTGGCGCTGGAGCGGCCTGTGCTCGTGCCGCGGCTCACCGAGCTGACGCGGGAGACGGCGGAGCTGGTGGAGTCGCTGCCCATCGAGGCGAGGGCGCGCCTGCCGCGCTAGAGGACGATGCCGCAGCTCTGGAAGAGCTGACGCGCGCCGCAAAGCAGCGCATCGTCGCCGGAGAGCGCGGCGTGTTCGATGGACTCGTGCGCATACTCCGTGGCGTCGCGCTGGAGACCTATCATTTGAGCGGCGCACGCCCTGCCTGCCCACACGAGCGCGGTCTCTCGCTGGATGTCGCGCTGGCTCTTCGTGCGCAGCTCGATGGCGGCTTGGGCGATGTAGGAATCGAAGGGGGTCATGACCCCGAGGATACCTAGCTTCAGCCTGGCTGATCGAGCGCTTCGTCCGTCCAGCACTTCGCGCAGCGGGGCGCGCGGTCGGAGTAGCCTGCGACGGCAAGCGCCCCGCATGGGCAGTGGCGCGCATCGTTCTCGACGCCGAGCTTCTCGAACAGGCGAGCCCCTGCATCGCTCGTTGCATTGGCGCGGAGCTTCATCCCGAGCGCCTCGGTCGCGAGCTTCAGGCGGCGCACGAGATCCTGTCCCCACCGCTCGCGACGGCGGTGCTCGGCGACAAAGACCCCGACGCGCGCGACGCGCTCCCCGGGTCGCCACCACGCGACCGTCCAGCCAAGCCACTGCGTCGCCGCGGGCTCCCTGTCGTGCTCCTCGACCGCGACGAGCACGATCGTGGAGAAGTAGAAGGCATGCGCCATCGGCTCCAGGAGCATCCGCTTGAACACCGATTGGTCGCCGGGGTGCCGCGGCGGAAGCGTGAGGAGCAAGAGGCGCTCGCGGTCCAAGGGGCGCAGCGCGTGGAGCGTCGTCGCGTGGAAGGAGACCGTCACGCCCGCACCCGCTCGATGACGAGCGTCACCGTGCGCACGCCCGTGCCGCTCTCCAAGAAGGCCCCTTCGGGGTTTTCGTCGAAGCGACCTCCGTGCTCGTCGACGAGAGCCCGGAACGCCGTGTGCGCCCTGTCCTGCCGGAAGACTACGCCCGCGCTCATAATGGCGACGAGCGCGCCGCCGGTCACCACGAACTTGAGCGCATGCGTCACGTGGGCGACGTCCGCTCCGCCCGCGAAAGGCGGATTCATCGCGACAAAATCGAACGTGCGGTCCGGGGACGCCGAGAGAAAGTCGCACTGGTCGACGTGATCGACGCCGCGCAGTGTGCGCAGGTGCGTCACGTTGTCGGCGAGCAGCTCGTAGCAGTGCATCGTCACGGTCGCATTGGCGCGGAGGACGGCGAGCGCAAGGGCTCCGCGCCCTGCGCTCGGCTCCAGCACCCTCGCACCGCGCGGGATGTCGATGATCCGCGCGACGTCGTCCGCCAGCGTGTCCGGCGTCGGAAAAAACCCGACGAGCTTCGGATCGAAGATCTCCCCGCTCGTCTGTGCGAGGCGCACGACCTCGGCGCCGTCGACGTCGGGCGGGAAGAGAAAGCCCCCCTTCTGGTTGTCGCCGTTGCAGACGCGCCCGCGCTTCCACGTGCCGCCGAGCGTGGTCATCACTTTCTTCAGGCTGGCCCAGTCGTCCACGTGGTGGTCGAGCGCGAAGATCGCGAGGTTGTCTTTGACGACCATGTGCGAGAGCAGCTCGCGCTGCCGCGCGTCGAGGCGCCGCACCGGCGTCGTGGTCGCTCCGCTGCGGGCTCGGTTGCGCTTCAGCGCCGCCTCGAAGCCGCTCTTGCCGGTCACCCGTGCGCCGGGCAGGACGGCAAGCTCTCCACGGGCAAAGCCCGTCGCGCCGAGCAACGACTCGGCGATGTCGCCGAGTATCGTGCCGCGCTGCGCGTGCGCCATCTCGGCCAGCTGGTTCCGCGGCATCGCGATGGCGGCGCGGACCGGAAGCATCGGGTCATCGTCCTCCGGGAACGCAGCGTCCCACGGGTGTTGCTCGTCGCTCATTGGCCCGCCGCTCCGTTCAGCCGGTCGCGGATCCAGTTGGGGCGCCAGTCGGGGACCAGTGGGTCGCAGGCGTCGAGCACGAGGCACCGGCAGCGCTCGTACTCCTCCACGTCACCAGGCTGGGTCGGGCGCATCAGCATGCCGAAGATGCGGCCGAGGGCCAGCTCGGCGGCCTTGTGCTGCACCGTGTCCTCCTCGTCCTTCATCGTACGCCTCCTCTCCTCGGGGGTTGTAGCTCCACACGGAGCGCCTCGGCCGCCTTGTCGACGGCGGCCTTGTGACATCCTTCCTCGGCTGCGCAGACGCAGCACGCTGTGACCTCACGCAGGTACCAGAGCAGCGACGCAGCCGCGCGCCGCAGCTCGGTCGGCGAGCCAGGCAGCGCGTCCCGAAGCCGCGTCACCGACGCGGCGAGCGTCTCGGCGTGACACGTCGCCACGGCGTTGCACGTGGGGCACTCCGCCACCACGCCGAGAAGGCGCACCAGCTCTACCGCTGTGCGCCGCACCTTGCCGTGGCTGTCGATCACGTCCGGCTCACGCGCCCGTCGCCGCCTTCCAGGCGTCGCCGAGGTGCTCGAACTCCCCAAGCGCCCGCTCGTTGCCGAGCACGTGTGCGAGCACAGCGCGCGCGATCTCCGCGTCCTTGCGGTCGATCTTGCGCAGCTCCTTCAGCCACTGCTTCAGCACGGGCTTGGCGCGCATCCTGGCGTCCTGCGCCGGGGGCTTGCCGCCCGTGCGCTGCGCCTGCGCCGCCGCCATGCCGGTCTTGCCCTTGGTGGCGCCGCTCGCCACGAGCGCGTCGAGCGCCGCCTTCTGCTCCTCGCGCGGAAGCTTGGACAGCTGCCGCGCGGCGATCGTCGCCGACAGGCCGCCCTTCTCCACCGCCTTCTGCACCGACGCGTCGCAGTCGAGCAGCGCCAGCCAGTCGCGGATCGTCGTCACCGCCACCCCGAACATCACGCCCGCGTCCTCCTCGCTGCGCCCCATGTTGAGGTAGCGCTGCACCTTGTTGGCCTTCACGAGCGCAGAGTCCTGCTGGCGGATCTCGTTCTCCGAGATCATGATGCCCATGAAGTCGGCGCCCTCGCCGCGCTTGATCGTGGCCGGCACGCGGATGGGCTGCTTGCCCTCCTTGACGAGCAGCTTGTTGGCCTCCAGCGCCCAGCGCACGCGCTGCCGCCCGGCGATGACCTCGATCTGCGGCTCGCCCTTCTTCTCGCCGTTCTTGCGGACGATGACGGGCTCCAGGATCCCGTGCACCATCACGTTGCGCACCATGTTCATGTCGAGCGCCATGTCGTGCCGCTCGTCGTAGAGCGGGTGCGTCGGATCGTGCACGATGATGAGTTTCTCCGGATCGAACATGAGCAGATCGCTCCTGCCGTCCGCGCCCGTACTCTTCTTGCTGTCGCTTCCCATCGGGGTCTCCTTTCGTGAGCTTCTTCGGCGTCGAAGGGCTCAGTTCATGTCCTTGGCGGTGCGCCGCGGGCGCGCGTCGACGAACGGGTTGGGCAGGCCCGGGTGCCCCTTGGCGCTCTCGGCCGGGTCCGGCTCGGGCTCCCCGAACATGCTCTCGCCGATGTCGAGCAGGCTCCTCACGTAGACGAGGCCGCGCTGCAACTCGTGCAGCCACAGCTCCAGGTAGACCTGGGTCGGGTCCCGGTCGTACTCGTTGATGAGGACGGCGAGCGCCATGTTGGCGGCGCTCGTCATGCTGACGGCGAGCAGCACGACCCTCTCGGGCGCGTGCAGGTCGTCGCTGTCGAGCAGCCGCTTCATCTCGTGAAACGTGGCGTGCTTCGTCTTGCCGCTGAGGTACGCGGCCACAGGCGGGAGCGCGCCGACCGACGGCGCGCTCTTGAGCGCGTCCATCTCGATGATCTGGCAGCGCTTCACCGTCTCTTCCATCATGTGCCGGAGCCGCGTCATGGGACGCCTGCGCGGTGCCACGACTAGGCCGCCTTCTTGGCGGTCTTCGTGCCCTTGCCCTCGCGCACGGCCGCCTTGTAGACGGCGAGCACCGAGCCCTCGTCGGCGAACATGAGCGTCTCCACCTGCTGGATGTCCTCGCCGATGTCGAGCATGAACGCCTCGTCGTCCGCGAACGTGACGCCGCGCACGCCGTGCACCTTGCCGCGCGCCTGGATCTTCAGGATCTCCTCGGCGTCGAAGGCCTCGCAGTCGAAGCGCTTCTGGATCTGCTTCTTGGTCAGCATCGTGTCACCTCCTCAGTGGGTGGTCGCGACTCTAGGACGTCGCGTCGCAATGGTCAAGTTCGCTGGTCACATTTGACGTAGCGCCACCGCGTGGCCGCCCGCATCCTCGGATGCGGGCGGCGGCTCGGGGGCGAGCTGTCAGGAGACGCGCTTCACGACGATGAGCGCCCAGGCGCCACCGCCGTACTCGGTCGACTCGCCCACCTGGAGGGCGAGCAGGCGCTCCTCCTCCTCGTGGTCGAAGTCGTTGTCGTCGAGCATGATCTTGAGCGCGTAGGCGCCCTCGCCGTCGACGGAGTACGCGCGGCACGCCGCGGGCGCATCGCGGTCGATGGCCGACTGCGGCCACGCGCTCGCGTCCGCGCAGAACTCCTCCCAGAGCGCCGCCACGGTTTCCCGCACGCGGCCACGGACGTCGCCGTCGGCGCACACGATGACGTCGTCCCCGGCTTCGCCGAAGCGCGCAGAGAACGTCGACACGTCGAGCCCGGTGCGCGCGTCGATGCGCTCGCTGACGTACACGTGCCAAGCGTCGAAGTCCGCGGCGGTGACATCGCCCATGTGGGCGGCGGAAAGGGTCAAGTACACGTCGGCCATCGGATGATCCCTCCTTACTCCGCGAACGCTACCGCGAGCGATTGCTGGACGTATTCCGGCAAGCTCTCGTGGCGCATCTGCATGAAGACCTCGCCCGCGATGGTGCACGAGTGACCGAGGCCGCTCGTGCGCACCTTGACGCGGCCCTTCGGGGGCAGCCGCTTGGCGATGAGCGGCAGCGTCGCGAGCCCCAGCACGAACGCAGGCTTCTCCGTCGGCATGGCGCGCAACGTCGTGCCGATGCCGTTGGTGCCGTCGCCCCAGCAGAGCATCGTGCCGTCCTTGTAGACGGCCAGCTCCATGGAGCGCGTCGTGCGGAGCGGCAACCACAGCTCGCGCATGTCCGCCGCGTCGACCTCGACGAGCGTGCTGTCGACGACGGCGCCGTCGACCATCATGTGCTCGGCCATGCTCTGCACGCGGTTTAGCTCGTTCATGTCCGGAAACCCGTGGACCAGCGTGGTCACCAGGCGCCAGACGACGCCGTGCTCCGCGCGAGCGGTGAGCACGATCTCCCGGTCGTCCGTGTGCATCTTCTTCGTCGGCGGGCCCACGTGCGCGACCATCTCGGTCGGGCACGTCTCGGCGACGAGCCTGAGCACCGCCTGGACGGCGGGCAACGGAAGCACGCCGCTGAGCGCCGGCATGAAGCCGACGGCCTCGCAGCGCTTCAGCATGTGGCCGTTGGTGGCGGCGATCTCGATGCCGAGATAGACGCCGTAGAGGCGCTCGCGCGTCGCGTCCGGCGACGCGAAGCCGACGGCCTCGACGACGCCGCCGCCCGCGGACCAGTCGGCGACGCTGAGCGGCACCGCCGTGTGCGTCGTGGGCGGCGCCGCGACGTCGGGGAAGTCGTCCCCGCACGGGCTCACGTCGACGCCGTAGGTGCTCGTCTTGACGCGCGCAGCGATGCGCTTGCCGCCGGGCACCGCCTCGAAGGACGCGCTACCGCGCCCCGCCTGCTTGGCCATGTTGGCGAGCCAGCGGAGCGGCACCAGGCCCTCCGGGAGCGGCTCGCCAGGGTCGAGGTAGCGCAGCGCGAAGCCGTCGCCGTGGATGTCCACGGCGCCGTCGCGCCGCATGCGCGCGTGCTCCAGCACAGGGCTCCGATGCTTCGGTCCCTTGCCGAGCCGCGCGAGAAGCGTGATGACCTTTCCTCGCATGGTTGTCTCCTTTCGCCCTGTACGGGCTCACGTGTCCGCTCCAGCGCCGGGCCGTGAGGCGCGACGCTGGCGTAGACGCGGGAGCTACTTCTCGTTTCGCTTCAGCGGGCGGTTCTCGGCAATCGCCGGGAACCTGCGACCGGTCCTGCGCACGCGCTTAGAGCCGCACAGCGGGCAGCAGAGATAAGCCGCCACCGGCGTGGTCGTCTGGTAGTAGAACAGCGTCCCCTCCCGTTGGCACTTGTACTGGTTCAGCTTCAGAGAAACGTCGTCCATGGCGTCCTTTCAGTCGACACGCCAGCCGTCGGCGACCATCGCCTCCAGCGTCGCGTACGTGTGCATGTTGCGGTCCTTCAGCTGCGGCCACAGAGCCCCGGCCTTCAGGCAGAAGAGGTTGACCTCGAAGACGATGGGCAGCACCTGCCCCACGCTGTCGCAGACGACGCAACCCGCGTCGTCGTTGCGCACGAGCGGGAGCACGGTCCTGCGCGGCCAGCGCTCCGGCGAGCGCAGCATCTCCAGCGACTCTTGGCCGCCGGTACCTGTGTCCACGCAGCACGCCTTGCCGTCAGCCATTGCGCTGCTCCTTCTCGTGCTCGTGGGCGGCTTTGAGCGCGTTCCCGAGAGCCGTTACGGCGCCCTCGGCAAGCGTGACCGCTTCCTCCGCGTGCCGCAGAGTGCTGAGCGCGTAGAGGCGCGCATCGCGGGCCGCCATGGCGGCCCGCTCGGCGTGCCGATGGTGCACGGTCAGCTCGTCGAGCGTCACGGATCCCCCTGTGCAATGCGGCGCATTAGCTCGCGCATCGTCGTCTGCGTCGTCATTTCGGTGCCGGTGTCGACGAACGTCGTGCTGCCATCGGCAACGACCGTGAAGATCGTGGCGGTGGAATCCTCGTCGCGCAGGATCGTTATCGCTTGCTTCGCCGCTTCGAGCGGGCTGTCCGCGTCGATGTCGATCTCCCACGTCACCCTGT
>Ga0315292_10002326_pt1 | contig 10599 bp, 11 predicted proteins | sample YL17G13_0_MG_FD_204029 | JGI IMG/M metagenome (GOLD analysis project Ga0315292, IMG submission 204029) | Sediment microbial communities from Yellowstone Lake, YNP, Wyoming, USA - YL17G13_0 | ecosystem: Environmental > Aquatic > Freshwater > Lake > Sediment | place: USA: Wyoming | collected... | reverse complement strand
CTGCTCGCAGCCGCGCCCAATGTGCAGCGGGGTCAGGCGGTCATACGCAGCCGGCGCAGCTTCAAGGACACCGAACCCCCGCGCGGCTGAACGCTCGCGCGACTACTGCGCTTCACCGTCCTGATGGACCCGCTCGGTGCGGCGATCGCCGTCATCCGCGGCAAGTTCACCGCCTGACCTGGCGTGCGGCGCGAGGCAGCCCCGATCCTGCCCCGGGGCTTGCCTGTCGCGCGTGCTCACCATCCTGCCCGTTGAGAGCCTGGTTCGCGCCTCTGATGTGGCGTTGCGGCAAGCCCGTATAATCCTGGCTTTTTCCAGCGTCGGGACAAGGAAAGGGTCATGAACGAAATCCACATCCACGAGCACGCGTCCCCCATCAAGAACTGGAAGCAACTGCTGGTCGTAGCGGTGCTCGCGTTCGTGGTGCCGGTGTTTCTGATCATCGCTGTGGTCCAGATCGTGACCGGTGGGCTGCACGCCCAGCGCAGCCTGCCGGAGATGTCGCAAGAGGCCATCGCCGCGCGCATCAAACCGGTCGGGGAGGTGAACGTTGGCCTGGCGGCCGCGCAGATGACGTCTGCACCGCCGCCCGCCGCCGGGTCCGCGCCCCGTGCCGCGCCGGCCGGCGCGGCGCGTTCCGGGGAGCAGGTCTACCAGCAGGCGTGCGCAATGTGCCATGCGGCGGGCCTTATGGCCGCGCCGAAGACGGGCGACAAGGCCGCCTGGAAGCCGCGCCTCGCGCAAGGCAAGGCCACGCTCTACCAGCACGCCATCGGCGGCATCCGCGCGATGCCGGCCAAGGGCGGCAACGCCAGCCTGCCTGACGCGGAGGTCAAGGCCGCGGTCGACTACCTGGCTGCCAAGGCCAACTAGCGCCGCCGCCGCCGCGGGGCCCGGTGCTGGTGCATGGCTACCTACGCCATCGGCGACGTTCAGGGTTGTTTCGGGGCGCTGCAGCGCCTGCTCGACAAGATCGCCTTCGAACCGGGCAGCGACCGCCTGTGGCTGGTGGGCGACCTGGTCAATCGCGGCCCCGACTCGCTCGCCACCCTGCGCTTCGTGCGCTCATTGGGCGAAGCCGCGGTCGTGGTGCTCGGCAACCACGATTTGCACCTGTTGGCGGTGGCCGAGGGCTACGAGAAGCTCAAGCGTGGCGACACCATACACGACGTGCTCGAGGCCGAGGACCGTGATGCACTGTTGGAATGGCTGCGCTACCGCCCCCTGATGCACTATGAAAACGGCTGGGCAATGGTGCATGCAGGCTTGCTGCCGGGCTGGAGCGTAAGCCGTGCGCTGGAGCTGGCGGCCGAAGTGGAGGCGGCCCTGCGTGCCGCGCGCTATCGCAGCTTCCTGGCACGCATGTACGGCAACCAGCCCGAGCGCTGGAGCGAGGCACTCGCCGGCCAGGACCGCCTGCGCACGATCGTCAACGCCATGACGCGTCTGCGTGTGTGCACGGCCGATGGCGCGATGGAGTTCGCGCACAAGGGAAAGCCGAAAGGCATGCCCGCCGGGTACCAGCCCTGGTTCGACGTGCCGGAGCGACGCAGCCGCGACACGCCGGTGATCTTCGGCCACTGGTCGGCGCTCGGCCTGATCGAGCGCCCGAACCTGTACGGGCTCGACACCGGCTGCCTGTGGGGCCGCAAGCTCAGTGCGTTGCGGCTGGAGGATCGCCGGGTGTTTCAGGCTGCGTGCCGTGCGGCGAAAACCCCAGGGCGTGCGCGATGAGGCGGTGCGATTCGCGCGCCAGGTCGCGGCGCGTCATGCCCACCGGCTCTAGCATGCTGCAGAACGTGAGTTCGGCGCGCAGCGCACGCTGCGCAAGGACCAGCCGCAGCGATTCGATGAGCGAGCGCTCACCGCTGTAGGCGGCATCGGGATTGGCCGCACCCCCACGCAACGGGTAGCGAATGGCGGCGCTCGCCACTCGTGCGCCGGCCCCGAGCGCGGGCTGGAACAGCGAGGCGTGGAACGCGCGCAGATGCGTGCCATCGGTGGTGGTCCCCTCCGGGAAGATCCCGACCCGCTCGCCGCGGGACAGCACCTCGACGACGCGCCGGTTGGTGCGTGCGGTGTCGTGGCGGCGATCTCGCTCAATGAAGATGGTGCCCGCGCGCGCCACCAGCCAGCCCATCACGGGCCAGCGCCTCACGTCCGATTTAGCCACGAAGCGCACCGGGCACACCGCGTGAATTACCCAGACGTCGAGCCAGGACACGTGATTGGACACGATCATGGTCGGTGCGCGGCCGTGGGGTGGCGCGCCGTGCACGCGCAGCCGCACGTTGAGCACGCGCAGCATGCCGCGCGACCAGCGCTGGATGATGGCGAGCTGCCGCTCGCTGCTCACCAGGGGAAATACCAACCCGGCGGTGGTCAGCCCGCGCAGCAGGTGTAGGATCAGCCGGAGGAGGCGATAGGCGCGAACCAGCGAGGGTGTCGGGCCGGCCCGCTCAGGCGCCATGCCGCCTGCAGTGCTTGGCGTAACGCTGGTCCACACGCGAGTGCATCAGCATGATCAGCAGGTCCGTGGTGTTGAAGTCGTGGTCCCACGCGGACTCGCCGCAGCCCCAGGCGCCCACGCGCAGGATGCGGTGAATGCTACCGAAGTGCGTCATCTCAGGCTACCAAACGCTGGGGCTACCAAATGCTGGGGCTACCAGATGCTGGCCCCGAACGCTTCGCGATAGCGCGCCCCGATCTCCTCGCGCGTAAGCCGGTGGTTTTGCCCGCCGCGGCTGGCGATCTTGATCGCGCCCATCAGCGAGGCCAGCCGGCCTGTGGTGAGCCAGTCGTAGCCCTGGGCGATGCCGTACAGCAGTCCCGCCCGGTAGGCGTCGCCGCACCCGGTGGGATCTACCACCGCTGCCGCCTTGACGCTCGGGATGCGCAGCGTTTCCCCGCCGGTGTAGATGGTGGAGCCTGCCGCGCCCTGCGTGACGATGAGCGCCTGCACCGCGAGCGCAAGCTGCTCCAGCGGCGTGCCGGTGCGCTCCTGCAGCATTTGCCCTTCGTAGTCGTTGACCGTCACGTAGGACGCCTGCCGCACCAGGGCCAGCAACTCCTCGCCGTTGAACATCGGCATTCCCTGTCCCGGATCGAACACGAATCGGATGCCCGCTTCGCTGAACTCGCGCGCATGCTCCAGCATGCCCTCGCGTCCGTCGGGTGAGACGATGCCCAGGCTCACGTTGCGCGCGTCGCGCACCCGGTTCAAATGAGAGTAGTTCATCGCCCCGGGGTGGAACGCGGTGATCTGATTGTCGTCGAGGTCGGTGGTGATGAAGGCCTGCGCGGTGTAGGTGTCCTTGACCTGACGCACGTGGGTCCGCACGAGCCCCAGCCGGTCGAGGCGGTAGGCGTAGGGCTGATCGTCCTCCCCCACGGTAGCCATGATCAGGGGGCTGCCGCCCAGCAGCTGCAGGTTATAGGCGATGTTGCCCGCGCAGCCGCCGAATTCGCGCCGCATGTCGGGCACCAGGAACGATACGTTCAGGATATGAATCTGGTCGGGCAGGATGTGGTGCTTGAAGCGGTCGTGGAACACCATGATGGTGTCGTAGGCGATGGAGCCGCAGATGAGAGTGTGCATGGAGGCGCAGATCAGCGATTGACGATGAGGGGTTGCAGGTCGAGCGTGCGCGCGACACGGCCGGCGGCCTGCAGCGCCTCGTCGCGGGTAGCGTACGGCCCGGCCTGTACGCGGTAAAGTCCGCCACTCGCGAACACGCCGCCGTTAGCGCTCAGCCACGACATCTCGGCGCGCATGCGGCGCAGGAAGGCCTGCGCGTTGTCGAGCGCGGAGAATGCACCAAACTGGAGATAGACCCCCGGCGCCGGACCAGCGGCGAGGGGTGCTGAGGGGGGCGTTGCGGTCTTCACGCTCGCCTCAGCCGCGGGTGCGGGTGCCGGGTCGGTGGCTGCGGGGCTGGCGGCGGGCGCCGGCGGTGCGGTGGGCGGCCGCTCCACACTCGTTTGCGCCAAGGGTGTGGTCTGGGCCGCAGGCCCGGTCTGGGCCAGGGCCGTATTCTGAACCGGGGGCGTATTCTGAACCGGGGGGGTATTCTGAACCGGGGACGTATTCTGAACCGGGGGCGTATTCTGGGCCGGGGGCCTCGTCTCAGCCGGGGGCGCGGGAGCGGCGGCTGCAACCGCAGCCGGTGGCCCCATCTGCGGCAGGATGCTGTCAACCCGCACGATTGCGCTGCCGTTGGTCACGATGCCGAGTTTGTACGCGGCAGTGTAGGACAGGTCGATCACGCGATCGGCGTGAAACGGTCCACGGTCGTTCACGCGCACGATTACGCTCTTGCCGCTCGCCAAAGCGCTCACGCGCACGTAGCTGGGAATCGGCAGCGTCGGATGCGCGGCTGTCATGGCGTACATGTTGTAGATCTCGCCGGAGGCGGTGGCTTGTCCGTGGTAGCGCTTGCCATACCACGAGGCGACGCCGGTTGCGCTGTACGGCGCCAACCCCTGCATCGGCGTGTAGCTCCGGCCCAGCGCTGTATACGGGCGCGCCGTGGATGCCTTGATCGGCTCCACCTTGGGTTGCGCGTCGGGCACCTGATCGAGGTCGGCGGGCGGGCTGGCCTGCGGCCCGTCGTCCAAGTAGTAGCCGCCCGGCTTGCGCGGCGCCTCGGACCGATCCGGGCGCGCAGGCGTGCCGCCGCATGCGGCGAGGAGCGCCAGCGTTGCCGCGATGGCGAGCGCCCTCGCACGCCTCAGGCGCTCGTGCATCACCCCTTGCACCTCACGACTTGACCAGTCGCTTGTGGGTGTGGATGCTCATCAGGATCCCCATGCCGAACAGCAGGCTCACCAGCGAGGTTCCGCCGTAGCTGATCAGCGGCAGCGGCACGCCGACCACCGGCAGCACGCCGCTTACCATGCCCATGTTCACCGCAACGTAGGTGAAGAAGGTGAGCGTGATGGCGCCCGCGGTCAGGCGCGTGAACAACGTGGAGGCGTTGAACGTGATGAACATGCCGCGGCCGATGACGAACAGGAACAGGGTCATCAGGATGAAGTTGCCGAACAGCCCGAACTCCTCGGAGAACACGGCGAAGATGAAATCGGTGCTGCGCTCGGGCAGGAAGTCCAGATGCGCCTGGGTGCCGTTGAGCCAGCCCTTGCCGAAGAAGCCGCCCGAACCCAGTGCGATGGCGGCCTGGATGCTGTGATAGCCCGCGCCCAGCGGATCCTGATTGGGGTCGAGCAGGGTGAGCACCCGCTGGCGCTGGTAGTCGTGCATCAGCGACCATAGCAGCGGCAGGCAGGCCGTGGCCCCCACGCCCAGCCCGATCAGGATACGCCAGCTCAGGCCGGCGAAGAAGATGACGAAAAAGCCCGCTGCCGAGATCAACAGCGCGGTGCCTAGATCCGGCTGCCTGGCGACCAGCATGACCGGCACGAGCATCATCAAAGCCGCAATAGCGAAATCGTGCAGCTTGAGGATCGCCTCGTAGCGGTCGAAGTACCACGCCAGTGCCATCGGCACCGCGAATTTCATCAGCTCGGAAGGCTGGATGCGGGTGACGCCCAGGTCGAGCCAGCGGCGGGCACCATTGGTGACTTCGCCGAACGCCGCCACTGCGATCAGCAGCAGCAAGCCCACCAGATACACCGGCAGTGCCAGCCGCTGCAGGTAGTGCGGCGGGATATTGGCGGCCAGCCACAGGATCGTCAACGCCACCAGGATGCTGGCGAGCTGATTGCCCAGGCGCACGAAGCTCTCGCCCGAGGCGCTGTACAGGGTGATGAGCCCCACCAGCAGCAGCGCACCGATGGCGGCGAGCAGATAGCTGTCTACATGCCGGCCGAGGTACACCAGCAATCGGTTAATCATCTTCGTTTTTCGGCGCGGGAGCCTCCAGCTTGATCTCCGGCTCCTTGCCCAGCAGATAGAAGTCGAGCATCTTGCGCGCAATCGGTGCCGCACTGGAACTGCCGTGCCCGCCGTTCTCCACCAGCACCGCCAGCGCGATGGTCGGCTGATCCGCGGGAGCGTAGGCGATGAACAGCGCGTGATCGCGCAAACGCTCGGCCACGCGGCGTTCATCGTACTTCTCGCCCGGCTTCATAGCGACCACCTGCGCCGTGCCGGTCTTGCCGGCGATCCGGTATTGTGCGCCGGTGCCTGCCCAGGCTGCGGTGCCGCCCGGGCGCATCACATCGACCATGGCGTCGGTCACGCGCTGCAGGTTGGCCGGGTCCAGCGCGATCTTGTCGATCGGCTCCACTGCGATGCTGGCGAGCGCATTGGTCACGCTGTTCTGGATCTGGCGCACGATGTGCGGGCGGAACACAACGCCGCGATTGGCGAGCACGGCCGTGGCTTGCGCAAGCTGCATCGGGGTCGCCAGATTATAGCCCTGGCCGATGCCCACCGAGATGGTATCGCCGGGAAACCACTTCTGCTTGAAGCGCCTCATCTTCCATTCTTGCGACGGCAGCAGGCCGCCGGCTTCGCCGTCGATGTCGATACCGCTGCGCTTGCCGAAGCCGAATTGGCCGATGAACTGGTGCATGTTGTCGATGCCCAGCTCGTGCGCCAGGCCGTAGTAGTAGGTATCGCAGGACACCACCAGCGACTTGTGCAGATCGACCATGCCGTGGCCGCCGGCCTTCCAATCGCGCCAGCGGTGGTTGCCGCCCAGGCTGAAGTAACCGGGGTCGGCGATGGTGTAGCTTGGGTTGCGCTTGCGCAGTTCGAGCCCGGCCAGGGCCATGAACGGCTTGAAGGTGGAGCCCGGCGGATAGACGCCCTGAAGCGCACGATTGTTGAGCGGATGGTCAGGCGAGACGTTGAGCGCTTCCCAGTTTTGCGGATCGATGCCGTCGACGAACAGGTTCGGGTCGAAGCCGGGCTTGCTCACCAGCGCGAGCACGCCCCCGGTGGCGGGCTCTATCGCCACCAACGCGCCACGCCGGTCGCCGAACAGCCGTTCGGCGACGTCCTGCAGTCGCGCGTCGAGCGACAGCAGCAGATTGTTGCCCGATACCGGCAGGGTGCTGCGCAGCGTGCGTACCGCGCGGCCGCCGGCGTCGGTCTCCACCTCTTCGAAGCCGGTGGTGCCGTGGAGCTCGCGCTCGTACTTCGCCTCCAGGCCAGCCTTGCCGATGAAATCCGAGCCGGTATAGTTGGCGGCGATGCCTTCTTCCTGCAGGTGCTCGACGTCCCCCTTGGTGAGCCGGCCGATGTAGCCGAGCACATGCGAGCCGGCCTCGCCATTGGGGTAGTGCCGAAACAGCCGCGCGCGGATGTCCACCGCCGGGAAGCGATACTTGCTGGCCGCGAAGCGTGCCACCTCCTCGTCGCTCAGGCGCGTGCGAATCGGCAAGCTGGCAAACTCGTGCCCCTCGTCGAGCAGCTTGCGGAAGCGCTTGCGGTCCTTGGGTGCGACCTCGACGACCTGCGCCAGCGCATTGATCACGTTTTCCAGGTTGCCGGCTTTGCTGGGCGTGATCTCCAGGGTATAGGCGGCGTAGTTGTGTGCCAGCACCGCCCCGCCGCGATCGAGGATCAGGCCGCGGTTGGGGATGATGGGCACGATCGAGGTGCGGTTGTTCTCGGCCAGCGTGTGGTAGTAGTCGTGCTGCAGCACCTGTATATAGAACAGCCGCACCAGCAGGACGAAGAACACGCCCAACACCAGGCTGGCGGACACCGCCAGGCGCACCTGGAAGTTGTGCAGCGCCTTCTGATGGTCGCGCAGCTCGGCGCGCCGCGCCCCGCCCAGCACGATCGGCGCGGTTTCCTTGCGGGCGGAGAAGCGGCGGAACAGCTTCACGTCGCAGCCTTATACGGCGTCTGGGTCGGCGCGCGAGCGCAGTGGCAAGCGGATTAAGTTGAAGGTGGCCGGCCACAGGATCGCGCCGACGATGCTGGGCGCGAAGTACAGCGGTCCGGGGAAGTCGAAGCCGGCAATCAAGCGCACCAGCAGCATGACCGCCTGCGCGGCAGCCAGGATAACCAGTATGTGGAGTACCTGCTGGCGCATGCCGAACATCACGATGCGCCGGTGCAGCAGGATCGCCAGGTACATCAGGCAGGCATAGGCCAGGGCGTGCTGTCCGAACAGGCTGCCATCGGCCACGTCCATGGCCAGTCCCAGCAGCCACGCCGGCAGGAACCCGACGCGACGCGGGTGATACACCACCCAGTAGATCAGGGTGAGGCCGATGAAGTCTGGCCGCAAGGTCTGGGCGAAGTCCGGCAGCGGGAGTAGATTCAGCAGCAGCGCCAGCATCAGCGTCGCGCCGATGTAGAAGCCGCGCGCCGGGCGCAGGATCTCGGCACTGCGCTCCTGCTCGGCGATCACCGAGTGCAGGCGCATCATCGCGTGGCCTTGCGCGCTGGCCGGGGCTTGACCGCCGTCGCCTCGTCCGCGGCCACAGGGTTGTCCGGATGCCTCGGATCCGTGCCCACGATCAGCACCTGGCCGTGGCTGTTGACCCCGGCCGCGGGCGTGCAGGTGATGCGGGCGAAGGCGTAGGCCGCGTTGCGCTCGATGTTGGTCACCACCGCCACCGGCAGGCCGGGCGGGTAGGTGCCGTCGATGCCGGAGGTGACCAGCATGTCGCCGCTCTGGATGTCAGCGTTGACCGGCATGAAGCGCAACTCCAGCGTGCCGTCGTAGCCCACGCCGAAGGTCACCCCGCGCAGCCCGCTGCGCAGCACCTGGATCGGGACCGCGTGCTCCTTGTCCGTGATCAGGGTGACCTCCGAGGCCCACGGAAATACACGCGTGACCTGGCCCACGACGCCGGTACGGTCGACCACCGCCAGCCCGGCCAGGATGGCATCCTGGCTGCCCTTGTCGATCAACACGCGGCGGGTGAAAGGGTCGCGCGGTGCATACAGGATGTCCGCCGCCAGGAACTCGCGCGGGACGCGCTGGCGCATGCCCAGCAACTGGCGCAACTGCTCGTTCTCGGCGCTCAGCGCCAGCTGCGTCTGCAGCCCCGCCGCGTCGCGCAACCCCTGAGCGCGCATCTGCTCGTGCTCGAGCAGCAGGCGGCTGTGGGTCAGCGCCAAGTCGCTCATCCAGTCCCATGCGCGGCCGGGCAGCGCCGACACCTGCTGCAGCGGGTACACCACCACCGCCACCACGCGCCGCATCGACTCCAGATAGTTGAAGCGCGCATCGGCCACCAGCACGACCACCGATGCCATCGAGAAGAAGGCGAAGCGCGTAAGCAGGCTGGGGCCGCGCTTGAAGAACGGAGGCGGGGTGTATTCCATTGCAGCTCAGGGCTCGCGGCGAGGTCTAGCCAGCCCGTTGCGCCAGCGCATCGGTGCGGGCTCCCCGGTGCTCTGCGGCCGCGGCGTGGACTGGCTCAGTCGCTGGTGAAGATCGAGCCGACCTTGTCCATGCGCTCGAGCGCTTTGCCCGAGCCCCGCACGACGCAGGTGAGCGGATCTTCCGCCACGATCGCCGGCAGGCCGGTTTCCTCCATCAATAGGCGGTCGATGTCGCGCAGCAGCGCGCCCCCGCCGGTGAGCACCATGCCTTTCTCGGCGATGTCCGCGCCCAGTTCCGGCGGGGTCTGCTCCAGCGCCGACTTGACCGCGCTCACGATTGCATTGAGCGGTTCGGTGAGCGCTTCCAGAATCTCGTTGCTGGAGATGGTGAAGCTGCGCGGAATGCCCTCTGCCAGGTTACGGCCCTTGACCTCCTTTTCGCGCACCTCGCTGCCGGGGAAGGCCGAGCCGATCTCCTTCTTGATCTCCTCGGCCGTGGTTTCGCCGATCAGCATGCCGTAGTTGCGGCGGATGTAATTGATGATGGCCTCGTCGAACTTGTCGCCGCCTACCCGCACCGACCCGGCGTAGACGATGCCGCCCAGCGAGATGACGCCGACCTCGGTCGTGCCCCCGCCGATGTCGACCACCATCGAGCCGGTGGCCTCGTCCACCGGCAGGCCCGCGCCGATGGCGGCGGCCATCGGTTCCTCGATCAATTCGACTTTGCGTGCGCCGGCGCCATAGGCCGACTCGCGGATGGCGCGCCGCTCCACCTGGGTCGAGCCGCACGGCACGCAGATGACGATGCGCGGACTGGGCGAGAACAGCCGGTTGTCGTGGACCTTCTTGATGAACTGCTTGAGCATCTGCTCGGTCACGGTGAAATCAGCGATCACCCCGTCTTTCATCGGCCGGATGGCGACGATATTTCCGGGGGTGCGGCCGAGCATCTGTTTGGCGGCGAGGCCGACCTCCTGGATCACTTTCTTGCCGTTGGGGCCGCCTTCCTGGCGGATGGCGACCACCGAGGGCTCGTCCAGCACGATCCCCTTGCCGCGCACGTAGATCAGCGTATTGGCCGTGCCCAGGTCGATGGCGAGGTCGTTGGAAAAATAGCCGCCGAAGAATCCGATCATGCACCTCCCGGTAGAAAATCGACGCCGCTCTTAATCCGACGCCGGTCTTAATTCGACGTAGGTCTTAATTCGACGCCGCTCTTAGTTCGACGTAGGTCTAAATTCGACGCCGCTCTTAATTCGACGCCGGTCTTAGTTCGACGTAGGTCCTAATTCGACGTAGGTCTCGGACAAATCGAGACTAAATTGCTAAAGAAGCTATAATAG
>Ga0315292_10002325_pt1 | contig 10599 bp, 11 predicted proteins | sample YL17G13_0_MG_FD_204029 | JGI IMG/M metagenome (GOLD analysis project Ga0315292, IMG submission 204029) | Sediment microbial communities from Yellowstone Lake, YNP, Wyoming, USA - YL17G13_0 | ecosystem: Environmental > Aquatic > Freshwater > Lake > Sediment | place: USA: Wyoming | collected... | reverse complement strand
GGGATCGGAGGAGCCAAATTATGGCCCACAGGCATCTGGGCCATGCGCATCGCAGCAGCGGGGTTCGTCGTTCCCTTTATGTTCGTTTACGGCCCATCCCTGCTCTTCATCGGCTCTGCCTTTGATATCCTTACCTCAGCGATCAGCGCTTCTTTTGGGGTCATTGCTTTGGCCGCTGGAATGATGGGATGGTTCGTGAAAGAGCTGAAAATATGGGAAAGGATCGTTTTGCTCATAGCTGCAGTCCTGCTCATCAAACCTGGTCTTTATACGGATGCCATTGGGTACATTCTATTGTTATTGGTCTTCCTTGAACAGAAGTACTGGCATCGTTCATAACAACTTTTCATCCCCTCTCTCCTTGGAGACTGTGTCGTAATCATGAGGGAGGGTAGATTCCGGCGGGACAGGCGGTCAGGCTCCTCACCTTTAGAATGCGGTCGTTTAAAGTTATGGGTAATCGGCCTTCTTAGAAAGGGGATTCTTTTCATGGGTTTGGAGCCCCGAGGCTGACCAATGAAAGGTTTCCGCTCTAAAGCTTCGTCACCCGACCGCCTGTCCCGTGTTGTAACGGAAGTAGGCGCTTAGTGAATCAACATCGACAAAAAGTTGTCGATATGTCTTTAATCCCATTACCCCCCCTTTAGAAAACTGATCGTGTCCCATATCTTTTTGCTGGATACAGGGGGTGCGATGATAGGTTTTTGTATTTTCATATAAGGTGATGATAGAAATTCACTTAGTTTTCAACGTGTTACTCTCCCCTCCCTTGAGGGGAGGGGATGAAGGGGAGGGTGAAAAGGAGCCATTTTATCACCCTCACCCTAAGCTCCCCCGTCCAAAGGGGGAGGGGATAACTTACTGTTATGGCTATAAGTTTTCATACCCCTTGTGTCCAGCCCCCCGACTTATGGGACACGATCAGTTTAGAAAAGGGGGGCGAGGGGGGATTTAAGATCAGGGAAATCCCCCTCAATCCCCCTTTGCCAAAGGGGGAGGTTAATAAGGGTTATTTGAAGATTGCCCCGAAGGGGCCACCTCTTCCGGGCGAAGTCCCGGACGAGGCGTAGTTTCTTGTTGATTGCGACACAGTCTCTTGAGGGAGAGGGATAGGGTGAGGGGTTTATAAAAAGAGATAAAGAGAAATGGCTTCGAATTCAAACCGGAAAGGTAAATCTCCTCCCCTTTTTCACATCACCCCATTTGAAGGAAGAACACCACAATTTGATAAGACAGTATTCATCGATCCCACAGCAAGATTGATAGGAGAAGTCATCATTGAGTCTGGAGCGAGCGTCTGGCCCTTTGCCGTCCTTAGAGCGGATAGCAATCGAATTGTAATAGGGGAACGCTCTGTCCTTTTGGATAAGGTATTGGTCGAATCTCCTAAAGATCATCCTGTTGTGATTGAAAAGAAGGTGCTGATCAGCCATGGCGCCATCCTTCACGGATGTGTGGTGAGAGAGGGTGCGGTCGTTGGGATTGGAGCCATTGTTTTGGACGGGGCAGAGGTGGGAAAGAATTCCATCGTTGGAGCCGGAAGTGTTGTCCCTCCTGGAATGAAGATCCCTGATCATTCATTAGTCCTGGGCATTCCTGCCAAGGTGATAAGGACACTGGATGAATCAGAAGTGAAAAGATCAGAGGACCAGTTAGCCGAGGCTTATGAAAAGTCAAGGAAGTATTTGAAGATCTTTTGGGAGTGATCGCTAATAGGATTTTGCAGGCAGTGATGGGGATTGATTGGATCAAGAAGATATTAGTGGTGGGCGCTGGGACAATGGGCCATTCCATAGCCATGGTCTTTGCTCAGGGTGGCTATGAAGTGGATTTGGTGGATATTAAAGAGAAAGCTCTGGAAAAGGCGTTGGAGTTAATCCACTCCAATCTCCAAACTCTGAAAGAAGCGAAACTGATCAGCTCAAATGCGATTCCAAAAATTCTACATCGAATCCATCCCACTACCTCCCTTGATGTGGGTGAAAAAGCAGATCTGGTGGTGGAAGCAATTTCTGAGGATCGGAAGGCAAAAAAAGAACTCTTTCACTCCTTAGATCGGATCTGTCCCCGGAGGACCATCCTGACCAGCAATACATCTTACCTAAATATTTTCCAATTTCTGAAAACAGGACGCTCAGAGAAGGTGTCCATTGTTCACTGGTATGCCCCTCCTCATCTTATCCCATTGGTCGATGTGGTGAAAGGGCCGAGGACATCGATGGAAACCGTGGAGACACTCAAGGCAATCCTTTTGAAGTTGGGAAAGAGGCCGGTGGTGATGAAAAAGTTCATTCCAGGATATATTGTCAATCGCCTTCAGAGGGCTATGGCCAGAGAGATTTTTTATCTGTTGGATAGAGGATATGCCTCTCCAGAGGAGATCGACACGGCTGTGAAGAACTGCTTAGGTGTCAGGATCCCTGTGGTTGGAGTAGTTCAGAGATACGATTTTGCAGGGTTAGATATGGCCCTGACTTTTGAGAGAAACCCTTCCATCCATCTCGTTTCAAAGGATCGTCCATGCAAGACTTTAATCAATCTGGTAAAAAAAGGATATTTAGGTGTGAAGTCAGGCAGAGGATTCTATGATTATTCTTATCGAAATGCAACTGAGGTTTTGAGAGAGAGGGATAGGAAATTGCTTGAGTTAATAAAACTTTTGAAGCGAAAGAAAATTTTGAAAGAATAAGGTTAAACCCTCTTTATCCTCCTGAAGGTGTGAAAGAATTGCTTTCGTCAACCTTTGCCCCGAAAGGACGAGTGGATTTCCAAAGCTTTAGAATGCGCTCGTTGAGGTTAAGGGTCGCCCGCCACAGCAATAAAGATATGTGGTTAAGCGAGCTTACGGCACAGTGGTTCAATTTCCAAAGGTTGCGCCCTGCCTTCGTCCCGCAAGGCGGGACTACGCGCAGGCAGGTCTAAAGCTTCTCCAATCCACCCGTCCTTTCGGTTTCAACCATGTGCCCGATTTTTTCACACCTTCCCTTGGATTAAAGGGAGTGGGATATGAGTGATGGAACAAAAACCAATCTTCTGTTGTCTATAAGGTTAGGGGAAGAATAGGTTGTACATGGAGACTTCTCCAAAGATTCAAAAAGAGGTGATTGAATCCTGCAAGGCTGGGAATGAAAAGGCTTTTGTAGAGATCGTTCTCCGTTCACAGAAAAAGGTGTTCAACATCGCTTACAGGATGTTGGGGAATAAAGAGGAGGCAAAGGATTTGGCTCAGGAGGTCTTTCTTTCAGTCTACGAGTCCATCAAGGATCTGAGAGAAGAGGTCAAATTCGATGCCTGGCTGACACAGATCACTATCAACCACTGTCGAAACCGCTGGAAATACCTCGAGCGGAGGAAGTACTTCAAATCCGATTCACTGGACGATCCTATTGAGACAGAGGATGGAGATATGGCAAGGCCAATCTATCATCCTTCCGATAATCCTGAAACTCTCTATGAGAAGAAGATGATTCAAGAGACAATCCAAAGAGGGCTCCTGAAACTGAAAGATGAGCAAAGGGAGCTGATTGTGTTGAGGGATCTCCAAGGGTTTTCCTATGAGGAGATTGGAGAGCTGTTTCAACTTCCCATCGGGACGATCAAGTCGAAACTCCACAGAGCGAGAATGGATCTTAAAGAGATATTGGAGAAGACCGCTCATTGATTGTAGATTGCAGATTGCAGATTGCACCTGCCGCAGGCAGGGATTGGAAAATCTGAAATCTAAAATTTAGAATCTGAAATCAGAATCATTTAGGTAGGGGAGTAAAGTCGATGGAATGTGAGAAATTCAGAGATCGCTTTTCTGCCTTGTTGGAAAAGGAATTGAGCCCGCTCGAGGAGAAGATTGTAAGGGAGCATCTTGCTTCTTGTCCCGAGTGTCTAAAGGATTTCTCACGGTTTGACAAAACCATCCGCTGGCTTCGCTCCATTGAAGAGGTTGAGGTGCCGGAGGGGTTCCTCTCCGGGATTTATGAGAAGATGGAGGACCGGAAGGGGAAAAGATTCTGGACCGATCAGGTCAAACGGAGATGGTTTAGCTATCCCACCTCACTGAAACTTCCGATTCAGGCAGTGGCGATGGTGGCGACCGTCTTTTTGGTCCTCTATCTCACCAAGATGATGCCGGTTGAGGGACCTCCCCTGAAGGATGTCGAACAGACAAAAGCAGTCCCTTCGGAAGCAAAAAAAATGGAGACGGGGTCGATTCCAAAAGAGATGAAGAGAGAGAGAATTGCTACACAACCTCCTCTGGAGAAGCCCGGTCTGAAGGATACCGAGCCGGCCAGAGCCCCTGTTTCAGGGGGGGAAGAGGCCCGAGGGGCATCTGTTCCAAAAGTGATAGAGGAGGAGAAAAGGGCAGCAGCACCTTCTCCAAAAACCGAGACGGTGGCGGCTGTGACACCTCGTTTGAAGGAGACTGAGAAGGCAAAAGCCGCACCCTCCGAACCGGGGAGACTTGAGGATGCGATGGCCACAAAAGAGAAGGCTCCTCTTGCTGCGAAACCTTCTCAAGAGATCATCTTGAGAATCTCCGATCGACCCAAGGTCGTTTCGCAACTCCAAGAACTGGTCAAGCGATTTGGTGGGGAGACTGTAAAGGCAGAAGAAAATGTCTTCTTTGCCTCCCTACCTGCTACCTCATTTTCAGAATTTGAAAAGGAAATAGTAAAGCTGGGCTCTTCTGCGAAGGCAGGTAAGGTGATGCTGCAAAAAAATGGACAGCAAGGTTTGGGTGCTCCAGCAGGAGCGAAGAAGAGAGAGGTTGAAGGAAAAGCCCAAGAGTCGGCAAGACCCATCAGCGAAGGAGAGAGTTACATTACCGTCCGAATTCTTCTCCTTCAAGAATAATCCCCAATGCCAAGTTGGGTTTGACTTCTGAAGATAAATTTTGTATAAGAATGGGTAGCTATAACAGTATAATTAATAATTACCTTTAATATTGCATAAAACCATAATCCCAAATGACACCCCCACCCTCATCCTCCCCCCTTGAGGGGCTGATCCTGGTACACACTGGACACAGGGGGTGTGATAATAGCTTTTTACAATGTCATGTAACCCGATTGTAAAAATCAATTAGTTTTCAACTTGTTACTCTCCCCTCCCTCGACGGGAGGGGATTAAGGGGAGGGTGAAAGACAGCCATTTTGTCCACCCCCACCCCATGCACCACGTAGGGTGCATGACTGTCCTGAACCTTACATGGTTCAGGGCTCACCCTCCCCCATCGAAGGGGGAGGGGATAATTTGTTGTTATTACAAGAGATTTTCATACCCCCTGTGTCAAGTGCGTGTAAAGCTCAGCCTTGAGGGGGAGGGGGGGGATTGTTTTAAAAAGGTGTGACTATACTTCGTGATGAGAGGAGGGACTTCATGATGGGACGATGGACCTTTTTGGGAGTGGTGCTGGTCGTTCTTTCCGTGTCGTTTGGTTTTACCCAGAGGGGATTGGCTGAGGAGCGGTGTACTGTCAAACCAGGAGATACCCTTTATGAAATTTCCAGATTATTTAGGGTAGGCATTGAGGAATTGAAAAAAGCCAACGGTTTAAAGGGAAATGCGATCAAGCCGAGGCAGGTCCTTTTGGTACCTATTGAAAAGAAGAAGCAGACAATTGAAACAGCGAAAAAGGGTTCCGGGAAGACCGTCAAAAGACCTTCGAGCCAGACAGAATCTTATGTTGTACAAAAGGGGGATAATCTCTACACGATTTCAAAAAGAGTGGGCCTTCCGGTAGAAGAAATTAAGAAGATGAATCAACTCCATTTGTCAAATCTGAAGATAGGTCAATTACTCATCCTTCCAAAGCTGGAGAACAGAGTAGAAGGTGGGGAAGAATTCGGTGATGTGGAAGAGGTGGCGGAGGAAGGGGTGACAGATGGAAATGGCGACGGAAAGGGATCTCCTGAAGCCCTTGGGAAATGGAGCAATCCAGAGGAACGAAACCTTTTCGTTAGGGTCGTGAAGACTTTTTTGGGGGCACCGTATCGCCTGGGAGGATCCACATTGAAAGGGATCGATTGTTCTGCCTTTGTGAAGAAGATTTATCAAGTTTTTAGCGTCGACCTTCCTCGAACTGCACGAGAGCAATTCTCCATAGGGAAAAAGGTTGAAAAGGGCCAATTGGAGGAAGGAGATCTCGTCTTTTTTAAAACGCGGCGGGCGAATAACACCCATGTGGGAATCTATATCGGAAACAACGAATTTGTCCATGCCTCGTCTCGCAACAGAGAGGTAAAGGTAGATAATTTGGATGCCCCTTATTTTAACCAACGTTTTCTCAAGGGGGTCCGGGTGAAGGAATTGGAGACAGAATTAAGCCTTTGATGTTAGAGGCGAACCTCAAACCTTGAACCCTAAGAAGAGAGGAAGAGGAATGATCATAACCATCAATCCTAAAGATCCACAGTCGAGGCTGATTCGAAAGGTCGTGGAAGTTCTTGAGAAAGGGGGGGTCATTGGATACCCGACGGATACCATCTACGGAGTGGGTTGTGACCTTTTCAACCCCGAGGCGATTCGGAAGATTCACCGACTGAAGAAGCTGGACGGTAAGAAGCCATTAAGTTTCATCTGTTCCGATTTGAAGGACATCAGCCATTATGCCTATGTGTCCAACTATGCCTATAAAATGATGAAACGCCTCCTCCCGGGTGCCTATACCTTCATTCTGAAGGCGACCAAGCCCGTTCCAAAGATTGCCATGACGAAACAGAATACGGTGGGAATCCGCATCCCCGATAATAAGATCTGCCTCAGCCTCGTGCGAGAATTAGGGCACCCCATTATTAGCACCAGTGTTTATAAGCCTGACGAGGGGCTATACAATGACCCTGCTGAGATCGAAGAGCGCTTTGGAAGACAGTTAGATCTTGTCATCGATGGAGGAGTGATCGTTGCCGAGCATTCCAGCATCATCGACCTCACCGACGATTTTCCTAAGGTGATTCGAGTCGGGAAAGGGGATGTGAGCCTTTTCCAGTAAACCCCGTTAGAAAGGTGGGGCTTTCACCCCGCGTTTACAAGGAGCTGATGCTCTCTATTTATAACATCCCCGGCATAAATGCCGGGGTTTTCTAACGGGGTAAAGCTCGAGTGGCAAAATGGGATAAAAGAATGGGACGAAAAAGTATATCACCTACCACCTTGCTTTTTCCCACGCCGGTCGTCCTGGTGACTTGCGTGGATGAAACAGGAAAGCCTAATATCATCACGTTGGCCTGGGTGGGGGTGATCAATTCAGAGCCTCCAATGATCGGCATATCGATTCGACCGGAGCGATACTCCTATGCCTGTGTGAAGACATCGAAGGAATTTGTCGTTAATCTCCCTTCGGAGGAGATGGTCAGGAAGGTGGATGCCTGTGGCATGCTTTCAGGGAAAGAGACGGACAAGTTTGCTTCCATGGGCTGGAAACCGATTCCAGCCGAAAAGGTGAAACCGCCCTTGATCGACGAATGTCCTGTTCAAATGGAATGTGAGGTCAAAGAGGTGATCTCTTTAGGGAGCCATGATCTTTTCCTTGGCCAAATCGTTGCCCTTCATGTGAAGGAGGAGGTTCAAAAGGAGAAAGGCCGAATCGATATTACCAAAGCCCTTCCGTTTGTCTACTGTCCGGGTGCCCACGAGTATTGGAATCTCGGGAAATGCATCGGTCATCATGGTTTTACAAAAGGGAAGCCATGATCATCGACTGCCACACCCATATCTTTCCTGACGAGATGAGAAAGAATCGAGACGCCTTCTGTAAGAAGGACAAAGGGTTTTCGTCCATTTATAAGGATTCGAAAACGAAGATGGCAGGAGTTGAGGATTTGATAGCCTCGATGGATGTATCAGGGGTGGAGCGATCCATCATCTGTGGGTTTCCTTGGAGCCGACCGGAGCTCTGTTCCCTCCATAACCAATACCTGATGGATTGCGCCTCACGATATCCCAATCGACTGATCGTTTTTATTTCGCTTCTCTTTTCGAATCCGGATTGGTCTTTGAACGAATTAGATCGGGGGATGAAGGGTGGGGGAAAAGGAGTGGGGGAGATTGCTTTTTATCGTCATGAAATGACTTCCCGAGATATGGACTCTATGAAGCCGATCTTCACCTGGATGGAAAAACAGGGAATTCCCCTCCTTTTCCACACCAATGAACTCCTCGGCCATTCCTATCCCGGGAAGGGGATAACCCCTCTCGAACGCTTCTACGAACTCATTCTCTCTTTTCCAGATCTTTCTATCCTGTTGGCACATTGGGGAGGTGGCCTCCCTTTTTACGAGTTGATGCCAGAGGTGGCGAAGGCAATGGCCAATGTCTATTACGATACCGCTGCCTCCCCTTTCCTCTATTCGAAGAAGATTTATGCCATTGTGAGTGAGATCGTAGGGGCAGAGAAGATCCTTTTCGGTACAGACTTTCCATTGATTCGGCCTCAGAGATATTTTCAAGAATTAGAAGAATCAGGGCTGTCAGAAGGGGATCGGAAAAAGATCCTTGGCCTCAACGTTTTAAGACTCCTCAGATTGGACGGAAAGGCGAGCCGATGAGGCATGCCTTTTTAGACCATCACAGTAAAACAGAGAGCCCAGTTCACCATCTGGATGCCAGGGCGAAGATCATTGTTTTTTTCTCTTTTATACTGGTTGGAGTCAGTTCACCGCCCACCTCCCTTCTTCTCTTTGGCTTTTTGGCAATGGGGCTCATCGGCATCGCCCTTTTGGCACGACTTCCTTTGGGCCATTTGGCGAAGAAGGTGCTGGTCATCCTTCCCTTCCTCTTTGTCGTGGCCATTTCGATTCCATTCATGAAGAAAGATGCGGTAGGAGGAGGATACAATTTAGGCCTTAGAGGACTTTCTGTATCCCAAAGCGGTCTCTGGATTCTCTGGAACGTGATCATCAAATCTTCCCTGGGAGTCTTCTCCATCATCTTGCTCTCTTCCACCACCTCCTTTCCACAGTTGATCAAGGGAATGGAGAAATTGGGTTCCCCTAAGATTTTTACAGTGCTTGTCTCCTTCATGTACCGCTATTCCTTCATTCTCATCGATGAAATACATCGAATAAAAAGGGCGAGGGATTCGAGATGTTTTGGCGGAAGATGGTTCTGGCAATCGAAGGTCGTCGGGCATATGGTGGGAACACTCTTCTTGAGGAGTTTTCATCGCGGGGAAAGAGTTTATCTTGCCATGCTCTCCCGAGGGTATCAGGGAACGATGCCTGAAACCGCTGCAGGAAGGTTCGGGTTGGGCGAAATACTATTTCTCGCCATCTCCCCTGTGCTCCTTTTTCTTAGGATCTATTTAAGATGAAAATCCCCCCTCACCCCACCCTCTCCCCTGTGGGGCATAAGCGCTAACTTATGAACAAGGGGCAGATTTATGTGAAGATCCCAATAGGGATATTCGAAAATAGACCGGCGATTTATCGCCGGTATCACGAATCATAAGTGAAGTCCCATAGGGACGAATGAAATAGGGATCAGGAATGATGAATTCTTACATCAGCCTATATATCCACATCGTTTTCAATCGTCCCGATGGGACTTTTGTTTTATCTTATTTGCACCCGGCGATGAATCGCCGGGCTATTGTCACCGATGCCCTCTCACGGGGCATCAGAATCGGTTTAAGTTAGCGCTTATGCCCCTGTGGGGAGAGGGGGAGGGTGAGGGGCTCGGGGGTTTGTCCTCTAAGGGAACTGAGGTAAATCGCGAGAATGAAAACCAATAAGGTGATCGAAATCCACCGTCTCTCTTATGATTATCCCGACGGGACGCCAGCCTTGAGGGATATCAATTTAGAGGTCTACCGACATGAGTCTGTTGCGATCCTCGGGCCAAATGGCGCTGGGAAATCCACTCTCCTCTATCATCTCAATGGAACGCTCATGGGAGATGGGAGGGTTAATATTTTGGGCCTCCCTGTTGAGAAAAAGAACCTCAAAGAGATTCGAAGAAGGGTTGGTCTGGTCTTCCAAAACCCGGAGGATCAACTCTTCTGTCCGACTGTCTTTGATGATGTCGCTTTTGGTCCCCTCAATATGGGACTGGATGAAGAGAAGGTTCGGCATAGGGTAGAGAGAGCCCTGGAGATGATGGGATTGAAAGGGTTTGAAGGGAGGTCGGCCCACCATTTGAGTGAGGGGGAAAAGAAACGGGTTGCTTTGGCAACCGTATTATCCATGGATTCTGAGATTCTGGTCCTCGATGAGCCCACAGACAACCTCGATCCAGCAGGAAGCCGAACGCTGATCGAGCGAATCCAATTGATCCCTCAGACAAAAGTGATTGTGACCCATCACCTGCCTGTGGCAGTGGATCTTTGTGAGAGAGCCGTGTTGCTCCAGAAAGGGAGAAAGGTAGAGGATCTTCCCACAAAAGAACTGTTGAGAAATCCAGACTTGTTAGAGCGGTTTGGTTTTGATCCGGATTTTGCGCAGTGGATGTACGAACGGAGGAAAAGGTAATAAAAAACGATGAACAATGGACGATGAACAATAAAAAATGGTAATACTTTAGCGCTTTGAAAATCCCTCCCTGCCTCCCTTTTCCAAAGGGAGGAGATATTAGCTTCCCCTTTTGAAAAAGGGGGATAGAGGGGGATTT
>Ga0315292_10002324_pt1 | contig 10600 bp, 7 predicted proteins | sample YL17G13_0_MG_FD_204029 | JGI IMG/M metagenome (GOLD analysis project Ga0315292, IMG submission 204029) | Sediment microbial communities from Yellowstone Lake, YNP, Wyoming, USA - YL17G13_0 | ecosystem: Environmental > Aquatic > Freshwater > Lake > Sediment | place: USA: Wyoming | collected... | reverse complement strand
GGCGGAAGGGGGGTGCGTGGTAGAAGAAGGCGAGGGCCAGCCCCGCCGCGCCCAGCCAGAGGACGCCGGCCTCGCGCCACCGGACGATTACCGTGCCCGCCAGGATCGCCAGAAAGTACCCCCCGAGAGCGATCGCCCAGGTCTGTCCCCGGGTGAGCAGCTCGTCCACCAGCACCCGCTTGCCTCCGGAAAAGGGACTGCGGTCCTCCTGGCGGATCCGGAGGTCGGTTCCCGAGTCCCAGTCGAAGATCTCCCCGGAGGCGTTCTTCGCCACTTCCACGGCAAAGATCCCCAGCACGGTCACGGCGAGCCAGCGCACCGACAACGGGCCGTCGGCGGCCGCGGCCGAAGCGCCGAGCAGCAGCGCGGCGGCGGAGGCGAGGGAAATCTTGGGGTCGGCAAGCCGCCAGAATCCCTGCGCAGACTTCGTGGCCATGATTTCAACTCCGCTTCATGAGCGCTTCAGCGCGGTGGGGTTAGACTGGGGGCACGGTCCCATTCAGGAGGAAATATGAGAATCATCAAGGCCGCGCCCGTCATGGCCCGGGTCCGCGAGGACATCGATGAGGTGTTCGACCGGTTCTTCGGCAACGTCATTGCCCCCGAAGCACTGCTCCGGACGCGTGAAGTCGCGCCCGCTGCGTGGCTTCCCCCGTTCGACCTGATCGAGACGGAAGCCGAGTATATCGTCCGCCTCGACGTCCCGGGCGCCCACCGGGAAAACCTCGACATCACGCTTGCCGGCACGTTGCTCACCGTGAGTGGCCGCCGGGAGTTTCAGAAGGCCGAGAAGCCGGAGCACTACCTGCTTGCCGAGCGGGAGTGGGGTGAATTCCACCGGATGATCCGCCTCCCGGCGCCCGTGGCCCAGGAGAAGATCTTGGCGACGTATCAGGAAGGTGTGCTGGTGGTGCACCTGCCGAAAGTGCCGTCGGCGATCACCAGCAGGATCCTGATCAAGTAGTTCCCTGCAGTCGACGGACCGACAAACGGCCCCGGGCGCAGGTGCCCGGGGCCGTTCTGTTTCGGTGCCGACGATACGGCGCACCTTCGGGACTATTTCGCGCTGGGGATCAGTGTGCCGTGGCAGACCGTGCACATCTGCGGGTTCTTTTGCCGCATGCGATCGGCGTCGAAGCCCGGGCCGTGCGGATTGAACCCGCGCCCGTACAGGGCCGAGTGACAGGAGAGGCAGTCCCTCTCGGTATGGCAGGAGGTGCAGGTCTCGAGGCTCTGGCGGGCCGCCTGTCCGTGGTTGAGGAGGAACGCAGGGTAGGCGTCGTGATACCCCGCCACCAGCGCGCCCCTGGGGCTCCCCAGGCCAGCCTGCACGTGGCAATCCTGGCAGAAGCCCGCGGAGTTGTGGCAGTCGCTGCAGTTCGTTTCCCGCGCGTAGGCCGCCGCCGGGTGCCGCGCGAGGAAAGTCTGCGGGTGGTACTGCGGCGTCCGCTCCGGAGTGCCTCGGTGGCAATCGAGGCATTGGGGCCGCGTGTGGCACCCTTGGCAGCTGCGCTGATTGCTGTTGGCCACCGGGGCGTGGATGTCGCTGAAATCCGCCATGTGAGTGGCGGGTCGGCTCCGTACCACCTGCGCCCCGGCGCCACGGCCGGTGCCGGCGGCGTAAAGCGTCGTCACGGGCTTCGGCGGGCTCACATGGCAGCTGACGCAGCTCTCCTGCGTATGGCAGGTCTGGCACGCGGTCGTGCTCTTCCGGGCCGCGGTGCCGTGCGTGGAGAGAAAACTCCCCTGGGTGTGGCTGCTCGGTGCGTTCAGTTCCGCGGGAATGGCCAGGGAGCGACGATCAGGCGCCAGCGCCTGAATTGTGGGCGTCTCCGGAGCGTTTACATGGCACGTGATGCAAAAGTCCTGCGCGTGACAGGTGGCGCAGCTGGGAGCCACCCCAAAGGTCGTGGGCCCGGTGCCGGCCCGGGCAAGCGCCCCGTGGCCATCGGCGCTCATGAACCCGGGTCCGTCGTGTGAGGCGGGTGTCGGGAAGGCCTTCACGCGGGCAGCGGTCAGCCCTGTGGCCTCCGCCAGCGTCAAGTGACAGGTGGCGCAGGCGGTGTCCGGAGCGGCCAAGTGCGCCGTCCGCACGCCGTGACAGGCAAGGCACTGCGGCACCACCGCCAGCTCGACGGTCATCCACCCGCTGCCGGTCGGCGTGTGGCAGGCCTGGCAGGCGAGTGTGGAGTCCCGTCCTGCCTTCTCGGCCACCGAGCGGGTGTGCACGGCGTGAGTGAACCGCAGGTTGCTGGCCTCGGGGGCGGTCGGTCTCCAGGCCACGCGCCGCTGAACGGTGCCGTCATGGCAACTCGCGCAGCCCTGACCGTTCGGGAGGAGCGCGGACACGCCGTCCACCGCGCCGGCATGGCACGCGGTGCAGGTCGGGAAGACCTTCGCGTGTTGCAGGTGGTTGAACCCATCGGACTGCTGCGCCGAGGCCGGAGCAGTCGTCAGGATCAGGGCCAGCAGGAGCGGCGGGAGGATGCGACGCATGTCAGTATCCCGCCGGGCGGCTGGTGATGGCCTTGGGGAGCGGCAACTTGTCGGCCGAGCTGAATGTCAGCACGACTCTGGCCCCGAAGCGGAACTGATCCCACTCGAACGACGCCGCATCCGGCCGCTCCCGGTTCTCGTTGTACCGTGCGAGCGTGAACGCCACGCTGAGGTTGTCTCGCGCCACGACCGAGGCCTGCATGCCGTACACCAGGACCTTCGAGTCGTCCCAGCGGTACTCGAGGGGCCGGGCCATCGAATTTCCATAGACCATGATCGAGTACCGGGCGGTCGGCGCGAAGGTCACGCTGCCGTCCCACCCGCTCGAGGACGCGCCGGGCCCGAACTCCTGGTGGTACCCTGCCTGTGCTTGCCAGGCGGTGGAAATCCGGTAAGTGGCGCCACCAGAGGCCCGCCACCCGGCGTCCACGATGTTGACCAGCGGAGCCTCCACGTCGGCGTCTTCAAACTGGTACGACTCGCCCCGCAGGCGGACCTGGAGTCGTGGCGTGGCCTGCACCGACAGCGATCCATAGAGCGCGTTGTATGGCACCGCGTTGAAGGCGCCCCACACCGTCCAGAGCTCGAAAAACGGGGCGTATCGCCGGTAGCCACCCACGACGCCGATCTTGGGGGTCGTGTAGCGTACGGCCGCGTCCGCGCTTCCCCACAGCCCGGTCGCCATGTCGTAAATGGCCCCGCCCACCACGCTCCATGCACCGAAGGGGCGGAGGGTGGCGGACGCCGCCACTCGCTCCGAGGCGAAGTAGTCGGTCGTCTGGTCCACTTCCCGGCGGTATTCTGCGGTGATCTCGGCGTGCGGGGACACCCAGGAACCGAGGAGCCCCGCCACGAGCGGGCTCTGCGCGGGGCGGTACTCCTCCTGCGGGTCCAGCTGACCTGAGGTGATCGGGAGATTGGCGCCTTGCGCCAACCCGACGCCCAGGTATCCCGAGAGCTGCAGCCCCACGCTCGGCAGGCGACCGGTGAGTTGACCCCCATCAAATCCGTAGGTGCCCAGTCGCCCCGTCACAATTTTGCGCCCGGCGAGCGCGGTCCAGGCGGGCGCGGCGTACTCCAGGTAGCCCTCGATCAACTGGAGGTTGGGTGATGTACCCGGCCAGGAAGCGGCGGAATTGAAGTCGGTGGTGGCGTAGGTGTTGAGCTGGACCCTGAGCCCGGTCAGCCCCAGCCCCCACATCGTCAGCGCGGCCTGCGCAACGGCCGGGCTGGTGCTCCGGATCGGGCCCGGAACCCAAAAGTGGCAGTACGGTGCGCCGGAGGTGCAGCTCACGGCGTAGCCGTTCGGGGTCTCGAGGCCCCCGTTTGGACCGGTGACGACGCTGCCCGCGGCGATGCTGTCGGCCGAATAGCCTCGGAAGCTGACGCCCTGGATTCCGCCGTCGAGGCGAAGCGTGTAGCCCTGTGCCCTGGCGGCGGCCGGCGCAAACCCCAGCAGGACCGCCCCGGCGGCCACCATGCGGAAATTCATGCCCCCCTCCCGCCCACGAGCCGGCCTCGCCATTCCGCCGGCGTCGCATCAAGGTGGCAGGGTGTGCACTCCTGCGCCGGATAGTGCTCAACCTGCGGTTGGTGGCAGGTCAGGCAGAAGGGCCGGGAGGGAGTGAGTAGTGCGATCCGGGCGGGGGTGTGGCAGGCGTCACAACGCTCGTGGGCAACAGCAGGCGGGGCGTGCGGTGCCGCGACATCGCCCCCGGCATGGCAGGCGGCACAGTCCTTGGCCTCGGTGTGGTGCTGCTCGTGGCACGACACGCAGTCCCGCGCCCCTGCCGCCGGCGCCAGGGACACCGGCGTGGCGTGGCACTCCTTGCAGGCCACCTTCTGGTGCCGGGCGTGCTGGAAGCTCACTGCCCGGGCACGCGGGGCATGCGTCGGCACTGCCACCGTGACGGTGACCGCCTTCGGCACCAAGTCCGCCGAATTGTGGCATGCGACGCACTCCCGTTGCGCGGCGGCGGTGTGGTGGCAGATCTGGCAGCCGCGGGGCGCCGTGAAGTTCAGGGTGGATGTCGGCGATGACGTCGTATGGCACGCAATGCACGCCAGGTCCTTGTGGCGGCTGTGCTCGAAGCTGTCCGCCCGGGCCGGAGAGAACAACGCCGCCGGAGGATCCTCATCCGGCGGCGCGTCGCCCTTCCCGTGGGGGCCGATCGGGTCTGGCAGCGCCGACACCGACCGGAGCGCCTTGGTGGTGTCGAAGGGCAATGGAGGCTTGCGCACCGCCTTCCCGGTGGCCGATCCGCGCACCCGCTCGTGGCAGGTGGCGCAGGCGCTCGCATCCACCCGGGCGGCGTGCGGGGTGTGGCAGGTCTCGCACTGCTCGGCCACCTTCCGGTGCGCCGCGCCGGTGTGGAATTCGACCTTGCGCCAGTCGCCGTGGCAGGCCGCCGTTGCACAGCTCTTGAGGGCGTCGGCCGGCTTCACGTTGATGTGCGGGTTGTGGCACATGCCGCACTTTCCGTTGTGCGGGTCGTGGGTCGGGTCGAAGTCCGCCAGCCGCTTCTTCATCTCGTGGCAGCTGAAGCACTGGCTGTCGCCCGGGCGGAGCGTGCCGGTCGCGGAATCCACGGTGGCCAGCCGGGGCACGGCCGCCGTGAATTCATGGCACACGGCACAGTGGAGCCCCGTTTGATCCGCCATCTTGCCCAGGCGGATGGTCACGTCGTCGGTGAGGTGGCAGCCCTTCTGCGCACAGGTCGAGTCCACCGGCACGAACCGGTGCGCCGACCGGGCGTGACAGGTCAGGCACTCGATCTTCTTGTCCTTCAGGGAATCGGACTCGAAGTGCACCCGGTGCCCGGCGGTGTGGGTAATGGCCTGCCAACTCTCCTTGGCCTCGCCCTGCTCGTGGCAGTTCTTGCAGACGGTCGGAGGCACCTTGGCGTGGGGCGGCACCTTGTCGGGCCGGTCGACCATCCAGAGCACCAGCTCCTGGGCCTGCGCGATCTTGTCGGGCAGGTGGCAGGCGTGGCAGCTGAGCGTATCGTGCTTGCCTTCCAGCTTGTTGACGATCAGGTAGGAGCCAGTGTCGGGCCGGACAAAGGGTTGACCGGCCGGGATGAAGACGTGGCAGCCCCGGCAGAAGTCGTTGTCGTGCTCCATGTAGTCGTTGACTCGGTACCCGACTCCCGCCGCGGCCAGCAGGAAGACCCCGACGGTGGAGGCCATGAGGAGCTTGGTCCCCCGGCTCCGGGTGGTGAGCCAGGTCCAGAGGGCATGGCGGTGCTTCCAGAGGTACCAGAGCACCATCCCGGCGACGACGGCGCCGAGGACGATCCCCGAAATCATGACCCAGCCAGGCCGCTGGAAGATCCACTGCACCAGGTTGACCACGGGGTCGGGCAGCGGGGTGTGGACCAGTCCGCTGTCCGCCTGCGTGGCCGGCAATGAATCGACCATGGCCCCCGGCACAGTGCCGGGAGCCATGGTCGGGTACAGCGCGAGGAGCGGCTGGACGGTCACGCGCTTAACGTGCGGCGCTGATCTTCATTTGTCCAGCGGTATAGTGCACCCCGGGATGACTGAGGGCCTTGTCCATGGCGGCCTGGACAGCGGCATTCGGGGCCGGGAGGAAGGCGGCGTACGTCTTCTGCACGTCGGCGATGCTCGCCGCCAGCAGGGCCTGGTAGTAGAACGGGTTGTGCACGCCGTAGGACCCGTCCTTGTGGCCGTACAGGTTTTCCGCCAGCATCATGACGTTGAACAGCGCGCCTTCCGCCGGCGACACATGGGCGTCATTGGCGTTGAAGGCCTGGAAGCCGTCGGTGCCCACCGGATTGCCCAAGGTCAGGAGCAGGGCTTTCAGGTATCCGGCATCGCCCGTCGAAATGTAGGGCTCGGCCCCGGTGTTCAGGGTGGGCTCCAGGTCGTTCCAAAGCTGGTCGGAAAGCAGCTTGGTGAGGGCCTTCTTGGAAACCAGCGCGCTGGCAGCCGCGTTGGCGTCGGCGTGGCAGCCCCCCTTCGTGCAGCCCGACCAGTTCCGGGTGGTGGCCGGCAGGTAGGCGCAACTGTTGTCCTTGATGGGAACGCCGTTGGCGTCGAGGCAGGGATTGGGCGAGAACAGGTGCCCGACCGACTGCAGCACAAACGCACCGGTGGCCGCGTCGGTGACCGTGAAGGAGTTCACGTGGCAGCCGGCGCACAGTCGCGGGTTGTTGCCCGAGTTGTGCGTGGTGTTGGCCGGGTTGTCCTCGTCGAACACAAAGCCCTGCGGGATGTATCCGGCGCCGGCGCCCAGCACAATCGGGCCCTGGGAAGCGTGCGCCCCGCGCTTCGTGACGGTGGCGGTCGAGTTGGAGAAGTTGCTCGCCGGTACCGTGCCCCGGTTGTGGCAGTTCATGCACAGGTTTGTGGTGATGTCGGGAGCGTCGATCGGCGCCCGCAACTGGCCCTCGTATGGGCTGCCGTGCGGGTCGTGGCACACCGCGCAGGTGGCGGGAGGCAGGGTGGTCTTCTGTCCGGCCACGTCCCGCTCGACGTAGGTGCTCGGCTTGCCACCGTTGAATTTAGTGAGCGCGGTTCGGCCCTCGTGGCAGCTGGGGCAGCCGCTGGCGGTGTTGGCCGCCTGCGAGGCGTTGGCCGCCGAGTCGGCATGGCCGGTCTGGGCCCACTGCTCCACAAACGGGGCGTGCACGCCGCTGTGACAGCCACCGCAGCTGGCGGCCGTATCCCTCACGCCCGCGCGGGCCAGGGGATGATTGTCGCTGGACGGGCTCGACACGTGCGTGTAGCCCGGTCCGTGGCAACTCTCGCACTGGACATCATGGTAGGCGTTGCTCTGCACCACGTTCCAGCCACCGGGCTCCCCGGTCAGCGCCACGGCGTTGCCTTTCTGGCTCACGGTGTGGCAGCCGAAGCAGTACGCGGCGGCGCCGCCCGAGTTGACCAGGTCGTCGTAGGCATCGGCGTGCTTCGTGTCCACCCATTCGCCCTGGTAGCTGACGTGGCAATTGCCGCAGGTGGTTTGCTTGGTGCTGGCGGTGTAGTAGCCCATGAACCCGTTGACCGAGTCCGGCGGCGGGTTGAACTGGGGCCGCTCCACATACTCTGTGTTGGTCTCGGTACACCCAGCCAGGAAAGCGAGTGCCACCGCGCCAAGCAGGGCGGCAAGGGAACGAGAACGAACCGCGCGAGACGTCATATGAATGACCCTTGGTGAGAGAGAACGCGTTCAATTTTTCTCTCTCTGGAGCTTCGCGCAAGAGCCCTCCGTGGCAATACGGGGTGTTCGTTACAATTCTTATGATTCCTTCATGCACCCTTGCAGGAATCTTCCCTCCAGCGCAGCGCGCCGCCTGCAACGGGTCATCGCCACAGCGCGAAGGCTCCCGGTGGTCTCCGTATTGATACTGAAGTGATCTTCAGAAACTCTTCAATCCCGATTTATCATCCGCGCCGATCTTCGCATTGTTGGAATCCCCCCGACGGCGGGCCTCACCCGCCGCCGGTCCATCCGCACCAGTGGACCGGAGGTCAGCCGAATGTTTTTCCCGACGCAGTTCCCCTGGGCCAAGGATCAGACCCTTGGCGAGCACCTCGAGGCCACCGGCGTATCGCGCCGGGACTTCCTCGAGTTCTGCGGCCAGATGGCCGTGCTCCTGGGCCTGACCGAAATGGCCGCCCCGCGTATCGCCGCCGCGCTGGAAGGCGTGAAGCGTCCGGTGGTCATCTGGATCCAGCTGCAAGAGTGTACCGGCTGCGTCGAGAGCGTCCTCCGCAGCGCCGACCCGTCCATCGGCGACCTGATTCTGAACATCGTCTCCCTCGACTACTCCCACACGCTGATGGCGGCCTCCGGCACCGCGGCCGAGAGCGCACTGGCTGCTTCGATGAAGGCGAATTTCGGGGAGTACTTGCTGGTGGTGACCGGCTCGGTGCCCTTGGCCGAGAACGGCATCTACACCACGATTGGAGGTCGGACCGCGAAGGAAGTTCTGGTGGAGGTCGCCGCCGGCGCCAAGGCCGTCTTCGCCGTGGGCGCCTGCGCCCACTGGGGGAGCGTGCAGGCCGCCAAGCCCAATCCGACCGGTGCGGTGGGCGTGGCCGAGATCATCAAGGACAAGCCGGTGGTGCACCTGACCGGGTGCCCCCCGATTGCCGAGACGGTGACCGCCACCCTGGTGCACTACCTGACCTTCGGCGGGCTCCCCGAGCTCGATGCCGACGGCCGGCCGATGTTCGCGTATGGGGCGCGGATCCACGATCAGTGCCCGCGGCGGGCCAATTTCGACGCCGGGCAGTACGTGGAGATCTTCGACGACGAGGCCGCCCGCAAGGGCTGGTGCCTGTATAAGGTGGGCTGCAAGGGGCCGGCGACCTTCAGCCCGTGCCCGATTTTCCAGTGGAACATGAAGACCAGCTGGCCGATCGGTGCCGGGCACCCCTGCATCGGGTGCACCGAGCGCCACTTCTGGGACACCATGACCCCGTTCTACAAGCGGCTGCCGAACGTGGCCGGCTTCGGGATCGAGCAGACCGCCGACACGATCGGCGCCGCCCTCGCCGTCGGTGCCCTCGCCGGCGTCGCGGCCCACGCCGCCGCCACCACCGTCCACCAGATCCGGTCTCATCGCAAGGCCGCTGCCGCCGAAGGAGCACACGATGGCCAAGATTAAGGTGGTCGTAGACCCCATCACCCGGATCGAAGGACACCTCCGGATCGAGGCGCAGGCGGAAAACGGGATGATCTCCACGGCGTGGGCCTCCTCCACGCAGTTCCGTGGCATCGAGACCATCATGCAGGGGCGGGACCCGCGCGACGCCTGGGCGTTCACCCAGCGGATCTGCGGTGTCTGCACCGTGGTGCACGCGGTGGCCTCCTGCCGCGCCGTGGAAAACGCGCTGGGCATCACCATTCCGCCCAACGCCACGCTCATTCGCAACCTGGTCCACGGGATGCAGACCATCCAGGACCACGTCATCCACTTCTACCACCTGCACGCGCTTGACTGGGTGGACATCATCAGTTCGCTCAGCGCCGACCCGGCCAAGACGGCCGCCATCGCCAAGAGCATCTCGCCCTGGCCGAACAACTCCGCCACCTACTTCGCGGAGGTGCAGAACCGGATCAAGACCTTCGCCGCCGGCGGCCAGCTCGGCATCTTCACCAACGGCTACTGGGGTCACCCCGCCTACCAGCTGCCGCCGGAGGTCAACCTCCGGCGGTGGCGCATTATCTCGAGGCGCTGGACTGGCAGAAGGACGTCATTCGGCTGCACACCATCTTCGGCGGCAAGAACCCGCACCCGAACTTCCTCGTCGGCGGGATGGCCTCGGCCATCAACCTGAACGACACCGCCACCATCAACGCCGCCCGCCTGGCCGACGTGCAGGCCATGATCATCCGGGCCAAGCGCTTCGTGGACGAGGTGTACTGGCCTGATGTGCAGGCGATCGCGGGGTTCTACAAGAACTGGGGCGCCATCGGCGGCGGCACCGGCAATTACCTGACCGTCGGCGAATACGCCTCCGTGGACACCAACGACCTCGACTCGCTCTACTTCCCGCGCGGGATCGTGATGAATCGCGATCTCTCCAAGGTCTATCCCTACGACCACAACCTGGTGAAGGAAGGGATCACCAGTTCCTGGTATGAGTACACCGGCGGCGACGCCGCCTCGCTGCACCCGTGGGAGGGGGAGACGACGCCGAAGTACACCGGCCCGCCGACCCCGTGGACCTACCTCCAGGGCGAGAAGAAGTACACCTGGATGAAATCACCACGGTACGACGGGCGGGCCATGGAAGTGGGGCCGCTCTCACGGATGCTCGTCGGCTACGCCGCCGGCCAGAAGGACATCAAGGAGATCGTCACCGAGCTCCTCAACCGGCTCGACGTGCCGCCCGCCGCGCTCTTCTCGACCCTCGGCCGGGTGGGCGCGCGCTGCATGGAGACAGTCCTCCTGGCCAACCAGATGCAGAACTGGTACGGCCAGCTGGTGGCGCGCATCAGGAGCGGTGACACCCGCACCTTCAATGGAGAGAAGTGGGATCCCGAGACCTGGCCCAAGACGGCGCAGGGCTACGGCTATCTCGATGCCGCCCGCGGCGCCCTGGGACATTGGGTGCAAATCGAGAACGGCGT
>Ga0315292_10002319_pt1 | contig 10608 bp, 9 predicted proteins | sample YL17G13_0_MG_FD_204029 | JGI IMG/M metagenome (GOLD analysis project Ga0315292, IMG submission 204029) | Sediment microbial communities from Yellowstone Lake, YNP, Wyoming, USA - YL17G13_0 | ecosystem: Environmental > Aquatic > Freshwater > Lake > Sediment | place: USA: Wyoming | collected... | reverse complement strand
GCTGCTCTTCGAGGACGAGCTCACGATTCGCTATCAGATCCAGGAGATGCTGCGTATCGAGAAGGTATTCGAGGAAGCGGGCATCCAGGACGAGCTCGACGCGTACAACCCGCTGGTGCCGGACGGGTCCAATCTGAAGGCGACGATGCTGATCGAATACGATGACGTCGGCGAGCGCCAGGCGGCGCTGGCGACGCTGAAAGGCGTCGAAGATCGCGTCTGGATCAAGGTCGCCGCTTTCCCGCGGGTCGGTGCGATCGCCGACGAGGACCTTTCGCGCGAAAACGACGAGAAGACATCGGCCGTCCACTTTCTGCGCTTCGAGCTTTCCGGCGAGATGGTCTCGGCACTGCAAGGCGGCGCCGATCTCGGCATCGGCGTCGATCATCCGCACTATCAGGCCGCGGTTCCGGCCGTCGCGGCGGAGACGCGCACCGCACTCGTGGCCGATCTCGCCTGAGAAATTTCGGCGCGAACCGGTCACGCACCGGGCGGGCGGTGCCGGTCAGAGCGTGTCCGTCGATAAGTCGCGTAACTTATTGAGGGAAAAGCTCTCAGTCACGAAAGTTGCCGAACTGGACGGGAAAGTCGGTTATCGACTTTTTCACCAGCGCGATCGCATCCTGCAGATCGTCGCGTTTGGCGCCCGAGACGCGCACCGCGTCGCCCTGGATCGACGCCTGCACTTTCGTCTTGCTGTCCTTGATCAGCTTGACGATTTTCTTGGACAGTTCCTGCTCGATGCCGACGCGGATCGTCACGACCTGTTTCACCTTGTTGCCCGAGATCTTCTCGACGTCGCCATACTTGAGCGAGCGGATGTCGACGCCGCGCTTGGTGAGCTTGCCCGTCAGGACATCGGTGACCTGCTTCAGCTTGAAATCGTCGTCCGCGTATATCGTCAGCGTCTTTTCGGCGTGCTCGACCCGCGCGTCCGATCCCTTGAAGTCGAAACGCGTCGAAACTTCCTTGTTGGTCTGGTCCAGGGCGTTGCGCACCTCGACCTGGTTCACTTCGGAAACGATGTCAAAGGAGGGCATGATGAGCGTCCGCGCGGAATGGCGAGGGACAGAGCTTACAGGCATCTGCGGCATCGCGGAATCCGCCGGGCCCGATCACGTCACGGCTTTCCGGACCAGGAATCGCGGCTGGCTCCATTCGCCGGAGCCCATGATTTCCCCGATCGCCTCGACCGCGTCGAACACGTCGACGAAGCGCACGTAGAGCGGCGCGAAGCCGAAGCGCAGGATGTCGGGAGCGCGGAAATCGCCGATGATGCCACGCTCGATCAACGCTTGCATGACCGCATGACCCTGCGGATGCGTGAGCGAAACCTGGCTGCCCCGGACCTGCCCGTCGCGGGGCGACGCGACGGCGAAGCCGAAAGGGCCGAGCGTCTCGTCGACCAGGCGGATGAAGAGATCGCCCAGTGCCCGGCTCTTGCGGCGCAGGGCCGCGAGGTCGACGCCATCGAAGGCGTCGAGTGCTGACTCCAGCGCAAGCAGCGACAGCATCGGCGGCGTGCCGCACTGCACACGGTCGATGCCGGACGCCGGGGTGTAGTCGTCGGCGAACGCAAACGGCTGCGCATGTCCGAACCAGCCGGCGATCGGCTGGCGAAAGCGGTCGTGATGGCGGCGCGCGACGAACGCGAAGGCCGGGGCGCCCGGGCCGCCGTTGAGATACTTGTATCCGCATCCCACGGCGAAATCGGCTTCCGCGTCGTCGAGTTCGACATCGATCGCGCCGGCGCTGTGGCAGAGGTCCCACAGGGTGAGCGCGCCGGCGGCGTGCGCCGCCGCATTGAACCGGCGCATCGGATTGATCAGGCCGGTCCGGTAATCGACGTGGGATAGCGCCAGCACGCCGACCCGATCATCGAGCGCCGCCAGCACCGCGTCGTGATTCGGCCCGGCGCGGCGGAGCTCCGCGCCGAGCAATTCGGCCACGCCTTGCGCGACATAGAGGTCGGTCGGGAAATTGCCGTGTTGCGTCAGAATGACGTTTCGTCCGGGATTGAGGCGGAGCGCGGCAACCAGCAGCTTGAACAGGTTGACCGAGGTCGAGTCGGCGACCACGACTTCGGCGGCGGTCGCGCCGATCAGCCGGGCGATCCTGGCGCCGGTGCGCCGTGGTGCGTCGATCCAACCGGCATCGTTCCACGAGCGGATCAGCCCGTTGCCCCATTCGCCGTCGACGACCTCGCGGAGACGCGCCGGGACATGACGCGGGAGCGCGCCCAGCGAGTTTCCGTCGAGATAGATCACGCCGTCGGGCACCGCGAAACGCTCGCGCAGGGCGGAGAGCTCGTCACCGCTGTCCAGCGCGACACAGTCCTGCCGCATGATTCCCATAGGGTTGTCGGCGAACGGCCTCCGCTCGCGCTGCGTTTACCGGGTGCCCGACAGACTCCCGGGCCCGCGGCGGCAAGGCGAAACCGGGATTCCGACCGGGGCGAGCCGGCGAATTTTCGTTGCGCTACCCGGCGAATCCGATTTTCTTGTGCGCGCCGTCGCAGTAGGGCTTGTTGCCCGACGCGCCGCACCGGCAGAGGAACGCCTGGTCCGTCGCGGCGCTTCGGCTGTCGGTGCCTTCGATCGTCAGCGCGCCCTCGCACTTGATCGGGCCGTTGGGTCTTGGCGTGACCGTCAGCTTGCCTCCGGCCGCCGCGATGCCGGGTACCGCGTTCAGGGGCAACGCGCCCGCGTCGCGGAAGCCCGACTCCGTATGGCTCCCATCGCAGTAGGGCTTGTTTCGCGACGCCCCGCAGCGGCAGAGCGCCATCCGGGTTTCGGTCCGCGTGACGCCGTCCGCGAGGATGACCGTGATGTCGCCACGCAGATACGTCGGACCATTCGTCGTGAGCGTGGCGGTGCTCTTCGCCGGGGCGGACTCACTCCGGCCATCCCGGTGCTCGATGCGCAGCGCGCCGCTCGGGCAGCGTTCGACGGCGGCGCCCACCGCGCCTGCATCGGCGGCATCCGGGTTCACCCATGGCTTTGCCTTCGGGTCGAATACCGCGGGCAACCCGTGCACGCATTCGGCAGCATGGATGCAGCGTTTCGCATCGTACGTGACGATGCCACCGCGTCCTTCGTATCGGTGCAGCTTGGTCGCTTCGCCCATCGCTCCTCCCTGGAGAGTCTCAGCGTCGCCGCGCGAGATTCGCGGCGATCCGCAGTCGCAGCGCATTCAGTTTGATGAATCCCGCGGCATCCTTCTGGTCGTAGGCGCCGGCGTCGTCCTCGAACGTCGCGATCGTCGGGTCGAACAGCGAATCGCTCTTCGATGCCCGGCCGACGCACATGATCGTCCCCTTGTAGAGCTTCAGCCGCACCGTGCCGTTGACGGTCTCCTGCGACGCGTCGATCAGGCCCTGCAGCAGTTTTCGTTCCGGGCTGAACCAGTAGCCGTTGTAGATCATTCGGGCGTAGCGCGGCATCACGTCGTCCTTCAGCGCCAGCACCTCGCGATCGAGAGTGATCGATTCCATCGCCCGGTGGCCCTTCAGCATGATCGTGCCGCCGGGGGTCTCGTAGCAGCCGCGCGATTTCATGCCGACGTAGCGATTCTCGACCATGTCGAGCCGCCCGATGCCGTGCCTGCCGCCCAGCTCGTTGAGTTTCGTCAGCACCGCTGCCGGCGTCAGTTTCTTGCCATCGACGGCGACGATGTCGCCGCGCCGGTACTCGAGTTCGATCACCTGCGGCTTCCCCGGCGCCTTCTCGGGCGACACGGTGATCCGCCACATCGATTCCTCCGGCGCGAAATCGGGATCCTCGAGAACGCCGCCTTCGTAGCTGATGTGAAGCAGATTGGCGTCCATCGAGTACGGCGCCCCCCCTTTGCGCTTCTTGAAATCGACCGGGATGTCGTTCCTGTCCGCGTACGCGAGGAGTTTCTCGCGCGAAAGAAGATCCCATTCGCGCCACGGCGCGATCACCTTGATGCCGGGCTCGAGCGCATAGGCGCCAAGCTCGAAGCGCACCTGGTCGTTGCCCTTGCCGGTCGCGCCGTGCGAAATGGCGTCAGCACCCGTCTTCCGTGCGGTTGCGATCAGGTGCTTGGCGATAAGCGGCCGCGCGATCGACGTGCCGAGCAGGTATTCGCCCTCGTAGACGGCGTTCGCGCGGAACATCGGATAGACGAAATCGCGGACGAACTCCTCGCGCAGGTCCTCGATGTAGATGTTCTTCTTCCTGATGCCGAGCTTCACCGCCTTCTGCCGCGCGGGCTCCACTTCTTCGCCCTGGCCGATGTCGGCGGTGAAGGTGACGACCTCGCATTCGTAGGTATCCTGAAGCCACTTGAGGATCACCGAGGTGTCGAGGCCGCCGGAGTAGGCGAGGACCACTTTCCTGATGTCGGACATTGTGTTGTTTCCGGTTGACGTTGCGGTTGTCGAAGGGCGAGAGGCCGAGTACTAATCGATCTTGAGGCCGAGCTTTCGGATCACCGGGGTCCACGCATCGGTTTCGCGCCGGATCAGGTCGCCGAAATCCTCGGGTGTTCCGCCGATCAGGTCGAATCCGGCGGCGTGCATCTTCTGGACGACGTCGGGCTCTCTCAGGACCGCGTTGATCTCGGCGTTGAGCCGGGCGATGACGGGCTTCGGCGTGCCGGCGGGCACCATGACGCCATTCCAGGCGAGCGCCTCGAAACCGGCGTAGCCGGCCTCGGCGATCGTTGGCAGGTCCGGGAGCAACGGAAAGCGCTTCGCGGTGGTGACGGCGATTGCGCGGAGCTTTCCCGCCTGGATCTGCGCCTGCAGCGGCTGCATCACCGCGAACATCATCTGCGTCTCGCCCTGGATCGTCGCGGTGACGGCGGGGGGCGAACCGTTGAACGGCACGTGCAGCGCATCGAAGCCGGCGACGGATTTCAGCAGTTCCATGTTGAGGTGCGACGAGCTGCCGTTGCCGACCGATGCGTAATTGACCTTGCCGGGATTCGCCTTGACCCAGACCACCAGCTCCCTAACGTTCTTCGCGGGCAGATCGGCGTTGACGGCGAGCACATTGGGCTGGCTCGACGTGATGATCACCGGCGCCAGGTCCTTCGCCACGTCGTACGGAAGTTTTCCAAGCAGCGGGCCGAACGCGAGCGGACCATTGAATCCGAGCAGCATCGTGTTCCCATCGGGGATGGCCTTCGCGACCTCGGCGGTGGCGACCGTGCCCCCGGCCGCGGGCTTGTTCTCGACGATGATCGGCTGGCCAACGCGGTCTTTCAGCCGTTCGCCGACGACGCGGGCGAGCGTGTCGAGGGAGCTGCCTGCGGGGGCGGCGACGAGAAACCGGATCGGCCTGGCGGGCCAGGGTTGCGCCTCCCCGAACGACGCAACGCACGCCGCCGAGATCGCGACAAGCGACAGCAGGAAGTGGCGTCGGATCATCGAAGAGACTGCGGGTCGGCATCAAGCGGATGAATGGCACACCGCCTCGACATTGTGCCCGTCGGGATCCTGCACGAACGCACCGTAGTAATTCGGATGGTAGTGCGGACGCAGGCCCGGAGGGCCGTTGTCGCGGCCGCCGGCGGCCATGGCTGCCTTGTAGAACGCGTCGACTTGCACGCGCGTCTCTGCGCGGAATGCCACGTGGATCGGCGGCACGTTGGGCGCTCCCTCGCCGATCCAGAAGTCGGGCTTGGGCGCAACGCCGAAACCGACGAAGCTTTCCCATTCCAGCAGGACCTCGTAACCGAGCGGCGCCAGCGCGGCCCGGTAGAACGCCTTGCTCTTCGCCACGCTGGAAACGCTGATGCCGGTGTGATCGATCATGATCGTCGCCTACGGATTCACGCGGCCGCAAACGAGATACTCGAGCAGGGCTTTCTGTGCGTGCAACCTGTTCTCGGCCTCGTCCCAGACAACGCTCTGCGGCCCATCGATCACGTCGGCGGCGACTTCCTCGCCGCGATGCACGGGCAGGCAGTGCATGAAAACGGCGTCGGATTTCGCCTGCCGCATCATCTTTGCATCGACCCTCCAGTTGGCGAAATCGCGCCTGCGCGCATCGTTCTCCGCCTCAAAGCCCATGCTCGTCCACACGTCGGTCGTGACGAGGTCGGCACCGCGGCATGCGTCCATCGGATCGCCGAACGATTCAGAATGGCCTCGCGAGAGGCCCGCACGTTCGGATGTCAACTCGTAGCCCGGAGGCGTCGACACGCGCACGGCGAAGTCGAAGATCGCGGCGGCCTGCAGCCAGGTGCAGCAGACGTTGTTCGAGTCGCCGATCCACGCGACGGTCCTGCCGCGGATCGAGCCGCGATGCTCGATGTACGTGTAGATGTCGGCCAGGATCTGGCAGGGGTGGTATTCGTTCGTGAGACCGTTGATCACCGGCACGCGCGAGTGCGCGGCGAAGCGCTCGATGATCGACTGCTCGAACGTGCGGATCATCACCACGTCGACCATGCGCGAGATCACCCGCGCGACGTCCTCGATCGGCTCGCCGCGGGAGAGTTGCGTGTCGCCGCGATTGAGGTTGATGGCGATGCCGCCCAACTGATTCATTCCCGCTTCGAAGGAAACGCGAGTGCGGGTCGAAGCCTTCTCGAACACCATCGCGAGCGTGCGGTCGCGCAGCGGCTGATAGATCTCGTAGCGCTTGAAGCGGTCCTTGATCCAGCGCGTGCGCGCGAACAGGTAGCCGAGCTCCTCGGGCGAGAAATCGCTGACCTGGAGAAAATGCTTCGGTGGCGCGGCGGACATGGCATTCGGCTCGGCCAAAACTCGGCGGAACCCTGTCAAATCAAGATTTTAGCATGCGCCCCTGCGCCCGGTTCCGGTGGCGTTCTTGACCGGCGTCAAAGACGCCGGGCGGCGGGCAACGTAGCCTTTCACGGCTCCGCCCGCCTCCGGGGCAGCCACACTCATTCTCATGACCGAGCCCTCCCTTGACGTCACGGTCTCCCGGCCGGGGGAACTGCGCAGCCTGCCGCCGCTCGTGGTGCGCGGCCGCCGTCTGCTGCCGATCGTTCAGGGCGGGATGGGCGTCGGCGTTTCGGCGCACCGGCTCGCCGGGACGGTCGCGAGTCTCGATGCCGTGGGCACGATCGCGAGCGTCGATCTGCGCCGTCGCCATCCGGACCTGATGCGGGCTAGCGCGCGCTCGGACAAGGCGACGATCGACGCCGCCAATCTCGCGGCGCTTTCCCGCGAGATTACGAGTGCGAAGGAGCTCGCGGGCGGGCACGGCATGGTCGCCGTCAACGTGATGCGCGCCGTTTCGGAGTACGCACACTACGTGAGGCAGGCGTGTGAAAGCGGCGCCGATGCCGTTGTCGTAGGCGCGGGGCTCCCGCTCGATCTTCCGGAACTCGCCAGCGCGTACCCGGACGTCGCCTTGATCCCGATTCTGTCCGACGCGCGCGGGATCCAGCTCGTCGTGAAGAAGTGGATGCGCAAGGGGCGGCTGCCCGACGCGATCGTGATCGAACATCCACGCTACGCCGGCGGCCATCTCGGTGCGGCGAAGATCGAGGACCTGACCGACCCGCGGTTCGACTTCGAGCGCGTGCTCCCGGAAGTCCTCGCGTTTTTCCGCGCCGAAGGCATTGCCGACGGAACGGTGCCGTTGATACCCGCGGGAGGAATCAACACGCACGAGCGGGTTCGCGATCTGATGGCGAGAGGCGCCGCGGCGGTCCAGATCGGCACGGCGTTCGCGGTGACCGAGGAAGGCGACGCCGACATCGAGTTCAAGCGCGTCCTCGCCGGGGCGAAGCCCGAGGACATCGTCGAATTCATGAGCGTCGCGGGGCTGCCCGCGCGTGCCGTGCGCACGCCGTGGCTCACGAACTACCTCAAGTACCTGCCGAAGCTCTCCGCGGTCGCGCACAGGAAGCCGCGCTGCACACTCAAGTTCGACTGCCTCGTCCAGTGCGGCCTGCGCGACGGCATCGCGAAGATCGGGCAGTTCTGCATCGACATGCAGCTTGCAGCCGCGCTGCGCGGCGACGTCGCGAAGGGGCTCTTCTTCCGCGGCGCATCGGCGTTGCCGTTCGGCAGCGAAATCCGGCCGGTGCGCGACCTCGTCGCCTATTTCGTCACCGGCGTGCGGCCGGCGGCGCCGGCGTTCTGCCCGCGCTGACGATCGACTTTGCGTCGTCGCGGCTTAAGCGCTCCCGGGCCCGGGAGCGCTCGCCGTTGCGGGGCGGCGGAGCCCGCCGGGGGGTGCCGTCGGGCTTTCAATCGCCGGCGTGCGCGACGGCCCGCGGCGAGTCCGGGATCGGGAAAGTGCTGACGTCGGGCCCTGGCTGCAGGTGCATGTCGACCATGCCGCTTTTCCACGCCTTTTCCAGATCACGTTCGATCGTCGCGAGGGTTTCGTTGTCACTGCGGTGCAGCCCGCGGATGCCATAGGCACGATTGCGGCCATGAACCTTGGCCATGTACAGCGCCATGTCGATCAGGCTGATCGCGCGTTCCCACGAAAGCGCGATGTTTTCCGGAGGCAGCGGCATCGGCGCGTAGCCGATCGACGCGGTGACGTGGATGCTGCTTCCCTGATGCACGATCGGCTCCGATCCGATGGCGTGCATGATCCTCGTGGCGATCTCGTCCAGTTTCTCGGCGTTCGTCGCCGGAACAACAACGAGGAACTCCTCGCCGCCCCACCGCACGATCATGTCCGTTTCCCGCAGCGTGTCGCGCAAGCGCTGGGCGACCACGACGAGAACCGAGTCGCCGGCCGCGTGCCCGTGTTTGTCGTTGGTCTCCTTGAAGCGGTCGATATCGATGAGGAGCAGCGCGTGAATCGGCCGCTGGTCGTCACCCATGCGGCGACGTTCCTGCCGATCGAGGTCGTCGCGCATGAAATCCTGGAAATAGCGCCGGTTGTAGAGCGCCGTCAGCGGGTCGCGGCTGCTGCTGACGTTCAATTCCTGGTTTCTGGTCGCCAGCAGCGCGTTGGTGACGCGCAGCTTGCGGTAGAGCACGACTACGACCAGGAACGAGACGGCAAGGATTGCGGCGAGCAGCCACCAGATGCGCTGCTGCAAGGCCTTGTTTTCGAGTTCCGCCGAATTGAGGGCGTTTTTCTGATTCAGCAGCTCGATTTCGCGGCGGCGCTGTTCCGAATCGTAATTGCCCTGCATCTCGAGCACCGACTTTTGATGCGCGGCGGCGGCAATCTCGTCGTTGAGTCCGCGTTCGCGGTGAAAGAGCGCGAGCGCGGCCTTGTAGTCCTCCGCTCGCTCGAGGTACTGAGCGTATTCGCCGAGGAGCGACGCGATCTCTGCCGTGGCTCCGGTTCGCTCGTAGTCGGACAGCGCTTCGTCGGCAAGGCGCTTGCCTTCGGCCGGCCGTCCGAGACCGAAGAGCGCGAATCCCATGTTGGCTTTGCTGGTCGCGATCAAGCCGACGTCGTCGTACTCACGGGCCAGTTCGAGCGACCGGCGCGAATGGTCGAGCGCGTCGTCGAAACGCCGGCGCCGCAGCTCGATGTCGGCAAGATTGATGAGCGCCAGGCTTTCGGCGACTTTCGATTGCGCCCTCCGCGCGATCGCGAGCGCCTCCTGCATCGCGGCGAGTTCGCGCGCCGGGTCGTCCAGAAGCTCCATGGCCGCGGACTCCGCCATCCGCGCCTTGGCCATGCCGAAGGCACTGCCCGCGGTCTCGGCGAAATTGAAGGCCTGCCCGCTCGCGACCAGCGCGGTCTTCGGCTGCTTCAAGGCCAGGTACAGCTGGGAAAGATGGTAGTGCGCATGCGATTGGCGAAACGCGTTGCCCGCGCTCTCGGCTAATGTGAGCGCGTCCTGCAGGCTGCCCAGCGATTCCTCCAGCTGACCGCGCCCGCGGGCGGTGATTCCGATCGTCATCGCGGACCAGTACGCGAGATAGGGATCGGTCGCGCGGGTCGCCCGTGCACGTATTTCCGTCGCCGACTCGGGGTGGGGATCGGCGGCGTCGCCGACCAGCGCGCGCGCTTGTTTCGCGAGCGCGTTTGCCTTGGCGTAGTCGCCGGACTTCGACTCCACGCCGCCGCGCACGAGCAGGGCCGTGGCGCGGTTGAGGCTATCGTGCGTGGCGTCCGCTTCCTGGTCCAGGCGCTCGGCAAGCCGCAGGGCTTCCGCGTTCCTGCCGGCCGCGACCAGCGATTGCCCGTAGAGTGCATGGAGGTACCGGCGCTCCGCTGCGGATTCCGTGTTGGCGCGCGCGATCATTTCCGCCAGTTCGGCCACCGCGCGTTTCGGGTACGCGCCGATATAGGTCTCGATCTCCTTTGCGCTTGGGGTGGCGCCATCCGCGGCGGCCACCGGCGAGGCCATGGCCAAGAGCGCGAGGAGCCCGGTCAACAGGACCGAGGTCATCCGGCCCGCCACGTTGCCGAAGCCGTGCAGCAGGGATGCAGCCGAGAGGCGCCTGCCCCCTGGACGCGGGCATTGCCGAACCGTGGGGCGTGCCGGCATTGACCCCGTGTCGGGCGACGTGACTTCGTCGGCGGTGATCTTGTCGGCCACAGAAATTTTCCGGACGGCGCTTTCCGCAAGCGCCGACGGGCGGGCGTTGCAGGACGTTCCGCGGCTGGCTTCTCACCCGACGCGCAACGCATCAGCGGCTGATAAAGCAATTGCCGTGCCCAGGGGGCTGCCGAGCAT
>Ga0315292_10002316_pt1 | contig 10609 bp, 11 predicted proteins | sample YL17G13_0_MG_FD_204029 | JGI IMG/M metagenome (GOLD analysis project Ga0315292, IMG submission 204029) | Sediment microbial communities from Yellowstone Lake, YNP, Wyoming, USA - YL17G13_0 | ecosystem: Environmental > Aquatic > Freshwater > Lake > Sediment | place: USA: Wyoming | collected... | reverse complement strand
GGGGAGGCGACAACCCGGCGCCACATCTCCCCGTCCTGGCGCACGGTCCAACCCCGCTCCGCCGCCAGTCGACGTGCGTCGGCTTCGGCGTACACCGGGCCGACGAACTTCGTCGGGTTCGCGAAGGCGGGGTCATCGGGGTCGACCTCGGTCATCGTCAGGAGCGTGGCCAGAGGCTTGTCGAAGGGCAGCAGGTTGCCGAGTTCTTGTTCGATGAAGTAACCGATCATGCCCTCGGTCTGGGCGCCCAGGACGTCGAACGGATAGGACGACTCATCGTCGAATGCGGAGGCCTGCAAGGCAAGCAGCCCCACCTGCGGCCCGTTACCGTGAGAGATCACCAACTCGTGTTCCAGGGCGACTGGAGCCAGAGACCGGCACGCGGTCGCGACGTTGGCGCGCTGCCGCTCGACCGTCATGGGCTCGCCTCGACGCTGCAATGCGTTCCCACCGAGGGCGACCACGATTCTCATCCATCACTCCGAGACCGAGTAGTGACGATCACTCGACCGCGTCGCGCTCGATCGGGCACGACATGCATCTCGGACCCCCGCGTCCGCGTCCGAGTTCGTTGCCCTCGATGGTGACGACCTCGATGCCATTCTCGCGAAGGTACGTGTTGGTGGTCGTGTTGCGGTCGTAACCGAAGATCACACCAGGGGCAACCGCCAGGAAGTTGTTGCCGTCGTCCCACTGCTCTCGCTGCGCGCCGCGAACGTCGATAGGCGTGCGCAGCACGCGGAGTTTCTCGATTCCGAGGGCGTCCGCAACGACGGGGAACAGGTCGGCGTTCTCGGTGACCCGGTGGTCGCCGCCGGATCCGACCGGAGTCAGGGTGAACGATCTCAATGTCTCCGGGAGGTAGGGGTACACGCTGAAGGCGTCGCGGTCGATCATGCTCATGGCGGTATCGAGATGCATGAAAGCGCGGGTGTTCGGCAGTTCCACCGCGATCACCTTCGTCACCAAGCCGCGCGCGAAGTATTCACGGGTCAGGAATTCGACGCCCTGCGGTGTTGTGCGCTCCCCTATACCGATCATGACAGCGCCGTTGCCGATGACCGTGATGTCGCCGCCCTCACAGGTCGCGAGCCCATGGGACTTCGAGTCGTTGCCGTAGTAGAAGTGCAGCGCAGGGTTGGCGTCTCTGAACATGGGGTGGAAGTTGTAGACGAGGCGCGAGTTGATCGTTTCTCTTCGCCGTGCCGATTTGGCCATCGGATGGATCGACACACCGTCGTAGACCCAGGCCGAGTTGTCCCGCTGGAACAAGTGATTCGGCAACGGCGAGAGCAGGAAGTCATCCGGCTCGAGATACTGCAGCAAGAGGCTGGACGAGTTGTCGAGTTGAAGGTCGCTCTTGAGTACGCCGCCGATCAGCATCTCGGCCAGTTGGGGGCCCGGAGCAGCAGCGAGAATTTCGTACATTGGCCCGTCCAACGAAGGACCGAACCGCGTCGCGGTGACGAGTTCTTGATGGACGAACTCGCGTGATCCCGGCTGGTCCAATGCCTGCGCCAGGAGTTCGGCGAACAGATGGACCGTCACCCCCTTGTCGCGCAACTTCCGGGTGAAGGCGTCGTGCTCCTCCCGAGCTCGCTGCGCCCACATGAATTCATCGAAGAGCAGGTCGTCGACGTTGTTCGGAGTCAGTCGTGACAACTCCAGGCCGGGCCGATGGACGATTACCTGTCGGAGCGTTCCGACCTCAGAGTCCACGTGGAATGACATGGGTTGACCCTTCTCCTTACTGAGCTTCGCTCCGTAGGCGGGGACAGGCGATCGTTCGGTCACGCAGGTTCGTACAGCAAGGTAGCCGGGAAAGCGGCCGCAGGTGCGGTCCATGGAGAACACTCGTAGGTTGTGAACATGACGGAGCCGCTGGTGCTGGTCACCGGCGCGTCGGGTTACGTCGGTGGTCGGCTGGTCCCTGATCTGCTTAACGCAGGTGCTCGCGTCCGCTGTCTGGCGCGCAACCCGGCGAAGCTGGCAGCAGCACCGTGGCGTGAGCGCGTCGAAGTGATGGCGGGCGACGTGGGCGGACCGCTCGACTCCGCGATGGAGGGCGTCGATGTCGCCGTCTATCTCGTGCACTCGATCGGTCAGGGTTCGAACTGGCAGGCCCGCGAAATCGACGAGGCGACGAACTTCGCGACCGCGGCACGCCAAGCCGGCGTACGGCGCATCGTCTACTTAGGTGGACTGGGCCGACCCACCGACGAACTCTCCGCCCATCTGCGCAGTCGGCAAGCGGTCGGTGAGCGACTCGCCGAGTCGGGCGTGCCGGTGATCGAACTGCGGGCCGGCGTGGTTCTGGGTTCGGGGTCGGCGAGTTTCGAGATGCTGCGCTATCTGGTCGACGTGCTGCCGGTGATGGTGACGCCGAAGTGGGTCGAGACCAAGTGCCAGCCGATCGGGATCATCGACGTGCTGGCGTACCTGCGCGCGGCGATCCTGTACCCCGATGACATCACCGGGGTCTATGAGATCGGCGGGCCGGACGTCCTCACCTATGCCGAGTTGATGGGGGTGTACGCCGCAGCCGCGGATCTACCGAAACGCAAACTGATCCCGGTTCCAGTGCTGACGCCGCGCCTTTCCGCCCACTGGGTCGGACTCGTGACGCCGGTCCCCGCGAGCCTTGCGTCCGAACTTGTCGAGAGCCTGGTGAACGAAGTCGTCCTGGCCGACGACCGGGCAGCGCAGACTTTTGGAGTTCATCCCATCTCAGTACGGGAGGCGATCGACCGAGCACTGCTGAAGTCGAACTCGGGTGAGGTACCCAGCCGTTTCACCGATGCGGACCTCGGGCCATTCCTACCGACACCGACCGACCCGACCTGGGCGGGCGGCACCGTGTTGCGTGACCGACGCGAGATCGAAATCCCCCGTCCACCTGCGGACGTCTTCGCTGCCGTTTGCCGCATCGGAGGTGAGCGCGGTTGGTACAGCGGAGCGTCCCTGTGGCGTCTTCGAGGCGCAATCGATCTGGTGGCCGGAGGGCCGGGTCTTCGACGCGGTCGGCGCGACCCGGATCAACTTCTGGTCGGCGAACCGCTCGATTTCTGGCGAGTCGAGGATCTTGTCCCGGACCGCAGACTGCGATTGCGCGCCGAGATGCTGATGCCCGGTGCGGCCTGGCTGACATTCGACATCGAACCTACGGCCGCCGGTTCGCGAGTCACGCAGGTGGCCGAGTTCCGCCCACACGGGTTGCTCGGCCGTCTCTACTGGGCCGGAGTTGCCCCGTTCCACCGGTTGGTCTTTCCAGGGCTGCTCAACGGGATCGCCCGCGACTCGATTCACGCGACGGTGTGAACAAGCCCGTGCGTCTGTGGTGGTTGCGCCGCGACCTTCGCCTGGCCGACCAACCGTCATTGCTCGCTGCCGCTTCGGGCGCCGGCGTGTTGCCACTCTTCGTCGTGGACCCAGAGCTGTGGGGGCCGAGCGGAGACGTGCGCCGGGCCTACTTGATCGGCAGCCTCCGCGCTCTCGACGCTGAACTGAGCGGAGCCTTGCACGTGCGTTGGGGAGATCCAGCGGTCGTCGTACCGCAGGTCGCGAAGCAGGCCGGGGCCGACGAAGTCCACGTCGCCTCGGACTTCGGTCCCTACGGCGCCAGGCGCGACCAATCGGTCGACGCGGTGCTGCGTGACGACGGGCGCTCGCTCGTTCGATCCGGTTCGCCGTACGCCGTCGCGCCGGGTCGAGTTCGCAAAGGGGACGGCACGCCCTACCGCGTCTTCACTCCGTTCTATCGCGCTTGGTTGGCCCATGGATGGCGGGCCCCGGCACCTGGCCCGCAACCGGATGTCAACTGGATCGATGCTGGGGGCGGCGAACCCTGGCCGCAGACACCGGACTTGGGCTCACTTACCTTGCCCGAGATGGGGGAGCAGGCTGCGCAGCGACAATGGGCCGACTTCCGCCTCAACCGCCTGGACGAGTACGGCGAAACGCGCAACCGGCCAGACCTCCCCGGCACATCTGGTCTGTCTGCCGCCCTGAAGTGGGGAGAGATTCACCCACGTACGTTGCTCGCTGATCTCGGAGACTCGCCATCGCATGAGACTTTTCGCCGTGAGCTGGCCTGGCGGGAGTTCTACGCCGATGTCCTGCATCACGCGCCCTGGTCGGCCCGCGCAAACTTGAGACCAGAACTACGGACGATCGAGAATGACGAGGGCGACGATTCCGATTCGAGCTTTCAAGCGTGGTCAGCGGGTCGAACCGGGTTTCCCTTCGTCGACGCGGGCATGCGACAACTGCGCACCGAAGGCTGGATCCACAATCGAGTGCGGATGGTTGTCGCGAGCTTCCTGGTCAAGGACCTTCACTTGTCGTGGACCCGTGGCGCGCATTGGTTCATGACCATGCTTCGAGACGGTGACCTCGCGAGCAACCAGCATGGCTGGCAGTGGGTCGCGGGCACAGGTACTGACGCGTCGCCGTACTACCGGGTGTTCAACCCGATTGGGCAGGGGCTGCGCTTCGATCCAGAAGGAGACTACGTACGCCGCTACGTCCACGAACTTCGAGAGGTTCCGGGCCCGTCGGTTCATCAACCCTGGCTGCTTCCCGAGGGCCCGCCTCCCGCGTACCCCGAGCGCGTGATCGACCACGCGGAGGAACGCCGGGTAGCGCTTGACAGGTACGCGGCCGCCAAGCGGCCCTGACCCGAAGAGTCAGGGCCGGCTCTTGTTCGCAGCCTTGAGTACCCACTCGAGGTCCAACAGGTCGACGTCTCGTCAGGTATGACCTGTGGATGGGGAGCGAATCGAATCACGCGAGTGAGAGGAAGAGTTTCTCCAACTCAGCGAGGTTCAGCGACTCGTCCGGGTCAGCGACGCAGCGTCGAACACCCGAGGCGATGATCGCGAATCCCGCCTTGTCCAGAGCACGAACGACGGCGGCAAGTTGGGTCACGACGTCCTGGCACTCGCGACCGTCCTCGAGCATGCGGATCACGCCCCCGATCTGACCTTCGGCCCGCCGCAATCTGTTGATGACCGGGCCCATCTCTTCTGGGTCGAGTTTCATCTGGCATCTCCTTCAGTGCTGTGGTCCTTCACTGCGGTGGATCACGCGGGCCTCGCTTGAACAGATCCGTCTCGTCCTCGTTGCCTCTTTTGTCGGTGAAGAGCGGTACTATACCCCTAGGGGTATGGAGGACAAGGCACTCGACGCTCGTTCTCGGAGCGTCCTGGCCGAGGAGGAGGAGTCGTCATGGTCCACGGTAAGGCTGTTCAGGACGAGTTACGCGGTCCCGCCCGCGAGTTGAGGCGCATGATTCCGGAGGTGTTGGCCGGATTCTCCGCGCTCCACGACGCCGCCCTTGCCGATGGAGCGCTCGACACGAGGACCAAGGAGTTGATCGCGCTGGCGCTGGCCGTCAGTCAGGAGTGCGACGGATGCATCGCTGCGCACGCTCGTGCGGCGGTCGCCCACGGCGCTACTCTCGCCGAGGCCGCTGAGGCGATCGGTGTCGTGATTCTCATGAACGGTGGGCCAGCCACCGTGTACGGCCCGCGCGCGTTTGACGCGGTCCAAGAGTTCCATGCGGACCGCGTAGCGCGTTCGATGTCACAAGCCCAGTGAAGGAGGGCGTGATGAAGCGACTAGTAGTTCTCGGTGGCGGCACCGCGGGAACGATGGCGGTCAACAAGTTGCGTGATCGACTGCCCGAGAAAGAGTGGTCCATAACCGTCGTAGACCAGGACGACTCGCACCACTACCAGCCTGGTTTCCTGTTCGTACCGTTCGGCCACTACTCGCCGGAGGAATTGGTCAAGTCCCGCAAGCGATTCCTCCCCGACGGTGTCGAGTTGGTCATCTCGGGAATCGAGCAGGTGGCACCGGAAGACAACACGGTCCACCTCAGTGACGGCCGTTCGCTGGAGTACGACTACCTCATCATCGCGACCGGCGTGTCACCACGCCCGGATCAGACCGAGGGAATGACCGGGTCCGAGTGGCGTAGATCCATCTTCGACTTCTTCACGCTCGACGGAGCCGCTGCCTTGGGAGGTCGGCTCGCCGACTGGCAAGGTGGACGGCTGGTCGTACAGATCGTCGAGATGCCGATCAAGTGCCCGGTTGCCCCATTGGAGTTCACCTTCCTGGCCGATGCGTTCTTCACGGACCGGAAGATGCGCGACAAGGTGGACATCACGTACGTGACGCCTCTCGACGGCGCCTTCACGAAACCGGTTGCGGCCAAACACCTCGGCGGCATGCTCGCCGATCGTGGGGTCTCGCTGGAGACGGACTTCATGATCGACCGCGTCGACAACGACACCAAGACGCTCGTGTCGATGGATGAACGCGAGATTCCCTTCGATCTCTTGGTGACGGTCCCGCTCAACATGGGTGCGGAGTACATCGCCAAGTCTGGGCTCGGCAACGAGTTGAACTGCGTGCCGGTGGACAAGCACACCCTGTTGTCCAAAGAACACGACAACATCTTCGCTATCGGCGATGCAGCGGACCTACCGACCTCGAAGGCTGGATCCGTCGCGCACTTCTCGATGGAGCTGTTCCCAGACAACTTTGTAGACCACGTCAATGGTCGACCCATGACCGGGTTGTTCGACGGGCACGCCAACTGCTTCATCGAGACCGGGCACGGCAAAGGCATGCTGATCGACTTCAACTACGACACCGAGCCATTGCCGGGCAAGTACCCGATCCCTGGTGTCGGTCCCTTCAGCCTGTTGAAGGAGACGCACGAGAACCACTGGGGCAAGCTCGCGTTCCGCTGGATGTACTGGAACGTCCTGCTCCCGGGCCGCCCAATCCCGTTGCCGTCGGCGATGTCGATGGTCGGCAAGCACGAGGAAGCCGTCTGACCAGGCGCACGACCCAGTCGCGATTTGAGGAACGAGAGAGGTGCAGATCATGACCGTCACGACCATCAGCGGCCACGACGTCCACGTCGACGCCGAAGGTTTTCTGACTGAGTACGACGAGTGGGACGAAGCGCTTGGTACGGAGCTCGCAAAGGTCATCGGGATCGAGATGACCGATGAGCACTGGGCGGTCATTCGCTTCCTGCGTGCGGACTTCAAGTCGCAGGGCGAGACCCCGACGTTGCGTCGCGTGTCCACCGTCGGGGGTACACCCACCAAGCAACTGTTCGTGCTCTTCCCGAAGAAGCCCGCCAAGAAGATGGCGTACATCGCCGGGCTCCCCAAGCCAGTCGGCTGCGTCTAGCCGAGAACGGAGAACTCATCATGACTACCACGCAGACCGCGCCCGTGGTCCCCTCCTTCGACGACGAGGAGACCGGTCGCAAACTCGCGATCATCTGTTCAAAAGGTTCGCTCGACATGGCCTACCCGGGTCTCGTGCTGGCGAATGCTGCCCTCGGTGAGGGCATCGAGACCCATCTGTTCTTCACCTTTTGGGGTTTCGACATCATCAACAAGGCGACGATGCACGACCTGAAGTTCACCTTGCTCGGCAACCCCGCGACGCATATGCCGCAGGGTCTTGGCGGCCTTCCGGGTATGACAGCGATGGCAACGGCGAAGATGAAGAAGTCGATCGCCGAGGTCGGGGTCCCCGAAGTCCCCGAGTTTCTCGAGCAGATCGTCGCGTCCGGTGCGCACCTATGGGCCTGCAAGATGTCGGCCGACATGAACCATCTGACTATCGATGACTTGTACGACGAGGTCGAAGCGATCATCAGCGCATCGGACTTCATCGAGAAGACTGAAGGCGCGCAGTTGCTGTTCATCTGACGCAGATGTTGCACCCAGTGGGCTGGTCTCGCTGGGTGCTGCTGTGTGCCGCAGCCGAGGCGGTGGGGATGACTGCACGGGTTCGGTCGGTTCCGGAATCTTCGACCGTTCCCGGCGGGTCGAAGTGGACAGGTAAACCTACGGTCACGTAACCTACGGAGTGGAAGGTTACTCATGAGTAGGAGAGCCCGTGGCACACGTACTGGGTGGTGGCCAGGCCGCTGCATTCTTCGATCTGGATCGGACGTTGATTGCTGGGTCAGCCAACTTCCCGCTCGCGGTCGCGGCTTTCCGCGCCGGGTTGGTCTCACCGCGCGAAATCGCTCACGACGCCGTCAACGCGCTGGCGTTTGGACTGCGTGGGGCGAGCGATGCTCGGTCCGAGGCGCTGCGCGATCGCATCTTGCGTGCGGTTACAGGGGTTCGCACGGAACGATTGCGCGCGCTCGGCGAGACCGTCGTCCCTCAACTGGCCGCGAGTGTCTTTCCCGAAGCCAGGCGTGAACTAGAGGAACACGCCGCGGCTGGGCGCGACCGGATCATCGTCTCCGCGTCTCCGCAAGAAGTCGTTCAGGCGGTAGCCGACGCACTTGGTCTTGAGGGCGCGATCGGGACCCGGGCCGCTGTTGTCGATGGTCGCTACACCGGAGAGTTGGCCGGCCCCTTCTGCTACGGCGAACACAAACCGGTGGAGATGAATCGACTCGCCGCCGAACGCGGATACGACCTCTCGCTCAGCAGCGCGTACAGCGATTCGTCCAGTGACCTCCCGTTCCTCGAAGCCGTGGGAACAGCGGTCGCGATGAACCCGGACCCCGAACTTCGTGTCATTGCCGCAGAGCGCGGTTGGCGGGTCGTCAACGTGTCGTCGAGGCGTACGAGTGTGATGGCTTTCGTCAGCCGAATCCCGGCCTCGTTTCGTCGGGTCGTCATGTCGCGCAGTATCGAATCGGAGGCTCGGAACTGATGGAGTCGACTCGAGTGACGCACAAGGTCACCATGCATGGACAAGAGGTGGCCTACCAGCATGAGCACGGTTCGGGTCCGACGATCTTGTTGGTCCACGGCATCGGGGCGAGCAGTACGTCGTGGGAACCGGTCTTCGATCTGCTGGCGGACCGAGGCGCAGAGGTAATTGCCGTCGATCTGCCGGGCCACGGCCGTTCCTCCAAGGAACGCGGCGACTACAGCCTCGGCGCCTTGGCGTGCACGCTTCGTGACCTTCTCGACCATCTTGGCGTCGAACGGTGCGTCCTGGTCGGGCACTCGCTGGGCGGCGGGGTTGCCCTGCAGTTCACCTATCAATTCCCGCAGCGGGTCGAGCGTCTGGTGTTGGTCGCGTCAGGAGGTCTCGGCGCCGAGACCTTCCCGCTGCTCCGCGCAGCATCGCTCCCCGGGGCCGAGTTCGTGCTGCCACTACTGACGAACTGGCGGACCTTGCGGCTCATGGGCTGGTTGGGCAAGGGTCTGTCGGCGATCGGGATCCGTCCTGAGGCGCTGTCCGAGCAAGCGGTCACAACTCTGCAAGAGCTCAACGATCCTCAATCACGAATGGCGTTCCTCGCGACGTTGCGCGGGGTCGTCGACGTATCCGGTCAGCGCGTATCCGCCGTGAGCAAGCTTCCGCTTGCGGCGCACATCCCGACGCTGCTCATCTGGGGTGATCGAGATCCGATCATCCCCATGGAGCATGGTCGTCAGGCGAACGAGGCGTTGCCGTCCAGTCAGTTCGTCGTGTTCGCCGGATCAGGACACGAACCGCATCGGTACGACCCGGAGCGGTTCGCCGATCTCGTGGCTACGTTCGCCGGCGTGGGCGAAGGCCGCCAAGTGAGCTAGGCACCTGATACTGAGGCTGCTTGTCACGACATCCACGACGAAGGAGCCCCATGGTGGCCAGCGGCTGGGACAGTCTGCGCCTGTTCCTGCACATTCTCGCGGCGACGATCTGGGTCGGTGGGCAACTGACGCTGGCGGCTCTCGTGCCGGCTTTGCGGGCGAAGGACCCGACGTTGCCCAAAGCGGCTGCCCGCGCGTTCAACCGCATTGCGTGGCCGGCGTACTGGGTGCTCGTTGCTACCGGTCTATGGAACGTCATGACGGTTGAAGATGACGGGACCGGGAACTACCGAACGGTGCTCACGATCAAGGTCGCAGTCGTTGCGGCATCGGGCATCGCGGCCTGGATGCACACCCGTGCGACAACGACGCGCGGGCTCGCGGTGTGGGGAGCCTTGACCGGTTTGACCGCGTTGTCGGCGGTCTACCTCGGCGTGCTCTTGGCCGGGTAGCGGTGCCACCCGGTGAACTCGGTTGCTCAGCCAAGAACCAGAGCGAGGGCTTCGGCAGCCCGCACGGCATCGGCGTGACTGATGTAGAGCGGTGAGAAGCCCTGGCGCACGATGTTGGGCTCCCGAAAGTCGGCCAGGACCCCGACGTTGCTGAGTTCTTTCACAAGTTCTTTAGCACGTGGGTGAGCGACAGAAACCTGACCGGCGCGGTGGTGGGGATTACGGGGCGTGATGATCTCAACGTCGTTGTCCAGCAGTGCATCGACGCTCTCGATGTAGAGCGTCGTGAGCGTCTCGGTCTTGGCGCGGGCATCTGTCAGGGATACACCGTCGTACGCATCGAGTGCGGCATCGAGTGCCAGCATCGATATGAGCGGTGGAGTACCCACCCGACCGCGCAGGATGCCGCTCGCCGGGGCGTATTCCGGGCTCATCGCGAACGGATCAGCATGGCCGTGCCAGCCGGTGAGCGGTTGGTCGAATTCGGATTGCAGTTCGGCTCGCACATAGAGGAACGCCGGGGCGCCGGGTCCGCCGTTGAGGTACTTGTACGTACATCCCGCCGCGAGGTCAACG
>Ga0315292_10002311_pt1 | contig 10624 bp, 8 predicted proteins | sample YL17G13_0_MG_FD_204029 | JGI IMG/M metagenome (GOLD analysis project Ga0315292, IMG submission 204029) | Sediment microbial communities from Yellowstone Lake, YNP, Wyoming, USA - YL17G13_0 | ecosystem: Environmental > Aquatic > Freshwater > Lake > Sediment | place: USA: Wyoming | collected... | reverse complement strand
CTCGAAGCGGGTGTGGGCGCCGATCCGTGGGGGCATCGCTACGCGGTGAACGTAAAGTTCCTCAACAGCGGGTCGTTCGACACCTTCGTCGTCTCGGCCGGGCCAAACGGCATCATCGAGACACCTTTCCAGGCGGACGGCACCATCGCCCGCGGCGACGATATCGTCGTCATCATGTCGCCAGGCGCCTGATCGACTCTTCCGCGGTGACACCGGGCCGGGGTCGTCTGCGTGCCGCAGGCGGCCCCGTTCGGTGTACGGCCGGAGCGCCTCCCGCCGCGTGTGCCTCACGCGCACGCCTCCGATGCCGATTTCTCATGACGAGAGCGCGCACATCCGCGTGCTCCCGGCAGGAGACCGACCATTCGCATTCTCGTGATTGACGGCGTTCGACAGGACCGTGAGGCGGTGACCCTGGCCGTCCTCCGGGGCTTTCCGCACGCGGTCGTCACGGAGGTCACCAGCGCCGAGCGGTTGCGCACCGCGATGGACGGGGACAGCTTCGAGCTGGTGCTCACGGAGCACTGGCTGCCGTGGACGTCCGGCCTGGAAGTGCTGGCGCGCATGCGGCGGCGGCACCCGAACTGCCCGGTCATCATCATCACCGGGTCCGGCGACGAGGCGGTGGCGGTCCGGGCGATGAAGAGCGGGGCGGCGGACTACCTGACCAAGGCGCCGGAAGACCTGGCGAGGATTCCCGACGCCATCGAGGCCGCCCTGGCCCGCCGGGCGACCCAGCAGGTGCGCGCCACCGCGGAGGCGGGCCCGAGCCAGACCCTCGAGGCCCTGCAACTCCAGACGGCGGCGGTGACGGCGGCCGCCAACGGCATCGTGATCACCAGCCTGGACGGCACCGTGCAGTGGGTGAACCCGGCGTTCACGCGCATGACCGGCTATACGCCCCAGGAAGTGGTCGGCCACAAGCCGACGGTGCTCAAGTCCGGCCGCCACGAGCGGAGCTTCTACCGCGAACTCTGGCAGACCATCCTGGCCGGTGATGTCTGGCGCGGCGAGATCGTGAACCGGCGGAAGGACGGCCGGCTCTACACGGAGCAGATGACCGTCACGCCCGTGGAGACGGCCGGCGCCGGCATCACGCACTTCGTCGCCATCAAGTCGGACATCACGCGCGAGAAGGAACTGCAGGCGCAGTTGCGGCAGGCTCAGAAGATGGAAGCGGTCGGCCAGCTCGCCGGTGGCGTCGCCCACGATTTCAACAACATGCTGACCGCGATCCTCGGCTACTGCGAGCTGCTGCTCGACAGCACGCCCCCCGAGGATCCGCGTCACGCGGACATCACCGAGATTCGCGCCACCGGTGACCGGGCGGCCACGCTGACGCGGCAACTCCTCGCCTTCAGCCGGCGGCAGATTCTCGCGCCGCGGACGGTGGACGTGAACCGCGTCGTGCGCGACCTCGAGGGCCTCCTGCGCCGCGTGCTGCGCGACGAGGTCACGCTGGTCACCGCGTTCGCGCCCGAGCCGGTCGTGGCCCACATCGATATCGGGCACCTGGAACAGGCGCTGGTCAACCTCGCGGTGAACGCGTCGGACGCGATGCCGGAGGGCGGCACGCTGCGGGTCTCCACCGGATGCGAAGACATCGACGGCGCCTTCGTGGGGCGCCACCCGGGTGCGCGCGAAGGCCGCTTCGCGTACTTGCGCGTGAGCGACACCGGGACCGGCATGACGCCTGAGGTGCAGGCACGCATGTTCGAACCGTTCTACACGACCAAGCCCCAGGGCAAGGGCACGGGGCTCGGGCTCTCGACGGTCTACGGCTTCATCAAGCAGTCGCAGGGCTATATCTGGGCGAAGAGCGCGCCGGGCCAGGGCACGACGTTTACGCTGCACCTGCCGATCGGCGAGCGCGTCGCCCGGACCGAGGCGCCCGCCGACCGGTTCGAGCACGGCCGGCCCGCGCCCGTCGTGGTGGACAACGCCGCGGAGCGGACGGCCCTCGGGCCGGCCGCGCTGGTGGGCCGCGTGCAGCAGGTGCATGCCCGTCGTTTCGGAGGAACCTCATGAGTCCGCATCCCGTCCTGCTCGTCGCCGACGACGAGCGTCCCATTCTCGACGTGCTCGATCGCTTTGCCCGCAAACACGGCTTCGACGTCGTGCAGTGCCCGGGAGGCCAGGCCGCGATCGATCATCTTCGAGAGCTGCGCCCGGACCTGGCGCTGCTCGACGTGCGGATGCCGGACATCACGGGCCTCGAGGTGCTGCGCAGCATCCGGCGGACCAACGCCGACTGCCGCGTGGTCCTCATGACGGGGATGGCGGACGTCGAGACGGCGGTGGAAGCCATCAAGGCGGGCGCCCAGGATTTCATGACCAAGCCGCTCGACTTCGATCGGCTGGCCGGGCTGCTCGCGGATGTGCGCGAGGAGGCGGAGCGGCGGCAGCGGCTGCTGGCGCTCGAGGGCGACGTCGCCAGGCGTCTGGACTTCTGCGGGATGATCGGGCGCAGCCCGGCTATGGAAGAGCTGTCCAGCCTCATCCGGCGGCTCGCGCCGCACGTGCGCACCGCCCTGGTCACCGGCGAGACCGGCGCAGGCAAGGAACTGGTGGCGCGCGCCCTGCACTCGCGCGGCCCGCGCAGCAGCCGCCGGCTGGTCACCGTGAACTGCTCGGCGATCGTGCCCACGCTGTTCGAGAGCGAGTTGTTCGGCCACGTGCGAGGTTCCTTCACCGGCGCCTCCGACAACAAAGTGGGCCTGTTCGAGCACGCGAACCAGGGCACGCTGTTCCTCGACGAGATCGGCGAGTTGCCGCTGAGCGTGCAGGCAAAGTTGCTGCGCGTCATGGAAGCCGGAGAGTTCCAGCGCGTCGGATCGCTGGAGACCCGCAAGGTGGACGTGCTGATGATCGCGGCCACCAACCGCGACCTGCGCGCCGAAGTCGAAGCGGGCCGATTCCGCAGCGACCTCTACTACCGCCTGAACGTCGTCGAGCTGAAGGTGCCGGCCCTGCGCGAGCGGCGCGAAGACATCCCCTACCTGGTCGCCTCCTTCGTGCGCGACAACGCCGAGCGCCTCGGCAAGCGCATCACGGGCGTGACCCCCGCCGCCGAGAAGCTGCTGCTCTCGTCGGCCTGGGAAGGCAACGTGCGCGAACTGCGCAACGTGATGGAGCGCGCGTGCCTGCTGGCCGACACCGAGGTGATCACGGAACGCGAGATCAGCGGACGCATCGGGACGTCGAGCGCGCCGGCGGGCGCGTCGGCGTCTCGGGTCGCCCCGATGGTGCCGGCGTGGCCCGCGAACGTCACGCCGTTCCCCATCGACCCGGTGTGGCCCGCCGCCCCGCCCGTCGTCCCCGCGGATCCCGAGGTGGCGTCCGCCCCGGCGGGGATGTTCGAGCCGTCCGATTCCCTGCGGCTCGCCGAGCGGGAGCACGTCACCCGCGTCCTGCTGCAGGCGCGCGGCAACAAGAAGGCCGCCGCCGCCCGGCTCGGCGTGAGCCGGCGGTCGCTGTACCGGTTGCTCGAGCGCCATGGCCTCGAGGATCAGATCCGGTCGCGCGCTCCGCGCGAGGCTGCCCCCCCCGAGGACGCGCTCGTCGCCCGGGTCGCCTGACCGTCGCCTGCGCGCCCGTACGCAGACACGGCACCCTGGGGACAGTCCCGACTTTGCCGTTGCTGCGTACGACCGGCGATTGGGGCCGCCGAGGAGGGTGCCTGGCTGAAAAAGGTGCCAGGCACCATTTTCAGTGTCAGTGGGCGGTGGGTCTGGACACCTGGTCGCGGTGCCAGTCGAGGGCGCGGTCGATGGTGCGATCGAACTCCGCGCGCGAGTAGGGCTTCACCAGGTAGCCGAACACGTCGTCTCTCAGGCACCAGAGCGCCGAGTCGAGATCCAGCGTGCCGGTCGACATGACGACCGCCGTCGCCGGGTAGTGCTGACGAATCTGATCGGCGAGCCACATCCCATCCGGGCCGGGCATGCGGACGTCCACGACCGCGACGGCGGGCGGGGCCTCTTCCATCAACATCAGGGCGGACGCGGCGTCTGGCGCCGTGCGCGCATCGAACCCGTGGTCCCGCACCCAGCCCGCAAGCACATCGCGCGAGAGCGCTTCGTCATCGACGATCAGTGTGGTGGTCATACGCGTTGTGCCGCGCCAGCACGGCTGGCGCTCCTCGCTGTGGAATTGAGCAAGGCGCGGGCCAGATCGGGGTGTGCGCCTGCGGCACATGCCGGCGCGGGCGATATCCGGCGTTGACATTCGCGGCGAGCGGGGGTATCACTGCGCTGCGGCGCGCCTCGGGCGTCTTCCCCGAACGGAGATCCTCATGGCGACGGTGTCGTTCAGTCTCAATGGGAAGCCGACTCGGCTGTCGGGTGACGAGAACCGCATGCTGCTGTGGGTGCTGCGGGACGATCTCGGCCTCACCGGCACCAAGTTCGGCTGCGGTCAGGCGCTGTGCGGCGCCTGCACGGTGCTGGTGAACGACGAGGCCGTGCGCTCCTGCGCCACGCGCCTGCGGGACGTCGAGGGCACGCGGGTCGTCACCATCGAGGGGTTGGCGCGCGACGGCCGCCTGCACCCGATCCAGGAGGCGTTCGTGCAGCACGTCGGCTTCCAGTGCGGCTACTGCACGCCGGGCATGATTCTCGGCGCGCACGCGCTGCTGCACAAGAACCCGAAACCGACGCGGGCGCAGATCCTCGCGCACATGGACGAGCACATCTGCCGCTGCGGCGCCCATCTCCGGATCGTGCAGGCCGTCGAGTCCGCTGCGGCCGCCGCCGCGAAGGGGGGTGTGCGATGAACCGCCACGACACCGACCTGGACGTGCCGTCCGGCTGGGGGTTCGCCACCACCGTCACGCGGCGCGAGTTCCTGCGGCTCACCAGCACCGGCCTGCTCGTCGCCGTGACCGTCGATCCGCTGTTCGGCCGCCAGGAGCCCACGCGCCTCCCGACCGGCCGCACGGGCTACCCGACCGACCTCAACGCCTACGTCCACATCGACGCCGACGGGACGGTGACCTGCCTGGTCGGCAAGGTTGAATTGGGCCAGGGGGCGATGACATCGCTGCCGCAGCTGGTCGCCGAGGAACTCGACGTCCCGCTGACGAAGGTGAAGATCGTGCTGGGCGACACGGACCTGTGCCCGTGGGACATGGGCACGTTCGGATCGCTGAGCATCCGGCAGTTCGGGCCGGTGCTGCGCGCGGCCGCCGCCGAGGCGAAGGCGGTCCTGATGCAGCTGGCCGCCGAGCGGCTGCAGGCGCCGGTGACCGCGCTCACGGCGGCCGGCGGCGTCATCTCCCTGACCGCGGACGCCGCGAAGAAGGTGAGCTACGGCCAACTGACCGAGGGCAGACGCCTGGAGCGCAAGATCGACGGTACGCCGGCGCTGGACGCGGTGTCGTCGTTTACGATTGTCGGCAAGAACGCGCCGCGCCGTGACGCGATCGAGAAGGTGACCGGGGCCGCGAAATACGCCGGCGACATCGTGCCGACAGGCGCCTTGCACGCCCGCGTGCTGCACCCGCCGGCGCACGGGGCGATCCTGCAGTCGGTCGACACCGCCGCCGCCGAGCGCGTGGCGGGCGTGCGCGTCGTGCGCGACGGCGATCTGGTCGCCGTCCTCCACGCGCACTGGGACGAAGCGGACAAGGCACTGGCGCTGGTGAAGGCGCAGTGGACGCCGTCCCCGTCGACGCTGAACGACACCAACATCTTCGAGCATCTCGAGCAGCACGCGCCGCCGCCGCAGACGCCGGCGTCAGGGGGCGACATCGCTGCCGGCGAGAAACTGGCGGCGGAGATCGTCGAGCACACGTACCTCGACGCCTATTACGCCCACGCGCCGATGGAGACGCACTCGGCCGTGGCGGCCTTCGAACACGGCAAGATCACGGTGTGGGCCGGCACACAGACGCCGTTCCCGCTGAAGTCGCAGATCCAGGCGGCGCTGAAGCTGTCCGCCGAGCAGGTCCGCGTCATTACGCCGTACGTCGGCGGGGGCTTCGGCGGCAAGAGCGCCTCGCAGCAGGCGATCGAGGCCGCGCGCCTCGCGGTGGCCGTCGGGACGCCGGTGCGCGTGGTGTGGAGCCGCGCCGAAGAGTTCTTCTTCGACACGTTCCGTCCGGCGGCCGTCCTCAAGATCCGCGCCGGCCTGGACGCCTCGAAGCGCATCGTGTCGTGGGACTACCTCGTGATCGCCGCCGGCGATCGCGGGGCCGCGCACTTCTACGACATTCCTCACCACCGCACCGTCGTGCGCGGCTCGTGGGGCGGCCGCGGCGTCGCCGGCTTCCATCCGTTCGCGGTCGGGCCGTGGCGCGCGCCTGGCGCGAGCACGAACACGTTCGCGCGCGAGTCGCACATCGACATCCTCGCCGCGAAAACCGGGATGGACCCGGTGGCCTTCCGCCTCGCCCATCTGAAGGACGAGCGGATGATCCGCGTGCTGCGGGCCGCCGCGAAGCGCTTCGGCTGGACGCCGAAGACGGCGCCGAGCGGCCGCGGGGTCGGTGTGGCGTGCGGCACCGATGCCGGGACGCACGTCGCCTCCATCGTCGAGGTGAAGGTCGACAAAGCGACGGGCGCGATCACCGTCGTTCGCGTCGTCGCGGTGCAGGACATGGGCGTGGTGGTGAACCCCGAGGGCGCCATCCAGCAGATGGAAGGCTGCATCACGCAGGGCCTCGGCTACGTGCTCGGCGAGGAAATCCGCTTCAGGAACGGCGAGATCCTCGACAGGAACTTCGACACCTACCAGATGCCGCGCTTCTCGTGGCTGCCGACGATCGAGGTCGAGATCCTGCCAAACCCGGGCCTGGCGGCGCAGGGCGGCGGCGAGCCGGCGATCATCAACATGGGCGCGGCCGTGGCCAACGCGGTGTTCGACGGCGTGGGCGCGCGGCTGTTCCGGCTGCCGATGACCCCGGAGCGCGTGAAGGCGGCGCTGAAAGCCTGACGGAGGGTGCACACGTGCGCACGCGACAACTGGGCACCACGGATCTGCAGATCTCGGTGATCGGGTTCGGGGCGTGGGCCATCGGCGGCCCCGACTACGCGTTTGGCTGGGGCGATCAGGACGACAACGATTCGGTCGCCGCGATCCACCGGGCCGTCGATGCGGGCATCAACTGGATCGACACGGCGGCCATCTACGGCCTCGGCCGATCCGAGCGGGTCGTCGCCCGCGCGCTGAAGGAACTGGGCAGCCGCCGCCGGCCGCTCGTGTTCACGAAGGGATCGCTCGTCTGGGACAGCGCCGGACAGATTTCCCACTCGCTCACGGCCGCGTCGCTCACCAAGGAGGTGGACGACAGCCTGCAGCGGCTGCAGACCGACGTCATCGACCTGTACCAGCTCCACTGGCCCAAGCCGTTCGGATCCGAAGCCACCGCGCCTGACATCGAGGAAGGCTGGCAGACGCTGATGGACCTGCAGCAGGCCGGGAAGATCCGCCACATCGCCGTCTCGAACTTTAACGTGGTCGAGATGGAGCGCGCGCGCGCCATCGCGCCCATTGCCAGCCTGCAGCCGCCCTATTCGCTGATCCGCCGCGCCATCGAAGACGAGATCCTCCCCTACTGCCTGCGGCACCAGATCGGCGTCATCGTCTACTCGCCGATGGCCGCCGGGATCCTGACCGGCACGATGACGCGCGAACGCGCGATGTCGCTGCCGGAGAACGACTGGCGCTCGAGGCACCCGGAACTGAAGGAGCCCAGGCTGACGCAGAACCTCGCGCTGGTCGAAGGGCTCCGGCGCGTCGGGGCGCCCCACGGCGCCTCCCCGGGCGCCGTCGCCGTCGCCTGGACGCTGCGACAGCCGGCGGTCACGGCCGCCATCGTCGGTTTCCGGGCGCCCGCGCAGGTGGATGGCATCCTCAGCGCCGCGTCCGTGTCGCTGTCGGACGCCGATCTCGACGCCATCGAGCGGGCGATGCCACCGGGCCACTGAGACGCGGCGCGGCTGAAGCGTTCTGCGGCGCTGGCGGCGTGCACGCAGTGCCCCACGGGACCAGGGCGCGCTACAGCGGCTTGAGGTAACACCGGCGGCGGCGGTGTTGCCGCGGACGAAAGGGTATCCACATCGCGTTGATCTTCTCGTTCGTCTCGAGTTGCGGACCGCTCTCCGCATGGCGGATGCCGTTCTTCAGGCACGCCTTCCACATCTCGTGGATGATCACCGCCGGGACCCCCTTGTTCTGAAGTTCAGGCCGGACGGCGATGAGCAGGAGGTCGAGCCGGTCGCTGCGCCGGAGGGCGCGGATCAGGTGGAGGAACCCGAACGGGAACAGGCGCCCGCGGCATCTCTGCAACGCGCGCGACAAGGACGGCATGCCGATGCCGAAGGCCACCACCCTGCCGCTGGCGTCGAGAATGATCTTCACGTATTCGTGGTTGATGAATCCGAAGAACGATTTCGTGTACGACGCGATCTGGCGGTCGGAGATCGTCACCACGCCGTAGAGGTGCTGGTAGGCCTCGTTGACCAGCGCGAAGATGCCCGGCACGTGCGGCAGCAGGTCCCGGCGGTGTCGGGTCTCGAGCAGCCGCAGCCCGGTGCGGCCCAGCACCACCCGCGACACCCGACCGATCCCGGGCGGCAGCACCGGGGGCAGGGGCACCTCGAACTCGATCCAGTCCACGTCCTTGCGATACCCCAGCGACTCCAGGTGCGCCGGATAGTACGGGTGGTTGTAGTTGGTGATGAGCAGGTCCATCTCGTCGAACCCCTCGACGAGCAGGCCTTCACGATCGAGGTCGCAGAAACCCAGCGGCCCGTGCACCGCGTCCAGGCCCCGCGCGCGGGCCCAGGACTCGACCTCGCCAAGCAGGGCCGCCGGCACCGCCGGGTCGTCCACGAAATCGAACCAGCCGAATCGGGCACGCCGGAGGCCCCAGGTCTCGATGTAGCGCTGATTGATGATGCCGGCGATGCGGCCGACGGGCTCGCCGTCACGAAACGCCATCCAGCAGCGCGCCTCGCAGTATTCGAACGCGGGGTTGCGGGCCGCGCTGAGGGCGGCCAGTTCCTCGCCCGCCAGTTTCGGCACGTAGCGCGGGTGCCGCGCGTACAGGCGCTCCGGGAACGCCACGAAGCGGCGCAAGTCGCCGCGCGTGCGGACTTCGCGAATCTCGATCACGCTCGGGGTCAGAGTCTCGTCCGCCACGTGCCTACTTCGCCGACGCGGCCAGCAGTTCGGCCAGGTAGGCCTTCCAGATCGGCGCCACCGTGTGGGTACCGTGGCCGCGGGTGTCCCTGCTGAACGGCACGACGACCGCGCGCCCCTTCGGCACGCGCGCGATCTCGCGCTCCAGGATGCCGAGTTCCGGCGGATTGACGAGGTCGTCGGCGAAGTTCACCGCGAAGAGCGGCACGGCAATCTTCTCGAGCGCCGGGGCGGGGTCGTAGTCCCACGACGCCCGCAGCGCGTAGAGCACGTCGTTGGCGTCGGCGGTCTTCACGTAGTTCGCGACGTAGTTGTCGTACCAGGCATCGGCGGCCCGGAGCGTCGGCGACTCCTGCTGGCGCAGCACGGGGTTGCTGCCGACCAGCGCGAGGACGCCGGCCGCTGTCTGCAGCCCCCGCGGCTGCGCGATGTAGTCGCCGCCCTTCCACTCCGGGTCGGTGGTGATCGCGTCGATCGCGATCCGCCGCCACATCCGGTTGCGGCCCGAGATCTGGCTCGGCACGCTCGCCAGCGGCATCAGCGCGTCGGCGAACGTCGGGTACATCTCGCCCCACAGCCAGGCGTGCATCCCGCCCATCGACGTGCCGATGACCAGGCGCAGGTGATTGACACCGAGCCCCTCGGTCAGCAGGCGGTACTGGGCCGTGACCATGTCGCGATAGCCGTACTGCGGGAACTTCGCCCGCAGCGCGTCGCTCGGCTTGCTCGACTGCCCGTGCCCGAGGTTGTCGACGATGACAATGAAGTGCGTCGCCGCGTCGAGCAGCTGCCCGGGGCCGAACAGTTCGCCGGCGAAGTCCGGCCGGAGAAACTGCGCGCTCGAGCCGGTCGTGCCGTGCAGGACGAGCACGGCGTTGCGCACCGTGCCGGACGCGTCCCGCTGCGGCCGGCCGAGCGTCCGGTAGTGCATCCGGAGTTCGGGCAGCGATCCCCCCGCGCTGAAGGTGAGGTTCCGGATGACGTAGTCCCCCTGCGCCGGCGCGGGATCGTCGGCCGCGATCGCCGGCGTCCCCGACACGATCAACAGCAGCACGGCCAGTGCGGCGAGTCTTCTCACGACGGGGCCTCCTCGTGCGCAACAGTCTTCGGGATGCGACCGGGTAAGTATAGCGACCGCCCGGTCAACTCCCGATGATCCAGCCCCGCCGCGCGGTCGAGCCGGCGCGTGACGGCGGGCAGGTCGGCGGGAAATCGCCAGGTGTCCTCGCGGCCGCCGGCGGCGCGAACGGCATCGGCCCACGAGGGCCACCACGGGGCGAGCGACTTGGCGATCGGCTCGATGACCAGGACGCGCGTCCCGCGATCGTGGGCCGCGAGCAGTTCCCGCAGCAGGCGCTCGCGGATTTCGGGGGGCAGTTCGTTGACCGTGTAGGCGGCCACGATGCCCGAGGCGCGCGACGGCAAGCGGAGCCGCGCGACGTCGGCGCGCGTGATGTCGGCGGCGACGCCCAGCGTGCGG
>Ga0315292_10002310_pt1 | contig 10625 bp, 7 predicted proteins | sample YL17G13_0_MG_FD_204029 | JGI IMG/M metagenome (GOLD analysis project Ga0315292, IMG submission 204029) | Sediment microbial communities from Yellowstone Lake, YNP, Wyoming, USA - YL17G13_0 | ecosystem: Environmental > Aquatic > Freshwater > Lake > Sediment | place: USA: Wyoming | collected... | reverse complement strand
CGCCCAGCACCTCGATCTTCGAGACATCGGGCACCTGCAGCAGGCGCGAGCGCGCCGCTTCGACATAATCGCGCAGTTCGCGGAACGTGAAGCCATCGGCTGTAAATCCGTAAATGATGCCGAAGGTATCGCCGAAATCATCGTTGAAGAAGGGGCCGAGCACGCCCTGCGGCAGCGTGTGGCGCATGTCGCCGATGTTCTTGCGCACCTGGTACCAGACGTCGGGCACCTGCTCGGGCGAGGTGGCGCCCTTCAGCTCGATGAAGATCGTCGTCTGCCCGGCCACTGTGTAGCTGCGGATGCGGTCGAGGTGGTCGGTTTCCTGCAGCGTGCGCTCCAGCCGCTCGGTGACCTGCTTCAGCATTTCGTCCACTGTGGCGCCTGGCCAGCCGGCGGCCACGACCATGGTGCGCACGGTGAAGGCCGGGTCCTCGCCGCGGCCCAGCTTCGTGAACGACATGACACCGGACACCACCGCCAGGACCATCAGGAAGACCACCAGCGAGCGCTTGGACAGCGCCCACGCCGACAGGTTCGGCCCGATCACGACTGGGCCCCGAGAAGGCGGACCTTCTGTCCAGGGCGCAGCGCGTGGACGCCGCCAGTGACGACCACGTCACCCGGGTTCAGGCCCGAGGACACCACCACCGTCGCCGAATCGGAGGAGCCCACGGCGATGTTGCGCAGCGCGACGGTACCGGTCTTGGCGTCGACGACCCACACCGCGGTCCTGCCGTCGGCGCGCACCAGCGCCGCGGCCGGGAGCGAGACGCCGGCGGCGGCATCGACACGCATCCGCCCGGTGACCGTGCTGCCCAGGCGCATCGCCGCCGGCGGATTGATCAGCCCCAGGCGCACCGCAAAGGTGCCGGTCACCGGATCGGCGCGCGGGGAGATCTCGCGCACCGTGGCGGCGGCAGTGACGGTGGGGTTGCTGCTCAGCGCGACGGTGATCTCGGGGTTCGACGGCGCGGCGTCCTTGATCGACCCGGGGACGTCGAACACCGCATCCTGCGCACCCTCGCGCGCCACCTGGATGATCATGCGCCCGGCCTGCACCACCTCACCAGGCTGCGGCCCGCGGGCCGTCACCACCCCGTCCACGTCGGACACCAGGCGCGTATAATCCAGACGGTTCTGCGCCAGGTTTACCTGCCCCTGCACCGACTCGACTTGCGACTCGGCGACCGCCAGCATCGCCTCGGCCTGCTCAAACTGGGCGCGCGACACCGCGCCTTCCGCGATGAGTGTGCGCATCCGCGCGTAATTGCTTCGCGCTTCCACCAACTGGGCACGGGCCGAGACCAGTTGTGCTCGAGCCGATTGCAGGCCGCTTTGCTCGTTCTGGGGATCCAGCCGGGCAATGAGCTGCCCGACCCTGACGATGCCGCCGATTTCCACCGTGCGCTCGACCAGGCGGCCGTCGATGCGGAAGGACTGGTTGATTTCGGTCTGGGCCTGCACCGTGCCGGTCAGCGTCACCACGCCGCCGCTGGAGCTCTTCTGAATCGTCGTCGCGCGCACCGGGCGGACTTCCGGTTCGGGCGCCTCGGTGCCACGATCGCAGGCTGACAGCAGCGCCAGCGTCGACAGCGCGAGCAACACGATGCCTCGGCGCGACGAGCCCACTCGCGTGGGACCGATGGTTGCGGTCACAGGGAGCCTCCATTTCGGTAGATCAGAGAACCAGCGTGCGGCGGCACGGCCCCAGCGAAACCCGGCTTCCGTGACTGCCTGCCCGGCTCGCGGCGGTCAGCGCGTCGCGGCGTTCCTGGCCGGTGAGCGGCCCATGGCTCCGCCTGTCCGAGGCGAAGCGGCGGTTGCCCTCGCGCAACCAGCCGATCCGTCCGCTGCGGTGCAGTTCGTTGTTCAGGGCGGCCCCCCGGGTCCGTGCTCGACCGGAAATTGCCGGGCGACACGAGGGAAGGCAAGTGGATCGGGCCCCGCCAGCATTCCCTGAAGCGCCGGGAGGCGACAGGACGATCTTGAAGACCAGACCACCACCGCGATCTCGGGCACGAACGACGTCAGCGTGCCGCCCATGAACAGGATGCGGCTGGCGAGCGCTCCCGCGCGTCGAATGAAGGGGGGAAGGGATCGAGCGGGCTGGGTGTGAACGACATGCGCGGTCAGGTCGCCTGGAGAGAGTCGTCTTCCGCGCCGGATGCGGTGCGTCCACGCGATCAACGCGAGCAGGACCGCCGCGACCCTGTTCACGCTGTTGTCGCTCACGAGAGGAATCCGAACCGGCCGACTGACACGAACGCTGCCAGTGCGGCGAGCCCTGCGGTGAACGCAGGAGACTCCTTCCGGCGGAGGTGGGTGGCGACGGCTCCGAGCATGAGGATGGTGAGCCCGGCGGCGGCGATAGGGGTCAGGGCGGGCAGGATCCCGAGCCGCCACGGCAGGATCAGGCCGAGGCTGCCAGACGCTTCGGCCAGGCCGATCAGGTGCAGCTGAAGCGCCGACAGCTCGGTCATGTAGCTCATCCCGGGCCGCAGCTCGAGCGTTGTCTTGGGTTGCGTGAGCTTCATGAGACCCGCCGCGAGAAACACGACGGCCAGGATCGCCTGGGCAAACCACAACGCGATGTTCATCGGGACCTCCGCAGGATGAGGGCGGACCCCCACCCCGAGTTACCGTGGCAATCCGGTGGCGTACTGCAGCACTGCGGCGTAGTGGAAGCCGCTCCCGGCCAGGACGAAGAGGTGCCATAGCGCGTGGCGGTAGGGAAGGTGACCCCGGAGGTACAGCGCCACGCCGAGCGTATAGCAGAGGCCGCCGATCAGGAGCCAGGCGAGAGCGGTTATTGGGAGCGCACGGGCCAGGGGGCCGATCGCCACGACTGCGAGCCACCCCATGCCCACATACATATAGGTGGAGAGCCGGGGGAACCGGAACCCGAGGACGGTCTTGTGCAGGATGCCGACGCCCGCGAGCGACCAGACGATGGCGAGGAGCGTCCAGCCCCAGGCTCCCCGCATGACCCCAAGCGCAAAGGGCGTGTACGTCCCCGCGATCAGGAGGTAGATCGCGACGTGGTCGACGACGCGCAGGAGGTGCTTCGCGCGTGCGTTGGGAACGGCGTGATAGAGTGTAGACGCACCGTAGAGGAGGACGAGGCTGGCGGCGAAGATGGCGCAGGCCACGACCTGCCGGGTGTCCCCATGGCGTGCGGCCACCAGGATCAGTAGGGGGAGGCCGAGCAGGCTCGCGGCCAATCCGGCGCCGTGCGTGAGGGCATTGGCGAGTTCCTCCGGGGGCGACTGGGGGCGGTGGTGGCGCATTCTGGAAGATAGCGCGGTCCCATGTATCTTCCGTTAGACTTGATGCGGGCCGGGCGACGGGTCGGGTCGGGTGGAGGAGCCGTCGGTCGGCATGGTCCTGCCCGGCATGCGGAAGCGAGGTTCGAATCCATGACGGTCAATCCTTCGATTTCCCCGGTCATTCAGGGCGGGATGGGGGTGGGCATCTCCGACTGGCGCCTGGCGCGGGCGGTCGCCGTGCGGGGGCAGCTGGGGGTGATCTCGGGCACCGCCATCGATACCGTGATGGTGCGCCGGCTTCAGGACGGCGATCCTGGCGGCCACGTGCGGCGGGCCATGGCGGCGTTTCCGATGCATGGCGTGGAGGCCGATGTCCTGCGGCTCTATTTCCTTCCTGAAGGCCGGAAACCCGGCACCCCCTACAAATTGCTCCCGATGTACAAGCAGGTGATGAGCAGGGCGCGGCAGCTGGTGACGGTGCTCGCGGCATTCGTCGAGGTGTACCTGGCGAAGGAGGGGCACGACGGCCAGGTGGGCATGAACCTCCTCACGAAAATCCAGCTTCCTACGCTGCCCGCCCTCTACGGTGCCATGCTGGCCGGCGTCGACGTGATTCTGATGGGGGCAGGCATCCCTCGCGAAATCCCGGCCGCGCTCGACCGCCTGTCGCAGCATGAGCCGACGTCGCTGCGGTTCGACGTGGAGGGCCTCCCGGTCGGCCGGGAGGAGCGCCTCACGCTGGATCCGGCGGAGTTCTGGACCACGCCGCCCCCCGCGCTCCGACGGCCCCACTTCCTCGCCATCATCGCCAGCAACTCCCTCGCCACGATGCTGGCCCGCAAGGCCAGCGGCCGCATCGATGGCTTCGTCATCGAGGGCCCGACCGCCGGCGGCCACAACGCCCCGCCGCGCGGGGAGGCGCGCTTCAACGATCGAGGCGAGCCGCTCTACGGCGAACGGGACGCGGTGGATCTCGCTAAGGTTGCGGAGTTGGGGCTGCCGTTCTGGCTTGCGGGTGGGACCGGGCGGCGCGGGAGCCTGCAGGACGCCCTGGCGGCCGGCGCCGCCGGCATCCAGGTGGGCACGCTCTTCGCCTATTGTGACGAATCGGGGCTCGCGGGGGACCTGAAAGAGGCGGTGCTGGTGCACGCCGCTCGGGGTGAGGTGACCGTGACGACCGACCCGCGCGCGTCCCCCACCGGATATCCCTTCAAGGTGGTGAGTTGGCCGGGGGCGCCGGGAACCGACGCCGACCGGTCGCGGATGTGCGACATCGGCGGGCTCCGGGTGGCCTACGCCACCGCGGAGGGGAAGATCGGATTCCGCTGCCCAGCGGAGCCGGTCGAGGCGTACGTCCAGAAGGGCGGCAGGGTGGAAGACACCGTGGGCCGCCATTGCCTTTGCAATGCCCTGACCGCCGACATCGGCCTCGGACAGGTCCGCGCTGGCGGGCTGCTGGAGCCGCCGCTCGTCACCAGCGGGGATGACCTCGAGGCGATCGAGGAATTCCTGGCGGGCCGGACCCATTACTCTGCCGGTGACGTGCTCGATTACCTGATGGCGTAGGACCCGGCACCGCGCATCGTCCTGACCAAGTCCGTGTGTTCCCCCATTGTGGGTCGCAAGACCCGAGGAGCCCAGCATGGATTTCCGTTCTGTCGTGCTCGTCACCGCCCTCTGCGCCGCTCCGGCGGTCGCCCTGTCTGCCCAGCAGGCGCAGCCGTCCACCGAGGCCGCGCCCGCGGGCGAGGCCCCCGTGTCGCCGGCCGCCCCAGGCATGACGGCGGGAGCCCCGCTGGCGCCCGCCCCCCAGCCCCACGCGTCGCCGCTCTTCCAGAAGGGCGACCCGGCTCCGGCGCTGGGCGCTTCGGATCGGACGGCCGCGTCCTCCGAAGGAAAAAATCACACCATCGTGGTCTCGACGCTGGTGCTGGTGCTCGTCGGCATCATCGTCCTCTTGCTCGTTCTCTGAGGGTGTCGGCGGCCGGGGGTCATGGCCTGGCCGGCGCCGGCCAGGCGTTGTTGCTCCGGTCCATATCAGGAGAGGCCTGCCGCGGATCGATCTCGACCGCAACCGGTTTCCCGCTCGTCGGCGTCACCAGCCGCCAGCGGAAGGTCGATCCGTGGAGCCAGGTCTCGACCGGCAGCCTGACGGTGCGCACGCTGCTGTCGGCGCCGGTGATCCGCAACTCCACCGGGGCGATCATCTCCCGGCGGCTTGAGAGAAAGACCGAGGTGGCCGTCGTGCCGGCGTTGTCCACCTGGGTCATCGAGTCGACCGCCTGGTCGAGGACGTCGGTGCGGAAAAACCAGCTGCGCCAGAACCACGAGAGGTCCTCTCCCAGGGCATCGTTCATGGAGCGGAAGAAGTCGGCCGGCATCGGGTGCCTGAACGCCCACCGGCGCGTGTACTCCCGGAACGCGAGGTCGAAGGCCGTGGAATCCACCACCTCATTGCGCAGGAAATGCAACCCGACGGCCGGTTTGCCGTAGGCGTTCCACCCGCTGAGCAACCCATTGGAGGCTCGGTCCTGCGGCTCCATGATGGGCGCTTCGGGGCCGGTATAGCTGCGCAGGAATCCCTGATAGGCGCGCATCGAGCCGAATTCGAGGCTCTGGACTCGGGCAGTGTCGGCGGGATAGCGGGCACGGAAGGCAAAGAGGTCAATGAAGGTGTTGAACCCTTCGTCCATCCACGGGTAGAGCCGCTCCTGCGACCCCACGATCATTGGGTACCACTCGTGCCCCTGCTCGTGCGCGATGGTGTAGTACAGCTCCTGCTCGGTTTCCGCGTCGTCGAAGGTCATCATCGGGTATTCCATCCCACCCACCGGGCCCTGCGCGCTGACGGCCGACGGATACGGGTAGTGGAACCACCGCTCGGAATGCGCCATCACGGCGTGACGCGTCATGTCAGCAGCGTCGCGCCAGGTCGCCAGCTGGGCGGGCGGGTAGAACGCCTGCATCAGGATGCCGTCCCAGCTCGACACATCCCACAGGTAGTTGGGCGCGGTCGCCCAGGCGAAGTCTCTCACGTTGGCGGCGTGCCAGCGCCACGTGCGGGTCGCGCCTGCGTTCGGCGGCAGGAGCGCCGGGGTGTTCACCTCGTCGGGGCGGATGATCCGCACGATCGTGTCGGAGTGCGCCGCGGCCGCCAGGCGCTGACGGATCACCAGCGGCAGCACCTCGGCGGGGTTCTGCAGGATGCCGGTGGCGGTCACCGTGAAGCCGGTCGGCATCGTGATCGCCACGTCGAAGTCTCCGTACTCGAGGTAAAACTCCCCGGAACCAATGTACTGGTCGGTGTTCCACCCCCGCACATCGTCGTACACCGCCAGGCGCGGATACCACTGGGCGACCTGGTAGAGCCAGCCGAGGGCACCCTGCTGGGTGCGGCCGGTGCGGCCCTGGCGCGGGATCTGGTGGTGCCACCCGATACTGAGCTCGACCTGGCTGTGCGGAGGAAGCGGGCGGTCGAGGGTCACCTGCATCATCGTGCTGTTGATCCGATAGGTGAGCGGCACCGGCTTCGGGCGGGCCATGCGCGCCGTCGCCGACGGCAGCGCCTCGACCCGCTCGATGGTGACGCCGGCCTGAAACCCGGGCTCCGGCCGCCTCGGAGGCGCGAGCACCGTGAACCGATTGTCCGGGGCGCCATTGTTCATGTCGATCTGCATCCAGACGAAGCGCAAGGTGTCCGGCGAGTTGTTGCGGTACGTGATCTTCTCCGCGCCCCGGAGGGTGTGGGTGGCAGTGTCGAGGGACGCGGTGATGTCGTACGACACCTTCTGCTGCCAATACATCGGCCCCGGCATTCCGGAGGCGGAGCGAAAAGCGTTCGGCGTCGGCAAGTCAAGTTGGCGAAACGGCGAGGTGTCGCTCACCCCCGGCCGCAGCGCCGCTGGCGTGGTCGGCTGGCCGGCCCCCTGCTGGGCGAACGCCGACGCCGGTGCGGCCAGGAACATCACGGCCGCGAGCAGCATGGCGCGGGCAGGACGGCGAAGGGATGTGGGGACCGACATGGGGCGCTCTCCTTGGACGGAATGGCAGGGGTGTCCGGCTGGGAATGAAAAGCAGGCGGGAAGGAACGCCGGCACCACCGGGATCAGGCACGCCGCCACAGAACTCAGCATGACCAGGGCCTGGCCGGCGCGGTGATCGCCGCGGCCCTGCTCGCGAACGCCTTGCTCAACATCACCGGGTCATGCCGAAATGTGCTGACCTTTGCGCACTGCGGCGCGTCGGCGGATGCACCGCAAAACACCGTGGCAGCCTTCCGCCTCATCGCCTTCGTGGTGAACGGTACTATTCGGCGATCGTGTGGCGCGGAACGGCCTCGTAGGGATCGGCATGCGCCACCGTCGCGGTCCTGGCCTTGGTGCCGGGCATGATCTCGAATCGTGGATCGAAGTCCACCATCGTCGATGCAAGTTGCTTCAGGATGGCGGCATTCCCCTTGACCTTCGCGGTCCCGCCCTTGATCTGAGCTTCGAGGGTCCTGGCCCCCATCATTGTCTGTTCCAGGTCGGATCGATTGATGGTGAGTGTCAGGTCGGGCTTGTCCGCGAGGAAACCCTGGATGTTCGTGAGCGTGGCGTTCTCCATTTCGATCAGGAACTTCTCGCCGTTGTCGGGAGTGATCAGATTGATCGTGAAGCGCATGCCTTCGGCCTTGCGGCTGTCCATGCGGATGCCGAGGAAGTCGAGGAACAACTCGGTGGACATCGCCCGGATCACGTCGGGACTGCTGGAACTGCTGATCGCTCCTTGCGGAATCCCTGTCCGCAATTCATACGCCGCCGCGAGGTAACTGTTGCGCAGCCCGGGGTTCTCCTGCTGGTAGCCGAGCTGCTCGAAGACGTCGGCCAGCAAATCCTTGGCCGCCTCGTTCGCCGGTTCGGCTTGCACCAGCTTATTGAGGATTTCCATGGCGAGCAGGTACTTGCCTTCGCTATGGAGCTGCTGCCCGCGCGCGAGGATCTTTGCGGACCCGCCCATCATCTCCACATAAAGCGGGGCGGAGTCGGCGGGCGACAGCGGGACGAGGGTCGCCGGATTGCAGTCCCAGAACCCGAGGAAGCGTTGGATGACGCCGCGGCTGTTGTGTTGAGCGGAACCGTGATAGCCGCGGCAGTCCCATCGGGCCAGAATGCTCTTCGGGAGCTCGTAAACGTTGTGAATCTCGTTGATGGTCACGCCCTGGTTGGCGAAGTGCAGCACCTGGTTGTTCATGTGGGCGTAGAGGTCGCGCTGGCCGCGGAGCACTTCCTGAACGCGCGCATTGCCCCAGCGCGGCCAGTGATGCGAGGCGAACATGACCTCGGCCTCCAGGCCGAAACGGAAAAGCGCCTCGCTGATGTACTTCGACCAGCGCAGCGCGTCGCGCACCGGCGCGCCCCGCAGCGTGTAGATGTTGTGCAGCGTGGAAGTGACGTTCTCCGCCATCCAGAGCGCCTTCATCCCGGGAATGTAGGTGTTCATTTCCGAGGGCGCTTCGGTGTCGGGCGTGTTCTGGAAGACCATCTTGACGCCATCCACCTCGAACTCCTCGATGTCCTTTTCGACAATCCGGTTCGGTGCAATCAGCCCGGGGGCACCGGCTGATACGGCCTGCCCGAGACCCTGTCCGACATACCCATGCGGAGCGGCGGGCAGCAGGAGACCATACTGGTAGAACAGCCGTCGGTTCATGGCGTTGCCAGCAAAGACATTTTCGGCAACCAGGTTTACCATGAAATCTCGGGGCGCAATGAGGGGAATCTTCCCGGACCGCACATCCGCTTCGTTGACGATGCCGCGCACGCCGCCCCAGTGGTCGCCGTGGGTATGAGAGTAGATCACCGCCGAGACCGGCAGGCCCTGGCCGACGTGCTCCTGGAACAGCTTCCACGCCGCGCGGGCCGTTTCCGCGGACACCAAGGGGTCAATCACGATCCAGCCGGTCTTGCCGCGGACGAAGGTGATGTCCGAGAGGTCGAAGCCGCGGACCTGGTAGATGCCCGGGATCACTTCGTAGAGCCCGTAGTTGTTGTTCAGGACCGATTGGCGCAGCAGTGAGGGATGGATGCTGTCAAAGTCGTCTTGCTTTTCCAGAAACTGGAACCGCTCCATGTCCCAGGCAACACGGCCGTCGTCCGCCATGATCTTCATTTCCTTCATCGGAGCGATGAGCCCCTTCTTCTGCTCCTCGAAATCTCGCCTATCGGCGAACGGCAGCGTGGCCTTGGCCTTCTTCAACATCTCCACCGTGAATTTCGAGGGCGCCTTGCCTTTTGGATGGAAGTGCCCTTTCAACGGGGGAGCGGGGGTGTCCGGGGCGCAGGCGGAGCCACCCGCCATGACGAAACTTCCGGCTACCGCGAACGCGGCGCCTGCCGAGGGAAGGGACTGCACGAACTGGCGTCGGGTAGTCATGACGTGCTCCACGTATTTGTATGTGAGCGCTGAATCTCATCCAATCTAATCGGCCTTCCAGCGGGCCTCTCAGCAGGCACCGGTCTGTCGGAAGGGTCCTGGCGACGCGGGGATGAAGCCCGGCGTCACCGCGTCCGAACGGGACGCTCCGCCGACATTGTCAATTCATGATCCGGCAAAGAAAAGCTCGAACCTGGTCCGCGCGGGCACGTGTCCGACCGTTCAGAACACCGCCACGCGCGCAACAAACCAGAACGCCGCAATGCTGCCGATCGCATAGCCCATCAGGGTCCGGCCCGGCCTGCCCCGGGTCGCGACCGCTGCGACCAACGCGGGATAGAGCCTCCTCAGCAGGGCCGCCGTCGCCATGACGGCGACGATGAACAGCAACTGGCCGATCTCCACGCCCACGTTGAAGCCAAACAGAGCCAGAGGTACCTCACCCTCCGGTAGGCCGATGTTCAGCAGCGCCCGGGCAAAGCCGAGTCCGTGCAGAAGCCCGAAGGCAAAGGACACGAGCCAGGGGAATCTCTCGGTCAGACGCAGTCCCGCCCCGGCCGGCCGCGCCTGTTCGGCCGCGAGAAACATGATCGACAACGCGATGATGGCCTCGACCGGTGGCGCGGGCACCACGATCCAGCCCAGCGTCGCCGCCGCCAGCGACAGCGAATGAGCGACAGTGAACGAGGTGACTGCCCCGAGCAGCGTGCGCCAGTTGCGGATCAGCAGAAGCAGGGCGAAGACGAAGAGCAGGTGATCCACACCTTCTAGGATGTGGGTGACACCGAGCGAGACGTAGGTGGCGAATACGCCCCAGGCGCCAGGCGATTGCGGGACGATAAAGGCCGTCTGCGACGGCGTCAGCCGGTGGCTCTGCACCCTTCCCAGCTCGGCTTCGACCCGGATGAGGACATCGGTGCGAGTCAGCTCGAGGCCCCGGACGGC
>Ga0315292_10002308_pt1 | contig 10631 bp, 9 predicted proteins | sample YL17G13_0_MG_FD_204029 | JGI IMG/M metagenome (GOLD analysis project Ga0315292, IMG submission 204029) | Sediment microbial communities from Yellowstone Lake, YNP, Wyoming, USA - YL17G13_0 | ecosystem: Environmental > Aquatic > Freshwater > Lake > Sediment | place: USA: Wyoming | collected... | reverse complement strand
GGGGATATCCAACGAACTCATAATGTATTCGAGGTAATCAAGCGGGAGATCTCCACAACTGATCGCAAGACGCGCATCCTTGAAGCGCTCACGAATGGCGGTACTATAGATGATTCCGACCTCGACATCGCTGACCGCCAGGACTTTCATTTCAGGGGAAAACCATTATTCCTGGATTCAGGCAGGATCGATGCTGCCTGTTCCCACCGCCGCGGCGACTGCCATTACCAGGTCTCCTGAATCGCTGATACTCACCGACCAGGCTTCCAGTCCAAGCATTTCCGCAAACATTTTAGCTTTTCCAGTGAGGTTTAGTAGGGGTTCACCCATCGCCCCGTCCAGTGTTTCCACATCCTGCCAGGAGATGGGACCAATACCCGTTCCCAAGGCTTTGGAAACCGCCTCCTTAACTGCGAACCGTCCGGCGAGTTTTTCGTTGGAATCCGCGCAGATTTTCAATTCACCGGGGGTATATACCCGTTTCAAGAACCTGGCACGGATACGGGTATCCACGCCTGCCAAACGGTGGACTTCCACAAGGTCGATACCCGTTCGGATGATCACTTACTTTTCCGTCTATTAATCAGCTTGGGACCGGAGCTCACCACGATCATGGTTTCCGGGTGGATATAAGCGCGGGCGGTTTCGAGGACCTCCTCCAGCGTCACGGCGTTGACCAGGGAAGGATAGCGGCGGTAATAATCCAGCCCAAGCTGGAATCTTTCGAGGTTGATCAGCGAGGCGGCCACGCCAGCATTTGATTCCATGGAGAGAGGCAAGCGGCCAATATAGTTCGATTTACTGTCTGCCAGTTCCTCTGCTGTCACTGGTTCCTGGATGAACCGGTTGAGTTCCGAATAGATCAGATCGATTGCCCGTTCCAGGTTTTTAGGATTTACACCTGCGGTCACTTCCCATGTCCCGGTTTCAATCCCTGCGTTAAGGCTGGTGGAGGCGTGATAAGCGAGCCCGGCTTGTTCGCGAACAACGTCGCCAATGCGGCCCATCATTCCGAACTGCCCCAACACGCTATTCCCCAGAGATGCTGCAAAATAGTCCTTTGAAGCTCTTTTTGGGCCAAGAACTCCCATGATAAGATCTGTCTGCTTCTTGCCCGGAAGAGCGATGTGATCCCGGAGTGGGTTGGGAAGCGGCTTAACTGCTGCAATAGGCGGCAAAGGTTCCTGATCGGGATTTGTCCAATCCCCCAGCGCTTTATTGACCATATCTACTGCATCGGGGTGAGAGATCGCCCCGACCAGCACAAGGACCATTCCGTTGGGTCCGTAATGTCTTCGATGATAATCACCGAGGTCAGTGGCAGTGATCGCAGCAATCGTTTCCGTGTAACCATCTTCAGGTCGGGCGAAGGGATGGTCCCTGAAGATCAATTCGTCGAATTTAAGTGCAGACATCGCTGCCGTATCCTGGGCGCGGATAGCAAGGCCAGTCATGAATTGTGCCCGTAACCGCTCAATTTCTTCAGAAGGGAAAATTGGGTATTGAAGACATTCTGCGAGCAGCGAAAGGATCAGGGGCAGGTCTTCGGTGAGGGACCGGCCGCTGAATGCACCGGTTAGGGTACTGGCACTGAAACCAAGGCCTGCACCCACTGTTTCCAGGGCGTCGTAGATCTGGTGAAAACTGCGATTTGCCGTTCCGCGCATGAGGGATACAGCGGTGTAATAAGCAAGGCCGAGCTTGTCTGGGGGATCGAAAATGCTGCCCGCATTGAAATACCCGCTCATCACGACCGAGGGGCTGTTGAAATTGCTGCGCGACAGGAGGGTAATCCCATTCGACAGGACAGAACGACCGATGTCATCCGGACCCGGAAGGGATTTTACATCTTCGAGTTTCAATCCTTTCATTTTGCCCCCTTCCCATTTCCCGGCAGATAGCTGCCCACCACGCGATGGCGGGAATCCAGGTATGAACCGGCAAGCTTCCGGATATCCTTTGGGGTGGTTTTTTCAAGATTGCCCAGGTAATTCTGAAACCAGTCATACGTGGCGAACATTTCCGCATAGCCAAGCCAGAATGCCTGGTTGGTGATATTCTCACTGCCATAGGCGAAAAGCGCTCTGGCTTGTTTGATCGCCCGGCGTATCTCCTTCTCATCCACCTCAAGGGATTGAAGCTTTTCAATTTCCTGATCGATGACGGCGAGGACTTCTTCGACCGTTCGATCCGGGTGAATAGTGGCGGTAATCTCATATAGGAATGGATCGATCGTTGCCTGCAGCCCGCCGCTAATTCCGGTGGCGATACCGGTATCGACCAATTTTTGATAAAGGGTACTGGTCTTGTTGGAAATCCCCCCGCCGCCGAACATATTCAGAGAACTTGGTCCGCAAAGGAGTGAATCCAGGACTGAAAAAGTGAAGAAGTCCGCTGAACTTGCACTTGGCGCACGATAGGCGATCAACAGGTAGGTTGTCTCGCCGTGACCATTGATGGTAATGCGGCGTTCCTCACCGAGGGGAGATTCCTGCTTAATTCTGCTTTTCGAGGCTTTCCCGGATGGGACGTCTGAATAAAGGTCTTCAAGGCGGTGAAGCATCTCTTTCGCTTCGAAATCCCCAGCCATGCAAACCAGAGCATTCTTCGGCGAATAATGTTTGCGGTAATGATCGTACAGATCGTCACGGGTAATACTGTGTAGATCAGCCAGCTCGCCAATGATCTCATTTCGGTAAGGATGCGAATCGAAGGAGGTAGTCTGAATAGCCTCGCTCAATTTGAAGAGCGGCTCATTCTCGCCGCCTTCCCGTTCGGAGATGATGACAGTCCGTTCCGCTTCCACCTCAGCGGGATCGAACAAACTGTTGCACATGCGATCCACTTCCAGGCGCATGCCGAGATCGATCTTATCCGAAGGCATAGTTTCGAAATAGGTGGTCCAATCCAGGTAGGTGAACGCGTTCCATACTCCGCCCTCGCGGGAAATGGCTTTATCCAGGGAACTGGCCGGGAATTGGGGGGTTCCCTTGAACTGCATATGTTCCACCCAGTGCGAGAGGCCTGTCTTCCCGGGGATCTCGTTCCTGGAGCCTACCTGATACCAGACCCAATGACTGATGATAGGCGCAGTATGAATTTCTTTCAACCGGATGGATAATCCATTCGGCAAGACGCTTTCAAGGACGTCGCAATTTTCAGGCATAAAGTTTAGCTTTTCGAAAATCCTTTCAAATTTGATACTCCGTTCATTTTCCTAAGGTACTTTTCTTTCCATAGTTTCAATCGGCAAAATCCCCGGGTTTCATCCATTTCCCCCCCAAAACATCGTGCCTAATTTGAAACTTTGATTTTCATCCACTTCGGTCGTGGATCCGGAAATTCCTTTATAATCTCTCGCAAATCATGATATGAAGCGATCATCTGAAATTATACATGGAGAGTTAAAATGGCGCGAACTGACCAGAATTATGTTGCTGTGATTGGAGCAGGTCCAGCCGGACTTTTTGGAGCGTTTGAACTCGCCAGCCAGGGGGCGGAGGTGGTGATCTTCAACCGGGATATTAAACCGGGAGGGCTTGCAGAATACGGGATCTACCCCAGCAAGTACCGGCTTCGCCAGGGACTGCGGGCGCAGTTCCGAACGATCCTTTCCATGCAGGGGATCGACTATTTTGGGAATGTGACCATCGGCGACCATGCCGATATCAGCTTGAAGGAGCTGCCTCAACTTGGGTTCCATGCAGTTCTCGTGACCGCAGGAGCGCAGGGGATCAAATGGCTGGGAATCCCGGGGGAAAGGGGCGAGGGGGTCTACCACGCCAAGGATATCGTCTATCACTATAACAACCTGCCCCCGTTTTCGACTCATTCTTTCCATATCGGTGAAAAGGTTGCAATCATCGGGATGGGTAACGTTATGGTGGATATCGCCCGCTGGCTCATCACCGAACGGAATGTGAAGGAAGTTATTGCCATCGGCAGGCGGGGACCGAGCGAAGTGAAATTCGACAAGAAGGAATTCTCTGAAATCGTTCCTTATTTGGACCTGGCGGAATTTAACCATGAGATCAATCGCTGCACGGAGTTGATGACCTCGCTCGGGGAAGATCCTTCAGAAGCCAGGGACATGGCAGGTGCTGCGCTGGAGCTGGCGGACCCAAGGTTGAATGACGCCAAGTTCTCCCTGCAATTCCTGCATTCTCCCAGGGAAATATTAAGAGACGCAAACGGAAATGTTACCGGGTTGGTGCTTGAGGAAAATACTCTTGTCCGAGAAGGGGAAGAAATCCGCTCCCGGGGGATTGGGATAAAGCATCAAATAAGTGTTGATACGGTGATATTTGCGATTGGTGACCGGGTGGATGAAGACCTTGGCCTGCCCATCGAAGGAATCGAGTATTTAAAGAATCCGAACCCTCTCTACCCGGTGGATGGTCAGTCTTTCGAAATGCTGGATCAGGAAATAGGCACCAGCCTGGAAGGAATTTTCCTGGCTGGGTGGTCTCGGACAGTGAGCAAAGGACAGGTGGGCATAGCCCATAAAGACGGGGTCAATGCTGCCCGATCGGTGCTTCAATTCCTGGATTCCCGTAAAGACTGGCCGCAATGGTCTTACGCCGGGTTGAATGCCCGATTGGCCGAACTGGGAAAGTTTGCTGTACGGCCATACGACCTGGTAAAACTGGAAAGGGCGGAAACCAAGGAAGCTGAATCCCGGGCGCTGCCCGAATTCAAGTTCCAGACCAATGAGGAAATGCTGCGGGTGATGGGCTACGCGTTTTGATCGGGTATTGCGGGAGTTTTTCTGGGGGTGGATAGCGACGGGGTGGGGATGAGCATGATCAGCCCGATGGCGACTACCAATTCTCCAATCAAAACCCCCATGGATTGCAGCGGGCCGAAATAGGGGATACCAGGCAGCAGGTGGCTGCCAAAACCGAATATATCCGCCATACCTGCAAATACGCAAATCAAATATCCGGTGGCGACGAAGCGGATACCGAAATCCGCCACAATGCTTGGTTTATCCCTTCGCCACAGCGCCATTAACCCAATGAACCCTCCCAGGCAAATGATCGCCAGTCCAACCTCGAAGACTGCGATCTGGATAAAACCGATCACAGGGCTGCGGTCGAGACTGAAAATATCCGGTTTTGCGCCAATGATGAAGAGCATAAACCCGACCATGGTGATAATCAACCCTGTTCTGATTCTGCGCAAAGAATAAGGCTGAGGGGAAAGTTCAGGGGCCTGATTTTCAGTAACTTCTATAGTTGAAGTTGGCTTTTTCTTCAAGGTAATGATTCTTCCAAAAACCGTTTCCAGTTATTTCCGAGTATAGCAGTAATATCCGAATCCGAATAACCGTTTTTCCGAAAGATCGGGTCAAGCTCCTGAAGATCTGCGATGGTATCAAAATCTGCCGGTGCGGATTGCAACCCGAACCCCCCGTCGAAATCTGTGCCGAGGGCAGCATGTCGGGTATCCCCTGCAAGCTGGCAGATATGATCAATCTGAGCGAAAACCGTATCAAGGGTTGCTGCACTGCGTGGATCACCTGATTTCCAGTTTGCTACGAGCATGGGAATCATTGGAAGGACTCCGATCACACCATTTCTCCCGACGAGAAGGCGGATGGTTTCATCCGTTAGGTGGCGATTCTGGAAAACGGGACTGGTTGAACCATGGATCAGGCTAATCGCGTTAGCATGGCTGGCAGCGATACGCCCGGGGTAATAATCCAGAGCCTGCAGCGCGGATTCCGGGGACATGTGTGAAATATCCAGGATGAAGCCGGTGTTTGCCATGTGATCCAACAGTTGGAATCCTTCGGGGGTGAACCGCCCGGGCTCGCGTGTACCACCGCACCAGCGGGTTCCTGACCAAACAGGTCCGATCATGCGGACCCCTGCATGCCACCATTCCTCGACCTCTTCAGGTTCTTTCAACCCTTCCGCCCCCTCCATGAGGATCATTAAACCGACCGGATGGGTCGTATGGGGAAACGCGGGTGGTTCTTCCAACCAGGGTTCCAATACTGATCCAAGATCCCTGGATGACATCACCAGGCTGTACATTTCAGGGTCATTCTCAGCCAGTTTCTTATAAGCATCCAGTTGCCGCAAGCATATAGAATGCGCTTCTGCAGGATTTGAGAACGTAGTGATATCCCACCCGTCAAGGCGGTATTTTTCCGGTGAAGAGAAAAGGGTGGCGAAAATGAGAGCAACCTTGCCGCGCTGGTAATCCTCCCAACCCAGCAGGGTATCTCCATTCAGACCGGGAGTGGAGGTTCCAACCTCGCGTGCACGCGTTTCGGCGGCGGAACGGCGGTAATCGCGTCCGAAAGTGATCATGTTGGTGGCCAGATCTTCATGACCGTCGATAATAAATGCCAATTTAAATCCTTTTAAATGAAAGCGCACCCGTGCAGGTGCGCCGTCCATTATTTAAAATGATCTATTCTTTTTCAGATTCAGCAGACTCGGGCTCTGAGGACTTAGGTTCAAGGGAATCAGTTTCTGCAGATTCAGGTGCTGCAGCTTCAGGTGCTGCAGCCTCAGGTTCGGTTGATTCAGGTGTTGAAACTTCAGGAGCAGACAAAGTGGATTCTGGCTCCTCGGGTAACGCAACGATCTCTGCCTCCGCCTGCAATGATTCGTTCAGGGTCTGCCAGTCCATATCCGCATAGGCCATTGATTCGACTTTGCGAAGGCTGAGCCCGATACGATGGTTGGCAGGATCGATCTTAATTACCCGCAGGGTGAGGGCATCGCCTTCATGTAATACTTCACGGGGGTGCTCGATTCGCTTCTCGCTGATCTCGGAGATATGGATAAGACCTTCGATATCATCATCCAGTCGGGCAAAAGCGCCAAACTTGGTTAATTGTGTGATGGTCCCTTCCACTAATTGCCCAACATTGTAGCGGGAGGCCTTTTCGGACCATGGATCATGTTGAAGCTGGCGGATGGAAAGGCCGATGCGTTTTTTATCCCGGTCGATGCTGATAACTTTTACTTTGACTTCCTGACCAACCTTGAGGGCTTCACCGGGGTGTTGAATATGCTCCCAGGAGATTTCGGAAAGATGGACCAGGCCATCGGCGCCGTTGATATTGACAAAGGCGCCAAAATCGGCCAGGCTGGTAACACGGCCGTTATAAGCGTCGCCTTCAACGAGTTCATCGATCACACGTGATTTCACGGAATCGTGGGTTTCGGTGCTGGCTGCGCGTTCCGAAAGGATCAGGCGGTGGCGTTCGCGGTCGATCTCAATGAGGCAAACATCGATTTCCTGGCTGATCATCTTACCCCAACGCTGTTCGGGGGTATCACCGCTGACGCTTGCGCGTCGGGTGAGGCTGATCTGCGAAGCGGGAACAAACCCGCGCAGGCCGGCGACCGGGACGATCAACCCGCCCTTGTTATAGCCGATGATCGAGGAGTGGATGGGATTGTGCGAATTTAGAAGTTCTTCGGCTTCCTGCCATCCCACTTCTTCGCGGGCGCGCATGTAGGAAAGGACTGTATTGGCATTTCCTTCATCATGGCTGATTACATAAACCGGAATCTCCTGGCCTACTTTCAACTCGGCCAGGTCTTCCGGAGGGATCAGGTCAAATTCACGTCCGCTGATTACGCCTTCGGATTTGCCGCCGATGCCTACCAGGATCTGGCCAGGGGTGTTTGTGATGGAGGCAATGACGCCCTGTTTGATCTCACCCGCCTTGGGGAAATCGATATCCAAGCCTTCCTGTTCCAACAGGGATGCCATGTTGTTCTGGCTGTCGTTCTGATTGTTTTCAGGGTTGGACCCTGAAATGGGGTTATTATCCATAAATTCGGTATTCTCCAGAAAGGTTTGATGCTCAATTATATCTATATTCAGGGGGATTGGCAAGCTAAGCGGATCCACCCGGAGCTGTCCTGGGAGAGTGGCGGGTTAGTGTACCAGAATATTCAGGTAGCGTTCTGCAAGTTCGTAAACCACAATATCAGGTTTTTCAGAGAGGACCAAGTCTTTATCAAAATCGAAGGACCAGCGATAAAGCGAATGGTTGAAGTTTTCCGCAAAAAACGGCAGAAGTCCCATGAAGAATGAATCCCGAAAAACTACTGCATCCGGGTAGGATTTGACTCCGGTTTCCGAAAGAATCGTCTTTTTATCAACTCCCTGCGCAATAACAGCTTTTCGGCTGCGGATCGGTTCAAGGATGACAGCCTCTTCAGATATCGGATGGAACAAGGGGATTAATTTACTCAGGTCCCCAACCCTGGAACGGTTGACAGGCAAAAAATCTGCACTACTCCACGCCTGCAAGGAGGGGAATACCTTTATTAATTCGGAAAGAACTGCACGATATGCCAGGAACGCTCCAGTATCGTTCCAGTGAGTATCTGTCTTGTAATATAGTTGACCTGAGGATTTGTTCGTGGCGAGGGTTTTCCGAAGGTCGAGTGTCTCGAGCCCAGCTTTTTGGAGGGATTCCAGCACTTGGTCCATCCGGCAGGATTTTCCGGATGTGCGGATTCCCTCAGGCAGAAATTCGGGGTAGATACTCTCTTTATCTGGCGCGATGAGGAAAACAAATTCAGCACCATTCTCCTTGCTGAACTCGTGCATTTCTTTTACATGCTCAACCAGGATATCCAGTTCCCCAGGGGTGAACGGCTGATCGCACTGGAAATACCGCAGATTATCTTCATCGGTTAAATACAACCAGCCTTCCTTTCCCAGTAGAACATTTTGGAAGACACTGCTTCCCAGAAATCGATAAAGAATCTCGTTATGCAGTGCGACATTTTTATCACGCAACAAAAAGTGTTCGGAAAAATAATTCTGATACGCACCCGGGAGCTGGATCAGATTCCAGTACTGGTTTAGCACAGGATGGCTTAAGAGGAATTTTCCGGAAGGTTTGTTGAAATCCGCAGGTGGGGGAAACCTCGTAAACGCGGGAATGATTAAAAAAATAAAGAACACAATCGAAAAAACCACATCACGGACCCTGGAAAAACGGGATGGAGGTTTCATGTTTCCCATGGTCAGTTCCTAAAACCTGCCATAGATATACGCATGGAAGGTAGAATTGGCGATGACGAGTAGTGATAGGATCAAAACGCCAAAGAGGATAATATCTCCAATAATCAATACTGTTTTTTCTTGCGAAGGCCAGCGATTGTTAATCTCTTGCGCCATGCGGGGGAGGAGAGGTAAAGATAATAATAATCCGGCGGCCAGGGCGATCCAGGTCTGAGGCTGAATGGGTGGGAAGGAATAGAAGGAGAGGAATTGAGTGTTCCCCTGAAGCCCTGACAGAGAGAGGAGATATTGAAGCGTAAATTCGGGACTGGGGGAGGCAAAGATCAACCAGCTTATGGCAATCATTACCAGCGCATAAATATGCTGGAAAGGAACTTTCTGTTTCTTTAGGAAGGTTGCCAATCCTAATGTTTCAAGGCTGATAATGATCCCCTGGAAGAGTCCCCACAAAATAAAGTTAAGCGTCACCCCATGCCAAAGACCAGTGAGTGTGAACACGATCAGAATATTTATCGTCTGAGATAAACCGGCTCGTCCGCGCCGCTGGCGTTCCAGCGGGTAAAAGACATACTCACGGAACCAGGCGGAAAGGGTCATGTGCCAGCGCCGCCAAAATTCAGAGAGATTGCGGGAAATATATGGATAGTTGAAATTCTCTGCAAAGCGGAATCCCAGCATTTCCCCGATCCCCAGCGCCATGTCGGTGTACCCTGAAAAATCAAAATAGATCCTGAGCGAAAATGCCAGAAGCGATAGCCAGGCAACAGGTGTACTGATCAGGGCGGAGGTCAACGAAAAAATACCCTGGTCCAAGGGGATTAATTGATCCGCGATGAGGGTTTTCTTGGCCAAGCCTCGAACGAAACGTCTGGCGCCATTCCCCAAGTTGTTGAAGTTAATACTGCGCTCGTGGAGCTGTGGATCGATTTCGCCGAAATGCATGATCGGTCCGGCAATCAGGCGGGGGAACATCAGAAGATGCAGTCCAAAGTGGAGCAGGTTCTTTTCTGCTTTGATCACACCTTTATAAACATCAATCTGGTAGGAAAGTACCTGGAAAGTGAAAAAGGACAATCCGACCGGCATCAGCAGATACCTGCCTATGAGAGTGATACGGTCCGTGGTTAGAGCAAAACCGGGGAGGGATGCGAGCAAGAGCTGACTGAACTGGGGGTAATAAGCGGTGACGATTTTAAATGCGAGCAACAGACCAATATTGAGCACCAGGATGAAAATCAGGATTCCCCACGGTTTCTTCGGCGTAATGCTCGTGGATGCCATCGAAAGCCCAAAAAGGTAATTGAGCAACACCATCGCCAGAAGAAGGGGAAAGAACAGCGGATCGCAAAAAACCAGGAATACCAGGCTGGCTAGTATTAAAACGCTGTTCCTGGCTTTTTTTCCTACAACCAGATGCAATAACAACGCAACTGGCAGGAATATAAACAGGAACAGCGGCGTGTTCAGGCTCATGGATCAGAGTGGTTCAATCCGGTTCAATGACGGTGGCGCTTGCGTTTCTTATCCCCTTCCGAGAGGCGGGTATCTTTTTGCTCTCCGGGTTGAGTCTGTGGCAGCTGTGTTGGAGGCGCAGGAGGAAGGTTCTTTTCCCGTACCTCCGG